>Ga0193711_1000093_pt1 | contig 16227 bp, 18 predicted proteins | sample H3m2metaG_FD_144922 | JGI IMG/M metagenome (GOLD analysis project Ga0193711, IMG submission 144922) | Soil microbial communities from a riparian zone of the East river system, Colorado, United States - H3m2 | ecosystem: Environmental > Terrestrial > Soil > Riparian zone | place: USA: East River...
GTGAACGCCAGACGGGGGTCATCGATGGCGAGCCGCCGCAGGGCGGGCCCGCGCAGCAGACCACCGGAGGAGAGGCTGTCGGGACGTCGGGTGGAGTCGGTTTGGGCCGACGCGCCGGCCAGGGGGGTCACAGCGAGGGCGAGGAACGCGATGACGGGCCAGACACGACAGGGCATAGGCGGTCTCCGCGAGTGGTGTGCCGATGATAACGGAATCTCAGGTCTACCGCAGCGCGCGCGCGGCGTTCCGCCCGGCGCCCCAGGCGTCATAATGTGGCGTGCCTGCGACGGTTGACATTTCGTGTACCCCCAGTCAGTTTTGGGGCGAGCGAAAGGGCCACGGCAATGGTGCCGTGCGCTGAACACCAGAGACTGTCACAGGACCTGGGCTGCCGCCTCGGGTCCTTTGTCGTTTCTGGATCGGCACTCTCCTCGGCAAAAGGGGCTTCATGGAAGTCACGCTGACCGAGCACGACCGTCTCGACTTCGTGTTGAAGAAGTTCCGCCGGCAGATCACCAAAGCGGGGCTGTTTCAGGACATGAAGAAGAAGCGGTTTTACGAGAGTCCGGCCACTCGCCGGCGTCGGAAGGACAAGGCGGCTGCTCGCCGCAAGGTCAAAAACGCCCGACGTCGGGAACACTACTAAGCTAGGAGTATCATCAGTATGGCACGCATCACCGGTACCGTGAAGTGGTTCAACGACGCCAAGGGCTTCGGGTTCATCACCCCGGAGAACGGCGAAAAGGACTGCTTCGTGCATCACACCGCCATTCAGGCGGAAGGGTTCAAGTCGCTGGCCGAAGGTCAGCGGGTCGAGTTCGAAGTCGTCCAGGGCCAGAAGGGTCCGGCGGCGCAGAACGTCGTGAAGCTCTAACCACACACGGCACCTGAAGGATCGCGGCGCCGCCCCTCGGGGCGGCGCCGTTGTCGTTTCACGGCACCGGCCGCCCGAGGGCGCGCACCTGCACCTGGAGCGTGAGCGCCGACAGCTGCTCAAAACGCTCGTCGACGGTCCCGCGCGCGAAGTCGTACCGCTCGAGGGCGTAGCCCAGCTGCACGTCGAGCCGGCCGCGTGCGTACGCGACGCCCGCGCCGGTGCTGATCGCCACCTCGGGTCGAGTGAGACCGCTGACGCCGGCGAATGGATGCACGGTAATATCCAGCAGCCCACGTAACCCCTGCACCGCAAACGGAACGCGCGCCGCCGCTCCCAGATACGGCATCGTCCAACGCTGCCGCGCCAGCATCGTCGTGTAACTCCGTACGCGCACGCCCGCGATCACATCGAACCACGGATGCATCATCAGGGCGCCGTCCAAGCCCAATTCAGCGACATCCCGCGGCAACGTCGCGCCGCGCTTCGGATGCAGGACGCCAGTGCGGCCCGATACCGCGATCGTCCCCCGCGACCCCACGCTCACGCGAACGCCCGAGCCGAACAGCGTGCCGGCGGAGATCTCGACGCCGCCCCCGACGCCGCGATCCTCCACGCGGTGCTCGGCGGCCGCCAGCGAGCCCGTGACCACGACGCGGGGAGTCTGAGCGAGCGCCGCCGCGGGGACCAGCAGGAGCGCCAGCGCGACCGCCGCCCTCAAGGTCCCACGCCTGCCGCGGGGGAAACGATGAGCACCGCCCGCGCGAGGCGATCGGCGTTGCGCTGCTCGATCGCCTGGTTCGCGGCACGGCGCTCGGCCTGCCGCTGGAGGTTCGCCTGGATGTTGGCCGGGATGTCGTGCCGGCGGCTGAGGGTCAGGAACCCGGCAGTGCCCGCCAGCACGCCGAGCCCGGCGACCACTCTGGCGCCGCTCCGCCCTCCCCCGCCCAACTCACGATTCACGACCGCGCTCGACGCGAGCAGGGCGCCCGCCGCGATGATCAAACCCTTCGCCAACTCCCGGGTCGCGCCGGGTGCCCCCGCGCGTTCCGCGAGCAACACCCCACGACGGAGATCCGGAAGCGTGTCCTCCAGCGTGGCCGCTTCGCGGGCCACGAGGAAGTAGACGCGCGCGGAGTCCGTGCGGTCCACCACGCGACTGCGTCCCACCACCAGGAGCGCGTAGCGGCCCGCCCCCACGAGCCGCCCATCGGGGGTCAAGCCGTCCCAGGCGATCTCCCGCTCCCCCTCGTTCTCGCCTTGGAAAACCGGGAACGTCGCCGCGCCTTCTTGCAGCGGACGCAGCAGCACCTGCAGCGCCGCGCGGTGCGTTGTGGCAACCACGAAACGAATCCGTTCGCTGCGCACGTCGACGCGGGCCTCGGCGACGGGGCGCGCGGCCACCGCGAAGACGCGGGGCCGGGCCGCCGCGAACGCCGACCGCTGCGCGGGTGTGAACTCCCGCGGATCGAGATCGGTGAACGGATCGCGCGCGAGCGCGGCGGCGAAATAGGAAACGGCGGAATCGGGCTGTCCCACGAGCACGAGCGCCGCCGCGAGATACTTGTACGCCTCGACCCGCTGCGGGGTCGTGATCTCGTAGGGCCACTGCGGCGAGACGACCTGGCGCAGCAGCGGCAACGCCCGCTCGAGGTCGAGTCCCTCGTAATAGCTCCGGGCCCGCTGCAACACCGCGGCGCTCGAGTCCTGGGCGGCGACGGCGTGCGGCGCCGAAAGACAGGCCGCCAGCACGAGTCCCGCGGCAACGGCGCGATGCCTCAACGCGGGTCCCCCGCAGCGCGCAGCGTGACGCGCCGCAGATTGATGAGGGCGCCGGCTGCCACGTCCACGGTCGTATCGTACGACGCGTACCCGGGAGCGCGCGCCTCGATGCGTCGCCGCCCCACGGCAATGGAACGGTCGATCACCGCCCCCACGCCGGCGCGCTGACCGTCGATCAGGATGACCGCGTCGGGCGGCGTCGTGAGGATTCGCAGCGTTCCCGCGGCGACCCGCGGGGCCGGAGGCCGGCGCGTGGCGGGGACGGCTGTGGTGTCGGTGGCGGGCCCGATGAGGCGCGTCGTATCCGCTGCGGCGGGCGGGGCAACGCCCCGCCGCGGCAGGGCCAGCGCCGCGGCCCCGGCGACGACTACGACCGCCGCCGCGGCGAGGCCGATGGTTCGACGCGACGGGCGCGCCGGGCTGAACGCGGCGGTCCGCGCGTGCAAGACCGAGTGGATGTCGCGCGTCGCCACCTTCGCGACGTCGGCGCCACTGGCCAAGCTCCGAAGCACGTCCTCGCTCGCCCGACGGTCGGCCTCCGAGAACGGCACCGCCTCGATGGCCACCAGCATGTCCCGCGTGCTCGCGAACCGCGCCTCCGGGTCCTTGGCGAGGGCCCGATTGATCGTGCCGAGCAGCTCGGCGGGCAGGTCGTCCCGCGCGGCGCGGAGATCGGGGTGCGGCGTGAACAGGTGGTGCTGGATGAATCCCGCCAAGGTCTCAGAGTCGAAGGGCACGCGGCCCGTGAGCATCTGAAAGGCGACGATCCCGACCGAGTACTGGTCGCTTTGCGGGCCGGCCCGCTTTCCGCGGCACTGCTCGGGACTCATGAAGGCCGGCGTGCCGATGACGGTGCCGTCGACCGTAAGAGTGACGTCGGCGGAGCGCAGCGCGACGCCGAAATCGGAGACGAGCACCCTCCCGTCACTGTCGATGAGGATGTTGTCGCCCTTCACATCGCGATGCACGATGCCGCGGTCATGCGCATACGCCAGCGGGCGGAGCACGGACCGCAACACGTGCAGCACCACGGGCACGGAGAGCGCCCCATGCGTCTCGAGGATTCTGCCCAGCGACCGCCCCTCGATGAACTTCATGGCGATGAACAGGATGTCGGCGATCTGTCCGACCCGATACACCGGCACGATGTTCGGGTGCCCGAGCTCGGCCACCATGCGGGCCTCGCGCTTGAAGCGTTCCGCCGCGCGCGGCGTGAGTCCCAGCTCGGAAGCCAGGACCTTGATGGCGACGGGCCTGCCCAGCTCCACCTCGCGGGCGCGAAACACCACGCCCATTCCGCCGCGGGCGAGCTCCTCCGTGACCTCGAAATCCCCACCCAGCACCATGCGCACGCGTTGCAACAGCCCACCTTCAGAGCCCTCGACGATGATCGTGTGCGCCTCGGGGTCGGAGACGAGCACGCCGCACCGGCCGCAGAACTTTTGATCGTCGCCCACCAGGGCGCCGCATTTGAAGCAGTTCATGGACAGCGTGAGCCGGGCGGGGCGCCACCCGTGACGCGCAAGGCAACAGAGGTATCGGCCACGCTGGTGCCCGACGCGCTCGAGTGGAGTAATTGCACGAGCAGCGAGGCCTGCCCTGCCCGGCAGGCAATCAGGGAATCCGCCGTGGGGTTCAACGTGACCCGCGTGGAGTCGGGCGTGATCGCCATGCGCAGCTGCTGCGGGGGAAGTAGGACGCCGTCGACCGATACGGTTACGGTAATCGGCACGACGTCACCCACGCTGAGGACAGTATCGCCGGCATACGTGATCGTAACTTCGCGCGGTCCCGCGGGACCGAGGGCATCGAGAACCATACACGCGGCGGGGATGAGGGCGCCCAGCAGAACCATCCCTGCGACGGCTACGCGCACTGACTGCCGCATCCGGTGCAACGTCCGAGGGTGGGGGGCAGCGCACAAAGTGTGCGTTTGGCGAGCGAGAGGCAAGAGGCTTGACAGGGCGGAAACATATGTTACTCTTGCAGTTACATATGACGAGCAGTCGGTTCGTGGTGGCGGTGCACGTGCTCACTCTCCTCGAAACCGAGGGCGGACGGCCCGTGACGTCCGCCTACATCGCCGGCAGCGTGAATACCAACCCCGGCGTCATCCGCCGGCTCCTTTCGATGCTGTCGCGCGCCGGCATGGTGCGCTCGCAGCTCGGTGCCGGCGGCGGCGCCCTCCTGGCCAAGCCCGCGGATCAGATTCGCCTCCTCGACATCTATCAGGCCGTCGAGTCCCCGGACGTCTTCGCCCTGCACCGCTCGCCCCCCAACCCCAAGTGCCCCGTCGGGAAGCACATTCAGCCGGCGCTCTCGGCCGTGCTCGGCCGCGCCGAGCGCGCGCTCGAGGGGGAGTTGGGCGAGGTGAGCGTCGCGGACGTCGTCCGCTCCGTCACCGCGCGCGCGCGCCGCTAGTCTTCATCGCGTACAGGGCCCGATCAGCCCCGCTGAGGATCGCCTCCGCGGTGGCCCCGTCGCGGGGGAATGTCGCGACCCCGAGGCTGGCCTTGATGCGCGGCGCCTCGACGTCCTTCGCCAGGCGCTCGACGACGCGCAGGGCGACTTGCTGCGCCGCGGCTTCGTCGGTCTCGGGGAGCACCAGCGCGAACTCGTCCCCGCCGTAGCGCGCGGCGGTGTCCACCGCGCGGCAGGACGTGTGCAACACCTCCGCCAGGCGGCACAGCGCACGGCTCCCCACGAGATGCCCGTGGCGGTCGTTGATCCGCTTCAGCCCATCCACGTCGAGGAGCAACACCGCGAATCCGCGCTGCGTCCGCTGCGAGCGGCGGATCTCCGCTTCGAGCGCCACCATCAGCTGGCGATAGTTGGCGAGCCCGGTCAGCGGGTCGCGCACCGCCAGGTCGCGCAGGTGCCCCTCCATGCGGCGTCGCTCCGCCACCACGGCGGCGACGATCAGTTTGGTGACGGCAATGACGGCGATGAAGGCTTGCAGCAACAGCAACGACTCATTCTGGGCCTCGCGCGCGAACGGCCCGAAGCCCCGCAGCGTTCCGCGGATCGCGATCACGGACAGCAGCAGGATCGCCGTCGCCGTTTCGCGCGCGCCGAACCGAAACGCGGCCCAGAGCAGGACGGGGATGCAGAGAAACTCGAGCGGATAGTTCTTCGAGGCATTCGGAAACTGTCCGCCAAAGACGAGCAGTCCCACGAGCAGGAGACACGCCAAGAGTGCCGCCGCTTCGGCCACCTGACGACGCGTCCATTGGATGCGCCAATTCTCCGCCCACAGAAGCACCACGGGGGCGACCACCAGCGATCCCGCCCCATCCCCGAGCCACCAGGTGAGCCAGATGTGCCAGAAGTCCGCCCGGGGCGCGAAGCCGCCCAGGGCGAGACTCGTGACCCCGAACGTTGCGCTGACCACGGTGCTGACGGCGGCGGCGAGCACGGCGAAACGGAACGCGTTCCGCGGGCGGCTGAAGGCTTGGCGTCCGGCAGCAAAGCGCCCCACGAGCGCGGCACCGAGCCACCCTTCCAGCGTATTGCCCAGGGCGATGCCGATCGAGGTCGCAATCGACCCGGCGGTGGTGACGTTGGCGAGGAACGCGCCCAGGAAGATGGCGGGCCACGCGCGCGCGCCAACGATCAGGAACGCGGCAAGCGCGATCCCGGTGGGGGGCCAAACGGGAGTGGCGCTCGGGTTCACAAACGCCAAGCGGAGGCCGAGCTTCGCGGCCACGAAATAGACCACCGCCAGCCCGGCCATGGTGACCCCCGCGCGCCACGGGCGAGCCTGATCCCGCGCCACAGCAGTCGTCGTCATGGGTGGGAATAGCATAGGCCGGCCGGAGCTTCAGACCGGGTGACGTTCATCACGCGGCGACGGTGTCCCCCGAAGCGTGAGCACGGGGCATGCTGCGTCCGCGCTACGATCGAGGCGGTCACAGCGCCAGCAGACGGGTCGCGTTACCGCCGAGGATCAACGCGCGGTCCTGGTCCGACACATCCACTGTGCTGAGGCTCTCACGCATCGACCGCAGACTCCCGATGCGATGCGGATAGTCGCTCCCGGCCAGGATCTGGCGCGCGCCCGCGAAATCGATCGCGAGGTGGATCGCTTTCGGGTCGAAGTTGACGGTGTCGTAGTAGAACCCTCGCAAATACTCACTGGGCGGGCGGCGGATGTGCGCGCGACATTCGGGGAACGCTTCGTACCCGCGATCGAGGCGCTCCGCGAGGTACGGAATCGCGCCGCCCAGATGGCCCAACACCCAGCGAATGCGTGGATACCGCTCTACGACGCCGCTGAACACCAGCTTAGCGGCGGCGAGCGTGGTGTCGAACAGGAAGCCGACGAGCGGCATCAACCAGTACTCCGTCATCGCCTCGACGCCGACAGGGTGCGTGGGGTGGATGTACAGCACGGCGCCGAGACGGTCCGCGGTCTGGTAGAGCGGCTCGAAGCGTGCGTCCGCGAGAGCGACGCCGTTGACATTTCCGAAGAGCATCGCGCCCCGGAATCCCAGGTGACTCATCGCCCGCTCCAACTCCGCCGCCGAGGCGGCCGGATCGTTGAGCGGCAGCGTCGCCAGCGCCGTGAACCGCGCGCCGCGCTCACGGACGACGACCGCAAACGCGTCGTTCACGAGGCGCGCCAGGGCCACGGCCCGTGCAGGTGTTTCGACGTGTGTACCCGGAGTCGTAAACGTGAGCACCTGCATGTCGACGCCTTCGCGCGCCAGCACGCCCTCGCGATAGGCGATGTCGCGATGCCCCTGCACCGCGACGTTGTAGTCTCCCGGATACCCGAGCACCGGGTTGCCGGCGTCGTCGGTCCAGATCTTGACCGTCGTGGGCCCCGTCCGCAGCGCCTCGAGGTACTCCGGCGGATAGAAATGATTGTGGAAGTCGATGACCTTCACGACGCACGCCTCCTCGTGAGAACGTAGACCGGGTACCCCGCCAGCACGATCAACAACCCGACCGCGCTGTTCACCGGGGCGGCGGCGATCTGGCTTACGGCGACAAACGCCGCCGCCCCGGCGAACAGCAGCGGCAGCGCGGCCCCGCCGCCCACACGGTACGCTGGGGCGTATCCTGGACGCCGCCGCATGAGCAGCAGACCCACCGCCATCGCCGCAAAAAAGATCCACTCGGTGTAGACGACGCGCGTGAACAGCGCGCGGTACGTCCCGGTCGCGACGAGGACGGCGGACCACACGGCCTGCAGCACGATCGCGCGGTGCGGCGTCCGAAACCGGGGATGCACGGCTCCCACCCAGCGAAATAGCAGGCCGTCGCGCGCGAGGGCGTAGTACACGCGCGGCCCTACGAGGACGATCCCGCAGAGGGCGCCGAACGTCGAACCCACCACCAGCGCCGCGAGCAACGCGGCGCCGCCGCTGCCCACGAGCGCATCGGCGGCCTCGGCGGCAATCCGCTGCGAGTGGGCCACACGATCGAGCGGCAGGATGTACAGGTACAAGGCGTTGAGCGCGACGTATGCCACCGTCACCATGATCGTCCCGACGATCAGCGCGCGCGGCAGGGTGCGCTCGGGATCGCGTGTCTCCTCCGCGGTGTACGCGACCATGTGCCATCCGCCGAAGGCAAAGAGCCCGGCCCCGACCGCGGCGGCGAACCCGCGCACGGTCACGCCGTCGGCGGTCGCGGCCCCCGCCCCCACGAAGTGCGCGGGGAGGTCCGCACCAAGCCAAAACCCGACGACGAGCAGCGCGACGATCGCCGCCACCTTGGCGATGGTCACGCCGGCCTGGAGGCCGCTCCCGAAGGCGACCCCGATGTAGTTGACGGCTGACAGGCCGAGGATCGCCGTTACCGCGACGAGGCGCATCCCGGTGTCGTCCAACGGCACGAAAAAGGCCACGTAGCGGGAGAAGATCACCGCCAGGGCGGCGATGATCCCGGAGTGCATGCTCCAGAACATCGCCCACGCCCACAGAAACCCTGCGGCGGGGGAATACGCATCACGCAAGAACGCATACACGCCGCCCGAGTTGGGCACGGCGGCGGCCAACTCGGCGGTGATGAGGGCACCCGCGAGGGTCAGGGCACCGGCGACGATCCACACGGCGAACACGCCGGTAACGGAGGGGACCGCGCTCGTGACGTCCGACTGCTGCACAAAGATCGACGCCCCGATGATCGTCCCGACGACCATCGCGGTGGCGCGAACGAGGCCGAGCGACCGCTGAAGGGCCGGCGCGCTCAGAGCTGCTCGTAGGTGCAGCCGTGCTCCTGCGCGAGCCCCAGGGCCATGGTGTGCGCGGGCACGAGCTTCACGCCGGGGTTCATGCCTGCTAGCAGCTCGGCGCGAATCGGTTCCGCGGGTCGCCCCAGGTCGGCCGCCAACTCACGAACGACCGTGTTGAGGGCGTTATTGCACTGCCAGAAGATCGCGCCCCGGGCCTGCAGGGGCTTCACGCCGACGACCTTTCCCGGCGGAGCCGGCATCGCATCGACGTAGATGTTGCGCTTGGCCAACTCGCCGGTCGTGGGATCCTTCAGCTCCCAGCGTCGGCCCAACTCGTATTTCGCCCAAACGGCGTCCGAAAAGTTGATCGGGAATCCCTGCCGGGCGATGCCGACGACCGTGTTGATGTCCGGGTACGCAAGACGGAACACCTCGTGGTGCGCGTCGAGGTAGTTGACCACGACGTGCAGAGGAAGGCGGTCGCGCAACGCGCCGACCGCGAACACTTGCTTGTGGCGCCCCTTGAGGTCGTCGAGCCACGACAGATCCCACGTGTCGGACGCCGGCGTGGGTGCGGCGCGCGAAGCACGCGTCAGCGCCACGCCCGACAGGGACGCGAGCGCGGTGAGGAAGGAGCGGCGGGGCACCATACAGCCTCCGAGTGTGCGAGTGGGAGCACGACCCGGATGAAGATACGGGCGGCGGGCCCGGGCACTACCCCGGACCCACCGCCCGCATGCCGGCTACAGACTCCGCAGGAACTTGAGCAGCGCGAATCGCTCGAGCAGCGACAACCGCGCAAAGCGGCTGCGCGCGCGCGCCGCTTCCCCACCATGCGCCGCGATCGCCTGTTGGATGGTCAGCGCGCGGCCATCATGCATGAACGCCGTGCCGAACCGCAGCCCCATGAGCGGCTCGGTCCGAAACTCGGCGGGCTGTGCGTCGCCCAAACATAGGTCGGCGAGCCGCGGACCCATGTCGTGCAACAGCAGGTCTGTGTACGCCGGCACGATCTTGCGACTGATGGCGGCCACGGGACTCGGGCCGGTGACGAGCGCCGGAACGTGACACGATGCGCAACCGATCTTGGCAAACACGACGCTCCCGATAGCGCCGGTGACGTCGAGCCGGAGGGGCTGCGGTGGCGCCAGCAGGTGCACGAACGCGTCGGCCGCATCGAACTCCTCCTGCGTCACTTCCGGCTCCGGAGTCGGATCGACCCCCGGGGGCAGCGGATTGCCGCCGACCGTCTGCTCGATCTGGTTTCCGGGATTCGTTACCCCCATCTCCATCACGAATGCGCCGCTGTTGAATACCGTGAGATTTGCCTCCTGCGCCTTGCGCCCGAAGCGGCCGATCCGACCATCAGGGAGGCGGTGCACGCGCCCCGAAATGCCGTCGCCATTCAAGTCGTACGGGTCCGCCAACGCGGCGATCTCGGCGTCGGGAACAGCATCGAGGAGGCCGAATCCGAACACATCGGGCGTGGTGCGACGTCCCGTCGCGGTCGCGCCGGGAATATCCGGCTCGGCGGTAATGCCGAGCGCCGCTAGGAGCGCCGGCGTCACCTGCTGCTGGACGACCTGGCCACCCACGGCCGCGCGATCGTCGCACACGCGGCGCACGAACGCGCTCGCGTGCACCTCGATATCCTCGCCCTCCTCCTCCGGATCATTGCTGCCACTACCGCCCACGACTGGATTCTCGTGGCACGCGGCGCACCCGACCGCATTGAACAGCGGTCCCAGGCCGTTCTCGGGTGCGAACTCGATTTGGAATACCGCGCTGCCTCGCTGAAACAGTGCAAGCTGATCGGGAGCAAGTCCGGGCAGCGGGCTGCCCGCCGGTGCGAAAGGAATCAAGAGTGCGGACGCAGGCGGCAAATCGGCGGGCGCGGGAGCCGTGGCTGGCGGGGCGTCGTTGCAGGCGGCGATGACGCCCAGGGCGGTCGTGAGGAACGCGATTCTGGCGCGGCGGTGCGGGGACATACGTCCTCCCGGGCACGGGTAAGCGTGCGCCACAGCATCGCGGTCAGAATCGGGCGGGAAACGGACCCTAGGGCAGGCGGGCTTGGCTCACATTCGAGATTCGCCCAGGGCGCGATCGATCGTAATCACGTGGCGGGAAGCTCGCGGGTCATATGGGGTTTGTTCGGTGACACTCACTGCGACTCGACTGGCGGCGTAGCGCCGTACGTGATGCCGCGCCGCTCGGGACCGAGCCACGCGACGATCGCGCACACGACGAACGCGATGCCGGCCGTGAGCGGCATCGCGACGGTGTAGGTGATGTGCTCCGCGACCTGCGCCTGCAGGCGTGGCAAGTACGCGGCGAGCGCGGCGCCGCACTGATACGCGAAGCCCGGCAGGAAGCCGCGTACGGAGTCGGGGGACAGCTCGGTGATGTGGGCCGGAATGACGCCCCACGCTCCCTGTACCATGACCTGCATCCCGAACGCGCCCAGAGCGAGAATCAAGAGCGACGGCGCGAAGGCCCAAGCCGGGATCATGATGAGGGCGCCGACGAGCGCTAACGCTATCGCCCGGCGCCGCCCGATGCGGTCGGAATAGAGGCCGAACAGGACGCCGCCCGTCAGGGCTCCGACGTTCGAGATCATGGTCCAGATCGCTCGGCGCTCTGGCGTCATTCCCCAATCCCGCTGCAGGAATGTCGGATAGAGATCCTGGGTGCCGTGTGAGACGCTATTCATCATCGTCATCAGCAACCAGATGTAGAAGAACAACTTCCAGTGGGAGACGATCGCCCGCCCCAGCCCCGACCAGTCGTGGTGCCGGGTCCGCTGCCAGACTTCCGACTCTTTCACCTGGAAACGCACATACAGCGCGAGCAGCGCCGGGAGGCCGCCGATGAAGAACATCGGGCGCCATCCCCACCGCGGGAACACGAAAAAGTAACAGAGCGCCGCGAGCAGGGACCCGCAGGCGTAGCCCTGCTGCAACAGTCCGGAAAAGACGCCGCGAAGCCGTGCCGGCACCTTCTCCATCACGAGCGATGCCCCCACGCCCCATTCCCCGCCCATGCCGATCCCGAACAGCGCCCGCAGCGCCATGAACGACCAGTAGCTCGTCGCGAAACCCGAGAGCACCTCGACCACGGAGTAGAAGATGAGGTCGACCATCAACGGCAGGCGCCGGCCGTAGCGGTCGGCCATCAATCCGAAGATGAGCGCACCCACCGGCCGGAACAGGAGCGTGAGCGTGATGGACGCCGCCATCTCCTTATCGCTGCGCCCGAATTCCTTTCCGATGGCCGTCAGCGTCATGACGACCACGAAAAAATCGAACGCGTCGAGCGTCCAACCTAGAAACCCCGCGACGACGGCGGGCCGATGATCCGGTGCGGCGTGCGCGTTGGTCATGGGCGCCGTAACATGGCGCACGCCGCGAGACCCGGCTATACTGGCCCAATCGCCTTTTTCGGAGGACGTCGTGTCCGGTAAGTTCGGAGAGAAGTACTACGACCTGACGCTCAACGCGCTCCGCATCGTAGCCGGCTTGCTGTTCATGATTCATGGCGGCCAGAAGTTGTTCGGCTGGTTCGGCATGGGGCCGATGACGGGAGTCTGGCCATTCGGCGTCGCGGGCGTCATCGAGTTCTTCGGCGGACTCGCGATTGCCGCGGGCCTCTTCACGCGCTACGTGGCGTTCGTCGCGGCCGGCGAAATGGCGGTAGCGTACTTCTGGATGCATGCCTCCAAGGCCGGGAGCATTTTCCCTTGGGTGAACAAGGGTGAGGCCCCCGCCCTGTTCTGCTTCATTTTCCTCTTCATCTGGACGTCGGGCGGCGGCAGCAAGACGCTCGACGCGTGGCTCGCCAAGCGGAGGACTCCATGATTCTGACACTCGCGCTCCTCGCCATCGTCCAGCAGGCTCCCACAATTCAGGAATGGAACGTGCCCTGGGCGGGCACGCGTCCCCGCGATCCGTATCTCGACCGCTCGGGGCGCGTATGGTTCGTCGGACAAACCGGGCATTACGTCGGCATGCTCGATCCCACCACCGGGGAGTTCAAGAAGTACGACCTCGCGCCCGGGACGGGGCCGCACAACCTGATTCTCGACAGCACCGGGATCGTGTGGTACTCGGGCAACGCGTCGTCACACATCGGGCGCCTCGATCCCAAAGACGGAAGCATCACGCGGATTCCGATGTCCGATTCGACCGCGCGCGACCCGCACACGATGGTCTGGGATCGTCACGGAGACATCTGGTTCACCGTGCAGGGCGGCAACGTCATCGGCAAAGTGACGGTGGCGAGTGGAACGATGCGTCTGGTCCGCGTGCCGACGCCGCGCGCGCGGCCCTACGGCATCGCGCTCGATCGCGCCGGTCGTCCCTGGGTCGTGTTGTTCGGCACCAACAAGATTGCGACGGTGGACCCCACAACGTTCGTTCTGACGGAATACCCTCTGCCCCGCGCTGACGCACGGCCGCGGCGCATGGCGATCACGTCCGACGGCGCCGTCTGGTACGGCGACTATGCCGGCGGCATGCTGGGACGCTTCGACCCGGGCACCAAGAGGGTCGAGGAGTGGCCTCTGCCCGGCGGGGCCGGCGCGCGGCCCTACGCCGTCACCGTGGACGATCAGGACCGCATCTGGGTCGTGGAGACCGGATCGCAACCCAACCGGTTCGTCGGATTCGATACGCGGACCCACCGGTTTCTGCCGCCCGCCGACGTCCCCAGCGGCGGCGGGACGATTCGCAACATGGTGTACGACCCCCGCGCGCGCGCCATCTGGTTCGGGAGCGATGCCAACACCATCGGCCGGGCCCAGCTCCCAAATCCCCCTGCGACGCCCGTTCCGTAGGTCGGCCCTAACTGCCGGCTTGACCCTCGGCGCGCTGGCCCTGGTCGGCGGGTCGCTGGCGGCGGTCCCGGCTTTCAAGACGGGACCGCCGCCCGGGCACACGGGGGGATTCGGCGAGCCGACGTGCCGGGCCTGCCATTCCGACGCGGGGCTCAACGAGCCCGGAGGCGAACTCACGGTAAATGGGGCGCCCGCTCGCTACGAGCCCGGCCAGACATACCAGTTGGAGGTCGTGCTGCGGCGCGCCGGGATGCTCAGGGCCGGATTTCAGCTCGCCGCGCGCTTCGCCGACGGACCGGCGGCGGGCGCACAGGCGGGCGTGCTCGCGCCCGCCGATGCCCGCTCGATCATCACCTGGGACACTTTGACCCAGGTGAGTTACATCGAGCACAATCTCGCCGGCACTGCGCTCACCGGTGACGCCGGTCACTGGATCGTCCGATGGACCGCGCCGGCGACTGCCACAAGTGCCGTGGTGTTCAACGTGGCAGGCAATGCCGCCAACGACGACGATTCCCCCCTCGGCGATTTCATCTACACGACGGCCCTCCGAGTGGCGCCGGCGGCTCGCCGGTGACAAATTAGGTCGTGCCTTTAACCAGTCGTCTGCTTGCCGACCGTCGCGGCGGGGTGGACCGCAGGACCGATCCGCGGCGTACGATCCTGGAGCGTGTCCCCGTCGATCGTCGCCGCGTGGTGGACTTGCGGCACGGGGCCGACCGCCGCAGCACGCTCGATCGGCGCAACCGGGTCGGTCGGCCGCGGACGTCGGAGACGCCCTCCGAGCACGTCCGCAACGCGCTTCAGTTGATGCATCACGTGAACGAGACTGACGGGCTCGATGTCGAGCAGCGCGCCGACCTGGCGGCTGCCCTCCGGCGACTCGAGCGCGCGCTCGACCTCTTAGAGCGTCGCGCCCTGGGCTAGCGCTTCCTATCGCCACCGTCTCGCGGTGAACGAACAACAGAACGCCGGCGATTCGCACGTAGCCCGCCGGCGAGAGATTCTCCGCCAGGCGAGCGTGGCGCTGCAGGGCCGCGTCGTCGCGATGTGGGAGGTCACGCCGCGCGCGCAGGTGCTCCCGATCCTGACGAGCGCCCTGCAGGCCCCGCCGGAAGCGACCACTTTCGACCTGAGCGCCACGCTGCAACGCTGGAGCGCCCCGATCATTCAGGGGAGCCGCTGGGTGGGATGCCGGCTCGACGACTCCGACCGCTGGTGCATCGCGCCGGTGCGGAGTCAGCCCCCGGCCCCGCCGCCCGGCGGCGTGGAGCGCCGCAGTCGCGAGCGCATGACCCTGGAGCTCGCCGGCCTGTGCCTGGGCCTGATCGATCAGACGCCGCGCATGACGGCGCGCCCGCGCACTCCCGAGTCCGACGCCCTGGCCGAGCTGGTCCGCCAGCCCAGTGTCATTGCGCACGAAGTCGCCAACCCGTTGACCGCCGCGCTGGCGGGACTCGACTGGTGCTTTAAGCGCGTGCGCGAAGCGGTGTCACTCGATCCCGCATTGCGGGCCGGCATTCTCGAGGACCTCACCGGCGTCGCCGAGGGCATGGACCAGGCCATCGCCTTCCTGCGGTCGATCCAGGACCGCGCGCGCGGCGGGCTCGCCCGCTGGGAGCGGTTCGACGCCGGCCAGGTGATCCGGTCCTGTGTCGCGCTGGAACGGCCGCTGGCCCGTAAGGCCGGCATCGCGCTCGAGGGTACCGTCGCGATCAGCGGCGTCTACCTGCAGGGTGACCCCAACGCGCTGTATCAAGTGCTGACGAATCTCATCCGCAACGCCGTTTCGGCCTCGCAGGGCGGCAGGACGCCCGTGGTGGTGACGCTCGCGCACGCTGGTGACGTCCTGCGCCTCGCGGTGCAGGACCGGGGCGTGGGGATCGCCACCGAGCATCGCGACCGGATCTTCGATCCGGGATTCACGACGCGTGCGTTCGGATCGGGCTCAGGGACCGGACTGACCGTCGTCCGGGAGATCACGCAGGAGATGTTCAAAGGCCAGGTGGACGTACAGTCCGCCCTGGGTCAGGGCACGACGTTTACCGTGACTCTGCCGATTCCGCCGCAGCGCGCGCCGCGGGGGCGCTGACGGCGATCACCTGAAGGAACGCGCCGAACACCTGGTCGGACCACCAGCTGCGACGTCGCGTCATCTCGGCGATGGCCTGCTCGAGCGTCATCCCGGGGCGATCGCCCCGCTTCGTCGTGAGCGAGTCGTACACGTCGAGGATGCCGACGATCTGCGCGGCGAGCGGAATCTCTTCGCCCTTCAAGTGGTCGGGGTACCCGGTCCCGTCAGAGTGCTCGTGGTGCGACCGAATGATCGGCTTCAGCTCCCAGGGGAACTCGACCGTCGCCAGGAGATCGAGGCCCCAGATGGGGTGCATCTGCAGCACGCGCTGCTCCTCGCTCGAGAGCGGGCCCGGCTTCCTGAGGATCTCGTGCGGGACGCGCACCATCCCGAGGTCGTGCAGGTACGCGCCGAGCAGGATCGTCGTCTCGGCCTGCTCGTCGAGCCCTAAGACGCGGGCCATCGCGACGGCGTTCGTGGCTACG
>Ga0193711_1000097_pt1 | contig 15893 bp, 15 predicted proteins | sample H3m2metaG_FD_144922 | JGI IMG/M metagenome (GOLD analysis project Ga0193711, IMG submission 144922) | Soil microbial communities from a riparian zone of the East river system, Colorado, United States - H3m2 | ecosystem: Environmental > Terrestrial > Soil > Riparian zone | place: USA: East River...
CTCTCGGTGCTGCAGACACCCGCGGCGCTGGAGCGTGTGGCGTACGAGTTCGTCGTGGACGTGGCGGCCGAGAACGTCCGCTACGTGGAGGTGCGCTACTCGCCGCTCCTGCACCGGCCGGCGCTCACGCTGGCCGAAGCGATCGAAGCGCCCCTCGCGGGGATTCGCCGAGCCGAAGCGGAGACCGGCACCAAAGTGGGCTTGATCGTGTGCGGCATCCGGACTCGGGCCCCGGCGGAATCGCTCGAGCTGGCGCGCGCGGCGGCGGACTACAAGTCGGCGGGCGTCGTCGCCTTCGACCTCGCGGGCGCGGAGCGCGGCCATCCCGCGCGCGAGCACAAGGCGGCGTTCGAGTTTGCCGCGGCGCACGGCATGGCCTGCACGTGCCACGCGGGGGAGGGGGACGGGCCCGCGTCGATTCACCAGGCGTTGCACGAATGCGGTGCCACGCGAATCGGCCACGGCACGCGCCTGGGCGAGGACACGGCGTTGCTCGACGAAGTGATTCAACGCCGTATTCCGTTGGAAATGTGTCTGTCGAGCAACGTGCACACGCACACCGTCACGCAGGTGGCGGACCATCCCTTCAAGCGCTATCTCCAGCAGGGCGTCGTGGTCACGCTGAACACCGATGGGCGTCTGACCGACGGTGTCACCCTGACCGACGAGTACTACCTCGCCCACGCCGCGCTGGGGTTGTCGCCCGACGACCTCTCCCGTGTGGTGCTGAATGCCTGCGAGAGCGCGTTCTTGCCCGATTTCGAGAAGGTCGCGCTCGTGTCCCGCGTCCAAAGCGAACTGGAGGCTCTCTGATGTCCTGGCGCCGGATCGTTTTCGCCTTCGCGATCACGTTCGTCTGCACGCTGCTGGTGTTCCGGGGACCGCAGTTCGTGCTACAGGCGTTGAGTACCACGATTCAGACTCCGGTGCAGGACACCGCGGCGGTGGCTGCGCCCGTTGTCGCCGCCCCCCGCAGCGTCGGATCGCGGCTCACCGGCATTTTCGGTCTGGTCCTGATCCTCGGGATCGGTTTCGCCCTGTCGCGGAATCGTAAGGGGATCAGCCGGCGCGTGGTGGCGTGGGGCCTTGGGTTGCAAGTGGTGTTCGCAGTGTTTGTGCTGCGCGTGCCATTCGGCCGGGAGATGTTCAGATGGCTCGGCGGCCTGGTGACGAGCATTCTCGGATTCTCGTACGCCGGCTCGGAATTCGTGTTCGGCGAGATCGGCAAACAGCATTCGAGCATCGGGGTCGTGTTCGCCTTCCAGATCATGCCGGCCATCATCTTCGTGTCGGCCCTGTTCGCCATCATGTACTACCTCGGCATCATGCAGCGCGTGGTGAAGGCGGTCGCGGTTGTGATGAACAAAATCATGGGCGCGAGCGGCGCAGAGAGCCTCAACGTGGCCGCGTCGATCTTCATGGGACAGACCGAAGCGCCGCTGACGATCCGTCCGTTCCTGCCGCGCATGACCCGCTCGGAGCTGATGACCGTCATGACCGCCGGCATGGCACACGTGTCGGGGTCGATCATGGCGGCCTACATCGCTTTCGGGATCGAGGCGCGGCATCTGCTCACCGCGGTGATCATGACGGCGCCCGGCACGATCATGATGGCGAAGATCCTGGAGCCCGAGACGGAGGTCCCCGAGACGCTGGGTGGCGTCAAAGTCGACATCCCCCGCACCGACGTGAACGTGCTGGACGCGGCGGCCCGTGGCACGGGCGAAGGCCTGCACCTGATGCTCAACGTCATCGCGATGCTCATCTCGTTCATCGCGCTCATCGCGCTCGTCAACGGCGTATTCGGGTGGATCCACGGTATTCACGTCTCGCCGCACGTGTACATCAAGCACATTGTCGACTTCACGTTCACCATCGACATGTCGTGGTTCCCGCCGACGCTACAGACGGTGCTTGGCTGGATTTTCCGGCCCATCGCGTGGGTGATGGGTGTGCCGTGGCACGACAGCGGCACGGTCGGTGCGCTGCTCGGTGAGCGCATGGTGGTCAACGAGTTCATTGCGTACGCGCACCTCGGACCGCTGAAGGCAACGCTGGATCCGGTTTCGTTCACGATCGCCACGTTTGCGCTGTGCGGGTTCGCCAACCTGAGTTCGGTCGGCATCCAGATCGGCGGGATCGGCGCCCTGGCTCCCGAGCGCAAGCACGACCTGGCGCGGCTCGGTTTGCGCGCGATGATCGCGGGCACGTTGGCCAACTTCCTCTCGGCGACGCTGGCGGGCATCCTGTTGTGAGTGTCGGCGCGGCGCTGGACGCCGTCCGCAAGAAACTGGGGCCCAGGAAGCCTCGGGTCGCAATCGTCCTCGGCTCCGGGCTCGGGTTTCTCGCCGACGAGATCGCCGATCCCCTCCGCATCCTCTATAAGGACATCCCCGGCTTCCCCGAGCCCGGCGTAGCCGGCCACAAGGGCGAGCTGGTCGCCGGTACCCTCGAGAACGTGCCCGTGATCGTGCAGGCGGGCCGCTTCCATCTATATGAAGGCCATTCCGCGGCCGTCGCGGCGCTCCCGGTGCGCGTCTTCGCCGGGCTCGGGATCGACACCTTGATCGTGACGAACGCCGCCGGCGGCGTGCGGCGGACCTTTCGCGCCGGCTCCCTCATGCTGATCGCCGACCACATCAACTTCATGTGGCGCAATCCTTTGACCGGGCCATCCGAGCCCGGCGAGGAGCGCTTCCCGGTGATGCACGAGCCGTACGACGCGGAGCTGCGGGCGCTCGCCCGCACGGTGGCTCGGGAGTCGGGCATACCGCTGGAGGAAGGGGTGTACGCGGGGCTCCTCGGCCCCTCGTACGAGACCCCAGCTGAAGTGCGGATGCTCGAGCGGCTCGGCGCCGACGCCGTGGGGATGTCCACCGTGCCCGAGGTCGTCGTCGCCCGGTCGCGCGGGATCCGTTGCCTTGGATTCTCCTCGATCACGAACCCCGCCGCCGGGATCACCGGCGAGGCGCTCGCGCATGACGAGGTCCTGGCGGCGGGCAAGGAGATCGCCCGCATCCTGGGCGTGGTCATCAAGGGAGTCCTGCGCCGGCTGTAGCCGTCCCCCCCCCCACCGGTTTCTGACGTCCGCGTTGCAACCATTTACGTCCCACGCCTGTCATATGGTCGTTGGCACGCGCGCTCGCCGTCAGCGAATCGCGACTCTGTTCACCGTTCAACCGAGCCGGGTTCTATGACGACGCTTTCGCTGTGCCTGCTTTTGGCCGCCGTGTATCCGCCGGCGGTCCCGGTCGATTCGCCGCTCACGGTCCCGCAGTCTCTGCGCGCGGTGCGCCTCGCCCGGCCCCTCACGATCGATGGCTACCTGCTCGAACCGATGTGGCAAACGGCCGAGCGGGTTTCGGGCTTTGTGCAACGCGATCCGAAGGAAGGTGAGGCCGCGAGCGAGAGCACCGTCGTCTACATCGCCTACGACGATGCGGCGCTGTATATCGCGGCCCGGCTCTACGACTCGCGCGCCGATTCGATCGTCGCGCGGTTGGCGCGCCGGGACCAAGGCACCATGTCCGATCGCTTTCAGGTCTTCATCGATCCCTATCACGACAAGCGCAGCGGCTTCTATTTCGGCATCAGTGCCGCCGGGACGCTGTACGACGGCACGCTGTTCAACGACGAGTGGGACGACGATACCTGGGACGGCGTTTGGGAAGGGAAGGTCAGTCGCGATTCGCTGGGGTGGACCGCGGAGATGCGGATCCCCTACTCGCAGCTCCGGTTCGTGAAGCAGACCCAGTACGTCTGGGGCATCAACTTCCGCCGGGACATCGCTCGCCGCAACGAATACGACTACATCGTCTTCACGCCCAAGAACGGCAGCGGCTTCGTGTCGCGCTTCCCGGACCTCGTGGGCATCGAGCGGATCGAGCCGCCACGGCGACTCGAGGTCATGCCGTATGTGACGACGCGCGCGGCGTTCACGCCCCACGCGGCCGGCGATCCGTTTAACGACGGCTCGCAATTGACGCCCGGATTCGGCGCGGACGTGCGCATCGGCTTGGGGTCGAACCTCACGCTCAACGCGACGGTCAATCCGGACTTCGGGCAGGTCGAAGTCGATCCTGCAGTCGTCAACCTGAGCGACGTCGAGACCTTCTTCAGTGAGAAGCGCCCCTTCTTCGTGGAAGGGTCGTCCACCTTCGACTTCGGGGTCGGCGGGCAGCGTAATTACTGGGGGTTCAACTGGGCGGGACCAAGCTTCTTCTATAGCCGCCGCATTGGCCGATCCCTCGGCGTCGGCGCGCCGGCGGGCGGCTACGCGGACGGGCCCGATGGCGCCCACATCCTCGGCGCGCTGAAGCTCACGGGCAAGCTGGGCGGAAGCTGGAACGTGGGCGGGCTCACCGCCGTGACCGCGCGCGAGCAGGCGACCCTCGTGGACAGCCTGGGCGCTCGCTGGAGCCAGGAGATCGAACCACTGGCCGCCTACGGCGTGTACCGGGCCCAGAAGGAGTTCCACAAGGGTCGCCAGGGCCTGGGCTTCCTCTCGACAGTCGCCGTGCGGTCCTTCGATAACGTCGCCTTGCGCGACGTCCGGAACTCGAGCGGCGTGATGTTCGGCGCCGATGGCTGGACGTTCCTCGATACCAGCAAGACGTGGGTGACGACGGGGTGGGTCGCGGCGTCCCGGATCGCGGGGACGCCGGCCCGCATCACGGCGGTACAGCGCAGCTCCACGCACTACTTCCAGCAACCGGACGGGCGCTCGCTCGCCGTCGCTGTCGTGGCGACGGCGCTCGACGGCATGGCGGGGCGATTCACGCTCGCCAAGCAGCGCGGCAACACGTTCGTGAATTCCGCCTTCGGCTTCGTCTCTCCGTCGTTCGACGTGAACGACATCGGCTTCCTGTCGCGCACCGGGGTTGTGAACATGCACCTGGGTGGAGGCCGCACGTGGACCAAGCCGGGGAAGGTCTTCCGCTACGCGGAGGCAGGCGGCGCCGTGTTCCGGAGCTACGACTGGGATGGCAACATCAACTGGTCGGGGATCTTCAACTTCGGGTACGTCCAGTTCCTCAATTACTACTCGATCAACTGGAACGTGGCGTACAACCCGTGGACCGTGAATAACCGCCGCACGCGCGGTGGCCCGCTGACGCTCACGCCTCCGGGATACCAGTTCGGCGTCGATCTCAGCAGCGACAGCCGCAAGACGTTCACCGTCGGCGCCGGGGCGGGCACGTATTACCGGTCGGCTCAGGACGTGGAGTGGTGGAGCTACGCCAACGTGCAGTACCGCCCTGCCGCGAACGTCTCGGTCACCATCGGGCCCAACTTCTCGAAGCTCCGGAATCCGGTGCAGTACGTCGACGCGATTCCCGACACCGCAGCGACCGCGACCTACGGCACGCAGTACGTGTTCGCGCAGCTGCGCCAAACGGAGTTGTCGGCCGGGATCCGCCTCAACTGGACGTACAGTCCAACGCTGTCGCTGCAGTTGTACGCGCAGCCACTGATCTCGGCGGGGAAGTACGATGCCTTCAAGCAGCTCGACCGGCCGCGCAGCAACGACTACACGCCGACCGCGGCGCCGTACAATCCCGACTTCAACTTCAAGTCGCTGCGGGGCAATGCGGTGTTGCGCTGGGAGTACCTGCCCGGCTCGACGCTGTTCTTCGTGTGGACGCAGAGCCGGTCGGATTTCGAGGACGTCGGCGACTTCCAGTTCGGCCAGTCGATGCGCCGGATGTTCCGGGCGCCGGCGGAAAACATCTTCATGGTGAAAGCGACGTACTGGTGGAACCCGTAACGAAGACGCCGAGCCGCCGAGACGCCTAGGTACTACAGACTGTCGTTCGGAGGACGCGGCGGCGCGGGCACGAAGTGATTCAGGGGCCCGTGACCGCCGCTGCGTCCCAGGCCCGGCGCCGCCGCGATCGCGCGGTGCACAAAATCCAATGCGTCGGCGACGGCCTGCTCGAGAGGCCGGCCGAGCGCGAGCCCCGCGACGATCGCCGCCGAGAGCGTGCAGCCCGTCCCATGTGTCGAAGTCGTGTCGATCCGCGGCCGCGTGAACCGGCGCACGGATCCATCCGTCACCAGCACGTCCACCACCTTGTCTCCCGCTAGATGCCCGCCCTTCACGAGGGCGGCGCGCGCTCCCATGCGGAGGAGCGCACGCCCCGCGCGCTCCATCTCGTCGGGCGTCCGCACGTCGTGCTGCACGAGAATCCGTGCCTCGTCCAGATTGGGCGTGACGAGCGCCGCGAGCGGCACGAGCCGTCCTGCGATCTGCGTTTCCGCGGCGGTCTCGAGGAGCCGGTCCCCCGACGTCGCCACCATCACGGGATCGAGCACGTAGTGCGGGAGTGCGTAGCGCTCGATCCCTGCCGCGACCGTCTCGACCAGCTCGCCTGAGCCAAGCATCCCGCTCTTCACCGCGTCGGGCGGGAGGTCGGTGGCGAGCGCGTCGATTTGTTGCGACACGAGATGCGCGGGGAGCGCCTGCCACGCCTGCACACCGGCGGTGTTCTGCGCGGTGACCGCGGTGATCACGCTGGTGCCGAAGACGCCGAACTGGTGGAAGGTCTTGAGGTCGGCCTGGATCCCCGCGCCGCCGCCCGAATCGGAGCCGGCGATGGTGAGCGCGACTCTCATCGCGTCACCAGCTTGGCGAACGCGGCCGGGGGGGCCATGTTAAGGGGTACGCCGACGGGGCGCCGGGGAGGGGCTCGCATCGCCAGTAATCTGCAGACAACGGTCCGCGATCTACAACGCCGCAAGGCACGAGGCCGCCGCGGTCTCGCCGTGCTCGAAGGCGTCAGACTGGTGGAAGAAGCGCTCGCGGCGGGCCTCGAGTTCGAGGGCGCGCTCGTCTCCCCCGACCTCGCTCGCACCACACGGGGCCAGTCGCTCGTCGCCGACCTCGCGAGTCATGCGATCACCGTCGAGGAGGTTGGCGTTCGCACCTTCGGCCAGCTCGCGGGTACCGAGACGCCGCAGGGGGTCCTCGCCGTCGTGGCGCCGCGCATTTGGACCGTCGCGGACGTGTCCCCCGCGCCGGGCGGGGCGGTGCTCGTGGTCGACGGCGTGCAGGATCCGGGAAACCTGGGGACGCTCATCCGCACCGCCCACGCGTTGGGTGCCGACGCGACCGTCCTCTTGCGGGGCACCGCCGACCCGATGAACGCGAAGGCGCTGCGCAGCGCGATGGGCGCCACGTTTCGTCACCCGGTCGTCCCACTCGACGACGCCCCATTCATCGCCTGGTCGCGGCAGCGTGGCCTCACGCTGTGGGCGGCCGCCGTCGACGGCGTGCCGCTCGCCCGCGCGCTGGACGGAAACGTGAAACGGGAGGAGCTCATCGCGGTGATCGTGGGGAACGAGGGGGCCGGCATCCGGCCGCAGCTCAATGCCGTCTCCGCGCAGCGCGTCGCGATTCCGCTGTCGCGCGGCGCCGAGTCGCTCAATGTCGCGGTCGCGGCGGGCATCCTGCTTTACGAGGTGTTGCGTGGGCGGTGAACCCATTCTGATCCTCGGCGCCGCCGTCCTGGGGCTCTGTCTTGGCAGCTTCCTCAACGTCTGCATCCTCCGGCTCTGGCACGAGGATCGCAAACGCCGCTCGCTGCTGCATCCGCCGTCCACCTGCCCGCAGTGCAAGCAGCGCATCGCCTGGCGCGACAACATCCCGGTGTTCTCGTGGCTCTGGCTGCGGGGCAAGTGCCGGTGGTGTCACAAGCCGATTTCCATGCAGTATCCGCTCATCGAAGCGTTCATCGGGCTCCTGTGGGTCGTGTCGCTCCTGGCGTACGGTCCCAGCGCCAAGGGCGTCGCCGCGGCGATCTTCGGGACCATCCTTCTGGGCATCGGGGTAATCGACGCCAGGCACAAGATCATTCCCGACGAGTTGAGCCTGGGCGGCCTGGTCATCGGGCTCGCGCTGTCCCTGGCGGGAGGATTCACGGCGCTCGTCGCCGCGCTCCTCGGGGCGGGCGTGGGCTGGGGCGTCCTGTGGATCGTGCGCGTGGCCGGCGGGTGGGTCTTCAATCAAGAGGCGATGGGCTGGGGTGACGTAAAAATGCTCGCGATGGTGGGGGCGTTCGTCGGGTGGAAGAACGCGTTGCTGACCATCTTCGTCGCAGCGCTGCTCGGCAGCGCGTTCTACCTCCCCCTGATGGCCATGAAGATCAAGCAATGGCGGCGCTACGAGCTGCCCTTCGGCGTCTTCCTCGCCCTCGGCGCGGCCGTGACCTTCGTCTTCGGGGACGCGATGATCTCGTGGTACGCTGACTTCCTGAAGGTTCACTGAGCCCCGATGGGCGATCCCTTCGCAGGTCTCTTCGACACCTCCGACATCCTGGAACGGGTGGGCATCGACCTCACGGCGCTGGCGCGCCGCGGCGATCTCGAGCCCGTGCGCTGCCGCGACGCCGAGATCGCCCGGGTCGTCGACATCCTCCTGCGCCAGGGGAAGAACAACCCCGGCCTCGTGGGCAAGGCCGGCGTGGGGAAGACCGCCATCGTCGAAGGACTCGCCCAGCGCATCGCATCGGGCGAGGTCCCGCCGGCCCTCAAGGACGCGCGCATCCTGCAGCTCGATCACGTGGCGCTCCTCGCGGGGACCGCCTTCCGGGGCCAGTACGAAGACCGGCTGCGCCGGCTCATCAGCGCCATGTCGGCGAACGCGGACCTGATCTTGTTCGTGGACGAGCTGCACAACCTGATCGGGCAGGGCACCGCGATGGGCGTCGCGATGGACGCCGCGAACATGCTCAAGCCCGCCCTGGTGCGCGGCGACATGCGTGTGATCGGCGCGACCACGGGCGAAGAGTACGACAAGTGGGTCCGCCAGGATCCCGCCCTCGAGCGCCGGTTCCAGCCGGTGACGATCGAAGAGCTGGACGCGATCCAGACGTGGGAAGTGCTGGTGGCGCGGCGGTCGCGCCTCGAGCGTCACCACGCCGTCGCGATCGCGGACGACGCCCTCAAGGCGGCGATCGTCCTCACCGACCGCTTCGTCCCCGAGCGTGCGCGTCCCGACAAGGCGATCGACGTGCTCGACGAAGCCTGCGCGCACGCGCAGGCCACCGCGCAAGTCTCTCCCGAGCTCGACCGGCTGATCCGCGAGCGGCGCAAGATCGAGGCATTGATCAAGCGCGGATTGACGGAGGAGCGAGCACCTGACGAGCCGATGCCCGATTTTGGCGCCGTGATCGATCAGGTCGTGGCGGACTTCCGGGAGATGATGGGTGGCACGAAAGCGCCGACGCCTCCTCCCGCGACTGTCGTGCAGCAGCGCCCGCCGACGCACGAAGAGCGCCGTGCCGAACTCGACCGCCTCCTCCGCGAGGAGCTCGAGCGGCAGGGGATCGTCGTGTCGGGCAAGGATGTCGCGCGCGTCGTCGCATCGGCGGTGGGCAAGGGCATCGAATGGACCGGCTGACCGGCGCCGTCGTCCTCGGCGCCGCGCTGGTGATCGTCGGCTGCCGCGAACGCGCCGAGGCGGTGCAGAGCGAGGCGCAGTTGCGGGACATGGTGCGGGGCATGATGCCGTCTGTCGCGCGGGCCGCGCACTTGGCCTTCAAGCGGCAGCCCCTGGTGCTGCGCCGCTCGCGCAACCAGGTGCGAGACTACGTCATTCACAAGTTCGACCAGGACCTCCCGCCGCGCGAGCTCGCGGGTCTCGAAGCGGCATTGCACCGCTTCGGGTTGATTCCTGATTCGATGCAGCTCCGGTCGACGATGATCGACCTGTACACCGAGCAAATCGCGGGCTACTACGACCCCGACTCGAACGCCCTGTACATCCCGGCCGACATCGAGGAGTCGACGCTCCGCGTCGTGGTGTCGCACGAGCTGGTGCACGCGCTGCAGGATCAGTACGTCTCGCTCGACTCGATCATCACGCAACAGGGCCACAACGATCGTCGCTCGGCGGCGCAGGCGATCCTCGAAGGCCAGGCCACCATCGTACAGCTCTCGGTGCTGATGCCTGAGCAGCTCCCGGACACGTATCCCATCGGCTGGTTCTGGCGGCAGCGCGCGGTGATGGCGCGGCTGCAGACCACACAGATGGAGCGATTCGCGCGCGCGCCGCTGTGGTTGCGTGAGGGGCTGATCTTCCCGTACTTGGGCGGTGCGGACTTCGTCGTCTGGTTCAGCCGCAACCGCGTCGGCAAGTCGGTGCTCACCACCATGCCCACGTCCACCGAGCAAATCCTCCACCCCGATCGCTTCGCCGCCGGTGACGAGCCGACGGAGCTTGCGTTCGGGCCGGCGCCCGATACGCTGCGGTTCGAAGACGGCCTGGGCGAGTTCGAGACGCGGCTGCTCTTGCAGCAGCACCTGGGCGACGAGTCGCAGGCGGCGACGTTGGCGACCGGCTGGGACGGAGACCGCTATCAGGTCCTCGGCCCGGATGGCGAAGCGTTGGTGTGGTACTCCGTGTGGGACGACGCGGCCGCCGCGGACCGCTTCGCGGCGGGACTCGAGCGGGCTTGGCAGAAACGTCGGGCGGACCCTAAAGGACTTCCTGACGGTCGCGGCCGGTCGGCCAGACGGTCGGAAATCAAACGGATCGACATTGACGGCCGGCCTGGCGTCCGGCTCGTAGACGCCCCGCCCAACTGGAAGGGTTGGAAGCAGCTACCTCAGGTGCACGTCAGGGCCAAAACCGACTGACCGTGTAGATCGCGAGGCCGACGAGGCCGCCCACGATCGTCCCATTGATCCGCACGAACTGCAGATCCCGTCCCACCGCCAACTCGAATCGCCGCGACGTCGCCTCGGGGTCCCAACCCGCCACGGTTTGCGCGATGAGGTCCCCGATCTCGTGACGATACTTCTCCACGACGCCTCCGGTCAGATCGATCAGCAGGTCGTCGACCTCGGCGAGCAACGTCGGGTTCGCGAGCACGGCTGAGCCGAACTCGCTGAGCCCGCGATCGAGGGGCCCGGGAGCGCTCGCGTCGCCGCTCGTGGCATAGGCGATGACCGCGTGCCGGATCGTCTCCCAGAGTTTGGCGGAGAGGTCGGCGACCGAAGAGTCGGCGAGCCACTCTTCTTTCATCGCCTCCGCGCGCGCGATCACGTCCGGTGCGTGTTGCAGGCGGTCGATGAAGTCCCGAAGGGCGTTGTCGAACGCGGCGCGCAGCGGATGCTCGGGGTCCCGGACCATGTCGCGCAGCAGCCGTTCGACCGCGTCGATGATCTTCTGATAGATCTTGTCGTCCAGGACCGGCGGCACCCACCAGGGTGTTTCCGCCCGCACCCGGTCGCGGATCAATTCGCGGTTGTTCAGGACGGCTTCCGCTGCGAGCCGCACGGTCACATTGAGCAGCTCCTCCTGCCGGTTGTCGCCGAGCACGAGGGCCAGCGTTTTGCCGAGGGCGGGCGCCACACGCGTAGCGCGAAGTCGCGCGCTGACGACGCGTTGCACCAGGGCTTGCACCTCGTGGTCGGGCAGCGCTTCGAGCGCCTTGGCGAGCCCGCCGGCCACCTGCTGGGCGATGCGGCGGGCGTTCTCGGGATCGGACAACCACCGGGCCGCGCGCTCCGCGGGCCGGACGGCACGCAGGTTGGCGGCCACGACCTCCCGCGACATGAAGTGGTTCTGCACGAAGTTGCCGAGGATCCGCCCGATGCGCTCCTTCCGCGTCGCCACGATGGCGGTGTGCGGAATCGGCAACCCGAGGGGGTGGCGGAACAGCGCGGTCACGGCGAACCAGTCCGCGAGCCCCCCGACGAGCGACGCCTCGGCCGTGGCCCGGATGTAGCCCAGCCACGGGTACTGCGCCTCGAACGCCCGGGCCGCGATGAACACGGCGGCGGCGAAGCCCAGCAGGCCGGTGGCTCGCCACTTCATGGCATCGAGCTGCGCTTGCCGGGTTGCGTCGTCGGGGCGCGACCACGCAGGCGTGGTGGGAATGACTGGTGGCGCCGGGCTTTCCTGAGCCATCAGACCAAGATAACCCCCACTTGGATTCGAGTGATTCGCCATTTAGCTTGCAAGGCTTATGTTTACGGCCCTTTCCGAGCAGCTCGGCGCCGTCCTGAAGCGTCTCACAGGCCGCGGCGTGCTCTCGGAGGGCGACGTCACCGACGCGCTCCGTGAGATCCGCCGGCACCTGCTCGAGGCCGACGTCAGTTTCGAGGTGACGCGCGGCTTCGTCGATCGGGTGCGCGAGCGGGCCGTCGGTGTGCTGCAGCTCAAGTCGGTGAGCCCCGGTCAGCAAGTCGTGAAGCTGGTGCACGACGAAATCGCCGGTTTACTCGGCGGCAGTCGCAGCGGCCTCGACTTCGCCTCCGTAGGCCCGACGGTGATTCTGCTCGTTGGGTTACAAGGGTCGGGCAAGACGACCACGGCAGCCAAGCTGGCGCGGCGACTCAAGCTGGAGCAGAAGGCGCCGTGCCTGGTGGCGGCGGACCCGTATCGGCCGGCGGCACGCGAGCAGCTGGAGCAGCTCGGCAAGCAGATCGACGTTCCCGTGTTCGGAGCACAGAGCACGGAGCAGGACGTGACGGCGCTCGTGCAGACTGCGCTGCGCGAGGCTGAGTCGGCGCGGTGCCGCACGGTGATCGTCGATACGGCCGGTCGGTTGCAGATCGATGCGGCGCTGATGGACGAGCTGAAAGCGCTCAAGGCGGCGGTGACGCCGCGCGAGGTGTTGCTCGTCGCGGACGGGATGACGGGGCAGGACGCGGTGAAGATCGCCCGCGGGTTTCAGGACGGCGTCGGCTTGACGGGCGTGATCCTGACCAAGCTCGACGGCGATGCGCGCGGCGGTGCGGCCCTGTCGATTCACGGCGTGACGGGCCTCCCGCTCAAGTATGTGGGGGTGGGCGAGAAGCCCGACGCCCTCGAGCCGTTCGACCCCGTCCGCATGGCCGGCCGCATTCTCGGCCAAGGCGACGTGGTCGCGCTGGTGGAGAGAGCAGCGGCGACCGTCGATGCGAAGGCGGCGGAGCGCGTCGCGCAGAAGGCGCGATCGAAGCGCGGCATGGATCTACAGGATTTCCTCGTCGCGCTGAAGCAGATGCAGGCGATGGGCCCGATGAAGCAGGTGCTGGGTCTCCTGCCGGGCGTGAACGCGAAGGCGTTGCAGGCGATTCCGGCGGATGACAAGCGCCTCAAGCACGTCGAGGCGATCGTGTTGTCGATGACGCCCGCGGAGCGCGCGGACCCCAGCATCTTGAGCGGGTCGCGCAAGCTGCGGATCGCGAAGGGCGCGGGCAGGCCCGTGCAGGAAGTCAACCGACTGCTGGAGCAGTTCCAGCAGATGCGCAAGCTCATGAAAAGGATGTAGGGATCGCATGGCAACTCGAATTCGGTTACGGCGGGTGGGGCGCAAAGGGCAGGCGTATTTCCGCATCGTGGTCGCCGACTCGCGCTCGCCGCGGGACGGACGCTTCGTGGCGACGATCGGCAACTACAACCCGCGCGCGAACCCGGCCGTCATCGACGTGAACGCGGAACAGGCGCTGGCCTGGATGGCGAAGGGCGCGATGCCCACCGACACGGTGCGCTCGCTCCTCAAGAAGGCCGGCGTATTGGGCAAACGCCCCGCGTAGTCGGGCGGCTGCGCAAGCCGCACGGACAACAGGGGGAGGTGGCGGTGTTCCCCCTGGTGGAGCATCCGGGGAGCGTGTTCGTCCCCAAGGCGCGCGTGTACGTGATGGACGAGGACCGCAAGATTCTGGCGGGGCCGCTCGTCCTGGCCCGGCGCCGAGCGTATCACCGGGAATGGCTGCTCGGTTTCGAGGGGATCACCTCGCGGGCGGCCGTGGAGGGCTGGCGCGACCAGCTCGTGGCGGTTGCGGACGATGCTGACGGTTAACGTCGTCACCCTGTTTCCCGAATGGTTCGCGGCGCCGTTGGCCACGAGCATTCTGGGACGGGCCGCCAAGGCGGGGCTGGTGCGGTTTCGCGTCGTGCAGCTGCGCGACTACACGCACGACAAGCACCATACGGTGGACGATGCGCCATATGGTGGCGGGGCAGGGATGGTGCTGAAAGTGGAGCCGTTTGTGGAGGCGGTGGAGGATCTAAAGGTTGCGGGTCCCATCGTGCTCCTGTCGGCTCGCGGCAAGCTCTTCACGCACGACACGGCGGTACGCCTTGCGGTGGGCAACGAGTTGACGCTCCTATGCGGGCATTACAAGGACGTCGATCAACGCGTCGTGGAAGAGCTGGACGCGGAAGAGATTTCGATCGGCGACTTCGTGCTGTCGGGGGGTGAGCCGGCGGCGCTGTGTGTGGTGGATGCGGTTGTGCGACTGCTCCCGGGCGCGCTCGGGGATCACGAGTCGGCGTCGAGCGATTCGCACTATGACGGCCTGCTGGCGCCGCCCAGTTACACGCGGCCGCCCAGCTATCGCGGCCTGGACGTACCGGACGTATTGTTGAGCGGCGATCACGACAAGATTGCGGCATGGCGGGCGGCGCAAGCCGAGCGCCTGACGCGTGAACGGCGGCCCGACTTGTGGTCGCGCCACGAAGAAGGATGAGGGTGACTGTATGCAGCGACTGCGAGCGATCGAGCGTGAGGGACTGAAGACCAACATCCCAGCCTTCACCCCCGGCGACACGGTCCGCGTGATGGTGCGGGTGCGTGAGGGTGAAAAGGAACGTCTCCAGGCGTTCGAGGGCGTGTGTATCGCCCGGCGCGGGGGCGGGATCAACGAGACGTTCACCGTCCGGAAGATTTCGGCGGGCGTGGGCGTGGAGCGGATCTTCCCGCTGCATGCGCCGTTGATCGGCGCCATCGAGCTGGTCAGGAAGGGCCGGGTGCGGCGCGCCAAGCTGTACTTCCTGCGGCGTCTCGCCGGTAAGGCGGCGCGCATTCGTGAGAAGAAGGGCGCCGCCCAGACCGCGACGGCGGCCGAGCAGGAGCAGCCGAAAGAGTGAAGCATCGCCGCCCTTCACTCGAGCGCGAGGTCGCGCTCTGGTGCGAAGGGCGGAGCATCGTCGCCGGTCTCGATGAAGTCGGCCGCGGCCCCCTGGCTGGACCAGTGGTGGCCGCGGCCGTCGTCTTTCCGGTTGGCGCCAAGCCGATCCGCGGCCTCGACGACTCCAAGGTTCTCACGGCCCGCCAGCGCGCCAAGCTCGACGTCCGCATCCGGCAACGCGCCCTCGCCGTAGCTGTCGGCGCCGCGAGCGTGCACGAGATCGATCGCCTCAACATCCGCCGCGCCTCCATTCTCGCGATGCGCCGCGCGCTGCGCCGGCTGGGCGTCGTGCCGACCGCTGTGTTGGTCGACGGGTTGCCCTGTCCCGAGCTCGAGTGCCCGCACGAGGCGATCATCGACGGCGACGCCAAGTGCCACTCGATCGCCGCCGCGTCGATCATCGCGAAGACGATCCGCGACCGGCTCATGGACCGCCTGGCGGCGCGCTACCCGCTGTATGCCTGGGAGACCAACAAGGGGTACGCCACCGCCGAGCATCTGGAGGCGCTCAACCTGCACGGACCGACCAGACACCACCGCTGGAGCTTCGCCCCGGTGGCCCAGCTCAATCTGCTAACGGCCCTGCGCGCGCCGTAACCTTTTCAGGAAGTCCGGGAGTGGCCGCGTGTTCAACACGTCGGCCGCTTCCAATCCCGCCCGCCGCGCCACCGCCACCGCGAACCGCATGTTCCCCAGGTGCCGCGGATCGTGCGCGTCGGTCGACAGCACGAACCTCACGCCGTAGCCCTTCGCGGCCGCCGCCAGCGTGTCGGGAAGGTCCATGCGCTCGCTGCCATTGATCTCGAGGAGGCATCCGGCGGCCGCCGCGGCTTTGGCCACGACGTCGAAATCGAGCGCGTAGGGCTCTCGTCCGTTCACGACGCGCCCCGTGGGATGACCGATCGCGTCGACGTAGCGATTGGCGATCGCGCCCAGCAGGCGGTCGGTGATCTGTCGCTCACTCTGCTTCAGCCCGTAGTCGATCGTCG
>Ga0193711_1000098_pt1 | contig 15892 bp, 11 predicted proteins | sample H3m2metaG_FD_144922 | JGI IMG/M metagenome (GOLD analysis project Ga0193711, IMG submission 144922) | Soil microbial communities from a riparian zone of the East river system, Colorado, United States - H3m2 | ecosystem: Environmental > Terrestrial > Soil > Riparian zone | place: USA: East River...
CCGACAAGGGTGGCACGGTGAACAAGGTACGGGCGGACGGCCGCGCCAGGCCCATCCGGCTCAGCGTGGACACCGCATTTTACGACACGCCCGTGTTTTCACCCGACGGCGCACGCATCGTCGTGGTCAAGGGTCCCCGCGCGCCCCGGGTGGCGGAGCATTTCGCGCCGGGGTACGAGCTCGTGTGGATGCCGGCGGCGGGCGGCCCGTCGACGCGCATCTCGCCCATCAACGCCTGGGGGCGGCCGCACTTCAGCCGTGATCCCAACCGGATCTACATCTACGAGGGCCCCGAGGGTCTCGTCTCGATGCGGTACGACGGCACCGATCGCCGCGCGCACATCCGGGTGACGGGCTACACCTATCCCGGCCCCGGTGCCGAACCCGATCCCGCGGGCGAGATCCTCATCAGCCCCGACTCGGACCGCGTCGTCGCACAGGTAGGCAACTACGTCTACGTGGTGACGCTGCCCCAGGTCGGCGGCCAGACGCCCACGATCAATGTGTCGGACCCGTCGTCGGCAGCGTTTCCGGCGCGGCGCCTCACGATGATCGGCGGCGACTTCACGGGTTGGACCGCCGACGGCCGCCAGGCGTACTGGTCGATCGGCCGGAGCTTCTTCCGGTTCGATCCCGCCGTTGCGGACTCGGCGGACAAGAGCAAGGCGCGCGTGGATTCGCTCCGGGCCGATTCGCTCAAGAGCGACAGCGTGAAGGCGCTGCCGGACTCAGTGCAGAAGCGCCTCAAGGCGCGCTCCGACTCCCTCGGCAAGCTGCCGGCGTACGAGGCGGCCCGCGTCGACGTGGCGATTCGCGTCCCGCGCGACATCCCGCGCGGCACGGTCGTGTTGCGCGGCGCCCGCGTCGTGTCGATGAAGGGCGACGAGATCATCGAGAACGGCGACGTCGTCGTCACGAACGATCGCATTGTATCGGTGGGACCGCGGGGGCAGGCGCCTCCGGGAGCCCAGATCATCGACGTGGCCGGGAAGACGATCATCCCCGGGTTTGTCGACGTGCACGCCCACCCATGGCCGACCTGGGGGGTCCATGAGACCCAGGTGTGGAAGTACCTCGCGAACCTTGCCTGGGGCGTTACCACGACGCGTGATCCCCAAACCGCGACCACCGACGTCCTGACCTACGCCGATCTCGTCGAAACGGGCGAGATCCTTGGCCCACGCATTTTTCACACCGGTCCGGGCGTCTTCTGGGACGAGAACTTTCAGAACCTCGACGACACGCGCAACGCGTTGAAGCGCTACAGCGAGTTCTACCACATCAACACGATCAAGATGTACATGACGGGGAACCGCAAGCAGCGCCAGTGGGTGATCATGGCCGCGAAGGAGCTGGGCCTGATGCCGACGATCGAAGGCGGGCTCGACTTCAAGATGAATCTCACGGCCGTAACCGACGGCTATCCGGGGCACGAGCACAGTTATCCCATCATGCCGCTCTACAAGGACGCCGTGCAGTTGATCGCGCAGTCGGGCATCAACTACACGCCGACACTGCTCGTGTCGTACGGCGGGCCGTGGAGTGAGAACTACTTCTACGAGCATTTCGACATTCACGACAACGCGAAGGTGCGGCGCTTCATGCCGCACGATGAAATCGATCAACGCGCCGAGCGGCGTCCCTGGTTCCGCGACAATCAGTACGTGTTCCCGCGCATTGCCGCGTCCGCGAATGCGATCGTACAGGCGGGGGGCCACGTGGGGCTCGGGGGACATGGGCAGATGGACGGCCTGGGTGACCACTGGGAGTTGTGGGCGATGGCCGCGGGCGGGATGAAGCCGCTGGACGTGCTGCGCGTCGCGACGATGCATGGCGCCACCGCCATCGGGATGGAGCAGGACCTCGGCTCGCTCGAACCGGGCAAACTGGCCGATCTGATCGTGCTCGACGCGAATCCCCTCGAGGACATCCACAACACGAATACGATCCGATATGTCATGAAGAACGGGCGCCTGTATGAGGGGGAGACGCTCAACGAGGTGTGGCCGCGCCAACGGGCCCTGCCGACGATGTGGTGGTGGGGTACCGAACCAACGACAGGGAAGTAGGCGCTCAGACAGACGCCGAGGCGCCGAGACGCCTAGCGGGTAACAGGCACGAGTACGCAGGTCTACCTGCAACCTCATGCCTCACAACCGCTAGGCGTCTGAGCGTCTCGGCGTCTTACTGAGCCCTTTGCGTCTGAGGCGTGAGTAGTTAGCTTTCTGTCGCTTAGAACCGCGAGCTGGCATCCCCCCGGATAGTCCCGCTCAGGGACTCCGTCGCTGAACACACGCACGGTCCAATCCCCCAGGTTCAAAATCGAAGGCGTCGTTGCGACGAGGTGGCATTCGGCCACCCGCAGCGCGCGTGTGCAGTTAAGGAGTTTTATGCCATTCACTGCTTTGGGCCTCGCGCCCGAGCTCGTGCGTGCCGTAGCCGATGAAGGTTACGAGCACCCCACCCCAATCCAGTCCGAGGCGATCCCGCTGGCCCTCGCGGGCCGCGACCTGATCGGATCGGCGCAGACCGGTACCGGCAAGACGGCCGCGTTTGTGCTGCCGATTCTTCAGCGCCTCACGGCCGGTGCGCGCGGCGTCCTCCGCGCGCTCATTCTCGTGCCCACGCGTGAGCTGGCGGAGCAGGTCGTCACCAGCATCCGCGCTTACGGTCGGCACACCCATCTCAAGGGTGCCGCGGTCTACGGTGGCGTCGGGATGGAGCCACAGACGCGCGCGCTGAAGCACGGCGCCGACATCGTCGTGGCCACGCCCGGTCGTCTCCTCGACCATATGGAGCGCGGGCACGTCAACTTCGCGAAGGTCGAAGTGCTCGTGCTCGATGAAGCGGACCGCATGCTCGACATGGGGTTCGCCCCTGACGTGCGCAAGATCTTGAACGCGCTCCCCGACGAACGTCAAACGATGCTCTTCTCGGCGACGATCTCGCCCGAGGTCGACGCGCTCGCGCGCCGGGCCTTGAACGGCCATGCGTCGGTCGAGATCGGCCGCCGCGCGCAGCCCGCCGACGGCATCGAGCACATCATCGTCGCGGTCGATAAGCTCCAGAAGAAGGGCGCCCTGGGGTCGATCCTCAAGGCGAAGCCCGCCGGTCAGACGCTCGTCTTCACCCGCACCAAGTACGGCGCCGACAAGCTCGTGACGTTCCTGCGGCGCGAGGGGATCGCGGCCAATGCGCTGCACGGCGACAAGGCGCAGAGCCAGCGGCAGCGCACCCTCGATCAGTTCCGCTCCGGCGAAGCCGAGATCCTCGTCGCGACCGACATTGCGGCGCGCGGGATCGATGTGGACGGCATCCGCATGGTCGTGAACTTCGACGTGCCGACCGATCCCGAGGTGTACGTGCACCGCGTGGGCCGCACGGCTCGCGCCGGCGCGCAGGGCCTCGCGCTGACGCTGATCTCTCCGGATGAGTGGTTGCTGATGGCCGACGTGGAGAAGCTGATCGGGAAGGGATTCCCGCGGGAAGTGATTCCCGGCTTCGAGCCTTCGGTACCGCCGATGCAGCCGCGGGTGCAGTTCGGGGAAGCCCCAAAGCCCGAGCGGTCGCTCCGGCCGCGGCGCGGCGGCAAGAAGCGCCGCTAGCTCAACTCTTCAGGTTGCGGACGAAGTTCGCGACCGGTTGCGCGGGCAGCGTGAGAAGCCGTACGCTGCCGCGCGAGGAGAGCTCCACCGACACGCGGGCGATCGTCTCGTTGTCGGGACACTCCACGATGCTGACGAAGTCGTAGGGGCCGAGCACCGCGTATTGCGCGGTGACCTTGGCCCCGAACTTCTCGATCTCCTTGTTCACTTCCTGCAAGCGCTTCGGCTTGGCCTTCAACGCCTTGGCGCCGTCGTCGGTCAGATTCGACAGCAGGATGTAGGTCGGCATATAACCCCGTAAGAGAACGGCGTTGAACGATGACGTAGCAATTCGACGTCTTACTTCTTACGCTCTTTTTTCGATGGCTACGTAATCCCGCACCGGCGCGCCGGTATAGACCTGGCGCGGCCGCGCGATCTTCTGCTCCTTGTCGAGCAGCATCTCCTGCCATTGCGCCAGCCACCCGGGCGTACGTCCGATCGCGAAGAGCACCGGGAACATGTCCACCGGCAGCTTCATCGCCTCGTAGATGATCCCCGAATAGAAATCCACGTTGGGGTACAGCTTGCGCGACACGAAGTACTCGTCCTGCAGCGCGATGCGCTCCAGCTCGATCGCGATGTCGATCAAGGGATTCTTGCCCGTGACGTCGAACACCTGCTCGGCGGTGCGCTTGATGATCGTGGCACGCGGATCGTAGTTCTTGTAGATGCGGTGCCCGAAGCCCATCAGCCGGACCTCCCCTTGTTTCACCCGATGGATGTACGCGGGGATATGGTCGACCGTCCCGATCTCCCGCAGCATCCGCAACACTTCCTCGTTCGCCCCCCCGTGCAGCGGTCCGTACAGCGCCGCGGCGGCGGCCGCCATGCAGGAGTACGGGTCGGCGTGAGACGAGCCCACGGCCCGCATGGCGCTGGTCGAGCAATTCTGCTCGTGGTCGGCGTGGAGGATGAAGAGGACGTCCAGGGCCCGCTCGAGCGTCGGGTTCGGGACGTATTTCACCTCGGTCGCCTTGAACATCATGTTGAGGAAGTTGCCGGTGTAGCTCAGATCGTTGTCGGGATACGCATACGGCATCCCCACCGTGTGGCGGTGGGCGAAGGCGGCGAGCGTCGGAGTTTTGGCGATCAACCGGAAGATCTGGTTGCGGCGCGAGATCTCGTCCGTGATGTGCTTCGCCTCGGGATAGAACGTCGACAACGCCGCGACGGTGCTCACGAACACGCCCATCGGGTGCGCGTCGTGATGGAAGCCATCGATGAACTTCTTGATGTTCTCGTGAATGATCGTGTGGTGCGTGATGTTGTGGACCCAGGAATCGAGCTCCGCCGCCGAGGGCAGCTCGCCATGCAGCAGCAGGTACGACGTTTCGAGGAACGTGCTCTTTTCGGCGAGCTGCTCGATGGGGTAGCCGCGATACCGCAGGATGCCGCGGTCGCCGTCGATGTAGCTGATCGCGCTGCGCGCCGAGGCTGTGTTCATGTACGCCGGGTCGTAGCTCATCAGCCCGAAGTCGTCGGGCGATGCCTTGATCTGGCGCAGGTCCGCCGCCTTGATCGTCCCGTCCTGAACGGGGATCTCGTACGACTTTCCCGTGCGATTATCGGTGATGGAGAGGGTGTCCTTCGCCACTGCGACGTCCCGCGTTGGGTGCCCGAAAAAGATAACCTGTGGCGGGGAGCGGCGGGCTTTCGTATCTTGCCGCACCGTGGCTGACGCTCGATCGTCCCGCCCCAGCCTGTATCCCACGCGCTCCAGCGCGGGGGCCATCCTTGGCCAGCAGCTGGCGGGGCAGGGCTACCAGTCCTGCATCTTGCTCGGGATCACGCCCGAGGGCGTGGAGATTGCCGCCCATGCCGCCAAGGCGATGGGCGCGCAATTCGACGTGATTGTCGCGTCGTTCATCAAGCTCGGCTCCAATCTCGCGCCGATCGGCGCCATGGCGGAGTCGGCGCCCGCCGAGATGGATCCCGATTTCATGCCGGGGATGAACCTGCTCGAGAAACTTCAGGCGGCCATCGACGAATCTCGCGCGCGCGTGAAGCAGGACCTGGTGCTCTACCGCACGCAGCGGCCGGTGAAGAACCTGCAGGGCCGCACCGTCGTGATCGTGGACGGACAGATCGTGTATCCGTGGAAGGTCCTGGCGGCCGCGAAGGCGGCGGAGCAGCTCGGCGCGCGGCAGGTGATCATTGCGGCGCCCGTCGCCGCCGCGCCCGCGGCGGACCGCATCCGGGCGCGGCAGTATCCGCTAGTCTGTCCGAGTGTCGTGCTGGAAGCGGAGGGTCATCCTGCGCCGTACGGCGACGCAGGCGCGGGCGCGGAGGGACCGGAGCGCCTGAAGAGCATCATGATCGCGCATCAAGCGGCCTAGTCCACTAGCCGTCTAGCTCTACCATCCCTCTCTCAAGCCAGCGGTGCTCACCCTTGAGCACGTCTTGCGCCACTTTGTAGGTCGGCACGTCTTCATTGCGCCACAGTCCGGCGAACTTCGCGCGGATGCGCCCGCGCGCCTGGCGGCAGAACACATCGGCGAGTTGCACGGCACGCTCGCCGCTCGCGCGGTCGCGCTTCAGGAGCCACCGCGCCCGCGCGCAGGTGGAGGCCATCGCGAACAGCTCGGCGCCGACGTCCACCAGGCGGAAGAGCACGGCCTGGCGCAATTCGAGCTTCGGACCGAATCGGATCATCGAGTGGAACACGCCGCGGGCCAGACGCCGCGCATTGCGCTCGACGAACCGGACGTGGCGCGCGAGGGATCCGAACCCGGCGTAGCGCGGCCAGACTCCCCACCCCAGCCAGCGCGACGGATACCACCACCCGTAGAACGCCGCGGAGCGCCCGAGGCCCGCGAGCCGCTGCCCGAAGGACTTCCCGGGCAGGACGACGTCGCCCGCGACCTGGAGGTGCTTGTCGACGGCTTCACGCGCGATGAACAGGTGCATGATCTCCGATGAGCCTTCGAAGATCAGGTTGATGCGGAAGTCGCGCATGATGCGCTCGACCGGGATCGCCGGCTCCCCGCGCGCCTTGAGCGAGTCCGCTGTTTCGTAGCCGCGGCCGCCGCGGATCTGCAGCGTGTCGTCGATGATGCGCCAGCCCGCCTCCGAGTTGTACAGCTTCGCGATCGCGGCCTCGAGCCGGATGTCGTAGCCGCCCCGCTCGGCCATCGCGCCGCACAGCTCGGCCACGGCCTCCATCGCGAACGTGTTGGCGGCCATCGCACCGATCTTCTGGGCGATCGCATCGTGCTGGCCGATCGGCCGGCCCCACTGCACGCGCTCCGCCGACCAGCGGCGCGAGATCTCGAGACAGCGCTTGCCCGCGGCGACCGACGAGATCGGCAGCGTCAGGCGTCCGGTGTTGAGCGTAATGAGGGCGAGCTTCAAGCCTTTGCCCTCGCCCCACAGCAGGTTCTCCTTCGGCACGCGGACGTTGGTGAAACGGATCACGCCGTTGTACATCGCCTTGAGACCCATGAAGTGGCAACGGTGCGTCACCTCGACCCCGGGCCAATTCGTCTCCACGATGAACGCCGAGATCTGCCGCTTCTCTTTTCCGCGCACGACCTTCGACGGGGTGCGCGCCATCACGACCATCAGCTCGGCCTTCGTCCCGTTGGTGCACCACAGCTTCTCGCCGTTCAGGATCCATTCGCCGTCCTCGCCCGGAACCGCCATGGTCTCGAGCGCGGCGGGATCGGAGCCCACGCCACTCTCGGTGAGGGCGAACGCGGAGATCGCGCCTTTGGCGAGGCGGGGGAAGTATTGCTTCTTCTGCGCGTCAGTGCCGAACATCTTGAGCGGCTGCGGCACGCCAATCGACTGATGGGCGGAGAGCAGGGCGGTGATCGAGCCGTCCACGGACGACACGAGCTCGATCGCTTTCATGTACGACAGCTGCGACAGACCGAGGCCGCCGTACTCGCGCGGGATCTTGATGCCGAAGGCGCCGAGGTCGCGCAGGCCCTGGATGACGGCCTCGGGGATCTCCCCTTCACGATCGATCTGGTCGGAGTCGACTTTTTCGCGCAGGAACCGCTCGAGCTTGTCGAGGAACGGTTTGGCGCGGGCTACCTCTTCGGCGTCCTGCTCCGGGTACGGGTGGATCAGATCCATCCGGAGGTTGCCGAGGAACAGGTCACGAACGAAGCTGGGCGCCGCCCACTCCTGCTCGCGGGCCGATTCGGCGACGTCGCGTGCTTCGTCGGCGCTGACGGAAGACGGGGGAGGACGTTTCGGTTCGGCGGTCGTGGCCATACGCCTAATCTATGCTGGCGTCCCGGTCGGCAGGAGGCGCGGCCGCAGGGCCAGGGCGGCCAGGGCCCCGCCCGCCAACCCGCCGAGATGGGCGAAGTTGTCGATGAACGGGTTGGCGAGACCCGTCAGGATCTGCCACCCCGCCCACACGAGCAGCACGAACCCGATCCGTTTGTCGCGGACGTAGAAGCGGTCTTGCCAGCGGTACAGGACGACGATGACCGCGGCGATGACGCCGAAGATCGCCCCTGATGCCCCCACCGACGGGCCCGGCCCCATCGTCATGCTGAGGAGTCCGCCAGCGATGCCGCTCGCGAAGTACACCACCGCGGTGCGCGCGAGGCCAAAGGCGTGCTCGCATGCCAGTCCCACGATGTACAGGACGACGATGTTGCCGAAGATGTGATCGATGCTGCCGTGCAGGAACATGGCGCTCATCAGGCGCCACCATTCACCCGCGAGCACCCGCTCGCGCACCAATGCGCCCGCTTCGATGATCGTCTCCCGATCGGCGAGCGCGCCGGCCGCGATCTCCCACGCGAACATCGCGAGATTCGCGGCGATGAGGAACAGAATGAAGGGCGGCGCGTGCCGCATGCCGCGCTCGAAATCGACGCGGCCGGCGCCGGCACCGCTCTTCGCGAGCATGTCCGGCGTGATGGTGATGGGCTCCTCACGCCGGCCGGGGTCTGTCACCGGCGCTCTCCCGTATCGAGCATCACGCCGAGCGCGAGCGCCACGCGGCGGTCCATCAGGCGCTGCGGATCGCCGCTCATGTCGAGGACGTAGCGGTCGAGGATCGTGAACTTGCGCTTGAACTCGCCGATCACGTCCTCGCTGTCAGGCCGCACGAAGATGAAGTTCGTCCGGAGCAGGCCAAGCATGGGGCCGAGGAAGCGCCGCAGCAACGAGAGGATGACCGAGTCTTCCTTGGCGAGGAACAGCAGCTGCCCGTTCGCGGCGTACACGTACCAGCGCTTGCGGATGAAGTTCCACAAGATGTTCTTCCCGAATCGCGCCAGTGTTTGCCCGCGGAAGTCCCGCACCGTGTAGGTCGCGGTGATCGGCTGGAACTTCTTGTCCTGCAGCACTTCGATGAGCCGGTCGCGCTTCGAGCCGTCACGATAAAACGTGACGTGCCGCTTCGCGGAGAGGGGCACCCCGACGGCGACGAGCGCGACGAGGGCGAGGATGACGCCGAGGAGAATCAGGATTCCGCTGGCCGTGCTCCCGGGGGGCGTCTGGTCGGCGACGGTGGCGAACGCCACCATGACGACGGTCGCCGCGCCAATGCCGGCGAACGCCGCACCCAGGTTGCGGAGCAAGTGCGCCGGGCGCTCAACGTAAATGATGTTGTTGCCCTTCTCGTCGCCCACGTCGTATTTCTCGGAGATCTTGAGCAGCTGCTGGCGCAGCAGGAAGATGTCCCGGTCGAACACCGGATCGGCCTGGACCTGGACCGGGACGCCGGCCCGTCCGGCGGGGACCCGGTTCTCGCGCCCGCACTGCGGGCACTTCACCAGCTTTCCGGCGAACTCGTCCTTCAGCTCGTACGACGTTCCACACTGACAAGTCACACGCACCGACATGGACGGCCTCCAGCGGTGAGGGATATGCGCGGGGAAAGCTTACCGTCCCGGGCCGAGCGCGGCTAGATTTGCGACGCCCTCTTCCCGAGCTCTAGTTCATGCGCCGTCTGTCCCTCCTTCTGACCGTACTCGCGACGCCCCTCGCGGCTCAAGGTGAAGCCCCCACGGCCCCGCCGCAACAGATTCTGATCAAGGCCGGCCGCCTGATCGACGGCCGCTCGGCCCAGGTGCAGACCAACGTCGGGATCCTGATCGACGGTGAGCGCATTCGGACCGTCGGTCCGCTCGCGCAGGTGCAGGCGCAGGCCCCGAACGCCAAGGTGATCGACCTTTCGCAAATGACTGTCCTCCCGGGCTTCATCGATACACACACGCATATGCTGCTCCAGGGAGACGTCACCTCTGAGGAGTACGAGGACCAGCTCCTCAAGCAGTCGATCCCGTATCGCGCCATCCTCGCCGCCCGCAACGCCCGCATCGCGCTCGAGCACGGGTTCACGGCGATCCGCGATCTGGAGACCGAAGGGGCGATGTACGCCGACGTGGACGTGAAGCTGGCCGTGAACCGCGGCGAGGTCCCGGGGGCCCGCGTTTTCGCGTCGACGCGCGCCATGGCGCCGACGGGCATGTATCCGATCGGCACCCCCAACTGGGAGATCGACCTGCCGCACGGCGTCCAGACGGTGGACGGCGCCGACAACGCGCGCCTCGCGGTGCGCGAGCAGGTGCAGCACGGCGCCGACTGGATCAAGTACTACAGCGACCGCCGCTACTACTTCACCCCTGACAGCACGCTCCGCAGCTGGGTGAACTTCACCGATGACGAGGCGCGGGCCATCGTGGACGAGGCGCACCGGTTGGGCCGCAAAGTCGCCGCGCACGCGATCGGATCCGACGGCATCGCGGCCGCGCTGCGCGCCGGCGTGAACTCGATCGAGCATGGCGACGGGCTCACCGACTCGTTGATGGACGTGATGGTCCGGAACAACGTGTACTGGGTTCCCACGGTGACGGTCGGCGTGCACGTCGTGCCGCGGGGTGGCGCGTGGCCGGCGTTGGTGGCGCTCGAGCGCCGCGCCTTCGGGCGCGCGCTGCGCAAAGGCGTCAAAATCGCCCTGGGCACCGACGTCGGCGGATTCCCGTGGACCGAAATCAACCAGGCCAAGGAGTTCGAGTACTACGTGCAGTACGGCATGACGCCGATGCAGGCGATTCAATCCGGCACGTCGGTCGCCGCGGCCCTCCTCGGTCAGGAGCAGAACATCGGCGCGATTGCGCCCGGACTCTACGCCGACCTCGTCGCGGTCGCGGGGGATCCGCTCCGGGACATCACGGAACTCCAACGCGTCAAGTTCGTTATGAAGGGTGGCACGGTATACCTTTCCCAATAGTGCGACGCGCGTTCGGACTCGTCCTCTTCCTTAGTATCGGCGCCGTCGGATCCGGGGTGGGGCAAATGACCCCACCCGGCACCGGCGGCGTCGCGGCGTTGGCGGGTATTCTCGAGCAGCTCGGCGCGAACAAGCGCGTGCTCGTGATCGGCGCCCATCCCGACGACGAAGACACGCAGCTCCTCGTGCTGCTGTCGCGTGGCCTCGGCGCCCAGGCCGCGTATCTCTCGCTCACCCGCGGTGAAGGCGGGCAGAATCTCATCGGGGCGGAGCTCGGCCCCGGTCTCGGCATCATTCGCACCGAAGAGCTGCTTGCCGCACGCGACCTGGATGGCGCCCGGCAGTACTTCACGCGCGCTTACGATTTCGGCTTCTCGAAGTCGGCCGACGAAGCGTTCCGCTTCTGGCCGCGCGACTCGCTCCTCAAGGACGTCATCGACGTCATCCGCCGCTTCCGGCCCCAGATCATCGTCTCTGTCTTCGCGGGCACTCCGGCAGACGGGCATGGCCAGCACCAGGTGGCGGGGTTGCTGGCGCGCCAGGCCTTCGACGCGCTGCGCGACTCCACGTGGGGGCCCGTCAAGCTGTATCGCTCGACCCGGTTTGATTCCGCCGCGACGAGCCTCACGCTCCCCGCCGGCACCCTCGATCCCGTTATCGGCCAGTCGTACTACCAGCTCGCGATGGCGAGCCGCAGCCGTCACCGCTCGCAGGACATGGGACAGCTGCAGCGCCCGGGGCCGAGCAGCGTGCGGCTCTCGTTGATCACGACCCGGCCCGGTGCAACTGGGACGGGACTCTTCGCCGGGGTCGACACAGTGGTGCACGGCGGCGCCATGGAGCGCTACGCCCCGCTCATCGACTCTGCGCGCGCCGCGCTCAACCCGTGGCGCCCCGCCGCGGCGTTGCCGTACTTGAGTCGCGCGCTGCGCGTGCTAGGCGGGAGCGACGCCGACCAGCGCGCGCTGCTCGAGCGGGCGGTGGCGATCGCGGCCGGCGTGGCGATCGACGGCACCACCGACGACGGGATCGTGACGCAGGGCCAGCGCCTCCAGGTCGAGGTGAACGTGTGGAACGCCGGGGACAGCGCCATCCGAGTCGATAGCCTCGATGTTCGGGCGCCGGCAGGGTGGACCGTCGAGCGCCTCGATTTCGGCGGTGCCACCGTATCCGCGGGGGCGGTGAGTACGCAACGGTTTGTCGTCGCCGTGGCGCGCGAGGCGGAGCGCACCCAGCCGTACTTCTTGCGGCGGCCGCTTACGAATGGGGGCGGGCTTTACGATTGGACCGGCGTGCCGCCCGACGTGCGCGGCCTGCCGTTCGACCCGCCGCCCGTGGAGGCGCGCGTGCGGCTCACGATTGCCGGGGAGCCGGTGACGCTGACGCGCGAGGTCGTGTATCGCTATCGCGATCAGGCGATCGGCGAGGTGCGGCGTCCCCTGTTCGTCACGCGCGCGTTCGACGTTGCCATCGCGCCCGACGAGGTGCTCTGGCCTGTGGACGGCGGGAAGGATCCGCGGCGCTTCACGGTTACGGTCACCAACCGCGCGCGCGGCCCCGGGACCGCCCGGGTGACATTCACGGCGCCGGCCGGGTGGCCCCCCGTTCCCGCCGAGAGTTTGGCGTTCGGGCGGGAGGACGAAACGAAGAGCATCACGGTCGCGCTTTCGCCTCCGCTCCAGCGCCTCGTCCCGGGTGCGTACGACCTGCGCGCCGCCGCGGTCGGTGCCGACGGTCGCAAGAACGAAGGCGGGCTGCAGGTCATCGACTATCCGCACATCCGCCCGCGCGCCGCGGTGCAAGGGTCTGTCGCGCGGATTCGCGCCGCGGCGATCGCGCTGCCCGCCCTCTCGCGCGTGGGCTACGTGCGGGGCGCCTCCGATCGAGTTCCCGAAGCGTTGCAGGCGGTGGGCGTCCCCATCGAGCTGCTCGGCCCCGACTCGCTGGCGCGCGGCGATCTTTCCCGCTACGACGCGATCGTGATTGGCAGCCGTGCCTATGAGACCGATCCAGCGCTCGTCGCCAACAACGGGCGTCTGCTCGAGTACGCGCGCGCCGGCGGACTCCTGCTCGTCCAGTACCAGCAGTATCCCTTCGTCGATGGCGGCTACGCGCCGTATCGGCTGAGCATCGGCCGGCCGCACGATCGCGTCACCGATGAGACGGCGCCCGTCACGCCGCTCGACCCGGCGCACCCCGCGCTCCACTACCCCAACGAAATCGGCGCCGGCGATTGGCGCGGGTGGGTGCAGGAGCGAGGGCTCTACTTTGCGCACGACTGGGACACCACATACGTGCCGTTGCTGGAAACGCACGACGTGCCCGGCCCGGAGCTCAAGGGCGGCGTCCTCGTCGCGCCCTTGGGTCGCGGGACCTACGTGTACACGGGCTTGAGTTTCTTCCGACAGCTTCCCGCGGGGGTGCCGGGCGCCTACCGACTGTTCGCGAATCTGCTGGGTCTCAAGCAGACCAGTGTTCCGTAACCGCATCGTCGTGCTCGCGGTGCTCCTCGCCGCCTGCTCGCGAGATTCTCGCACGCCCCTCGTCATCTACAGCCCGCACGGCCGGGATCTGTTGACGCTGTTCGAGCATCGGTTCGAAGCGGCGCATCCCGACGTCGATGTCCGCTGGCTCGACATGGGCTCGCAGGAAGTCTACGACCGCATTCGCTCCGAGCGGGCCAATCCGCAGGCCGACGTATGGTTCGGCGGGCCGTCGTTGATTTTCGCGCTCGCAGCCCGGGATTCGCTGCTCGACTGCCATCGGCCCAACTGGGCCGACGCCATCGCGCCGCGCGGCCGCGGAGTCGGGGACTGCTACTTCGCGACGTACGAGACGCCGGCGGTCTTCCTCTATCCCGAGTCTCTGCTCACGCACGCCGAGGCGCCGCAGGACTGGGACGACCTTCTGGCCCCGCGCTGGAAGGGCAAGATCATCATCAGGGATCCCGTCGCGAGCGGCACGATGCGCGCGGTGTGGGGCCTGATCCTGAGCCGCAGCCTGCGTGCGACGGGCGACACCACGGCGGGCTTCGCGTTCCTGCGCGGACTCGACGGCCAGACCAAGGAGTACGTCCAGAATCCCGCCCTCGTGAGCGAGAAGATCGCGCGCCAGGAGGGGATCGTGACGGTCTGGGATCTCCCCGACGTGCTGATCAGCCGCCGGCGCGGGATGCCGATCGGGTACGTCTTCCCGCGCAGCGGGACCGTGGCCATCGAGGATGGCATCGCCGTCGTGCGCGGCAGCAAGCACGTCGACGGGGCCAGGGCGTTCGTGGAGTTCGCCGGGACCCCCGAGATGCAACTGGCCGCGGCGCGTGAGGTGTACCGGCTGCCGGCGCGGCTCGACTTGCCGGCCGATTCGCTCCCCGATTGGGTGCGCGACGTGCGGCAGCGGATGGTCGTCGCCGATGTGGATTGGAACCTGCTCGCCGAGCGTGGACCGGAGTGGATGCGGTGGTGGGACCAGCACGTCCGCGGCACGGGGGGGGGGCGGCGGTGAGCGCCTTCCTCCAAGTCCAAGCCATCAAGAAGCAGTGGTCCCACGACGTCACGGTGGGACCGATCACCCTGGACATCGCGCGCGGCGAGATCGTCGCGCTGCTCGGTCCCTCGGGCAGCGGCAAGACGACGATGCTGCGCTTGCTCGCGGGGTTCGAGACACCCGACGCCGACGGCGGGGGGGGGCGCATCGTCGTCGAGGGCGAGGACGTCACGAGCAGACCTCCGGCGCGGCGCCGCTTTGGGATGGTCTTCCAGCATTACGCCCTGTTTCCGCACCTCGATGTTGGCGAGAACGTCGCGTTCGGACTGCGTGGCGACCCCGACGTGGGCAGGAAGACGAGTGAAGCGCTGCGCCTCGTCGATCTGGCCGGCTTCGAGCGGCGCAAGGTGCGGGCAGCAGCAACGCGTGGCGTTGGCGCGCGCGCTCGCGCCGGAGCCGCGCGTGCTCCTGCTCGACGAACCGCTGTCGAACCTCGACCCGGCGCTGCGCGAGCGCACGCGCCGCGAGCTGCGCCAGCTCATCAAACGCGTCGGTATCACCACCGTCTTCGTGACCCACGAGCAAGAAGAGGCCTTCGATCTGGGCGATCGCGTCGCCGTGCTGAGCGCCGGCCGCCTCGAACAGGCGGGCCCACCCGACGAGCTCTACGAACGTCCGGCGAGCCTGTTCGTCGCGACGTTTGTGGGCCGTGCCAACGTGTTTCGGGGACCGGCCGCCCGGGCGCTTTGCGGCGGCGCGGATCCCGGCGACTCGCCGATCGTCGTGCGTCCGGAACGACTGCGCTTCGCCGACGCGGGACTCGCGGGTGTGGTGCGCGAGCGGCGCTACACCGGCGCGACCGCGTTCTATCTCGTCGAGAGCGACGGCGGCGAGCGCTTCGAGGTGCTGGCCGAGCCCGACGCGGCTCAGGTGGGCGATCGGGTCTACGTCCAGGCCGAGCGCGTGATCCGCTTCACGGAGAACGGCCGGTGAGCCGCCGCACGGCGCAAATCCTCGGCGTTGGTCTCGCGCTGCTGCTCGCGTGGCTCGTGTTGTTCCCTATCCTCGTGGTTGCCGGCGACGCCGCCGATCGCACGGCGCTCAGCGCTTTTTTTGGCCGAGGGGGGGAGTGGGCGGCGCTCTGGGCCAGCGTGTGGATCTCCCTCGTCAGCGTGGCGCTCGCGGCGGCGATCGGGGTGCCGCTCGCCTTCCTGTTCGAGTGGTTCGACTTCCCGGGACGGAAGACCCTGGGCTCGCTCGTCGCGCTTCCGGTCGTGCTTCCGCCCCTCGTCGGCGTGATCGCGTTCCTGTTCCTGTACGGGGAGTCGGGGTTCATCGCGCGCGCCGTGCAACGGTTGTTCGGGATGCAGGAGGCGCCCTGGCGGCTCCAGGGACCCGCCGCGATCCTGCTCGTCCACGCCTACTCGATGTACGTCTACTTCTACCTGTTCACGCGCGCGGGGCTCGCCAAGCTCGACGTCTCGATGCTCGAAGCGTCCGAAGCGCTCGGCGCCGATCGCTGGACGACGATCCGGCGCGTCGTGCTGCCGCTCGTGCGCCC
>Ga0193711_1000103_pt1 | contig 15589 bp, 13 predicted proteins | sample H3m2metaG_FD_144922 | JGI IMG/M metagenome (GOLD analysis project Ga0193711, IMG submission 144922) | Soil microbial communities from a riparian zone of the East river system, Colorado, United States - H3m2 | ecosystem: Environmental > Terrestrial > Soil > Riparian zone | place: USA: East River...
GTGATGCTCGTCCTCCAGGCGAACGCGTGGGTGGCCACACCAAGTCAGCCGACCGTCGGCGACACGATCCGGCTCGAGCGGACCGTTGCGGTGCCAGCGGGCTGGCGGGTCCGCGCCGGCAAACTCGCGTCGGTGACGGTGGCCGAGCAACTCGGCGATGCGATCGTGGTGGCGGCCTCTGGCGCGTGGGTCGTGCGCTACGCCGTCGTGGCGTGGACGCCGGGCGAGATGTCGTTGGACATGCCGCCGCTCTGGCGCCTCGGTCCCGACGGCACGGCGGACTCGCTGTCCGGCGGTACCGCCACGTTTCGGGTGGCCAGCGTCATCCCGGACAGTGTGCGGGCTCCGGCACCGCAGCCCGCACTCGGCCCGCTGCGTCTCGATCGATCCAGTCCGTTTCCGGTGATTGCGGCCCTCTTGTTGGCGACCGGGACGTTGCTCCTTCTCATCTTGTGGCGACGGCGCGGACCCCGGAGCGCCGTCGCCGGTCAAGGCTTGGCGGTCGACCCCGAGGTTCCCGATGCGCGCTGGCTGTCGGCGGGCGAGCCGAAAGCAGTCGCCGCGCGCGCCGCACAGAGGCTGCGCCGCGCGCTGTCACACACGATCCCCGAAGCCCACGAGGCACTCAGCACGGAGGAGTGTCTGGCCGCCGTCGAACGCGCGCGGCCTAACGCGCCGCTGCGCGATCTGCGTGAGCTGCTGCTCGGCCTGGATCAGGTGGCGTTTGCCACTGCGCACGGAGTCGAGGTGGCGCCGCTCGCCGCGCGGGCCCGCGCGCTGGCGGGCGAGCTGAGCGCCAACGGAGCACGGCGATGACATTTGCGCGTCCGCTGCTGCTCGTGCTGCTGCTCGCGTTGCCGTTGTGGTGGTGGTGGCGCCGGCGGCGTCTCTCGCGCCTCGCCGGCGCGCCGATGAGCGACGTGCGACCCGCGATGGGCCCGATCGAACGGCTGTGGATCGCGCGGCTGCCGGTGTCGCTCCGGTCCCTGTGCCTGGCTGCCTGGATCATCGCCGCCGCTGGGCCGCGTCTAGGATCGGCGCGCGCCGAGCTGCGCAGCGAAGGGATCTCGATCGTTCTGGCCATGGATATCTCCAGCAGCATGCTGGCCGAAGACTTCTCGCCCGCCAACCGGCTCGACGTGGCGCGCCGCACCGCGACCGAATTCGTCCGGGCGCGCGCCTCCGATCGCATCGGGCTCGTCGCATTCGCGGGACAGGCGCTGACGCAGGTGCCGATCACCACGGACTACGAAGTGCTCGAGGAATCCATCCGGCAGCTGCGCGTCGGTATCCTCGAAGACGGGACGGCCATCGGAACCGCAATCGCCACCAGCGCGAACCGCCTGCGCCGCACTCCCGGCAAGAGCAAGGTCGTCGTGTTGCTGACCGATGGTGAGAACAACAAGGGGACGGTGGATCCGCGCACTGCGGCGCAGGCCGCGGCGGCGTTCGGGATCAAGATCTATACGATCGGCGTGGGGACCCAGGGCGAGGCACCGGTCCCGACGGGGCAGGGCCCGCTGGGCCTGCGCTACGAGACGATGCCGGTGAAGATCGACGAGCAGCTGCTCGGCGAGATCGCCCACACGACGGGCGGCCGGTACTTCCGCGCGACGGACGCTGCCTCGCTGTCGAACATCTTTGCGGAGATCAATCGGCTCGAGAAGTCCCCGGTGCAGCATCTCGTCTACCATCGCTTCGAAGAGGCGTACCGCGTGCCGCTGGCCATCGGGTTGCTCGCACTCGCGCTCGAGCTCGTCCTCGCGGGCACATTCGCGGTGCGAGTGCCATGATCACGTTCGACGCGCCGATCGTCATCATTCTCGCCCCACTCGTCGCTATCGCGATCTGGGCGGCGGGCGCGTGGGCGCGACGCGCGCGAGTCCGGCGAGCGGCCGCATGGTCGGACAGCACCGCCCGCATCGCGCGCGCGGCCGGGAGGCTGGGGGCGCCGGCATTGGGCCTCGCCGCCGGGCTTGCGGCGGTCGCGCTCTCGGGGCCGCGCTGGGGCGAGGAGCGGATCGTCACCGAAACGCGGGGGCTCAACCTCGTCATCGCCATCGACATCTCGCGCTCGATGCTGGCCGAGGATGCCAAGCCGAGCCGCCTGGGCAGGGCGTTGCGCGAAGCCCGGCGCCTGGTGCAGGACCTCGACGGGGATCGTCTGGGCCTCTCGGCATTCGCGGGCACGAGCTACATCCTGTCCCCCCTATCGGTGGATGGTTCGGCGCTCACCCTGTATCTCGACGCGCTCGATCCGGACGTTGCGTCGGAAGGCGGGACCTCGCTGGCGCCCGCGCTGGCGCAGGGTATCGATCTGCTGGCTGCCAGCCCGGAGATCGCCGATCGCGTAATCGTCATGTTCACCGACGGCGAAGCTCACGACTCCCTCGAGCAGGCGCTGCAAGAAGCACGTCGCCTGTCGGGACTCGGCATCCACCTCATCCTGGTGGCGGAGGGAGGACGCCAGCCCACCAAGATTCCGGTGCGCGACGATCGCGGCACGCTGGTGTCCTGGCAGCAGGATGCGTCAGGCGCTCCGATCCTGACCAGCCGCCGTGAAGAGGTGCTCGGTGCCATCGCCGACGCCGCGCAGGGGACGATTGTCGCGGCGGAGCTGCCCGACCAGGCCGGCGCCGTCCGCGATCTCGTGGCGTCGTACAAGCGCGCGATGGCGACGGAGAGCCGCACGCAACGGGGACGGCCCCGCGCCTGGATTCCGTTGTTGCTCGCGGGGCTCGTGCTGGCGGCGCAAACGTTCACCCGTCGCACCGCGGCGCTCATCGGCGTCCTGCTCTGTCTCACGGCTCCAGCCGCAGCGCAGTCGCAGCGGCCTCGTTCTCTTGCCGAGAAGGCGTGGGACAAGGGCGACGTGCGCGCGGCCGCAACCGCCTATCTCACGGAGCTCAAGGCGCACGAGGACGACGACACGGCCTGGTACAACACGGGGACCGCGGCACTCGCTGCCGGCGATCCGGCGCTGGCACGCTCGACGCTCGCGCGCGCCTCGAGCTCGCTCGATCCCGAGCTGCGGTTTCGCGCGCTCTACAACATGGGCCTGCTCGCGCTCCTCCAAGCGAAGGCGGACACGGCCAGCCGTGAAGCGCATCTCGCCGATGCTGCTCGCGCGTATCGCGAGGCGCTGCTGCTGAAGCCGCATCACATCCGCGCGAAGTGGAATCTCGAGCTGGTCAACCGCCAGCGTCGCGGGAGCGGCGGACAGGCGAACAAACCGAATCCGCCTCCCCCACCGCAAAGCGGTGGTGGCGGCGGCCAGCCACAACAGCCGCCACCGCCGCCCAGCGGCGGAGGAAGCATGAGCGAGTCGCAGGCCGATCAGGTGTTGCGCTCGATCGGCCAGGAAGAACTGCGCACGCGTCGCGATCGCACGGGTCGCACCCGCCGCGCCGCGCCGGCGGGAGTGAAGGACTGGTGACCGGCATTCTCGTGCTCGGTGCGCTGCTCGTCATGCAGGGTGCCGAGGTGACGGCCACCGTGGATCGCACGCATCTCCGCGTGGGTGAAGAGCTGATGTTGACGATCCGGGCCCAGACCCGCGCGGCCGATCCCGTCGAAATCATGCTCCCGGCTCTGAACGGGTTCGCGATCGTGGGCTCGCGCGACATGACGGAAGTCTCGATCGACGTAGCGGCGGGGGGGCGGTCGGTCCGCACGACGGTACGCGAGCTGCAACTGCGGGCGCAGCAGCCTGGGGCGCTGCTCATTGGACCGGTCCGGGCGCGGCAGGGCGCGAGCGTCGTCGCGACAGACCCGATTCTCGTCACCATCGACAGCGCAGCCGATCGCACGACGCTGACGTTGAGCCCGCTGGCGCGGTCGCTGCTCGAAAGCACGCCGCCGCCCGTCTCGCGGCGGTCGGATCGCGTGGCGCTCACGATGCTCGTGCCGAGTGATACGGTATTCGCCGGTCAGCAGGTGGACCTGATCGCCGCCGCCTGGATTCCCCGCGATCTGGGTGAGCGCATGCGACGGCCACCGCTGCTGACGCTCGTCACGCCGGAAGGGGTGTGGGCCTATCCAGCGCCGACATCGTCCGGCGTCGCTCTCTCGCGCCAGGTGGGCGGACGGTGGATGGATCTGTTCATCGCTCACCAGGTCGTGTTCCCGCTCGCACCGGGCCGCGTCATCGTGCCGCCGGCGTCGGTGGAATACGCGTTACCCGTCACGTTCTCATTTTTCAGCCGCGAGGAACGCTATACCCTGCGCAGTGACTCGATTGCGATCGTGGTGCTGCCGCTCCCGCCCGCCAGTCCAGTCACGAACGTAGTCGGCGAAAAGCTGCGTCTCGATCTCCAGATCGACGCACCGACCACACGTGTGGGCGAGCCGGTCGAGGCGTCGATCACGATCAGTGGTGTCGGCAACGTGGCATTGTGGCCTCCGCCCGAGCCCGCGATCAAATGGCCGACGGGATTCCGCGTCTATCCCGCGCAGACCGAAATGCGTCTGGAGACGAACGCCGGGCGTATCGCCGGGAGCAAGACATTTCATTTCCTGGCGGTGCCCGACTCGTCGGGCAATTTCGTGTTGCCCGAAGTCCGCTACCCATACTTCGACGTAACCGCCGGCCGTTACCAGGTCGCCACGGCTGCGCCGCGTGGGCTCGCCGTCGCACCGGGCGCCGAGCCGCGCGCGGCACGCGTGCTGCCCGCGTTGCTGGTGGCGCGAGGAGAGGTTCCGGCCGACAGCCTGAGCCGGCGCTTCGGATGGCAGGGGTGGCTCGCGCTGCTGCTGGTGCCGCCATTCCTCGCGCTGGTCGCGAGTCGCCGCAGGCGTCGTGTCCCGGGAGCAGCGGTGGTCGCCGCGGGTCCCGCACTGACGCCGCTGGGGCGCGTCGAGCGGGAATTCCTCGCCGTGCTTTCGAGTCATGTCTCAGATCCGTTCGCGCGAGACGGCGACGGGCTGGCCCAGGCGTTGCGCGCCGCCGGTGTCGAGAGCGCCGTGGCCGATCACGTGAAGCGCCTACGCGACCGCCTGCGGGCCGCGCGGTACGGACCGCGCCGGCTGGGCGATGCCGCGGAGCTCGCGGCTGAAATCGAACAGGTGCTGCGGGTACTGGGCGCCGAAAAACCTGGTGTGGTGCGACGGCCGCACGCGACGGTGACGACAATTCTCGTGTTGATAGCGGGGATTGTAGGGGCACAGCAAGCCGCGTCCCAAGCCCAGACCCCCAGCGCGGAGGCGTTATTCGAGGCCGGGGCGTTGCGCGCGGCGGCCGATTCATTCGCCGCGCGCGCCGCGCGCGAGCCGCGCGATCCGGCCCACTGGTACAACCTTGGTGCGACGCTGTATCGCGCCGGTGCGGACGGCAAGGCAACGGCGGCGTGGATTCGGGCGGCACGCCTGGCGCCGCGCGATCCCGCGATCCGCCGAGCGCTGCGGCTGTTGCCGCCGCCTGATCCCGTGACCGAGCAGATGCTGCTCGTGGGTGCGGCCACGCCCACCGAATGGGGATTCATCGCGGCTGCGGGCTGGGTCCTGCTGTGGCTGACGGTGTCCTTCGGCGGTCGCCAGCGGCTCGTCCTCGTGCTGTTCGGTGCCGTCGCGATCACCGCGTCCATCTTCGGCGGGCTCGAGTGGCAGCGCCGCGATCAGCCGGTGGCCGTGGTGATCGCCGACGCCGCCCCGGTGCGCACCGCGCCGTACGGCGGCGCGAGCGCGGCTGCCACGGTGCAGGCAGGTGGTGCGGTCCTCGTCGGACGCGGTTATGGTCCGTGGGTCGAAGTCCGTCGTGCCGACGGAATCCACGGCTGGGTGCTCGGAGGGGAGATCGCGGGGTTGTGAGCGTGCTCGCGCGTGCGCGCGTCCAGCTACTCGCCGGGAATGTCGCCGACCAGATCGCCGCCGGCGAGGTCGTCGAGCGCCCCGCGTCGGTCGTCAAGGAGCTCGTCGAGAACGCCCTCGATGCCGGCGCGCGCGCCATCCGGGTCGAGCTGGAGGACGGCGGCAAGACGCTGATCCGCGTGAGCGACGACGGCTCGGGGATGGATCGTGAAGACGCCCAGCTCGCGCTGCAGCGTCATGCGACGAGCAAGATTCGCACGGCCACCGATCTCATCGGCGTCGCGACGTTCGGATTCCGCGGCGAAGCGCTGCCGGCGATCGCGTCGGTGTCGCGGTTCGAGCTCGAGACGTGTAGCGACGGTGAAGCCGCGACGCGGCTCCGTGTCACGGGCGGGAAGCTCGAAGGCGCCGAGGACACGGCGCGCCAGCGTGGCAGCACGGTCACGGTACGCGCGTTGTTCTACAATACGCCGGCGCGGCGGAAATTCCTGCGCGCGACCGCGACCGAGACGCGGGCCGCCGTGGAAGCGCTCACCGTACTCGCGCTCACGCGTCCGGACGTGGCGTTCTCGGTGACGAGCGACGGCCGCGAGTTGCTCGACTGTCCCGCTGCTGACCGGCTCATCGACCGCGTGCACGCGCTGTGGGGCGGCGAGCTCGCCGACACGCTGCTGGCGGTCTCGCATCGCGCGGGACCGCTCGAGGTCACGGGGCTCGCGCAGCGTCCCGCGCAGGCTCGCCCGGCAGGGCGGAAGGGCTACGTGTTCGTGCGCGGCCGCCCGATTCGCGATCCCTTCATCCTCCGCGCCGCGGAGGCGGGCTATCGCTCGACCATTGCGCCCGGCGACCGCCCCTCACTGCTGCTGTTTCTCGATCTTCCCGGCGACGCCGTGGACGTGAACGTCCACCCCGCCAAGCTCGAGGCGCGCTTTCGCGACAAGTTTTTCGTCGAAAAGGTAGTTGAGAGTGCCGTGAGAGAAGCGTTGGCACCTTTGGAAGCGGCGACCCCGCTCGGTGGGGTTGGGGGTTCGGGGTTCGGGTTTCGGGAATTCCCGGGTGGGATCAGCGTGCCGCTCGAGCTCTTCTCTGCGAACGCCCTAGGCCCCAACCCCGAACCCCGAACACCGTCTCTCCTCCAGGTCTTCGATACTTACATCATGTTCCAGACGGAGGCGGGCGTAGCGATCGTGGATCAGCATTCCGCCCATGAGCGAGTGCTGTACGAGGATGTGATGCGTCAGCTGTCGGGAGACGGAGCGTCCGCGCAGCGCCTCTTGCTGCCGCTCACGCTCGACTTCGCCCCCGCCGAGCTCGATGCGATCGACGCGCATCGGGAGCTGCTGGCCCGCATCGGCTACGAGATCGAGCCGTTCTCCGGCCGCAGCATCGTCGTGCACACCGCGCCGAACCCGCATCCACGCTTCGAGGCCGCACGCTGCCTGCAGGAAGTCGTCGCCGATCTCGCCGGCGGGCGATTTGGGGGCTGGCAGAATCGGCTGGAGCGCTTCGCCGCGACCTACGCGTGTCGAGCCGCGATCAAAGCCGGACAGACGCTCGATGCGGGAGAGATGCGCGAGCTGATCGTGCGGTTGCTCACGGCAACACTCCCCGCGCACGACGTGCACGGGCGACCCTCGATGGTTCAATTGCCCAAAGAGGAGTTGGAACGCCGCTTTGGCCGCACCTAGTCCCCAGCCCCCAACTCCTACTCCCGTTCTCATAGGCCCCACCGGCGTCGGCAAAACCGCCGTCGCGGTTGCGCTCGCCGCCCTCACCCCCATCACCGTCATCTCCGCCGACGCCCGCCAGGTCTACCGCGGCCTCGACATCGGTACGGCCAAGCCGGACCGCGATATCCAGGCGCGCGTGCCCCATCGAGGCCTGGATCTCGTGGCTCCGGGAGAGCGTTACAGCGCGGGACGATTTGCCCGCGATGCAGAGGGGTGGATTGCGGAAGCGCATTCCGGAGGGCGCCAGCCGATCGTGGTGGGCGGGACCGGGTTGTACGTCCGCGCCCTCGCCGACGGGCTGTTTCGCGAGCCGCCGTTCGACCCGCAGCGGCGCGAGCAGCTGCGCCACTGGTCCGAATCGCTCGAGGGCTCTGACCTCGCGCGGTGGGCAGGCCGGCTCGACCAGGCGTTTCTCGGCGGTGGCCGGCAGCGTGCCGCGCGAGCGATCGAAGTCGCCCTGCTGACGGGACACGCGTTGTCGTGGTGGCAGCGGGAGGCGCGTGAAGGCGGAACGCTCCGGCCTTGGTACATTCACCTCACCGTGCCGCGTGAGGTCCTGCACAAGAGGCTCGGGGCCCGCGTGGATCAGATGCTCGCCGCCGGGCTCGTCGCCGAAGCACAGCGGCATCTGGATGCGGGAGTCGCCGGGGACGCCGCTGGGCTCGATGGAATCGGGTATCGGGAGGTCGTCGCGATGTTGAACGGGAAGTTGTCCGAGAGTGCGCTGCGCGACTCCATACTGGTGTCTACTCGGCGCTACGCGAAACGCCAAGACACCTGGTTTCGGAATCAACTTCGAGGAGACGGGGGACGGGGGACGGGGGAGGGGGTCTGGACGCTCGATGCTACGGAATCGCCCCAAGCGCTAGCAGTGAAGATCATTGAACGATGGGATACCCGTCCCTCGTCACCCGTCCCCCGTCCCGGTTTATGAGAATCGGCATCACGTGTTACCCAACGTACGGTGGCTCGGGTGCCGTCGCGACGGAGCTGGGTCTCGAGCTCGCGCGCCGCGGCCACGAGATCCACTTCATCTCCTACGCGAGTCCGTTCCGCCTGCGCGGATTCGCCGAGCGCGTGACGTTCCACGAAGTCACCCAGCTCGAGTATCCGCTGTTCGAGCAGTCATCCCCGTATGCGCTGGCCCTCGCCGTGAAGCAACACGAAGTCGCCAAGCGCGAACAGCTCGATCTGATGCACGTGCATTACGCGATTCCGCATGCCGCCACCGCGTGGCTCGCAAAGCAGATGTTGCTGCACGAGAAGCTGGACATGAAGATCGTCACCACCCTGCACGGCACGGACATCACCCTGGTCGGCCAGGATCCGTCGTACTACACACTCACGAGGTTCTCCATCGAGCAGTCGGACCGCGTGACTGCGGTCTCGGCGTACCTGCGCGATGAGACGTATCGCGCGTTCGGCTGCGGCCAGTGCGATGTGCGCGTCATTCCGAATTTCATCTCGACCGCGGACTATCACCCCTCCACCGACGACGCCGACCGCAAGCGGCTCGCGCCGAAGGGCCACCGTGTGCTCGTGCATGTCTCGAACTTCCGGCCGGTCAAGCGCGTGGGCGACGCCGTGAAGATCTTCGCGGCGGTGCGCGAGAAGCTCCCCGCCACCCTGGTCCTCGTCGGCGATGGGCCCGACCGCGATGCCGCCGAGCACCAGGTGGATGGCCTCGGCCTCCGCAAGGATGTGCGCTTCCTCGGCAAGGTCGAGAACGTGGGGGACGTGCTGCGCGGCGCCGATCTGTTTTTGCTGCCGTCCGCCACGGAGTCGTTCGGGCTCGCCGCGCTCGAGGCGATGGCCTGTGCGGTCCCGGTCATTGCGAGCGCCGCGGGCGGAATTCCCGAGGTCGTCGAGGACGGCAAGACCGGCTTCCTCGCGCCTCCCGGGGACGTCGACGCGATGGCCGAGCGTGCTCTGCACGTGCTGGAGAATCCTGCCGAGCACGAACGCTTGAAGCGCGCGGCCGCGGCGCGCGCGCTCGAGTTTGCCGCCGACCGCGTCGTGCCGCTGTACGAGCAGCTGTATGAAGAGGTCCTCGCGTAGTGCCAGCGGTGCTGCGACTGATCCGTGCGCCAAATCTGTTGATCGCTGCCGCGGGAGTTCTCGCGGGTGGATGGATCGCGGTAGGCCGGATCGCGTTTCCCAGGGAATTGATCTTCGCGGCAATCTCGGGATTCGCGCTCGGCGCCGTCGGCAACACGTGGAACGACATCCGGGACGTCGCCGCCGACCGCGTCAATCGTCCCGGGACGCGGCCGCTCGCGGCAGGCCAGGTCTCGCGCGGCGCCGCGAATCTCATTGTGTTCGACGGCGCGTTGCTCGGACTGACATTCGCCGGTTTGGTCAGCGGATGGCTATTCCTCGCCGCCCTTGCGGCCCTTGCCGTCATGTTCGCCTACTCGCCGCTCCTCAAGCCCAGGCCGCTGCTCGGCAATGTGGCGGTGGCGGTCGTGGCGGGCTCGCCGCCGTTCTACGGCGCGCTCGCCGTCGGTGCTGCGGCGGCGGGCGTCGTTCCCTGGGTGCTGGCGGCGCTGCTGCATTGTGTGCGCGAAATCGTGAAAGACGCCGAAGATGAGCCCGGCGACCGGACGATCGGTCGCCGCACGCTCCCGATCGCGATGGGTCGGCGGCCGGCACTGGTGGTGGCGGCAGGGGTGGGGCTGCTGTTCGTGCCGGCCAGTCTGCTGTTGCCGCGGAACGCCGGCTACGGAGGCGCGTATTTTCTGATCGCTCTCCTCGCCCAGATGGCGGTGCTCGTCGCCGCGACGTGGTTGTTGCTCGGAAAAGTGGAACGCGTGAGCGCGCTCCTCAAAGGCGCGATGGTCATCGGATTGATCGCGCTGGTCGCGGGAAAGGTTGCATGACTCTCTGGCAAGGCATTCTGCTCGGACTGGTGCAGGGACTCACCGAGTTTCTGCCGGTTTCGAGCGACGGGCATCTCGCGGTCATCGGGCACGTGGCCGGCGTGCACACGCCCGGGGTGTTCGTGGAAGTCGCGCTGCACGTCGCGACGCTCGGATCGATCCTCGTCGTGTACGGGCGGCGCTTCTGGCAGCTGGTCGTCGACGTGCTACGGCGCCAACCCGACGCGCTGCGATACGCGGGGTTGTTGATCATCGGCATGATCCCGGCGGGACTCGTCGGGATCTTCCTCCAGCATCTCATCGAGCGCGCCTTCCAATCGCTGTGGGCCGCCGGCGTGGGATTCCTCGTCACCGCGGCGTGTCTCTGGTCCACCCGGCACCGGGGTCCTGAGGGTGCGTCGCAACCCAGTCCGCGCGGCGCCCTCATCATCGGACTGGCGCAGGCGTTTGCTCCGCTTCCTGGCGTCTCGCGTTCGGCGACGACGATTTCATCCGGGCTGTGGGTTGGCCTCGGCGCGGTTCCAGCGGCGGACTTCAGTTTCCTGATGGCGATCCCGCTCATCGCCGGGGCCGGCCTGGTCGAGGCGCGTCACGCGTCTGCCGACATCGCCCAGGTTGGTGCCGTCCCCCTGCTCGTGGGCTGCATCGTGGCGTTCCTTTCTGGCGTATTCGCGATTCGGTTCCTCGTCGCCATGCTGCGGCGTGGCCGCTTCTATCTATTCGCGCCCTACTGTCTGGCGATCGGTCTGTTCACGCTCGCGTACGCGCTGTGGCACGGCTAGCGATCGACGACATCCCCGCCGCAGTCCTGGCGCGGCGCTGGGGCGTGCCGCAGTGCGGCGTGTTTCGCACGCTCCCTTCCAGTCTCGATGCCATTCACGACCTTGGGGCGCAGGGGGCGCCGGGCGGAACGGTGGTGCTTGCCGAGGAGCAAACGGCGGGGCGAGGCCGCGACGGCCGAACGTGGCGGTCGCCCCCGGGTGGCGTGTGGCTCGGGATGTTGCTGCGGCCGCCGCCGGCGCTCCCCGCGGCGGGCGTGTTGTCGTTGCGTGTGGGACTCGTTCTCGCCGATGTCGTGGAGGCCGTGCTCGGTGTGCGCCCGGCGTCGCCCTCGCGGCCGCGGGCGGGTCTCAAATGGCCGAACGACGTCCTCATCGATGATCGGAAGGTCGCCGGAATCCTGTGCGAGAGTCGCTGGCAGGGCGACACGCTCCAGTGGCTCGCCATCGGAATCGGCGTGAACGTGGTGAACGAGATCCCGGCCGACCTGGTGAATCGCGCTGTCGCATTGCGTGAACTTCGGCCCAGCGTCCGCCGCATCGACGTTCTGGACCAACTCGTCCCGGCGCTGCTTCGGCTCACGGCGCACGGCGCAGAGCTCACGCAGTTCGAGTGTGCGGCGTTCGCGCAGCGCGACTGGCTGCGGGGCCGGCACATTCGCACGCCGCTCGTCGGCCGCGCCTCGGGAATCCGTCCTGACGGCGCGCTGCTCGTGGATACCGGCGCGGGCACCACGATGGTGCGCGACGGCCACGTCGAGCTATCTTAGCCGCCCCATGCTCCTCGCGTTCGACATCGGCAACACCGAGACGACGGTCGGTGTGTTTGCGAATGACCGGCTCGAGGCCCATTGGCGCCTGCACTCGACGCCGCAGCGCACGCCCGACGAGTGGGCCGCCGCGTTCACCGCGCACCTGACGCAGGCGGGACATTCGACGCAGGAGATCCGCGCCGCGATCGTCGCCTCCGTCGCGCCGCAAGTCACGCAGAGCCTGTGCGACGGGATCGTCGGAGCGACGACGCGCGAGCCGGTGCGCGTCGACGCCCGCTCCAAGCTCCCGATCGTGCTCGATGTGGATGAGCCGCTCACAGTCGGGGCGGATCGCATCGTCAACACACTGGCAGCGGTGCAGCTCTTCAAGAAAGACACGATCGTCGTCGACTTCGGGACGGCCACCACGTTCGACTGCATTACCGCGGATGGACGCTTCATCGGCGGTGTGATCATGCCCGGTCTGCGGACGGCCTCCGACGAGCTCGTGCGGAAAACGGCGAAGCTCCCGGCCACCGAGCTGACGCCGCCCACGCACGCGATCGGCCGCCGCACCGAAGACTGTATTCGCGCCGGCGTGTTGTGGGGCACGGCGGACGCGGTGGACGGGCTGGTGCGCCGCATCAAGGCGGAATGGCCGTCCAAGACCCGGCCGATGGTCGTCGGGACCGGCGGTCTCGCTGGACTCGTCGCGCCGTTGTGCCGCGAAATCGAATCGGTTCATCCCGATCTGACACTGGTCGGCCTCCGGATCGCGGCGACGGCACTCGGTCTCAAGTGGTGACCGACGCCCGCACACTGAACGCATGGCGTCGCTGGGGATACCGCATCTTCCCCGGCGATCTCTACTCCTACATCCTGCACATGCGTCCCGCCGAGTGGCCCATCATGGCGGGGCACACACTGCTCGGCTACATCCTCGCCGTGGGAGTGCAGGGAGCGGGGAGCGGGGAGCAGTTAGGCGCCGCGCTCCGCGCGCTCGTCATTTGGGTCGTGTTCCTGAACGGCGGCACGCTCGCGATCAACAGCGTCTTCGATCGCGATGAGGGCGACATTGGGTATCTCAATGCGCCTCCGCGACTCCCTCGATATCTCCTGCACTTCAGCGTTGCGCTGCTCGGCGCCGGCCAGCTACTGGCATTTACGCTGCCGCGCGGTTTTCAGATTGCGTACGCGATCTGTTTCGTCCTGTCCATCCTGTATTCGGTCCCGCCGTTTCGCTTCAAGGCAGTGGCCGGTGTGGACTGGGTCATCAACATGTGGGGATTCGGTACACTCACGCCCTACGCGGCGTGGGCGGCGACCGGACGGCCGCTGGATGCCGGGCATGGACTGGTGCTGCTCGCCTTTTGTCCCCTGTTTGCCGGGCTATATCCCCTGACGCAGCTGTATCAGTTCGACGAGGACCGGCGGCGCGGCGATCGCACCCTGGCGCTGATCCTGGGGATGCGCGCAAGCCTCGTCGTCGCCACACTGTCCACGCTGCTGGCATTCGGTCTCCTCGCGTGGGGGGTGAGATCGCTTCACGTCGGCTCGAAGGGATTCGCGCTGCTCCTGCCGCTGGTTCTGTGGCTGGCCGTGCTGTTGCCATGGCTGGCGGGCCACGCGGCATGGAACCCCAAGCAGCACCAGCGCGGGATGTATCGGGGGTTAGCCGCGTGGGCGGTAACCGATCTCACGGTGCTCTATGTGTTTGCCACCTAATATCGGCATCGTAGATTGAACGTTGTGAAGGACCTCCACCAACTCGTCTAGAGGGAGCCGATGACTGCACCAGCCACCGCCGATCGGTCCGAGTTCCGTCACATCCTCATCAGTGGAGCCATCGTCGGCGCGGTGACCGGAGCGGCCGTCGTCCTGTTTCTCCTCGTATCGAGATCCGGGCTCCTTCCAGCGGGAATCGTCACCTCGTTCCTCTTGATGCTCATCGTGCTCGCAGGCGGGGTCGCGGCGGCCTTCCTGCCCGGCCTCTTCGCCGCGTCCCGGACCGTCCAGGGCGTGGCGAGTGCAGCAGGGATCGGACTATGGGGTACGATCGTCTTCATGGCGATCGACATCATCCTGCTGCGGCCTTTCAAAGCGTATCCGTGGACGTGGGATGACATCGGTGGCGGGAGCACCTGGTGGTATCTCCCGATTTGGTGGATGCTGGGAACGTTCCTCGCGTGGATGGGAGCGATCGTGACGGCCGGCCGCGCCGCACGGGGCGGTGACACCGCAATCCGGTCCCTGGCAATCGCGCCAGTCGCGGGAGGGTTGGGCCTGGGATTGGGGTTGGGGCTCGGCGGTATCATGCTCATGCCTGTCGCCGCCGGTGCTGGGTTCGCGCTCACGCTGGTCGTATTCGCTCTGGCTGTTCTGGCTCGCAAAGGGTAACGCACCGTGCCGAGATGGATGGCGCACTTGCTCGTGGTCGTGGGGTGGCTGTTGACCCCTGGCTGGGCGTGGGCGGCATCGCACGTGGGGTTGTGGCTGGGAGCGCTCATCGCGCTGCGATTCGAGAATCCCGTCGCCATGCTCACCATCGCCGGCGCCGGGGCACTGCTGTTCGGGTTCGCCGTGCTCTGGACCTGGGTTCGTTTCATGCGCCGCCTGCCGCATCTGCTCTCGCACCACATGGCGCCTCGCGCCTCCGAGGAGCATGCCGCGATTGCGGCCGCGGATTGAGCTCTTCCTTCTAATCGCCGGAGTCTCCCAGCTCTCCGCCCAGGGGCGGGGGCGTGACGTCGATGTGCGGTACGGGCGCTGGTATTCCGGCAATCAATCCAAGAGCTACGAGCTTCGGACGGACGCTCCCATCGCCGGGGTCTTCTCGCACGGACTCGCGATCCAGGTGCTGATCCACGACAATCTCGGCCGACACCACGCGTTCTACGGTGCGGGCTGGGAGCTGCACGCGTTTCGGCGCCGCGCGAAGTTCGGCCCCTACGCCCTTGCCGGTGTTTCGATGGGTGTTTCCACGGATACGTCATCGCAGGAGCTGGCGGCGCTCTGGACCCTGGGTGGGGGAGTCGAGTGGCGTCCGATTCCGTGGGCGGCGTTCGGCCTGGAGACGGTGTACCGGATGCAGGACGCCGGGCCACGCGGCTTCTGGCGTACCGCGGCGAACTCCCGGGATGGGATCGCTGCCTCGATCGGATTCTCGATGACGATTGGGAAGTCGGTGGATCGCCGCTGGCCCACGCCCGGGCAGGAACGCACCGCGCAACCGCCTCGACCGCCGCTCGTGATCATCGGGAACGTCACCGGCAGTGCCGCGAATATCGTGAAGACCGCGCTCGACGCGGTGGGGACGCCATACGTCTGGGGCGGGACCGCGGCAAATGGGTTCGACTGCTCGGGCCTGGTGCAATGGGCCTACGGCCAGCATGGCATCCGCGTACCGCGGATGAGTCGCGATCAGGCGCGCGCGGGAAGCGAGGTGATGCCTGTCGTCGACGCGTTGCGGCCTGGAGACATCCTGCTGTTCGCCGCGCAGCCCGGCGGCGGGATCACGCACGTGGGCATGTACGTCGGCGAACAAACGTTCATCCACAGCTCGAACACGGGCGTCAAGTTGTCGCGCCTTGATGGGCTGGACAGCGACGGGGCTTGGTGGGTTACGCGATGGGTGGGAGTGCGAC
>Ga0193711_1000104_pt1 | contig 15417 bp, 9 predicted proteins | sample H3m2metaG_FD_144922 | JGI IMG/M metagenome (GOLD analysis project Ga0193711, IMG submission 144922) | Soil microbial communities from a riparian zone of the East river system, Colorado, United States - H3m2 | ecosystem: Environmental > Terrestrial > Soil > Riparian zone | place: USA: East River...
GTGGCCTACGAAGACTCGCTCTCGTGGGGGTACGGCGCTGAGATCGCCGCGCGCGTCGCCGATCAATGCTTCCCGTGGCTCGACGCGCCGGTCAAGCGCGTCGCGTCGACCGATACCTTCGTCGGGTACGCCCCCGACCTCGAGGATTTCATTCTGCCCCAGGTGGAAGGTCTCGCGCAGGCGATGCGCGAGCTGCATGCGTTCTAGGGCGGCACTCGCCTACGGCTTGCTGTTCTTCCTCTCCGGGGCCACCGGGCTCATCTACGAGCTCCTCTGGGTCCGGGTCCTGTATCAAACCTTCGGCTCCACGATCCAATCGGTCACCACTGTCGTCGCCGCGTACATGGGCGGCCTCGGCCTCGGCGCCTGGCTCCTCGGTCGCCTCGCCGATCGGCGGCCGAAGCCGGCCGCCTTGTACGGCTGGCTCGAGATCGCGATCGGCGTGTTCGGCATCCTCTCGCCTCTTATTCTCGGCTTGGCCCATCGCGTGTACCTCGGCCTCGCCGGAGCGGCGAGCCTCGGCACGGGCGCGAGTGTGGCCCTGCGTTTTGGACTCGCCGCCCTCGTCCTCCTCATTCCGACCACGTTGATGGGCGGGACGCTGCCAGTGCTCACGCGGGCATTCATGGGCGACGATCGCGCGAGTCTCCGGCCGTCGCTCGGCCGGCTCTACGGCCTCAACACACTCGGCGCCGTCGCCGGCACCGCCCTCGCCGGCTTCTTCCTCATAGAGTTCGTTGGTGTGCGGGCGAGTTTATGGCTCACGGCCGCGGCCAACCTCTCGATTGGCGCCGCTGCGCTCTGGCTCGCGAAGCGCCCAAGCCTAACTGACCCCGGGCGCCAGCCCGGGGAAACGCAGATCTTGCCTGGCAACCTGCTGCGTACTCTCGCCCTGTTCCTGCTGGCGATCACCGCCTTCGCTTCCCTGCTCGACGAAATTGCGTGGACGCGCGTCCTGGTCATGATTGTCGGTGGATCGACATACGCATTCACGTTGATACTCCTCGTGTTTCTCCTCGGCATCGGCCTCGGCAGTGTGCTCGTCGCACGACGCAGCGGCCCCCGCGCGGAAACCGCCGCCGCCGCGGCGCTCGCGCAGGGACTGACGGGCGTCGGCGCGGGACTGCTGTTCATGTTCTTCGGGCTCCTGCCCGCCTACATCATCGCGGTCTTCCAGATCCCGGCCCTCGGCGCCGTCCCACGGCTGCTGCTCATGGGCATGGCCGTCGGGGCCGTCGTCCTGATTCCGGCCATAGGCATGGGCATGTCGTTCCCCCTCCTCGCCGAGCTCACCGCGCGTGATCGCGCGAGCGGCGAGGACGTCGGCGGGGCGTACGCGCTCAACACGCTGGGTAGCATCCTCGGAGCAACCCTGACGGGCTTCGTCTTCGTCGTGGCCTGGGGCGCCCAAGCGACGCTGCGGGTGGGGCTCGTCCTCAACGGTCTGGCCGCACTGGCCCTGGCGTGGGCGGCGGCGCGCGGGATCGCGGAGGGCTCGCTCGAGGACAAACGCATACGCATCCGGGTTTTGAGCGCAGGAACCCTGGCGACTGTGGCGTTAGTCGTCGCCGTGGCTGCGCCGGGATGGAGCACGCGACTCATCGACCTCGGCCCCACGATCTACGCGCGCGGCCACATGAGCCCCGCCGAGCGGCGCGCCTTTCTCGAGCATCGCGGCGTCCGGCAGCTCACCTTCCGTGAAGGGTGGAATGCGACGGTCAGCGTGTGGGACGGCGAAGCCGGCCGCTCGTTGCGGGTGAACGGCAAGGTCGACGCGTCGGACCGCGGCGACATGGGCACCCAAATCATGCTTGGCCTCGCTCCCGTCGCGGCCCGCCCCAATGCCTCCTCGGCGCTCGTGATCGGCTTCGGAAGCGGCGTCACAACGCGGATTCTCGCCGCCGTACCTGGGATGACGCGCGTGCGCGTCGTGGAAATCGAGCCCGCCGTGCTCGCCATGGATAGCCTGTTCCACCACGTGAACGACACCGTGCTTGGGCGCCCCAACGTGACCGCGCTCGTGGACGACGCGCGCAGCGCGTTGCAGCTGCAGCGCGAGCGGTTCGACGTCATCGTGTCGGAGCCATCGAATCCATGGCTGGCGGGTGTCGCGACTCTCTACACGCCCGAGTTCTTCCGCATTGCCCGCTCGCGCCTCTCGGAGGACGGTGTCTTCTGCCAGTGGCTCCAGCTCTACCAGCTGCCCTTGCCGATCGTGGCGGGGATCGTGCGCAACGTGCGCGAGGTCTTCCCGTACGTGCACGTCTGGTTCGGCGAGTCGCACGACCTGCTCGTGCTCGCGTCTCCCAAACCCCTTACCTATCCCGACACCTGGATCGCTCGCCTCGTCGGCCCGGGCGGCGCGTTGGGCGACGTCGGACGAGAGTGGCTGAACGTCGACCAGGTGCACGACTACATGGGCCGCCTGCTGCTCGCCGACTCAGGCGTGAGTCTGCTCATCGAGCGCGCGCGGTTCAAACACACCGACGACCGACCCCGCCTCGAGTTCGTCGCGGCGCGCAGTTTCCTTGCCGAGGACGTTCCCGGCGTCTTCGACTCGCTGATGACGCTCGGGGCGGTCCGGGTCGGCGCGGCGTCAGCGTTCTTGTTGGTGCGCACCCTCACGAACCGCCGCTCCGACCCCGCGATGCTCCGCTATCTGGACGCGGTCCGAAAGGCCCAACCGAACGAAATGGATTGGGTGGTGCGGAGCGCGGCCGTTCGCCTCGGCATGGGTGACACCACCCGCGCCGATTCGTTGCTCGAGCGCGCCCTCGCGCGCGGCCCGCGAGGAGATGCGCTGCTCCTGCGCGGCGTGATCGCGACCGCCCGCAACACCCGCGAGGCGCGGCGCTTCCTGGCTGGAGCCCTTACCGCGGGCGGCGACACCGCACAGGCACGGGCGGCGTTGGCCTTGGTCGCCGCGCGCGACTCGCAATGGGTGGACGCGGCGGCGAACGCCCGGGCGTCGCTCGCGGCTGCGCGCGGCACGTTCCGGCACCCGTTCCCCGCGCAATTCCTCGCCGAAGCGCTTTCCCGACTCGCGTTCGATGGACCGCCCGCCACGGCCGACAGCGTGCTCGAATACGCGGTCGCGCGCCGCCCGGCGGCGGCGCGATACCGGGAGCTACGAGGCGTCTCGGCGTTGCGGGCGGGGCACTGCGATGCAGCGGCGACCGTGTTCGTGGAGCTGGTGGACTTCGGGATCGAACGGGACAACGCCCTGGCCGCTAGTTAGGGGCGGGGACCCTCACGCATGATGTCGTCGATTTCGCCGGCGGCGGCGATCGCGTGATCGACGTCGCGCGACAGCGCCCGGGCCTGCTGCGTCGCGTGCGTGAGGTCGCTCAGCACCGCCGCCACGCCGGCGGACCGGAGCCGCAGCAGGTCGAATCGCACGTTCTGCATTGCCATCACGCACGACTCGATTTGCTCTTCAACGCGCCGGCGCCGGGTCAAGAGGTCGCCCAGCGCCTGCTTCTGGCGCTCGAGGAGGCTCAGCTGCCGCTCGCGCTCGGTACCCTCTTCGTGGTGCCGCACCGCTTCGATTCGGTCGTCGAGCCGCGCCAGGGCACCCTCGTCCACATCCGCGCTCATGCCGTGCAGCATGCGCGCCAGATCTTCGGCGCGTTTGAGCAGAGCGTCGACCGTCGCGGTCACGTCAGGCAGCAACTTGCGCTCCGACGCCGGGACGCGCTCCATGATCTTCATGATCGCTTCCCGGTCGTTTCGCGCTTGCCGCACCGTCTCCAACTGGTGGCCAAATTCTTCGGTCGTGGCCGGGGCATTGGCGTTGCGGCGCGCGAGTCCGAGTCGCGCTTCGGCCCCATCGAGCGCCGCGGGCCGGTGTAGCACGTCCCGCCACGAGTAGCCCGATTGCCACAGCTTCATGTACCGAGGCAGGATGCCGAAGGCCGCCCACGGCAACGCCACCCATTGAGCGAAGTTGATGCCGCCACCCGTGATCAAGTCGATCACCAGCATACCGCCGCAGATCCCGACCCACGTGACCACGCGGTCCCGAAACTCGGCGACCATCTTGGGCTCGCCGCTCGCCGTGAGCTGGGTCTTGGCTTCCTTGAGGGCGGCGCGACCGCTGCGACGGCGTGCCATCGGTGAATCAGGTCGGCCGCGACCCTGCAGCTGTGCCGGGGGCCCCGCAGCCTCGGCGCCCGTCGAGAACCGGGTGCTCCGGCCCGTCCGGCGAGGACGATAGGGCGGGGCACTGCGCGACTCGAGCGCGCGGCGCAGCGCGTCGGCGGTGGGCCAGCGGGCTTCCGGCTCCTTTTCGAGGGAGCGCATCACGCACGAGGCCAAGTCGTCCGGGCACGTCGGCGCCTTGTCTTTCAGGTAGGGCGCCTGCTCCGTGATCTGCTTCAGCAAGAGCCCCGGCACCGTCGGTGCCGAGAAGGGCAACTCACCGGTCAGCATCTGGAAGCCGACAACGCCGAGGCTGTAGATGTCCGAGCGCCCGTCGATCTCGCGGTCCCCGGCCGCCTGCTCGGGGCTCATGTAATGCGGCGTCCCGATCGCGACGCCGGTCGCGGTGAGCGTGCCGGGCCCGGTGGACGAGGTCAGCGCCTTGGCGATCCCGAAGTCCGTGAGGACGGTGCGTCCGCGGCTGCCTTCCAGCAGGATGTTGTCCGGCTTCACATCGCGGTGGACGATGCCGAGCGCGTGCCCGGCGCCCAAAGCATCGGCCGTCTCCATCAGGATGCGGCGGGCCTCCTCGGGCGGGATCCGTCCCCGCCGCTTGAGCCTCGCCCCGAGCGACTCGCCGTCCACGTAGGCCATCACAAAGTAAACGAGCCCTTCCGGCCCTTCGCCGACGCTGTGGATCGGGACGATGTGCGGGTGGGACAGGCGCGCGGCGGTCTCCGCTTCGCGCAGGAACCGGATGCGGATCTCCTCGCGGAACGCCAGCTCGGGGGGCAGCACCTTCACCGCCACTTTGCGCTTGAGGCGTTCGTCCCGCGCGTGATAAACGACGCCCATGCCGCCCCGCCCGATCTCTCCCTCGAGGGTAAACGAGGTGCCGAGCGCCTGGGACAGACGCTTCGCCAGCAGGTCGCTCATGCGGAGTCGGCAGGCATCGCGGCTAAAGATTTAGCCGCATCGGAGCGGCCTTGCAACCCATTCAGCGACCATTTGTTAGGCCGAGTTGGCAGATGCCGCCGCTTTGGCGGCGTTTTATGGAACGTCGCTGCCGCCGGCGACGTTGTCGGGTGGCACGGTCGGTGCTCTCCCCGCACCACGATCCGCCGTGTGCCTTCATCAAGAATGGAGTCCTCATGTCTGAACGCATGACCCTACCGGTCCTGCCGCTACGCGATGCGGTCCTCTTTCCGGGCGTCAGTACGCCGATCGGTGCTGGGCGTCCCGCCACCCTGCGGGCGATCGAAGCCGCGCTGAAAACCGAGCAGCGCCTCATCTTCGCGGTAGCACAGAAAGACAACCTCGAGCAGGTCACGCCGGGCCTCCTTTATACCACGGGCACGATCGCGCGGATCGGCCAGGTACAGCGGGGGCTCTCTGGAGTCCAACTGATCCTGCACGGTGAGACCCGCGGCACCGCGATCCACTATACCGAAAACAACGGGCATCTCGAGGCCGTCGTCCGCGAGTTGTCAGACTTGCCGCCCCTGAACCCCGACGATGCGGCCTTCATCGCCCTGCACCGCGAGGCGCGCCAGCGCGCCGCCGAGCTGGGCGAGAAGTCCGGCCTGCCCGAGGACGTGGTCAAGCAGGTCCTCGAGGGCGTCTCCGAACCGGGGAGACTGGCGGACCTCGTGGCTGGCTACCTCGACATCAAACCCCTCGAACGCCAGCAGCTCCTCGAAATGCTGTCGGTCGAAGACCGTTTGCGTCGGGTCCTCGTGCACGTTCAGCGACAGATCGCAGTCGCGGACGCGCAGGACGACATCAAGTCGCAGGTCCAGGAGGAGCTGGGCGAGCGCCAGCGCGAAATGCTGCTGCGCGAGCAGATGAAGGCGATTCAAAAGGAACTGGGTGAGGGCGACGACGGCACCGAAGTGGAGGAGCTGCAGAAGCGGCTCGCCGCGCTGGAGCTTCCGGAGGCCGCCCGCAAGGAAGTCAATCGCGAGCTGAGCCGCCTGGAGCGGGCCGGCCGCGAGTCGATGGAAGCCCAGGTCATCCGCACCTACCTCGAGACCGTCGCCGAGCTGCCTTGGGGCAAGCGGTCGGAGGAGTCGCTCGATCTCAAGCGGGCCGCGGAGATCCTCGAAGAGGATCACTACGGCCTGAAGGACGTGAAGGACCAGGTCCTCGAGTTCCTGGCGGTGCGGCAGCTGCGGCAGCGTCAGCCGGTGGCCGATGCGCCCGGCAACGACGACGATAAGCAAGCCAAGGGGCCGATTCTCCTGTTCGTGGGCCCCCCGGGCGTTGGGAAGACGTCGATCGCGAAGTCCATCGCCCGCGCCATGGGACGGCAATACGTGCGCATCTCACTGGGTGGTGCGCGCGACGAAGCCGACATCCGCGGGCATCGCCGTACCTACGTAGGCGCGATGCCAGGTCGCATCATTCAGGGCATGAAGCAGGCGGGGACCAAGAACCCCGTCTTCTTGCTCGACGAAGTGGACAAGCTGGGGATCTCCTTCCAGGGCGATCCCGCGGCCGCGCTTCTCGAAGTGCTCGACCCGGCGCAGAACGACTCGTTCACCGATCACTACCTCGGTGTGCCCTTCGATCTCTCCGAGGTGCTGTTCGTGGCGACGGCGAACTTCCTGCAGAACATTCCGGGACCGCTGCTCGACCGGCTCGAGACCGTCAACTTCGCGGGCTACACCGAGCGCGAGAAGCTCGAAATCGCGAAGCGCTATCTCGTGCCGCGTCAGGTGCGCGAGAATGGTCTCGCCGCGGAGCAGTTGACGGTGAGCGACGAGGCGCTGAACGAGGTGATCTCGAGCTACACGCGCGAAGCTGGCGTCCGCCAGCTCGAGCGGGAGATCGGCAAGCTCGGGCGCAAGGTGGCCCGTAAGATCGCCGGCGGTGAGGCGGAGCGCGTCACCGTATTGCCCGCGGAGATTCCCGAGCTCATCGGCCGGCCCCGCGTCCACCCCGAGCGCAAGGCCCGCGAGGACCAGGCGGGCGTGGCGACGGGGATGTACTACACGCCCGTCGGCGGCGACATCATGTTCGTCGAGGCGAGCGTGATGCGCGGCAAGGGTGAGTTGCTCCTCACCGGGCAACTGGGCGACGTGATGAAGGAATCGGCCCGTGCGGCGCTCACGTATGCCAAGTCGCACGCCGACTTGCTCGGGATCGACGAGGAGACTCTGACGGGCACGGACGTGCACATCCACGTGCCCGCGGGAGCGATTCCCAAGGACGGGCCCTCGGCCGGTATCACGATGGCCACCGCTCTCGTGTCGGCGCTGTCTCGCCGGCCGGCGCGGCACGACATCGCGATGACGGGAGAAATCACGTTGCGCGGCCGGGTACTGCCCATCGGCGGCGTGAAAGAAAAGGTGCTCGGCGCCGTTCGGGCGGGCATCAAGACCATCATTCTGCCGAAGGAGAATGCGGCGGACCTCGAGGATCTCCCCGAGGACGTCCGCAAGACGCTCGACGTGCACTTGGTCGAGGAGCTCGGCGAAGTGCTGACGCTGGCGCTCCGCGGCGCACGGTTTGAGGCAGGCCACCTCGTGTTCGAAGGGGATGCTCCCATCGAGCCGAGGATGGTGTCGAAGAACTAGCGGGCAGCCACTCCGGCGACCACCAGGTCTACCGCGGCTTCCTTCCACCGCTCCCTCAGCGCCGGCTCATCGGCGCCGAGGGGGCGGGCGCTCGCGGCGATCGCGGACTCCATTCCCAAATAGCCAACCATCAGGACGAGGGCCTGCGCGGCGGCGAGGTGCGGGTCCAGGTCGTCGCGTACTTGCCCCAGACCCTGGCCTTCCGCGAGTACGACGACCAAACGCTTGATCGCCGGCGCGAAGGCTGCCCCTGCGGGATAGCGCGCCAGGAAATCGAAGAGAGCTTCGAGGGCCAGGCGCAGGCGGTCGAGTGGCCGGCCCCGGGGTAGCGCCGCGAGGGCGCCCTCGAGTTCGCTCGCCGCCTGGGACAGCACCGCTTGAAAGAGCCCGCGCTTCGAGTGGTAGTAGTAGAACAGCAGCTGCTTGTTGACACCGGCCCTGCGCGCGATGTGCTCGACCCGGGCACCGTCGAACCCGCGCTGGGCGTACTCTTCTCTCGCCGCCTCGATAATACGTAACGCTCTCTTGTTACTCAACTTAGGTTGCATGTGGCGTATTCCTCAACCAACTGGTTGAGGAAATCTAAGGCCCTTCGTCCGGCGCCGCCACTGGCCGGCCGCTGGACTTCGGCGCCGCCGGCCAGGCGACCCCCAGGTCATTCCAGTTCAGGATCGCGTTGAACGCCAGCGCGAAGCTGCCCTGCGTCTCCCAACGCCAGAACGGCCGGATGGCAAACAGGACGACGTGACCCTGGCCAACCGGGGCGTCGAGCACCGCCGGCCGACCCGCCAACTCCTCGCCGGCAACCAGGAGCCCCGAGAGGCGCAGGGAGTCTCGCTTCTGGTGGAAGGCCATCACCACGCGCGGGCGCGCCCGCGCCTGCTCACGGGTCAGGTCCGGGTCCTGATCCTCCGGTACGTCGGTGCTCGTGTCCACCTGGAGGAGGGGCGACTGGTTGAAATAGACCGCGAGCGTATCGGGGTACCCGTAGGCGATCGGGCTCTTCGAGTCCTTCATGACGGCCCGATAGATCCCGCCCGACGCCCGCAGTTGGCGCGCGGGCGTGATGTCGACGCCGCGCGTGACGCCATAATCCGTGAACACCGCAGCGGTGCCCCCTTCAGTAATCAGGACGCCTCCCGCCGACACCCAATCGCGCAACGCGCTCATGCCTTCAAGCCCGATCCCGGGCCGCACGTCGTCGGTCGAGTCGACACCGCCGAGGTTCGGCGTCTCCGGTGTCCGCTGCCACGGCACCTTGGGCCCCGTCATCGGGAGCCCGTTCACGATCGACTGTGAGTTGTTCGACACGTACGGGAACACGATCACGTCGTAGCGCTTGAGCAGCTCCCGGTCCTTGAGCTGCTGAACGCTGAAGTAGTCGTAGCGAATGCCGAGGGCGTCGAACGCGTAACGCACCCAGCCCTCGTTCTGCGTGTTGAGCCAGGAGTGTACCAGTGCGAGCCTCGGGAGGTCGAGCTCGTGACGCGTCACCTGCGGGACAGCGCGGACACCGGTGAGCGTCAAGCCGAGTGACTCGGCGGCCTGCCGGATTCGCGCGGATGCAGTTCCGTCGACAATCGTCGTGCCACGTCCGAACGAGCGTCGATCCACGGTAAACGAGTCCTCGCTGGCCCACATGCGGACGTCGCGCAGAGCCAGCCGGAATTGGATCAGACCGGATTCGGTCGTGGGCGCAATGAGGTACGCTCCCGCACCCCCGACACCTAACACCTGTCCCCGCACACGAACGTCGGCTGTGATCGGAGTCAGCGGCTGACGCAACACCGTGGTGTCCGCGATCGCGTGCAGCGCGACGTTGCGCACGAGTTGCAGAGTCCATCCTGTGTCGTCGTACGGGCGTGGATCGTCGGCACCGTAATCCTGACGACTGAAGTAGCTCTTCACGAGCGGACCATACGGCTGGTCGAGTCGCACGATGTAATCACCGGCCACGACGTCGACGCCACCCGCCTTGAACGCGCGGTCGGCGCGCCGCACCTCGAGTCCGTGGAAGCGAAGCATGTTGACGAGGTTCGCCGCCTCGACGGGGCGCGCCTGGTTCGCCGGAATGTGATACGCGTTGGGACCGTCTTTGGCGCGGCCACGCTCCACGGCGCGGACGCCCTTGCGGTAGAACTGGTCGAGATAGCGGTGGCCGTTCCGCGCCATGTAATTCAGCGCGATCAGGATTCCCGACTGCTGATAGTTGATGTTGTTGCGGATGCACCAGCGCACGCCGTTGAGCGGCGGGTTGGGGCGGAACCACTCTACCGACGTCTGTCGCTCGGGAAGCCGCACCGTGTGACAGTCGGCCCCCCGCGACGTGTACGTCTCGTAGAAGCGGCCAATCGAGTTGTGGCCGTTCGCCACCCAGAACATGTAGTTGGGCGCCCACCCGTCATAGAAATCGTGCGTCCAGACGCCGGGGAGCCCGCGCTTCGTCAGCTCCGTGATCTCCTGGAACGCCATCTCGTTCCACTCGTCGATCACGATCGGGTCCAGCTCGCGGTTGTACGGGCCGGTGCCGGTCGACGTGTAGAGAAAGGGAACGGACTCGTGCAGGTCGTGCAGCACAGTGGGGTGCCACGTGAAGAACGCCCGCAACATCGTCTGGGTCAGCACCTGCGACATCACGATCCCGTCGCGGTTGTTGTCGTGGGCCGTGTACTTCCCCCAGTAGATCAGCCCCGGACCGACGTTCTTGTGGGCCTTCCGGTACCGGTAGGTGTCCACCATGCGGTCGCGCCCGTCCACCTCGCTCACGGGCGTCACGAGTGTAATGACGCTGTCGCGTATCTGTCGAATGAATGGCGTCTCTTCCACGGCCAGCCGGTAGGCCAATTCCATCAGCATTTCAGGCGATCCGGTCTCCGGAGAGTGGATCGACCCCGACGCCCAGTAGATCGGTTTCCCTACGGCGATGAGCCGTTGCGCCGAGTCGGGCGACAGTGCGCGCGGGTCCGCGAGGGCGGCCGTGATTGCGCGGTAGGACTCGAGCCGGGCGATCGTCGCGGAATCGGCGATGGCCGCGATGATCATCGGCCGTCCTTCGTCGCTGGTGCCGAGGTCGAACACCTTCACCCGCGGCGAGGCGTCGTCGAGCGCGCGGAAGTAGCGCGTGATGTCGGCTACGTACGACAACCGGCCGACAGTTCCGGGAACGTAACCGAGCACCTTGAGCGGCGTCGGGACCTTGGAGTCGGCGGGAAGGTGATCGGTGAGCTCGGTATTGAACCGAGGCTCGGTCGTCAGCTCGCGGATCTTCGCGGTGTACGCGGAATCGACCGGCTGCTGAAGGGCCAGGACGGCGAGGACGGCGTGGACCATGCCAGATTCTCCGGAACGCGGGGTAAGCCTTCCTTCAGAAACGTGATCAGCAGCTGGTTGACCTCGTCGGGATTCTCTTCCGCCGCCGCGTGTCCGACCCCCGGCAATACCACGAACGCGCCGCGGGGCAACTCCGTCGCGAGTCGGGCGCCGTCGCGCACGGGGATCCAGCGATCGGCCCCGCCCCACACGACCAGCGTGGGAGCACCGACCGCTCTCATGCGTCCGACGAGAGTGTCGAACCTGAACTCTCGCAGCACACCCCGCAAGGAGCCACCGTAGCCTGGCTCAGCGACGGGAGCGTAATACTGGTCTACGTCTTCCTCCGTCACCTTGCTGGGGTCGCCGTACGTCGAGCGCAGCACACGCTCCGTGCTCCACCGGCCCCGTAGCGCCGCTGCCACACCACCGGCGCCTGGCCACCGTCCGACTCGCAACGCCGCCGGCCACCGCACACCGAAGCCGGCGGCGTCGATCAACACGAGGCCGCGAACGCGATCGGGATACCGCAGCGCGACCTCCGCCGCGATCGCGCCCCCCATCGAATGACCGACGAGCACCACGGATGGCAGCCTGAGCGAATCGAGAAGTGCGACCACGAGCCGCGCGTAGGCGGCGTTGGTGTAGAGACCCTCACCGGACCGCGCCGGCGGCTTGTCGGAGAACCCGAAACCCCGGTTGTCGAACGCGATGACGCGGTACCCGGCGGCGAGAACGGGTGGCAGTGTCTTGCGCCAACTGTAGATCGAGGCACCGAAGCCATGAATGAACACGACGGGCGCCCCGCGGCCCGTGTCGATCATGCGCAGGCGCGTGCCGTCCACGGTCAGGTACTGCGGCCGGAACGGCGTCCCCGCGGGATAGCGTCGCTCGTCGGGGATTTGCGGCGCGCGGCACGCCGCGCCGACGGCGAGGAGCAGATACACGAGCGCAGGGCGCGCGCTCATGTATGTCCCAGCGCTCGGCGCGCGAGCACCACGATCAATGGATGAGAGCTCCACACTCCAGCGACTGCCTCGCCCGTTCCCGCGGTGACCACGACCTGCGCGTCATCGAAGAGAAGCATCGTGGGCGCGTCGGCTGGAACAGATCCGTGGGCGATACTCTCCGCGCCCGCCGGCATGTCGCCGGCAATCCGCAGGTCGACCTTCGCTCCCCCCTCGCGCGACGCATGGCGCCACGCGGGCAGCGTGGGGCGCCACAACTCAGCGGCGAGCACGCCGTCCACGCGCCCGGCTCTCGCGACGAGTTGCAGAATGAGGTTTGCCACGGCGCGTGCCCCGGCCACCTCCTTGGTGGCCGGCTCCCCGGGGTGCGACGAGTCGCGCAGCGCTCGGGATAGCCGGTCGAGCGCTTCACCCTGCAGGGTGGCAAGCTGGGCCAGGAGTGCCTGGGGGTCGGTGGGCCGGTAGCGGACAGGCCGAGTCGGTGGAGAGGCGCGCGTGGCGGCCCCGCGGGTGACGAGACCCTCAAGCGCGGCATAGGCATTAGCCCGGGCCAAGCGGGATGCCAGGGCCACCGCGTAGCCGGTCGTGGGCCCGATGCGGAGCAGGGTCGTGTACACAAGCGACTCCGTAGGCGTAAAGCCGAACGGAGTGAGGTCTATGGTCTTCACATGTAGTAGTAAATACTACTACTAGATGACTTCGATCGGAATCCCCAGGAGCCTTGCGATGAGTCCCAGACGGAATGTCACGTCGGTCTGCCGCTGCGCGGGACTCTTGCCCGGTCCCTCGAGCGGGAAGTAGTGGGCCACGACCGGATTCGTCGACTTGGGCTGTGCCCGCAGGCTCTTGGGACTCCAGATCCCCTGGTCGTCGCACTCGCTGTACAGCCGGGCCAGAACCTTCGAGGCGCTGGGGATCTGCCGCAGGATGCCGAGGCGGGCGAGCAGCTCCAGCCAGTAGACCGCGAACGGCACGTCGGTGATCCGGCCCTGGGCGTCGGCGTGGAGCGGATCGCCCAGGATCTCGAAGATCGGCCTCAGGACCTTCTTCCCTGCCTGAATGGAGAAGGCGCGGCGGGGAGCCGGCGTGGAGAAGTAGTTCGCCAACCGGGCCAGGAAGGCGGCTCGCTCCCGCTGCACCGCCGGCATGAAGGCCAGTGTCTCGATGGAAAAGACGGTGGGCGGGTAGGCTAGCGGATCGAGCACCGTCTTGCCGTGGGCCTTCTTGAACGGCTTGAGGGCGACCTCGCTTCGCAGGTACAGAGAGATGTCGCTGGCGAGTCGGTGCGCCGCCCCGCGCACCCGCGGGTCGTCGCTGTGAGCGCCTCGGGCCAACGCCGCCGCGGCCGCTTGAGCGCCCATGCTTCTGGCCCAGAGCCCCAGGCCCGGGTCGGCCTTGGCGGGCCGCTGGAATTCCACCAGCAGCGTCGGATCCTCATCCCTTGAGAGCAGCCGGAAGAGAAACCGGTCGGCGAAACGGAACGGGCGCATGTCCCCCAACCACCCAAGCTCGAGGAGACGCCGATACTGATAGATCGTCCCGGTCTCCTTCCACCCCATGGCGCTGATGGGACCGGGCGCGAGGAGGTTCCCGCCCCACAAGCCGGTCTCCTTCTGCTTCCGAGCGATCGCGAGCGCGTCCTTGTACATGAGGATATCGGCCCGCAGTTGCATGACCCGCTCGGGGTCGCGTGACGACTCCGGTGCCACTTCGGTGAGGGCCCTGAACTGCAGGGGGAGACTGGCGGCCTCGAACAGCCACGAGAGCGGTAATCTGTGCGAGGACGGAATTTCCAATGGCGCTCCGAGGGTGGGAGGTCAGAACCTAAAAACGGGCGCAAACTTACCCGCGCCCCGTGCGATAGGCAATCGCCCCGCGCCTGCGCACGTGTAACCTATTGTAAAAAGGTTGTTTACGCAGTCACTCCTTACGTGCAGATCTTTGCACTCTCAAGGGCAGACCACGCGATGAATCGTTCCGGGATAACGGGGCAGCGCTTCGCTCGTCAGCACGACGCTCGAGTCGTCGAGGAAGTCGATTGCTTCGCCGGCTCCACGCTCCCCTGAACCAACGATCTCGCAGGCCCGGTCGCGCGCCGGCGTCAGCCGGCCGCCGACGCCCGGGTGGAAGAAGAAGATCTCTGCGTACGTGCGGATCGCCACGAGGCGACCGTCGGTTTGAATGGCGGCGCCAGTGATCCAGCGACCGGCGCCGGGATCGGGACGGATATCGAGGACCTGGAGCCGGTCGGCTTGCACAATGTTGTCGGACCGCGAGCTCCACGCCGTGCGCGCCACGCGATACACCGCGATGCTCCCGGATCGTCCCTTGCTCACGAGGTAGAGCGCGCCGTCCCGCGGCGATACATAGATCGCCTCAACGTCGTGTGAGCCGTCCGGATACTTGAGTCGCAGGACCGCCGGAGCGGCGGTCGTGCGCAATGTGTCGCCGGGTCCCGTCGGTGGGTCGGGCTCGGCGACGGCGTACACGGTGACGTACGGACGTGCTTCGAGATTATCCCCGGTGTCACCGAGATAGACGCACGTGCCGGCGCGTGTGGGACACGGGCCGAGCGCGATGTCTTCCCAGTCAATCGCGCCCGCGCCCGGCACGAGCAGAAACCCGAGATCGCTGCCGCGCAGGTCCGTCGCGTAAAGGTACGGGCCGTCGCCCGAGTCATTATGGGTCCAGAGAATCCCCGGATGCGCGCGGCTGACCGCGACACCTGAGCTCTCGACGACCCGCCGGCTCGCGAACCGCCCTGTCTGCACGGCGGTCGCGGCTTGGAGAACGAGGAGTGCAGAAAAGAACATGGCCAGAACAGAATCCGCTTGCTCGCTCTCGGGCAAGGGGTGATACTTCGCAAATGCTCGATGCGCTGCGGGCACGTCCCGTCGAGAAACTGCCCTCACGGGTTGGGTTGAAGGGACGCATCCTCTTCCTGTGCGAGGATGCCGCGCTGGTCAGGGACCAGCTCGCGGGCCAGGACCTCGCGTGGACGCCCGCGATCAAACTGCGCGACGACATCTCCACCGACGAAATCACCCCCGCCTACATCTGTTACTACTACGATGAGACCCTGGGTGAATTTCCCTACCTCGGTCTCAAGTGCGGGCAGGAATTCCCCATCACGCGCGGCTCCGTCAAACGCGGCGGGTTCGTCGTTTCCGTGAGCGGCAAGCGGCGCGGCAAAGGATCTTCCCGCGAACAATCGCCCTACGCGGAGATGTGCGCCGGCGTGAAGCTCGTCGTCGCAGAGAACATCGAGCGCATTTACCGGGAGAACTGCCAGAACCTCGGAATCTTCACGACGACCGATTTCGGGATTCTGGAGAAGATCCGGCGTGGCGAGGAGATTCCCCTCTCGACGTTCACGGACGGTGAGGGCGAGATCACCCGCGGCATCGTCGAGTACGGCGATT
>Ga0193711_1000106_pt1 | contig 15294 bp, 10 predicted proteins | sample H3m2metaG_FD_144922 | JGI IMG/M metagenome (GOLD analysis project Ga0193711, IMG submission 144922) | Soil microbial communities from a riparian zone of the East river system, Colorado, United States - H3m2 | ecosystem: Environmental > Terrestrial > Soil > Riparian zone | place: USA: East River...
GTCGGTGATGATGATGACGCGGTCGTACGCCTCCCGATCCGCCAGCTTCTTGGCGACCTCGGTGTTGGTCCCACCGCTGGGCCCCTGCGCGAGCGCGTCGCGCAGCGCGAAGCCGCGCCGCGCCGGCACGATCGCCGCCGTCGTCGCGAACACGATCACCACCACGTCCTCGCACTGCTCGCGTGCCAGGATGGCGAGCGCGCTGGCGGCCTCGAAGCGGTCCAGCTCCGAGCGGCGCGACACCGGCGCGCCGGTCATGGACCCGGAGTGATCCACCACGAGCGCGGTGCGCCCCGGCAGCTTGGGAAGCTCGGCGGCCGCGCGGAACATCGCCTGCTCGAGGTCGGGCTCCAGCTCCGGAGCGTGGCGCGCCGCGGCGATGAACCGGAACGGCAGAATGCGCGACACGTTCATGGCCGCGAGCGCCTCGCGGATGAGCGCGCGATCCACGCCGGCCGCGTGCATGTTGCGCAGGTTCCGGAGCAGTGCCAGGGCGCCGAGCTTGCGCTCGCTCATGAGGCGCGTCCAGGTCTCGCGCTTGTCGGCCCCGCCCGAGAGCGCCGCTTCCCACGTATCCGGCGTCGCCAGTGTGCCCTCGGCGAGCGCCTTCCACACGCCCGCCTGCTCCTTGTCCTTCGGCTTCGGATGGACGAGGAACATCACGTCGCGGAGCTTCACGACCGTACCGCGGCGGTCATACTTCGCGAGCTGATACGCGTCGAACTTGGTGAACGCGGCCGCCAGGCCGCGCTTCACCGCCGCGGCGATCGGCTGCTTGCCCCCGGCCCAGTAAAGCGCCAGGAACTCGGCGAGCTCGTCGGGTCGCTGGATGACGCGCTCCAGCGTCGCGGCCACGAGCGGGCTGCGCTCCTTGGCGAGAGCGCGGCACAGCCACAGCGGCGCGTGGCGCAGCTTCATCTGCTCGCGTGCTTCGACGGCGAGCGCGGCCACCTGCTCCGGCCTCACCTCGTGCGCCAGGCGCGCCATACGCTCGCCGATCTGCTCGCCAGCCTCGTAGAACGTGTCCTCCCACAGGAGGCAGGCGAGCACACTGCGCCGCAGCGTCTCGATCGGGCTGAGCCGAGCGGCAACTGCGCCCTCGTGCGTGCGGGGTGCGCGCTTCTTCCGATTGAACAGGGCCATGTGGACACACTCCCATCGTGAACGTCTAGCTGACGCGGGGAACAGGCGGCTGCGGTCTGGGAGATTCGAACTCCCAGGCCCTCACGGGCCTCGGCCTACGAAGTATCCGACAGCCTTCACCACCGCGTCAGTCGTGACCTGCGACAGCGAACCCTGCGAGGGAACAGCGATCGCGGACGCCGCTCTAACCAGCTGAGCTACGCGCCAACTTGCCGGCGCGGCGGGACTCGAACCCGCGACCTGCGTCTCGAAGTAGCCGCAACCAACACCACTCGCAGGAACCCTTCTTTCCCACGTATCGCGGGGGAACAACAGACTGACTCCGGGCTTGTGTCTTCTCAGGACGAAGTAACCGAAGTCTTCACCACCCACGAACCGCAACGCCACGTAAGACAAAACGCCCCACCTGCAGCGTCACTGCGCAGGCGGGGCGATCGACAACCCGTTGGGATATCGATGGATGGACCTAGGGTCGCATCCCGCTCCCAAGCCTGCGCCGCACGACCGTCGCTCCGGGGGCGACGGGGCATAGCCGTAACACGGCGCTGTAGCGCGCCGTGCCAAAGCTCCGTTTTATCGATATCGTCAGAGGCATCATCGAACGTTCAACTCTCCAATTTCGTAGAACAAAAAGTCGCGCCCCTTGGGGCGCGACTCCCGAGCGGCGAAACCTAGTGCGGGCGTATCACCTGTCAAGGGAGGACACGTGTCAAAATCTCTGCTGCTTGCCCTCAACGTGCTCGGCGCCTCGACCCTGTGGGCGCAGACACCGGCGCCACCGAAACTCTCCGTGCATTGGGAGGAGCTCTCAGCCGCCGAGTTCAAGGACGGCATCGCGAGGGCGCAAGGCACCTGCCTGCTGCCCATCGGCATCATGGAGAAGCATGGGCCCCATCTGCCCCTCGGCAACGACCTGCTCAACGTGCGCTACGTCGCCCTCAATGCCGCGCAACAGGAGTACGCGATCGTTTTCCCCGAGTACTACTTCGGGCAGATTTTCGAAGCGAAGCATGAACCTGGCACGGTCTCCTACAGCCGGCGGCTCCAGCTCGACCTGCTCCAGGAGACGACGGACGAGATGGCGCGGAACGGCTGCAAGAAGGTCATCATCGTGAACGGTCACGGCGGCAACAACAGCCTGCTGCCGTACTTTGCGCAGAGCCAGCTCGACACGCCCCACGATTACGTCGTGTACGTGGTCGGCATCTCGCGCAGCGGGCCGGGCGAGCCGAAGCACAAGTCGAACCCCGCCACGGATATGCATGCCGGCGAAGCCGAAACGTCCGTGAGCATGATCGCGCGGCCCGACCTTGTGCACCTCGATCGCGCGACGCAGGAATCGGGCGCCGATCAGGCGCGCCTCAAGCTGCCGGACGGTGTGTACACGGGGATCTGGTGGTACGCACGCTTCCCGAATCACTACGCGGGCGAAGGGGCCGTCGCCTCGCGCGAGCTGGGCGACTTCGAGGCGAAGAATTGGATCAACGGCGTCGTCGCGGCAATCCGGGCGATCAAGGCCGATCAGCAGAGCCTGAGGCTGCAGAATGAGTTCTACGAGCGGAGCCGGCATCCGTTGGAGACGCCGCAGTAGGAGCGAGGGCTCGCGTCGGCGCGCTCTTGGCGCTTGATTACAGGCATGCGCGTCATTCCGCTTACTGTCGCCGCTCTGGCGTTGCCGCTGGCACTCGCGGCGCAAGCCGCCGCCCCGGCGCCCCGCGGCCCGCAGCTCACCCTCGACCTGGGGTTCATTCACGCGAGCGGCAATTCCAACGTCACGAGTTTCAATCTCGGCGAGAAACTCACCTGGCGGCTCGCGCCGTGGGTCTTTACGCAGACCGCCAAGGCGCTCTACGGAAAGACGGAAGGGACCACGACCACCGAGTCCTACGAGGCGGGCGCTCGGGCGGAGTACCGCATTACGCCTCGCTTTGGCGCGTTCGCGCTGCTCTCGTATCAGCGCGATCCCTTCGCCGGCGTCGCCGTCCGCTGGGGGGCGGGGCCGGGGCTCGCCTACACGGTGGTGCAGGCCCCGCGCGATACGCTGAGTGTCGACGCCGCCCTGACGGCGCAACGCGAGCGGAGTACGGCCAACGTGAAGCAGAGCTTCACCGCCGCGCGCACCGGTCTCCTGTTCAGGCACCGCTTCGGCGCCGCGGCCGTCTTCAGTCAGGCATTGGAATGGATTGCCAACCTCGAGACGATGGACGATCAACGCCTGAACGCTGAGACGGCGTTGTCCGCGCCGCTGTCGCGACAGATCGCGCTGCGCGTATCCTACCTCATCCGCTTCGACAACCTTCCCGAGCCCGGCTTCGAGCGCACCGACCGGATTCTGACGACGGGCGTTCAGATCGCGTTCTAGGGGCGGCGCGCGGCGATCTTGCCGGCCACATACTCGGCATCCCGTCCCACGCCGCGCACCATCGTCGACGACACCGCGTAGATGAACGGCAACCCGACGAAGTACAACCCCGGGTGCTCCGCGACTACACCCCGCGTCTCGCGGGGCAGCCCGCCATCGAGCACGGGCAATCGGATCCACGAGAATCCCGGATCGAACCCCGTGCACCAGATCACCGTTCCGACCTCGAGCGGGCGTTCCCCCCCTTCGAGCAGCGGCAGGCCACCCCGCACACCGGTCATCCTCGGTACCCGCGTGATCCCCGCCGCAGTCAGATCGCGGGGCTTGATGCGGATCCAGGGCATGCCCTGCGCGAGCGCCGTCTTTCGCATACGACGGCCCAGTGGCGTCCGAATCGTCAGCACATGGTGGAACACGAATCCCAGAATGAGCCGCTGCAACACCAGCCGGGCGAGGACGCCCCCGATCTGGAAGGGAAGGTGTCCCGGATGCCGGCCCGAGAGCCACGTGGTGTGGCCCGCGCGCGCTGCATCGAGCGCGATCTCGGCCCCGGAGTTTCCGGCGCCGACCACGAGAACGGCTCCCTGGCCGAGCTGCGCGGGCCGTCGATAATCCCCTGCATTCAGCTGCGTGATCTCGGGGGCGAGCTCCCGTGCAAACGCCGGCACGCGCGCCTGCTGCCACACGGACATCGCCACCACCACGTTGTCGGCCGTGAACCGGCGCCCGCCGGCACTCAGCTCGAACCGCCCATCCCGACGGTCCAGGCTCTCGACGCGTACGCCGGTGCGCACGGGAAGTTCGAAACGCGCCGCGTACGCCTCCAGATAGTCGGCCATCGCGTTCTTGGTGGGGAAGCCGTGGACCGCCATGGGAAACGGCATGCCGGGGAGTCCGTCGTAGCGGGCGGGCGTAAACAGGCTGAGGGACTCCCAGCGCCGACGCCAGGCGTCCCCAACCCGCGCGTGGGCATCGAGGATCACGAAGGGCTCGCGTTGCTGACGGAGGTGGTACCCGACCGACAAGCCCGCCTGCCCGCCGCCGACGACGATGGTGTGGTGGTGCTCAGTGGTCATGCGATCAATCCGTACCTCGCGGCGTAGCGCACCAGCTCGGCGTTCGTTTTGACCGACATCTTCTCGAGAATCCGCGTCCGGTAGGTGCTCACCGTCTTCGCCGAGATCTCAAGCTCAGTGGCAATCTGCGAGACGGTGAGCCCGCTGCCCAGTCGGCGCATCACCTCGAACTCGCGGTCGGACAGCAGCTCGTGCGGCGCGCGCTGCCCGCCGCCGTCGAGCTGCTGCGCCAAGTGCTCCGCCAACGTCGGACTCACATACTTGCCGCCTCGGTACACGCGGCGGATCGCCTCGAGGAGCTGATCGGGCGAATGGTCCTTGGTGAGATAGCCTGACGCCCCAGCACGCAGCGCTCGAACCGCCCACTGGTCCTCGGGATGCACGCTCAAGACCAACACACGGACCGTGGGGTGCTTGGCGCGCAGCCGCTGCAGCGTGTCGAGAAAGGGTCCGCCCGGCATCGACACGTCGAGGAGCACCAGATCGGTCACGGTGCGATCGAGCGCGGTGAGCAGCTCTTCGGCGTCACCCGCCTCGCCTGCGACGACCAACCCGGGATCGGCCGCCACGATGCGGCGCAGACCCTGCCGCACGATCGGGTGATCGTCCGCGATGAAGATCCGAATCACGAGGCCCCCGCCTCCGCCACCGGGATCGTCACGACGATCGAGGTGCCCTCGCCGGGTTTGCCGCGCACCATCAACACGCCGCCACACGCCCGCGCGCGCTCCCGCATCCCCACGAGGCCGAGCGAGCTCAAGCCGCTGAGGGAATCGGGTGCGAACCCGACGCCATTATCCGCGACGCTCAGGATGATGGCTTTCCCCGCTCGGCGCACCGTGACGTCGACCCGGGTGGCCTTGGCGTGGCGCGTGACGTTGGTGAGCGCCTCCTGAATGATCCGGAAGGCGTGACTCGCGATTTGGTCGGGGAGCCGCGGAAACTCCTGCGCGACGTCCAGCGTGACCGCGATGCCGGTGCGACGCGACGCGTCCTGAACCAGATACTCGATCGCCGCCTCGAGGCCGAGCTGATCGAGCACGCTGGGGCGCAGCTCGCTGGCGATGCGGCGCACGATCTGCATCGTCTCGTCGATGCGTGTGGTGATCGATTGATCAACGGCGCGAAACTCGCCGGACGTGCCGCTGTTCTTGTGCGGTTGTTTGCCGAGCCACGCCAGATCGAGCTTCAGGGCGGTGAGCGCCTGGCCCAACTCGTCGTGAATCTCGCGCGCGATGCGGGTCCGCTCCTCTTCGCGAATCGCCTGCAAGCGCGCCGCGAGCGCCCGCAGCTCTTCGCGCGACTGCTCCAGCTCTTCCGCGGCGCGTGTGCGGTCAGTCACGTCTCGCTGAATCCCGAAGTGCCCCGTAATCCGGCCCTCGGCATCATAAAAGCACATGTAGTCGCCTTCGACCCACATCGTCGAGCCGTCGAGCCGCCGCTCGTTGGTGATGCTATGGGTGTGGCCGGCGTCGAACAACGCCCGCCAGCCACGGCGCCCTGCGGCCACGTCGTGCTGGAAGAATTCGGTCGGCGTCATCCCAATCAACGCCTCGCGCGTGGCCCGGAATTGCTGCGCCATCGCGGGATTGACCTTGGTCATGTGCTGATGCGCAAACACGTAGTCGAGCACCGCCTCTTTATCGACGTCGGGGCCCCACTCGATGGGTTGATCGAGCATCATGAAAAAAAAGCCATCCTGGGAGCGTTCAAAGAACGCTTCCAGGAGGGCCGGGGTGTTGAACTGCATGGATTGGTCGATGCCGGATAATCTACTTGACCACGATCCGGCCCGTCATCGCCGCGCCGTGGACCGCACAGTCATAGGCGTACGTCCCCGCATGGAAGAGCCGCACCGCATAGCTGCTGCCGGCGGCAGACATGACGACGCTGTTGCGAAAGACCTCCGGCGGAATGCCGGTGGACTGGATGCTGTGCGACCCGGCGGCATTCCAGGTCCAGATCACCTTCGCGCCCGCCGCGACCGTATCGACGGCCGCGTTCTGACTGCCGTTGCGATCGCTCCGGAAGAACGTGTTCCCGACCGTGACGTGAACGTCGGCGCCGAGGGGGCGGGGCTCGCCGAAGACGAAGTCGTCCATCACCACCAGGTCTTGCGTCCCACCTGCGGTGATGTCGTTGATGGTCGGCGTCAACGCGGCATTGCCGCTCGTGATCCGCACGCGCGCCACGATCGGCGCCTCGAACACCGCGCCCACGAACGACAGCAGCTGTGCGCCGCCGTGATTCGGGGCCGTGACGATGCCGATGCGCTCGTCGTCCACGTCGAAGAACTCGATCGTGGTGGAGCCGGGGCGATCGACGTCCACGAACACGGCGCCGAACCCCTTCACCAGACCCTGCGTCGCGGAGCCCACGACCTTGAACGTGACGTCGACCTGGTTGCTCCCCACGGGCATGAACAGCTTCTTGGCCGAAAAGACCGTGAACTGTGCCGCCAGGCCCGCGTTCACCGAGGCGAAGTTGGTGCTATCGACGCGCAACCCTGTTCCGGGGGTCGAGTACACTGCGCCCCGCGCCGAGTTGACGTTGAAGAAGGTGGCCGGGAACGTGTCGACGTCGGTCAGGGCGGCGGGCACGCCGTCCCAGTTGATCTCGCGCCGGCCGCTGTCGGCGGGGGGCGAGTTGGGAGCGTTGAGGACGCCGCCCAGGGCGGTGCGGAACTCGATCAGCTTGGCCGCGATCGACACGCTGTCGCCCAGGGTCTCGAAGACCGTGAACGCCGGCGGTGGGGGCGGGGGCGGCGGCACCTGCGTCGGTGAAGTGTAGTCGGTGCACCCAGCCGCGATCACCAGGGCCAGGAAGGGAGCGTAAGTCGTCGGTTTCATAGTGTCCTCCATCGTGAAAAGGATCGATCGCCAACTGCAGGTGATGCTAGCGATCGACCCGCGATGGAGGCATCAGCCTCCGCGGAAGGGTCCTGTCAGGCGGAGGCCTACACGTACCGGGCTAAAACGGGGCGTTCAGTAGTTCGTCGAGCTGCTGAGACTGTCCCGGGTCGCTCCAGTCGTGGCGGTGTTGTTCCCCCGGGCGTTGATGGTGTAGCGCTGCCCGCGCACGAGCGACACGCCAGTCAGAGTGGTTCTGTTCGTCGTCGAGTCGGTGAAGCGGGCGCCCAGATCGTAGACCCCGGGCGCAATCGCGGCAAATGCGTCGGCACCTTTGTACGCCACGGCGGAGCCGAGGGCCGTCCAGTGTGCAGTCACTGTATCTCCAGTCGGCCTCCCGTATAACGTCAGCGGATTCGCGTTGGAGATCGCGTGCACGAGCCTGACGTATGCGGTCGAGAAGTCCTGAGTGGGCACGGGATCCTCGACGATGAACGCATCGACATTTTTCGTTGTCGTGTTGTACGGGCCGCTCAAGTAGAACGAGTAGTATTTCCCGTCTGCGATGGTGGCGCTGAGCGTGTCGATCGGAAGATTCTTGTCGGTCGTCGCGGCGATTCGTCCGGTCAACGTGTACTGGCCCGCCGCAATCGCGACGTAGAGTCCGGCGTTTCCCGCGTTTCCGTACGTGGTCCCGGTGGTGGCTTCGGTCTGCGTACCAGAGGAGATGGCCGTCATCTTGGTGGTGTTCGCGTAGAAGTTCACCCCTGGGGCACCGACGCCAAGATTAAAAAACTTGACGCGTGAGTGCTCCAGCGGTCCGTTCGGGAGAACCTGAACCGCGTTCTTCTCGCAGGAGGCGAGCACCGTGACACAGAGCAAGGCGCCGAGTGCCCGATACCGGGTAAGGGTGTTCATGGCTTCGTAACCCATAGCTCAATGGTGTGATAGTTGGCGTCGAGACCGCCGATCGCCTGGAGTGCATCGCGGTTCCAGACATACTCCGAGTTGAACCGCGGCCGGATGCGCCGTACGACGTCCCCGCCGTTGTCGACATAGAGGTTCGTGGGCGGGGCGAACCCGCGGAACACCTGGGTCCCGCCGACCAGATCGGTGTAGTGGTAACGGCGCATATCCATCCAGATCTCGTTATGCCCCCAGCCCCACAGCGCGATGAACTTCTGTGACATGATATGGGAGATGGTGAGCGTCGCCGGGACGATGTTCGCGGACGCCAGGAACGAGTCACGCGTGCTTGCCGCAATTGCCGGAGGGCCGCCGGCTTCGCTGTTGCGGTCATTCACGAACTGGAAATGGGAACGCATGGCGTTCGTATAGGCCGTGAGCGCGATGGCCTGGTCGCCGTGTTTCAATGCGGCCTCGGCCTTGATGAACTGCAGCTCGGAGTAGGTCATCACCGGGAGCTTGGACTTGTCGCCGAAGATGTATCGCGCGGGCAGGCCCAACCCGCCTGCGCCGATATACCCAAAGAAGTTCTGCGGCTGCACCAACGTGTCGGTCAACGCCCCGAAGCCGACCACGTTGGGATCGAGCCCGCGGTACACGCCATCGGGCGCCGGCGACAGCATGCGCGACATGCGCGGATCGACGACCCCGAACTGTGTGCCGTCCATCAGCCCGAGGATGAAGCGCGTCTGGCGGTAAGCCGTGATGTTGTTTCTGGTACGGCCCCAGAAATTGTAATCGGCGAAGTCCGTGCTCGTACCGGGATATCCCAGCACCGCGTCGTCGGCGTTGCTCGCGAACGACGAATCGACTTCCGCCATGACACGGACGGGGTCGTAGGTGAATGGCCCCGTCGTCTTGTTCGAAAGGTGATTCAGGTTCAACGCCAGCATGCCGTGCGCCAGCTTCAACCATTTAAGGCGATTGCCGTTGTAGATCCTGTCACTCCGGCCGAGGTACGCGGCATCGACCGCGCCGTCGGTCCGCCGCAGCAGCACGATCGCGCTGTCCAGCAGGCGGTGCACCTCCTGGTAGGCGAAATCCTGTGTGTCGTAATCGAATTTCGTCCGAGACACATCGAACGCTTCCCGGATGATGATCTCGCCGTGAAGGTCGGTCAGCACCTGCCAGCCCCATGCCTTCAGGATCAAGCCGACCCCGAGGAGGTCCCAGCGCTGCTCGGCCGTGGCTTTGGCGTTCATGTCGACCAGGTTCTGCCCGAGCGACCAGTACACGTCGCGCCATTGCTGCGCCCCGTTGTCGCTCGAGGGATCGTAGCCCATGCGGTCCCACGTACTGAGAGCCGTCCCCGGGAGCGTCCATTCCTGGGTGTAGCGCCCGACGAACCGGCCGTCGAACTGCGGCGACGTCACCAACCAGTGCAGCATCGGCGGTAAATACAGATTCGCCGACACCGCCGTGGGACCATTCGGATTGGTGTTGACGTCGAGGAATTCCTGGCATCCCGTGGCGGCGGTCAGCACGCCGGCCAATGCCGCTGCGTAGAGTGGTTTCATGGTCAGAACCCCATCCTGACGCCGACATTGAGCCCGATCGGCATTGGGAAGTTGCCGAAGTCGATGCCGACGCCGCCCGATCCTCCCACCGCCGCGCTGTTGCCGTTCACGATCGGATCGAGGCCCGAATAGTTCGTGACCAGGAACAGATCGGTGCCCTTGATGAACACACTGGCGTTGCGGGCGCCGAGGAAGCGCCCAGGCACTTCGTAGGTGAGCTGCAGATCCCGCAGCCGCAGCCAGTTGATGTTTTTCTCGATGAACAGCTCTTCGCTCATGTTCGTGTAGTACGCGTTCTGCGCGCTCGGCACGATGACGATGTTATTGACCGTGGGATTGGAGGTGTTTTGCTTGCCGTCCATCAGCACGCCCTGGAGCACGCGCGGCTGCTCGCGGTCCAGCGTCTCCTCGCTCAGACCATGCGTCGTGAGGTAGTGCTGGGTCGCGTTGAACACGTCGCCGCCCTTGCGGATATCGAGCAGGAAATCGAGCGTGAAGTGCTTGTAGCGGATGGTGTTCTGCACTCCGATGGTAAAGTCGGGCTGCCGATTGTAGCCGGCGTCGATGAACGTGGTCGACCGAACCGGCAGCCCCGTCGTCGGATCGATCAACAGCTGGCCTTTACGTCCGGCGCTGTCGCTCGAGACGCGCAGGTAGTACAGACCGGTGAGCGACATCGTCGAGATGCCCGGCAGGACGCCGGCCCGCACGTTGCCGTACAGCCAGGTGTCGGAGACGTAGGACTCCGGCAGACTGCGCGGCAGGCTCAACACGTAGCCGCGCGCGAGCGTAAAGTTCGCCTGCACGTCCCACGATGCGTTCCGGTTCAGCAGGGGTGTGCCGCGTAACGTCATCTCGATGCCGCGACTGAGTGTCTTGGCACCGTTCAGATTGAACAGAATGAATCCCGTTCCATAACTGCCGCGGATGTCGTTGACGATCTGGTCCGTGGTGATCTTGTGGTAACCGGTGACATCGAGTCCCAGGCGGTTGTGCAGGAAGCTGGCCTCACCGCCGATCTCCCAGCCGCTCGCGCGCTCGGGCTTGAGCGCGAAGTTCGGCCCCCAGAAGTCGTAGCCGTAACCGCCGAACGACGTGGTCTTAAACTGGAGCGCCGGCGTATAGGCGTAGGGACGCGCGTCTTTCCCGCCCCCGACGATCGCCGCGCGCAGCTTCCCGGTTACGAACCCCTGCAGACCGGGAAAGGCGTCGGAGAAAATGAAGCTGACCGATGCCGACGGATAAAAGAACGAATTGCGCGGCGGTGGAATCGTGGAGGTCCGGTCATTGCGGCCGGTGACGGTCACAAACAGGTAGTTCTTGTAATCGAGCGCCACCTGGCCAAAGAAGCTCACCCGCCGGTACCGATCGGTCGTGGTCTTGGGAAGCCGTGAGCTGGTGTTGTTGATCGATACGAAGTTGGGGTCGAGGAATCCCGTTCCGACCGCGGCGTCCGTGCTTGTTCTGAAGTCGCCGATCGAATTCCCGAGCAACCCGCTGATGGAGATGCTGTTCGTGATCCGCCGACTGTTGAAGTTGAGATAGGTTTGGGCGGTGATGTTGCGCGTGATGACATCGGCGAGATCGAGAATGCCGCCCGACGCGAACCCCGCGGCGCTCTCCGGGTTCCGCAGGATGAGGTTCTGATTGGCGTAGTTGTCGGTGCCGATGTTGGTCTTGAGGCTGCCCCACGAGAACGGCGTCAGCAGGAAGCCGACGTTCGCCATGATGCGATTGTTCTTCGAATTGATGGCGTTCTTGTTGACATTGAAGTAGGGATTATCCAACTCCGTCGACGCCGCCAAACTCGTGAGACGCCGCCGCGTTCCGGCCGGCGTGAGATAATTCTTGGCGTTGTCGTTCTGCGGCCACAGCATCAAGCCCATCAGCGGCCCGATATCGCCTTTGTAGACCTGGTCGTTGCTGGTATAGCTGTACACCATCGAGAGATCGGTGTTGAGCCAGCGCGAGACCTGCGCTTGCGACGATCCGGTGATGTTCAGCCGATCGTACCCCGATTTTGGAACGACGCCCTCCTGCCGGTCGAGCGACGTGCTGAGACGGTAATTGATCTGGTTGTCCGGCGTGGCCCCGCTGAACGAGAGGTTATGCGTCTGCGTCACGCCCGTCTGCAGGAAGCCGCCGATATTGTCGTAGAACTGCATGCCGGCTGCGTAGCGACCGCCGAAGTACGTCTGGGCGCTCAGGACGCCGGCCGCGCTGATCGTCGTGGGGCCATAGACGCGCTGCAGCGTCGGCGTCGCGCGCGTCCGCTCCACGCGAATACTGTTGCTGTACTCCGCCCCGCCGCCCGAGCGGCCGCGCTTGGTCGTGATCAGAATCGCGCCGTTCGCGGCGTCGATGCCGTATAGCGCCGACGCTTCGACGCCCTTGAGGATCGTGACCGATTCGATGTCGTTGGGGTTCAGGTCGGCCGCGCGGTTGGTGAAATCGATGCCGCGGTTGCTCAGCGCCGTCGTGGCGTTCACGTCCGATGCCATCGCGGTGGTGTTGAACGTGCGATTGTCCATGGGCAGACCATCCACGATGATCAACGGCTGGTTGCTGCCGCTGATGGAGCTGATGCCCCGGATGGTGATGGACGACGATGCGCCTGGCACGCCCGATGTGCTCGTGACGTCAACGCCGGCGACCCGCCCCGCCAGCGCGTTGATGAAGTTGTCGCGCTGCGCGGCGACGATATCGGTGCCCTGCACGCTCTGCTGCGAATAGCCCAGCGCCCGCTGCTCCCGAGTCTGCCCCAGGGCCGTGACCACGACCGCATCGAGGTCCAACGCGACGCGGCGCAGCACCACGTCGATGACGTCTTGGTCTCCGACGGTTCGCTCCACTACCGCGGAGCCGATGAGCCGGAACTGCAGCACCTGTCCGGCCGCGGCGTGAATAGAATAGCCGCCGGCCTGGTTCGTCGCGGTCCGACCAATCGTACCCTTGATGACGATCGCGACGCCCGCCAGCGGCGTGCCCTGCTCGCTGGTGACGGTACCAGTGATGGCGCGTTGTTGCGCCGCCGCCGCACCGGACAGGAGCGGGGCTCCGAGTAGCGCGAGGCCTACGCGAGCGACGGATCGGAAATCGTGCACAGGAATTCCAATGGGAGAGGACCGGGCAGATTTATCCTGCGGCAGGGCGGTCGGCAAGAGGGCGAGCGGCGGATATGTTTACGCCATGACCCGATCCCTTCTCCTGCTCGCCGTCCTCGGCATCCCGACCGTCGCTCCCGCCCAGGAGCCCCCCCCCGATCCCGTCGCCCAGCTCGTCGCCCGGCTCGACCTCGAGCAATACAAGGCGACGATCAAGGGCCTCACCCAGTTCGGCGACCGCCGCCAGGGGACCGACCGCAACCGTAACGCGGTGAACTGGATCGAAGCGCAGCTGCGGAGCTACGGCTGCGCCGACATCGGACGGATCAAGTACGAATACCAGCCGCCGAGTCCCCCCTCTTCCGACGGGAGAGGGGGCCAGGGGGTGAGGCCGGTGCGCGACACGACGCGAGCCTCGGGCGGCGGCCGCTATCGCGGCATCCGCGCTCGCACCGGCGTCAACACCGATTCACTCAAGCAGCCGGACCCGCGCGTGCGTGCCATCGACATGCAACCCACCACGCCGGGCGCGCGCGAAGAGGTGTACTGCACCAAGGTCGGCAGCGTCCATCCGAACGAGATGTACATCGTGGGCGGGCACATGGACGGCCACGGCTGGGGAGAGGCCGCGAACGATGACGGGTCGGGGACGGCGCTCGTGATGCAGCTCGCCCGCATCTTCTCCGCCCCCGATGTCCACACCGATCGCTCGATCCGGTTCGTGCTCTGGAACAACGAGGAGACCGGGCTCAACGGCGCCCGCGCCTACGTCGAACAGCGTCTGGCCTTACAGGGGAAGGAAGACCCGCCAGGGTCGGGGAAGTATCCTGAGCCCACCTGGCTCGGCATGATCCAGCACGACATGATGTTGTTCGATCACGGCATGCCGCGCGCCGACGGCACGTTGAGCTCGGAGCAACGCCCCGAGGCCGACGTCAACATCGAGTTTCAATCGAGCGCGAAATTCGCCGCCCAGGCGCAGCAGCTCGCGTGGGCCTTTCAGGTGGCGAACGAGAAGTACGCGACCGACTACCCCGCGTCCGTGGGCTCACACATGACGAACACCGACTCGGCGCCCTTCCAGGACCTGGTGGCGGCGATCAGCCTGCGCGAGAACGAGCGCGGCACCCACATCGGGGCAGGGTGGGACCCCAACTGGCATCAGCCCACCGATCTGTACTCGACCTACAGCGACAAGGACTTCCGCCTCGGCCTGAACGCCGCGCAGACGACGCTCGCGGCGATCGCGGGCCTCGTCGGCGCGACGCTCAAATAGCGTTCCCCCTCTCCCGAAGGGAGAGGGGGTCAGGGGGTGAGGCTACCGGTTGATCCAGTACGACAGCTTCACGAGGAAGCTGTTGTCGGGCGTCAGATTGAACAGATCGCCGATGTCGCCGCCGAACGTCTTCGTCCCCTCGACGCCCCCGAACCCGCGGCGGCCCTGGCTCCACACCACGAACATCGTCGAGCCGGGCCGGTACTCCCAGCGGAACACGACGTTGGAGCGGAACTGCTTGAAGTTGAACCCGCCGATGTTGTTCGTGAATGCCGTGTCGCCGTACGCCTGATACCGATTGTCGTAGCTCGCGGCGCGGGGCGTCGCCGATAGCTCGCGCACGTTGCTGAAGGTCCCCTTCGCGATGAACGGCTGCGCATACACCTGCAGCGACATCGTCGAGCTGAACGGGTAGGTGAAGCGCATCGTCAGGGCGAACTGCTTCTGGTCGAGGTGCGCAAACAGGTAATGCGTGAGACTGTCGGTCCTCGGGCCGAGTGCCTGGGCGTCATTCCGGCTACGCGAATAGCTGGGCGAGATCGCGATGGTCACGCGGGCCGCGATCTTGAAATCCAGCTCGGGCGAAACGCTGACGCTGCGGGAGCGCCCGCCATCTCCCCGGAACCAGTTGAAAAAGACGTAGGGCACGATCGTCTTGCGGTCGTCGCCGACGATGCCGAGCCAGGGGGCGAGATACGAGTCCTGGCGTACCGCCGGGCCGCCGCGCGCGCATGAGTAGCAGTACGTGGTGCCCAGCTGCCCGATCGTCCCGCCAAAGTGCAGCGACATCTGGTTGCGGAACGTCGTATGCGTGTTGGTATTGAAGGCCCGCTCCTCCGGCAGCCCCGCCGTCGTCCAATACTGCCACCAGTTGAAGTTCCACTGGAATCGGTTGTAGAGCTTGCGCGTGTGCCGGTCGAAGTATCCCGCCCAGGTGCTCCACGCCTGTTGATCGGCGCGCTGCAGGTAGCCCAGATCGTTCACCTCGAACCCGGGGGAGC
>Ga0193711_1000109_pt1 | contig 15214 bp, 9 predicted proteins | sample H3m2metaG_FD_144922 | JGI IMG/M metagenome (GOLD analysis project Ga0193711, IMG submission 144922) | Soil microbial communities from a riparian zone of the East river system, Colorado, United States - H3m2 | ecosystem: Environmental > Terrestrial > Soil > Riparian zone | place: USA: East River...
GCCTGCATTCCCGAGGCGATAACCTCCTACGAGGCGGCTATCGTCGCCGCGGATCGCGGAGGTGACCGCCTCGTTCTGTCCGAGGCCCTGCGGCGCTTAGCAGTCGTGCGCCATCACCGGAACGAGTCGGCGGTCGCACGCGCCCTTTGCGACCGGAGCTTTGCCGTCGCTCGCGAGGCCGGCAACGACCTGCTCGCCGCAGAGGCCTTGAACACGCTGGGAGGCTTGGATCTCGCAGCGGGCGCGCTCGCCGCCGCGCGCAAGCACTTCCTCGACGCGGTGGAGCTGGGACGTCAGAGCCGCGAGCTGGGCGCGCGCATCGAGCAGAATCTCGGGATTGTCGCCAACATCCAGGGAGACTTCGACGACGCGCTCGCGCACTACCAGCGCTCGCTCGAAGAGTGCCGCGCGGCGAACGACGAGCACGGCTGCGCGGTCGCCTACGCGAACCTGGGGATCGTCAGCACCGACCGCGCGGAGTTCGATCGGGCAGACAGTTACTTCACCGCCTGCCACGAGATCGCCGCGCGCGCCGGCGACGTGCACCTGGAAGGCCAGTGCCTCGTCAATCACGCGGAAGTGCACATCGCGCGCGGCCGCTATGAAGACGCGCGTCACAACGCCGAGGCGGCTCTCGCGTTGTTCGATCAGCTCGACGCGCGCAGCAGCAAGGCCGAAGCGTACCGGGTCCTCGGCATGGTGTACCGCGATACGGGGCGCGGGGCACTCGCCGAATCGCGCCTACGCTCCGCGATGGAGCTCGCCGTCAGCTCCGGTTCCCTGCTGGGGGAGGCGGAGGCGACGCGGGAGCTCGCCGTCTACTATCAGGGGAGTGGCCGTAACCAGGAGGCGCTGAGTCTCCTGAACGCCGCCCACCGCCTGTTCGGTCGCCTCGAAGCGCGCCACGATCTGGTGAATGTCGGCGGCAAGATGGCCGAGCTCGAGGCCACCTATCTCGCGGTGGTGCGGGAGTGGGGGCAGTCGATCGAATCGAGCGACACGTACACGTTCGGCCACTGCGAGCGGGTCGCGCAGCACGCTGTCGCAGTCGCCCGCGCCCTCGGCATGGAGGAGGAGTTCCAAAGCGCCATCCGGCTCGGCGCCTACCTGCACGACCTCGGCAAGGTGCGCGTCCCGCACGAGATCCTGAACAAGCCGGGACCGTTGACCCGCGAGGAGTTCGAGGTGGTCCAGATGCACCCCGTCTGGGGGATCGAGCTGCTCGCCAAGGTTGAGTTCCCGTGGGACCTGAAGCCGATCATCCGCTGGCACCACGAGCGGTACGACGGGACCGGGTACCCGGATCGGCTGCGTGGGGAGGAGATCCCCGTGTCGGCCCAGATCGTGGGGATTGTCGACGTCTACGACGCCCTCACCACGTGCCGACCCTACCGTAAGGCCATGACAAAGGAGGCCGGGATGGCAGAGATCACGCGCTGCCGGTCGTGGTGGTCGGATCGCGTCTATGTCGCCTTCGTGGACGCCCTCACGGAGACTAGCGAAAAGCGGCAGTCGGCCGAGGGTCCCGCAGTCGCGTAGCCCATCGGAACTCGCTGTTCTCAAGCGACTTACGATTTCCCCATAGGCTGGCCCCGTCCTTGCTTGGTTAACCGCCCATGACCACGAGCTGGCACCATGCCTGGACCTTCCGGATCGTCGATCAGGACACAGGGGCGTCAGTTCCCGGTGTTCCGGTCACGGTTTTGCAGGAGGGCGGTCGAGGGGGTGGCTACTGGGTCAGCGATGGGGATGGCCTCGTACGGGTTCCGAAGCACGATTACGCCCGTCTCCGACTGCGCGTCGGGCTCAGAAACGAAGAGACGATCGAGCTCGATGCGCGCTCCCTTCCCGACGATCCCATTCCGCTCACCGCCCCGCGAGACTTGCCGCTCGCCCGCGGCGGCGCGCCCGCCGTCCACCCTGATGCACCGGCACCGGACGCCCGCTCGGTGCCGCCGACGCCCGGCCATCTCGTGCGATTCGCGCGCATCGGCGTGCTGCCTCAGGATCGGGAGATCACCGGCGCACCCGACGCGGCGCACATCGTCGCTCCGCCCCCCGATCCTACTACGATGCGCTACGGGGTCGTTCTCGAACTCGAGTTGATCTGGCAGTCGCTGGGAGCCCAGGCGGGCGACATGCTCTACAGCGTCTCGCTCGGTCCGGGCGAAGAGGTCAAGGTGGGAGTGGTGGACGGGCGCTGGCGCAAAAAGCCTGTCGCCCACGACCGGCCCCTTCAGATCGTCGCCAAAATGGTCGGCACTCGCCAGCTCGGCGAAGGCGTGGACGCCGTGCCGCTCGAGCCCTGCGTAGCCTCGGATCTGGCCGCCGCGTCAGCCGACACGGTCCGGCTGCTCGCCGACCGCACCGCGAAGATGGCGGAAGCCCTGCGCCGCCGCCCGCTCGGCGTGACCGAACTCGAGGGGGGGGGCGACAAGGCCCAGGGGTCCGTGCGGACGTTGCGCAACATGCGATCCGAGGGTGTGCTGTCGTATGACTTCATCGAGCCGGTCGAGCGCTACCGCGTCATCGTCCGGACGCCCCGCCTCTCGGCCTGCCTCCTGGTGCCCTTCCGGTTGCCGAACATCGCGACGCGCGACGTCGTGCGCCGTTTCGGGTATGCGTTGAAACGCAGCCTGCTCGAGCGGTCATTGGCCGCCGATGTGGACCAGATCCTCGGCGCGGACGAGCCGCCGGAGGCCGTGGAGCGGCGCGTGTATGCGCACATCGCCGCGCACCTTCCTTACTACTCGGCGACCATCATCGCCGCCGGCGATCCGGCGGAGCGCTTCTTCGCGCTCGCGAAGTTGCGCGACCCGCGGGGCCGGCCCCTGACGGACATCATCGAGAACCTGGTGATGGGCCGCGTGGGCAACTACGTAGCGTTCCCGCTTCGCTCCGACGACTTCACCACACCCGAGTTGCGTGCTGCCCTCGCGGCTGCGGGACGGGCTGAAGCCCGGCCGTCGCAGGAGATCCAGGTGACCCTGCCGATCCCTGGTGTCTGGCTGCGGTCGGAGCTGTTCCCAGCCCAGGTCGCGGCCGATGAGAGCTCGGCTTCCGAACGGAACCCTGACACGGGGCGGGTGGAGCGGCGCAAACGGGGTTAGGTAGAGTGAGGGGGTCGAAACGCAACCTTTGGCCGGCCCGTAGCATCCAACGTAGGGTCGCAGGGTCTCCCCTCACTCCCGAGTGCCTCCTATGGCAGCGTTGGCGTTATTTCCCGTCCTCCTGCTCTCTCTTCAGGCCGCGGGGTCTCCCGCACCTGCAATCCAAGCCGCAACGCCTTCCACGGCTGCGGCCACCTCCATTCGAGCGACGCTGGCTGCCGCGCCGCCGGTGATCGACGGACGCGAGACCGATGAGGTCTGGCGCCTCGCTCCCGCGATTAACTCGTTCCGACAGTTCCGGCCGGTGGAAGACGGGGAGCCGCGCTTCGCCACGGAGATAAAAATCGCATACGATGCCCACAACTTTTACGTCTTCATTCGTGCCTTCGACCCGCACCCCGACAGCATCCTCAAGCTGCTTGCACGACGCGACGTCAGAACCGCTTCCGATCAGCTCAAGATCATCGTCGACTCCTATCACGACCGCCGCACCGGCTACGAATTCGCGGTGAACCCCGCCGGCGTGAAGCGGGACTACGCGGTGTACGACGACGGCAACGAGGACGACGCGTGGGACGGGGTCTGGGAGGCGGGCGCGCAGGTTGATTCGCTCGGCTGGACCGCGGAGTTTCGCATTCCCCTTTCGCAGATGCGCTACGCGCCCGGTCCGACCAATACGTTCGGCTTCGGCGTGTGGCGGGACATCGACCGCTACACCGAGCGCGTGAGCTGGCCGCTGTACCGCGTGACGCGCCCGGGCCTGATGTCGCAGCTCGGTGAGGTGACGGGCCTCGACGGACTGGCGACGCCGCGCCGGCTCGAGGTGGCGCCGTACTTCGTGACGAAGAACGTGCCCGAGAACGGGTTCGATCGGTCCCAAAAGGTAGACGGCGGCGCCGACATCAAGTATGGCCTCACCTCGAACATCACGATCGATGCCACGGTGAACCCCGACTTCGGACAAGTCGAGGCAGACCCCTCGGTGCTCAACCTCGGTCCGTTCGAAACGTTCTATCAGGAGCGGCGGCCGTTCTTCATCGAAGGCACGGGGATCTTCCAGTTCGGCGTCAACTGCAGCGTCGTGAACTGCAGCGGCGAAGGGCTGTTCTACTCACGGCGCGTGGGCGGTGCATCGCGCATCCTCGGCGCCGCCAAGATTACCGGGCGCCTGCCCAGCGGCCTGACCCTCGGTGTGGTTGACGCGGTCACCAACAACTCGACGAACGCGTTGGGGCAGACCCTCCAGCCCACCACCAACTACGGTGGACTGCGGTTGACGCAGGACTTCCGCAAGGGTGAGAGCGGCATCGGCATGATGGTGACGGCGGTGAACCGCAGCGTCGATCAGTGGACGGAGGACTTCTTGCGCAAGAGTGCGTACGTCGGTGCCTTCAACTTCCGCCACCGGTTCCGCGGCGGAAAGTATCAGCTCACCGGATCACTCGATTTCAGCCGCGTCGCCGGTACTCCAGACGTCATCGCGAGAACGCAACGCAGCTCCGTGCACCTGTATCAGCGACCCGACGACAACCTCAACCTCGACACCACGCGGACGAGTCTCACAGGCAACGCCCAAGAGGTCCTGTTCGGCAAGACCAGCGGCTTCGTCCGGTTCGAGACGAGCTATCTGCGGCGGTCGGCGGGCTTCGAGGCGAACGACTTCGGCTTCTTGCGCCGCGCCGATCAGCAGAGCTGGAATACGTGGGCGGCGATGAACTTCACCAAACCGGCTGCCTTCTTCCAGCAGGGATTCTGGAATTTCAACTGGTGGCAGTTCTGGACGACCGAAGGGTTGCCCACGGAGCGCGCGGCCAACACGAACGCGCATTTCCAGCTCAACAACCGCTACTGGCTGCACTTCGGCGGGACCGTCGGCCAGCTGGGCGGTACCTTCGACGACCGTGTGGCCCGCGGTGGGCCGGCGGTCCGCGTCGATCACTACCTGGCGCCATGGTTCGGCTTCGAAGGCGATCAACGACGTCCCGTCATTCCCTACCTCTTCTTCAATCTGTTCCGCGGGGATGGTGGTCGGTCGACGAGCTTCAACGTGAATCCGAGCTTCGACGTGAGGGTCGGGTCGCAATTGCGGGCGTCGTTCGGGCTGAGTTACTCTCACGATGTGAACGATTGGCAGTTCCACGGCATCGTGACCGATAGCACGGGCACGCACTACACCTTCGCGCACCTCGATCAGAAGACGGCGTCGATGTCGTTCCGCCTGGACTACACGGCGAGCCCGACCCTGACGGTCCAGGCGTACGCGTCACCCTTCGTGAGCAAGGGGCCCTATTCGAACGTCCGCGAGCTCACGAATCCGCGGGCGGACCGATACCAGGACCGGTTCCAGCCGTTCGCGGCCACCCCGGGCTACGAGAACTTCAAGGCGTTCAACTCGAACGTGGTGCTGCGCTGGGAGTACCGGCCCGGATCGACGCTGTTCGTGGTGTGGAGCCAGGGACGGATCGACCCGAACGACGTGGATGTCACACGTCCGATGTCGAGCGATTTCAAGCGGCTCTTCAATCAGCATCCCGAGAACACGTTCCTGGTGAAGGTCTCGTACTGGCTGAGCCGCTGACCAGGCCCAGGTAACACGTGGAGCGGGGGTGGTGTGACAATCGTCACGGCACCCCGGCGGTTGCGCGCGCATTCTGTGTACTTGGTGACTCCCATCGCCCCAAGCCCCCCGCACGGCGGTGCGCTGATGCGCCTGAGTGTGGTCGTCATCTCCGCGGCGTTCGGGGAGTTCTGGAACGATCTGGCCGAGGGCTTGGGCGTGGCGATCGACCTCGTCGATCCGGCGAAGGGCGCTACGACCCGCCCCGAGACCCTGGCCATTATCGTCGGGGCAGGCGGCGCGGAGCGGGACGCGATAAAGTGGCTCGAGAGCCACCCCGTCCCCCCGGGCGTGCCGGTGTTTGTGGTCGGCACGGATCCCGGACGGCGCACGGCCATGCAGGTCGTCACTCGGGGCGCCAACGACTACTTCGCTCTGCCGCACGACCTCGAGATCCTCCGAAACACGCTCGCCGCCGCGGCCAGCGCGGGCCGCACGCGCGCCGCCGCGGGGTCGAACGGCCAGCCAAACGCGTTCGCCGCCATCGTTGGCGAGAGCCAGGTCCTCCAGAAGGAGTTGGTCCGGGCTGCCCGCCTCTTGCCGCACCGCAACGCACGCGCCCTGATCGTCGGTGAGACGGGGACCGGTAAGGAGCTCCTCGCGCGGGCGATCCACTACGGCGGGCCGCGTCACGCTGCCCCGTTCGTCGCCGTCAACTGCTCGGCCCTGCCGGAGCACCTCATCGAGTCGGAGCTGTTCGGTCACGAGCGTGGTTCGTTCACGGACGCCCATGCGGCCAAGCCGGGGCTGTTCGAGGTGGCGGACGCCGGCACGCTGTTCCTCGACGAGATCGGCGACTTGCCGCTCAGCGTACAAGCCAAGCTGCTGCGCGTTCTGGAGGAGAAGGAGATCCGCCGAGTCGGCGGCACGAGGTCGCGGGCGGTCGACGTCCGCATTCTCGCGGCCGCCAACGAACAGCTCGCGGAACGCGTGCGCGAGGGAGCCTTCCGCGAGGATCTTTTCTTCCGCTTGAGCACGGTCGTGCTCAGGCTGCCGCCGCTCCGCGAGCGGGGCGAAGACGTGATCATCGTCGCGACCGCGCTGCTGGGGCGGCTGGCGCGCGAGCACGGCCTCCCCGTGCCGCCCTTGACGCCCGCGGTGAGTCGCCGCCTGCGCGGCCATTCTTGGCCTGGGAACATCCGCGAGCTGAGGAACGCCGTGGAACGGGCGCTGCTCCTGTCGCCCCCCGGCGAGCTCAATCCCGAGGAGTTCTTGCCAACCGCCGGGTCACTGGAGACGCCCGAGGGACCGATCCCCTTTCCCGCGCCGCTGGACCAGATCACGGCGGCGGCGGTCCGCGCGACCGTGAGGATGTGCGGCGGGAATCGCAGCGAGTCGGCCCGCCAGCTCCTGATTTCACCGCGACGGCTGCGGCGCCTCTTGGACGGCGCCGCCGTCGTGGAGCCCGACGCGAACCACCCGTACTGGGCCGAGTGAGGTCTTCCTAGGACCCAATTGCCCGAAGGGGTCGTATCGCCCCTGCCGTATGGGACGAAACGGCCCTATCGTCGCGCGCTGCATATCGGCATCCTACCAAGCAGGTTCTGACAAATCAACGAGTTGGCTCGAAGACCTCGGACACGACGAGCGGGAACGGTTTCTGCTTTGATGCCCGTCAACCCGCTCCGGAGAACGCATGTCGGCTCGCCGTGCCCTCATCCCGATCGTCTTGCTCGTAGGTGCGAGCCTCCTAGTCATCAGTTGTCGGGACAACACGCCCATGGGTGTAGCGGGGTTCGCACCCGCCGGGACCCCAACCTTCGACGGACGCGCCAAAGACGGCGACGACGGCGAGGACAGCGATACCACGGACGGCGACGATCAGGACGAGGACTCCCTGGCCGTCTGCCGCCCCCTGCCTTACGACTCCGTGACCCAGACGATCGGGCCGGCCGGAGGGGAGATCGAGGTCGGCCGCAATTGGCTGATCGTGCCGCGCGGAGCGCTGCGCGAACCGGTGAGCATCACGGCGGTGGCCCCGTCCGACACCGTGGCGTTGATTCGCTTCCACCCCGAGGGCCTTCGCTTTCAAGCGACCGCGCTACTCGTGGCGACGTACGACAACTGCCGCGTCCCCAAGAGCGTTACGCCCCGGATCGCGCTCGTTACGAATCTCTTCAGCGTGGTCGAGTTCCTGGCTCCCGGAGACTCCCTGCTCCCGCCCCGGTTTGAGAAGGGGCACAAAGGGGGGCATCGGCGGGTCGTCGGGCAGCTGCACCACTTCTCGAATTACGCCGTGGCCTGGTAACACAGCATGAACTCGGAGGATGGCATGGCCTTGCGTCGCGCCCTGATTCCCCTCGCGCTTCTCGCCGCGCTCGCCGTAGTCGCGAGCTGTGGCGACCCCTCGCCCACCGGCGTCGCCGCCTTCCAACGAGGCGGGAGGTGGAACTCCGCGTCGCACAAGAAGGGGGCCGGCCTGGTCCCCTGTCTGCAGACCTACGACTCCGTGACCCAGGTCATCGGGCCTGCGGGCGGCCTCATCGCCGTCGGCCATCACCGCTGTGGCGCCGGCGGACACGGTGCGCTGGGTTCGCTTCCAGCCCGACGGCCTCCAGTTCCGGACTAACGGCGCCGGATGGTCAGCGGTGCTCGCAACGACCTTCACCGACTGCGGCCTGCCGACGGTCGACACGCTCAGGATCGCCCAGGTCACCGACTCCCTGAAGGTCATTCGCTACCTCGGTGCACCCGACTCGACCTGGATCCAGTCCACAAGGAAGCGTGGAGTCAGCCAAATCCAGTACGTCGCCGGAGTGCTACACCACTTCTCTCAATACGCCGTTTCGTGGTAGGAGCGCACATGATCTCGAATCGTAAGTTCGCCAGCAGATGGTTGATCCCGCTCGTGCTGCTCGGCGCGAGCTGCAGCGACCCATCGCCGACCGGGGCCGATCTGACGACCCCCGGCATGCTCGCCGGAAAGGTCAAGTCGACCGCGGTCAGCCTGGTGCAATGCGCGCGTCTTCCCTACGACTCGGTCGCTCAAGTGATCGGGCCTGCGGGAGGCTGGTTCATCGTGGGCGCGAACGTGCTCTGGGTCGATTCCCTCGCGCTCAGCGCGCCGGTGAAGATCAGCGCCGTGGCGCCGTCGGACACCTTCCGCATGGTTCGCCTGCACCCGGACGGGCTGGTGTTCAAGACCGGGACGCATGGCCTCGGGGCAGTCGTGGCGACGAACCTGGACGGCTGCAGGCTGCGCCATAACACGTTGCCCCGGATCGCCAATGTCACGGATGCCATGGCGCTCGTGGAGTACGTGGAGTCGCCGGTCCCCGCGGTGGATTCGATGCTCGTCGCGCGGTTCCGCGTGGACTCAGGCGGCTGGACGCCCTACTTCGCGTTCGGCGCGTTGCGCCACTTCTCGAACTACGCCGTGGCCTGGTAGGACTCACATGCACCGAGAGCGCCATATGACCGTCCGTCGATACCTGATTTCGCTGACGTTCGCGCTGGTCGCCGCGGGATGTTTGGACCAAACGGGGCCTGCTCCCGTCGCCGTCCAACCACCCCTCGCAGACGTGTTGCCTCCCCCAGGGGCGCACATCCTGCGGCAGTCGCCGACCGCGCCCCGGCTCCAGACCTACCAGGTGTCATTCTGGGCAAAGCGTGGGGTCCAGACGACGATCTTCCTGAACTACCGGCGTGCGCCCTGGCAATGGTTCCCCGACCCCTTCCTTCGGTTCAGGATCCCCATCAATGGGTTGGTGGCCGGCGCCGATGGCGTGCCGCTGGAAAGGGGCGACTCGGTCCGTATCACGATGACGATCGATACGGTCCTCTTCAATGTGGACTTCCAGCCGTCCGGGGTGCTGTTCTCCAAATCGAGTCCGGCGCAGCTGGCCATCTACTACCAGAACGCAAATCCCGATTTGAACGGCGATGGGGTCGTTGACGCCGCCGATGAAACGCTGAAGGAGCAGCTCGCGATCTGGTACCGGGGTTCGAAGGTGGGTGCCTGGAAGCAGCTGTGGTCGAAAAACGACACGACCCAAGAGTTGGTGGCGGCCGCGCTGGAGCACTTCTCCCAGTACGCGGTCTCTTGGTAGCGCATCCTGCAGGCGGGAGATCCATGCTATGACGACGTCGTCAATCGTAATCGACAAGGCCCAACAGCTCGCCGCGGCCGGCCACCACGCCGAAGTCGTCGCGCTGCTTGGTGCCCAAGACGGGAACGAGCTCGAGGGATCGCCGAGCCTCGCGTTGCTCTACGGGACCGCGCACGCGCGGATGGGGCGGCACGACGAGGGACGCCGCTGGCTCGACGTGGCGCTCGACCAGGCGCGCAAGCGCAACGAGCAGGCGATCGAGGGTCGCGCTCTCAACGCGCGGGGCGCCGTCGCCCTGGTGGGCGGGCGCATCGACGAGGCCGCCGACTTCTGCACGCGCGGCCTGATGGTCGCGAGCCGGGACTCGGACGTCGCCACGGCCGGCCGCTGCTCGACCAACCTGGGGATCATCAGTCACCTGCGGGGACGGCACGCGGAAGCGATCGCCTCGTGGGAGATCGCGCGCGCCGCTTTCGACCGGGCGGGGTGGCGTCAGGGCATCGCCCAATGCCAGCACAACCTCGCCATCACCTACCGCGAGCAGGGCGCATTCGACCGCGCGCTGATGGAAGCCGATCGGGCGGTCGCGGAGGCACAGGCCTCCGGCGACCACACGCTGTGGGCGTTGGCGCTCCGCGGACGAGCCGAGATTCGCGTGGTGCGCGGCGAGCTGCAGCTCGCGCGCGGCGAGCTCGACCGCGTCTACGAGATCCGCAGGAGCGTGCCCGACCCGGCCGACGAGGCTGAGGACCTGCGCACGATGGCGATGGTGCTCGCCGCCGAAGGCGAGGCGGGCGCCGCCGAGTCGGCGCTGCGCGATGTGATCGCGCGGGCCGACGGGCACCGGCGGCCGCAGCTCCTCGCCGAGGCGACGCGCGACCTGGCGCTGGTGCTGCGCCGGAGCGGTCGGAACGCCGAAGCCCAGGAGGCCGCCCGGACGGCGCAGGCCATCTTCGCCCGACTGGGCGCGGAAGCGGAAATCCGCAACCTGGCGAGTCAAGAGTGGGACGGCGACTTCGCCGCTGAGCTGGGCCGCTCCCTGGCGCCCCTGCACGCGGCGCAGGCGCTGGCCGATGCGGGGGACTATACCGAACTCGTCGCCTACCTCGGTGGACGCACCCAGGACGAGCTCGAGCAGTCGCCAATGCTCGCCTTGCTCAGCGGCATCGGGCAGGCCCGGCTGGGGCGCCTGGACCTGGGCCAGCAGTGGGCCCGGGTCGCGCTGTCGCGGGCGCGGGTCCTCGGCGACCGCACGCTGGAGGTGCGGGGGCTCAACGTCTGCGGAGCGATCGCCCTCGAGCGCGGCGGCATCGGCGAAGCGACGGAGTTCTTCACACGGGCACAGGAAGAGGCCATGCAAGACAACGACATGGCCACGCTCGGGCGCTGTGCCAACAACCTCGGCATCATCGCGAACATGCAAGGGGACTACGGGCGGGCGGTCGGTGCCTATACGCGCGCAATTGGTGCGTACCAGAAAGCCCGCTTCACGCGCGGCATCGCCGAGTCGCAGCATAACCTGGGGATCACGTATCGCGAGCAGGGCCGTCTCGACGACGCGATGCAGGCCACCGACGCGGCCGTACGGGAGGCGGAGCGGGTGGGCGACCAACGGCTCAAGGCCCAGGCCCTGGCCGGACGGGCGGAGATCCAGGTGTTGCGAGGCGAGCCGGAGCTGGCGATCCGGGAAGCGAAACGCGCGGCGGGAGTGCACCGCGATCTCAAGGACCCCGTCCGCGAGGCTGAGGATCTACGCATTCTCGCCGTCGCGCTGGGCAGGTCGGGTCAGAGACGGGAAGCCGAGGCCATGTTCGGCGAGGTCATCGCTCGGGCCAGCAAGCACGAGCGCCCGCTGCTGATCGCCACGGCGCAGCGCGATCTCGCGTATCTGTTGGCTCGCGAGGGGGAAGCGGCGGCGGCGACGGAGGCGGCGCAGACCGCCCGCGAAACACTGGACCGGCTGGGGGCGAAGGTGGAGGTGGAGCACCTCGATGCGCTGCTGAAAGAGCTCGGCGGCGATGCCGTGTCCGGCGTCGGGTACGCTCCGCCACCGACACCGCCGTCTCCGGGTCTGCATCCCCCGGCATGACGACAGGTTCGCGCGCGCCGCTGCGCTCCGCGCTGGACCTGCTGCATGACGCGCGGGTCCGGGAGCGCGAGGGCGATCTTCCGGCGGCCGCGGCCGGCTACGAAACGGCGGTCACGAACGCGGCGCGGACGGGGGAAAACGCCGTGTTGGCCGAGGCGCTGCGGCGGCTCGCCGTCGTCCGGCACCGCTGCAATCGATCCGATGAGGCGCGCCAACTGTGCAACCGGAGTTTCACGGTCGCGCACGAGGCCGGCAACGACATCCTCGCGGCCGAGGCCGTGAACACGCTGGGCGGCATCGACCTCGAGTCCGGACCGTTGGCCGAAGCGCGGAGACACTTCCAGCGCGCCGTGGAGCTGGGCGGCGCGAGCCGCGAGCTGCGGGCGCGCGTCGAGCAGAACCTGGGGATCCTCGCGAGCATCCAGGGCGACCTGCAGGGCGCGGTGGCGTGTTACGGGCGCTCGCTGGAGGCGTACGAGAGTTACGGCGACGAGCACGGGTGCGCCATCGCGTACCACAACCTCGGCATGGTGAGCGCCCAGCGGCAGCTGCTCGACGAAGCCGACCGGTATTTCGCTCGGAGCTACGGCATCGCCGTCCGCGCCAACGACGTCTACCTGCAAGCGTTATGTCTTCTGAATCACGCTGAGGTCTTCGTCGCGCGCGGCGTGTACGAGGCGGCGCGGCGCAACGCGGAAGATGCCCTGGCGCGGTTAGATCAGGTCGACGATGGCGTGCTCCGGGCGCAGGCGTATCGGATCATCGGCATGGTGTACCGCGAGACGGGGCGGCCCGCGCTCGCCGAGGCGCGCCTGCACTCGGCGATCGATCTCGCGGTCGGCATCGGCTCTGTCCTGAACGAGGCAGCCGCCCGTCGCGAGTTGGCGATCCTGTACCAGGGGCTGGCCCGCAATCAGGACGCCCTGATGCTCCTGAACGAAGCCCACGCGCTGTTCAGTCGACTCGACGCACGTGGCGATCTGGTGTACGTCGACGGCAAGATGGCCGACCTCGAGGCCACGTATTTGACGCTGGTCAGCGAGTGGGGCCAGTCGATCGAGTCGAGCGACACGTACACCTTTGGGCATTGCGAGCGGGTCGCCCACCTCGCCGTGGCGGTCGCGCAGGCCCTGGGCATGAGCGACCACGACCAGACCACGATTCGGCTCGGCGCCTACCTGCACGACGTCGGCAAGGTTCGCGTCCCGCACGAGCTGCTGAACAAACCCGGGCCGCTCACGCGGGACGAGTTTGAGGTCGTTCAGATGCACCCCATTCGGGGGATCGAGTTGCTGGCCGCGGTCGAGTTCCCGTGGGACCTGAAACCCATCGTCCGCTGGCACCATGAGAAGTACGACGGGACCGGGTATCCCGACCGCCTGCGCGGGGACGAGATCCCCGTGGCGGCCCAGATCGTGGGCATCGTGGACGTCTACGACGCCCTCACGACGACGCGCGCGTACCGTCCGGCCATGTCGCGGGAGGCGGCGCTCCACGAGATCGCACGCTGCCAGGGATGGTGGTCGGAGCAGGTATACGCCGGGTTCCGACAGGCGGTGGCTCAGATGCCGGCGCCCGACGCGGGCCTTGACAGCCACCCGGGTTCGGTGCTAGCCTCTCGCTCGTGATGCAACTCGCGCTCATCCTTAGCCTGCTGGTCCTGCTGCTGAGCACCTCACTCAGCAGGGGGTCGCCGGCGCGCGCCAGGGCAAGATGATCGAATAGAGCAGCAGCCCGAATCCATCGCCGCGGACCCCTCAAGGTCCGCGGCTTTTTTTTCACGTCTAGGGGGACACATGGGACGAGACGTCGTCATCTTCGACACCACGTTGCGCGACGGAGAGCAGGCGCCCGGGAATTCCATGACGCCGGAGTCGAAACTGCGCCTGGCGCGCCAACTGGACCGGCTGGGCGTGGACGTCATCGAGGCCGGGTTCCCGAGCGCTTCCGATGGCGACTTCTCGGGTGTCCGCGCCATCGCCGAAGCGGTGCGGCGTCCGGTCATCGCGGCGTTGGCCCGCTGCCACGACCGGGACATCGACCGCGCGGGGGAAGCGCTGCGGTCCGCCGCCCGTGGACGCATTCATGTCTTCATCGCGACCTCCGACCTGCACCTCGAGCATAAACTGCGCCTCACCCGCGAGCAGTGTCTCGCGCGAGCGCGCGCGGCGGTACAGCGCGCCAAGGGCTTCACCGACGACGTCGAATTCTCCGCGGAGGACGCGACGCGCTCCGATCTGGACTTCCTGTGCCAGGTGGTCGAGGCCGCGATCGACGCGGGCGCCACGACGATCAACCTCCCCGATACCGTAGGGTACGCCACGCCGGGCGAGTACGCGGCGATGTTCAGGTCCGTGCGCGAGCGCGTGCCCGGGAGCGACCGGGTCACGTTCAGCGCCCATTGCCACGACGATCTCGGCCTCGCCGTGGCGAACTCGCTTGCCGCGATCGAAGCGGGCGCCGGCCAGGTCGAGTGCACGATCAACGGGATCGGTGAGCGTGCCGGAAACGCGGCGCTCGAGGAAATCGTCGTGGCCGGGCGCGTGCGCCCCCACGCCGTGTCGTTCCGCTGTGGTGTCCACACGCCCGAGCTGTACCGCACCAGCCAGATGCTCTCGCACGTGACGGGTGTCTTTCCCCAGCCGAACAAGGCAGTCGTCGGCCGCAATGCCTTCGCCCACGAGGCGGGCATCCACCAGCACGGCATGATCCAGAACGGCCTGACCTACGAGATCATCCGCCCCGAGGAGGTCGGCGTTCCTCGTTCCACCCTGGTGCTCGGCAAGCACTCGGGTCGCCACGCGCTCGAGCGGCGCTACCAACAGCTCGGCTACGAGCTGGACGAGGCCACGATCGACAACCTGTACCAGGAGTTCACGACGCTAGCCGATAAGAAGCAGCAGATCCTCGATGAGGACCTGCTCGCCCTGCTGCACGGGCGGTTCCACGACGCACCCGAGGCATACCGGCTCGCCGGGTTGGTGGTGACGTGCGGCACCGTCCCCGCCACAGCCGAGGTGGCGCTCGCCGGTCCATGGGCCGGTGAACGGCGCGCTACGGGCAAGGGCAACGGACCCATCGCCGCCGCGTTCTCGGCGATCGCGGGAATCGTGGGGCGCAAGATCGATGTCTTGAACCTGACCGTGCAGTCGGTCACGCCGGGGCGTGACAGCCTCGGTCAGGTGCTCGTGCAGGTCCGGGTCGACGGGAAGTCGCTTTCCGGGCACGGCGCGTCGACGGACATCGTCGAGGCGAGCACCCGCGCGCTCGTGCACGCGCTCAACAAGGCGAGCAACGCGGACGAGCTCGAAGGGCAATCGCTGAACGCGGCCTACTTCTGGGAGTGTGA
>Ga0193711_1000110_pt1 | contig 15194 bp, 11 predicted proteins | sample H3m2metaG_FD_144922 | JGI IMG/M metagenome (GOLD analysis project Ga0193711, IMG submission 144922) | Soil microbial communities from a riparian zone of the East river system, Colorado, United States - H3m2 | ecosystem: Environmental > Terrestrial > Soil > Riparian zone | place: USA: East River...
TTGCTCGGTAGTATCGGGAAGTCGAGCTTCGGAGCGCACGAGACCGAGCATCTGGCGACCGGGATCGAAGCGGAAGCGGCGAGCAAGCCCTACGAGTACGGCGACACCCTGAACCTCGACGTGAACGCGACGCTATCGCGCGCCCTCGAGCGCGAGGGCCTGGGCGTGCCGATCAATCTCGAGTACGGCGACCTGATGGTGCACCAGGCCGAGTATCGCTCATCGTCGGCGACCGTACTGATGCTCGACTGCTCGCACTCGATGATCCTGTACGGCGAGGACCGCTTCACGCCTGCCAAGAAGGTGGCGCTCGCGCTCACGCACCTGATCCGCACGCAGTTCCCCGGCGACACGTTGCGCGTGGTGCTGTTCCACGACACCGCCGAAGAGATTCCCCTCGGCCAGCTCGCGCACGCGCAGGTGGGTCCGTATCACACGAACACGGCGGAGGGGTTGAAGCTCGCGCGCCGCATCCTGATGGGGCAGCGCAAGGACATGCGCCAGATCATCATGATCACTGACGGGAAACCGTCGGCGCTGACGCAGCCCGACGGGCGGATCTACGTGAACTCGATGGGCCTCGACCCGCACATCCTGCAGGCGACGTATCGCGAGGTCGCGCTGTGCCGCCGCTCCGGCATTCTGATCAACACGTTCATGCTGGCGCGGGATCGCAGTCTCGTGGAGTTCGTGAAGAAGGTCTCGGCGATTTGCCGCGGCAAGGCGTACTTCACGAACACGATGACGTTGGGGCAGTTCATTCTGATGGATTTCATGCGCCGCAAGACGCGGCGTGTGAGCTAGCGCCGCGCGATCTCCTCGTAAATCATCTGCGAGATGTCGCTCACCAGCTTGTACGCATCCTCGTCCTTCTCAATCCCGCCAGTGAGTACCACCAGCACGTAACGCCGCCCGCCCGGCAGCTCGACGATCGCGGCGTCATGATACACGACCTTCCCGACCCAGCCGGTCTTGTGGAACACCCGGACGCCGTCGGGCAAGCCGGCCGGAATCCCTTCCTTGAAGTGCTGTCGCCCGAGGATCTCGAGCATCTCGCGACACGCCGCGGGGGACGCGGCCCGGTTCTGCGCGATGGCGGCCATCAGGACGCCCAAATCCCGCGCCGTGGTCGTGTTGTTGCGGCCCGCCCGGTATGCCTTGCCATCTTCCACGCCGCGTAACACGACGATCGAGTCGGCCCCGAGGCGATGCGCCGTGGCGTTGGCCCGCGGCGCACCGAGGCGCGTGATCAGGATGTTGGTCGCCAGATTGCTCGACACCGTCTCCATCAGCTCGACTAGCTCGCGAATCGACGCCTTGCCCCCGACGCGCAGGTACAGCGTCGAGTCCGAGTCGTCGGTCTTGTCGAGCCGGTAGGTCGACGTGTCCATGATCGACTGGAAGGTGTTCGTCACGGGGAGCGAATCGTCGAGCGAGAGCCGATGGTCGTCGCGGTCCCGGAACAGCTGGATCATCACGGGCACCTTCATGGTGCTGGCCGCGTGGAAACGCGCGCGGGCACCGACGAGCACCGAATCCCGCGTCGTCAGGTCGCGGTAGTAGACGCCGACGGCGGTGGCTGGCGCGGCGGCGATCCGAGCCGAAATCCGGGCCGCGAGGCCTGTATCGGACGATTGGGCCACCACGAGCAGCAACGCGAGGAGAGTCATAGGCCCGAGAAGATAGCCTTCGCTGAGGCCAGTCGCCCGGTTTAGATTCCACGGCGTGAGCGAGTTCGTTTTCGGTACCCACAACGCCGCGTTCGTTCAGGTGATGTACGAGCAGTACCTGCGCGATCCCGCCTCCGTCGGCGAAGAATGGCGCGTCCTCTTCGATAACGGAAAGACCGCGGAGCTCCCGATTATTCCGACGAGTCGGTCCGAACTGGGAGGAGTGGGAGCCAGGAGCCAGGAGCCGGGAGCGGTATCTCCACCTGCAGCCCCAGCGCCCAACTCCCAGCTCCTGCCTCCGGGCGCCGTCCCCATCACCGGCCCCGCCGCCCGCCTCGTCGCCAACATGACGGAGTCGCTCTCCGTCCCGACCGCGACGTCGTTCCGCGACATCGCCGTCGGCACACTCGATGCACGGCGCAAGGCCCTGAACTCGCAGTTGGCCGCGAGCGGCAAGAAAGTCTCGTTCACACACCTGATCGCCTTCGGCATCGTGCAGGCGGTGAAGCAGTTCCCTGTCATGGCGCACGCGTTCCAGGAGGTCGACGGCAAGCCGCATCGCGTGACGCCGCCGGGAATCGGCCTGGGGCTCGCCGTCGACGTCGAGCGCAAGGACGGGACGCGCGGTCTCGTGGTCCCCGTCATCAAGCACGCCGAAGGCATGGATTTCGCCGCCTTCCATCAGACGTACGAGGCGCTGGTCGAGAAGGCGCGCACCAACAAGCTGCTCCCCGATGATTTCGCCGGCGGCACGATCCAGCTGACGAACCCCGGCACGATCGGCACCGTCGCTTCCGTGCCGCGCTTGATGAAAGGGCAAGGCTCGATCATCGCGACCGGCGCGATCCGCGACATTGCGGGCACGAAAGTCATGACGATCACCAGCACCTACGACCACCGCATTATCCAGGGCGCGGAGTCGGGGAGCTTCCTCCGTCACCTCGATTCCCTCTTGCAGGGGGAGCAGCGGTTCTACGAGCAGGTGACGGAGAGCCTGGGACTTACGGGAGCCTGGAGTCAGGAGTCGGGAGGCAGGAGGTCCGTGGCCCCGGCTCCTGACTCCCGACTCCCGACTCCCGACGACCTGAAACACGTCGCCGCCGCCACTGCCCTCGTGCGCGCCATCCGGCGCCTCGGCCATCGCGCCGCCCGCCTCGATCCGCTCGGCAGTGAGCCGCCCGGCGACCCGTCGCTCGACCCGAAGCCACTGGGGCTCACCACGGAGGCGATGGCACGCATTCCCGCCGACGTGCTGCGCTGCTACGTCCCGGGCAGCACGCTCGCCGAGGCGCTGCCGCAACTCACCGCGACGTACTGCGGCACGATCGCCTACGAAGTCGAACACATCGCGAGCCACGAGGAGCGCGTGTGGCTGCGCCGCGTGATCGAGTCGGGCGAGCACCGCAAGCCGCTCTCCGCCGATGACAAGCGACAGTTGCTCTCGCGGCTCACGCTCGTCGACACGCTCGAACGCTTCCTGCAGCGTGCCTACCTCGGTCAAAAGCGCTTCTCGATCGAAGGCGTCGACATCACTGTGCCGATGCTCGATACCACCCTGGAGCTGGCTGCGGCGTTCGGCGCGCACAGAGTGGTGATGGGAATGGCACACCGCGGTCGCCTCAACGTGTTGGCGCACGTGGTGAGCCTGCCCTACGAAGCGATCCTCGAAGAATTCGAGGGTGGCGGCGGCGGTTCGGGGTCCGACCCCGAAGCGGTTACCGGCGACGTGAAGTACCACCTCGGCGCCGAGGGCACGTACAAGACGGCGAAGGGCAAGGAAGTGACCGTCTCGCTCCTCTCGAATCCCAGCCACCTCGAGGCCGTGAATCCCGTGGTGGAAGGATGGACGCGCGCGGAGCAGACCGATCGCTCCGGCGCCGAGGCCAAGCACGACGTGTCGACGGTCCTGCCGGTGCTGATTCACGGCGACGCGGCATTCGCGGGCCAGGGCGTCGTGGCCGAGACGTTCAACCTGGCGCGGTTGCGCGGCTACACGACGGGCGGCACGATCCATCTCATCACCAACAACCAGGTGGGCTTCACCACCGATCCGCGCGACGGGCGCTCGACCGATTACTCGAGCGATCTCGCCAAGGGGTTCGACGTCCCCATTATCCACGTCAACGCCGACGATCCCGAAGCATGCATCGCGGCAGTCCGCCTCGCATGGATGTATCGGGAGAGGTTCCACGGCGACGTCGTGATCGACGTCGTGGGCTACCGGCGCTGGGGCCACAACGAGGGCGACGAACCGGCGTACACCCAGCCCGTGATGTACGAAGTCATCAAGAAGACGCCGCCGGTGCGCGAGAAGTATGCGGCGCAACTCGCCGCCGAAGGTCTGGTCACGCCCGAAGCGGCGCAGGCAGAGGCGGAGGCGGCATACGCGAGGCTGACCGAAGTGCAGCAGGCGCTGAAGGCCAAACGGTCCCGCGCATCGGGCGAGGAGCGGCGCATCGTGCGCGCGATTGTGACAGACCCCGATACGGCCGTGCCGGCAGATGTGCTCACACGCCTCAACGACGCGTTGCTCGTCGTGCCCGATGGCTTCACGATCCATCCCAAGCTCAAGCGTCAGCTGGAGCGGCGCCGCGAGACGATCGTCCAGGGAGGTATGGAGTGGGCGCACGCCGAGGCGTTGGCGTTCGGATCGCTGCTGGTCGAGGGCTCGCCCATCCGCCTCACGGGGCAGGACGTCGAGCGCGGCACCTTCAGTCAGCGCCACCTCGTCCTGCACAACCCGAACAACGATGACCGCTGGGCGCCGATCCAGCATCTGCCCGGCGCGCGCGCGCCGTTCGAGCTGCACAACAGCCCGCTCTCCGAGGCCGCGTGCCTCGGGTTCGAGTACGGCTACGCCACCGCCGCGCACCCGGCGTTGGTGCTGTGGGAGGCGCAGTACGGCGACTTCGCGAACGGCGCCGAAGTGATCATCGATCAGTTCATCGTGGCGGGGCTCGCCAAGTGGGGCGACACGTCGCGGCTCACGATGCTCCTGCCGCCCGGCTACGAAGGCGGTGGCCCAGAGCATTCGAGCGCGCGCCTCGAGCGCTATCTCTCCCTCGGCGCCGAAGGCAACATCCGCGTGGCGAACTGCACGACGCCGGCGCAATACTTCCATCTGTTGCGACGCCAGGCGCGCCACGAGGAGATCCGTCCCCTGATCGTGATGACGCCCAAGGGCCTGCTGCGCTTGCCGGCCGCCAGCTCCAAACTCGAGGACCTCACGCAAGGCCGCTTCCGGGCCGTGCTGTGGGATGGCGAGCGTCCCGCGCTGGATGCCGTGACGCGGCTCGTCCTGTGCAGCGGCAAGGTCTATTACGATCTCACCGCGTCACCACGGCGCGCCGAAACGCCGCACATCGCGATCGGGCGCGTGGAGCTGCTCTATCCGTTCCCGTCGGAAGAGATCGGCCAGTATCTGGCGCGCTACCGCAACCTGAAAGAGATCGTCTGGGTGCAGGAGGAGCCGCGCAATTTCGGCGCGCGCAAGTTCGTGCTGCCCAAGGTCCGCGACGTGACCCCCGAGGCGGTGGTGTTGCGAGACGTGTCGCGACCGGAGCGCTCGAGCCCCGCCGAGGGGTATCCGGCAGCCCACAAAGTCGAGCAGGATCGAATCGTGGCGGAGGCGTTCGGCGACACCTAACTGCGTGGGGTGTGGGGACGTGGGGATGTGGGTTTAACTACCTGGGGTGTGGGGACGTGGGGATGTGGGTTTAACTACCTGGGGTGTGGGGACGTGGGGATGTGGGTTGATACGCCGAGACAGGTGCGCTAGAACGCCGAATCAGACCATGGAGCGCACGCATGGCGCCTCCCAACACTTGCTCCAGCTCTCCGACAACACCTTCCGTCAAGTAGCCCATCTCGCCGGCCAGTCGCGCAAGGCACTCGGTTTCGGCGGCTGATCCCATCGCGATCCGAAGGTGGCGTCGATAATTCGGTCCAGTCCCGAGCGCGTACCCCTCGACGATGTTTGCCTCAACGGAAACAGCCGCACGTCTCAATTGATCGAACAGGTTGCGAACTCGCGGGTGTTGAGCAGAATCGGTGGCTCTGAGCACCAGAAGGGCTGCCGCGTGAGCACGTTTCCAGGCCTCGAGTGATCGGTATCGGTACACGCACCAACGGTAAGGGGACACTGTGCAACGACTGCATCGGAAACGTGCGGGACGTAGCAATCGCACGCGCCGTCCCACGCCCCCACTTCCCCACGCCCCCACGCCTTTTAGGTTAACCCCATGCCCGATACGTTGACGCTCACGCGCTACACCGTTTTCGGGCTCTTCGCGAATCGTGGCGGAGGCGTTCGGAGACTAGGTGCTCGACACCCTCACCGTCACGCGCTACACCGTTTTCGGGCTCTTCGCCGCGTCCGCACTCGTCGCCTGCGGCTCCTGGCTCGTTCGCACACGCCGCATCTCTCCATTCACGTCGCTCGGGCGGAGTCTCCGCGCCATCACCGACCCGATCGTGCGGCCGGTCGAGCGGCGGCTCGTCCGGATGGGTGGGAATCCCGTCAACGCCGGGTGGTGGCTCGTCGTGATCGTCGCGGCGGGCGGCGTGGTCTTCATCTCTCTCATGGGCTGGGCGGTCGACGCGTTTCCGGCGGCGGCCAGTCAGGCTGCCGGCGGACCTGCCGATATGTTCCGGCTGATTGTGCAGATTGCCTACAACATCGTCTTCTACGCGATCATCGTGCGCGTGGTCGCCTCGTGGCTTGGATATTTTCAGTACACGAAATGGCTGCGGCCCGTCTACGCGATCACGGATTGGATCATCTTGCCGATGCGTCGCATCATCCCGCCCATGGGGATGATCGACCTCAGTCCATTCGCGGCGTTGATCGCGCTGATGTTCCTGCGGTGGCTGCTGATGAAGCCCTTGGGGGGCTGACGGCGACGCTGCTGCTGCACGTGGTCCCGCGTGCTCGGGTCACCGCGCTCGCGGGCCGTCACGGCGACGCACTGAAGATCCGGCTGGCGGCGCCACCGGTGGATGGCGCGGCGAACGACGAGTTGATCCGGTTCCTGGCCGAGCGACTGGCGGTGCCGCGCAGTGCGGTCACCATCGCCGCCGGTCACACGAGCCGGCGCAAGACAGTGACGGTCACCGGGATCGAAACCGCGGCAGCGCTACGCGCTCTGGAGACGAAATGAAACTGCTGAAGGCGTTAGTGAGCTTCATCGTGGGGACCATCGCCGGCGTCCTCGGGAACGCCGTCATCGGCCCGTTCGGGGCGGTGTTCGGATTCATCGCCGGGGGCGTCGCCGCGTGGTGGGTGGCGCGGCGGGTCTTCGGGGACTAGAGGAGGGTAGTTCGTCCGTCAGGACGTGTAGTTGCCGAGCCGGCCCCCCAGGGCACGGAAAAAAACTCGACGATCAGATTGGGAGTCCATCCCACGCACCGTTCCGTTCCCACTCGAAGAGTGGGCCCGGCGAGGATGGCGGTGATCGTCTGCAACGAAAGCTGCGCTACTTCATCTGCGCGAGCCTATCCTTGATCCTTGGATTGTCCGGGAACTGCGCCGCGAGACGCTCGAGCGTCGCGCGCGCGGAGTCTGACCGCCCCGCCGCAACGAAAGCATCGGCCTTGAGGAAGTCGTAGCGGGTCCGCAGGCGCGGGTTGTCAGCAGGCACCGAGAAACGCGCCAGGGCCGCGAGCGCCCCCTTGCCGTCGTTGCGATCCCTCAGAAATGACTCGGCCGAGAGGAACCACACGGTGGTGTCGTTCGGGAAGCGGCGCGCAATCTCGGCGAACAGCTCGGCCGCCGCGGCGCTGTCATGCCGGGTGCGGGCCGCCTGCGCCGAGTGATACAGCCCCGCCATGAGCAGACGGGTCACGTCGGTCGTGTCGCCCGAGCGGATGCCCACGCCTCCGGCGTAGCTGTAGACCAGCTCACCGCCGTGCTCGCCAGTCTCGTAGATAGCGGCCCCGCCCAACAGCCCCACGAGCGCCGAGGCCACCGTCAGACCTTTGGTGACCCGGGCGGAGCGGCGCGCCATCACAAGGGCGGCGATCTCGAGGACAGCCACGAACAGGAAGATGTTTTTCGCGCGCTTGCCCCAGTCCTCATGCTCCATCACGGCCTGGCGCGCGCCCGGTACCCGTTCGACGGGCCCGTGCGCGTCAGTCCCCGACTGCACCGCCAGGAGCGCGGCCGTCGTGCCGGCGAGCAGCAGCACAGCGGCCGCGGGGCCCGTGAAGGCGGCGCGGCCGGTGAGCGAGATCCAGCGAAACAGCACGCCGATCGCGAGCAGCACGATGGCGAAGTGGACGATCTGGGGGTGGAACGCGGCGAGATTGGGCATGGGAGGGAAAATTGTGGGGACGTGGGGTTGTGGGGAAGTGGGGCCCACACCCCCACATCCCCACATCCCCACCTCCCACGCCTTTAGGTTCTATTGCGGCCTCGTCGCGTCCCGGATGATGTCGTCCACGGCCCATTTCACGAATTCGCCGCGCTTGTCGAGGCGGCGCTGCGTTTCGGCCCGCACGTCGGCCAGGCGCCGCTCGATGTCCTTCATCTCGAGCGCCCGCAGTTGGTTCTCGATGTCGAAGTGGCCCCCGATCAGCGTCTCGAGCTGTGCTCGAAGCGCGGTGCGCTGCGTCTCGCCGGCGCCGCGATACGCGCGTTGCAGCTCGCGCGCGGACGATTCGAGGCCGAACATCTTCGCGACGAGTTGGGCCCGCACGCTATCCCGCCGTACCAGGTTCTGCACCATGTCGAACTGCACCGTCAGCTGCGCGACTTCCATCCAGTACTGGTCGAGAGAGCGTGCCTTCAGCGAATCAAGGCTGCGCGGCCCCTCGGCACGTTCGGGGGCGATGAGCATCATGAACGCCCGCGCCGCCGCTTCGGCTTCGCGCGGCCGCTCCTGCGCGATCTTCTGCACCTGCATCTGCATCGCCTGCGCGTTGGGATCCTGCGCCGCCGCTACCGCGGCCAACGAGGCAATGAAGACGAACGCGAGCGTGAGCTTAGGGACGAACATAGGACCGCTCCTGTTCCAGACGAGTGAGTTGGGCATCGATCTCCACCAGCGGCTGTCCCCCCGCGATGTAGCCCGCCGTCGGCGACCACACGTGGACCGGCTGCCACGGCTCCGGCCCCCGTGACCCGAGGCGCGTGAAGAACACCGCCGCGAGCACTGCTGCCGCGGCGAGGCCCACCGCGAGCCAGCGCACCGGCCGCCGCCGCTCGGGCACGGCCCAGTCGAGCGCCACACGCCCGCGCTCCAATCGTTCGAGCGCGTCACGGCAGGTCGCGCAGGTGGCGACGTGCGCCTCGACCTGCGTCGTCTCGGCGTCCGGGAGCTCGTTGTACGCAAGCAGGAGCAGTTGGTCTTCCTGTGGATGGTTCATCGGTACTCCTCCAGCGCCGGTCCGATCCTGGCGAGGGCGGCGCGCATCTGCGTCAACACCGTGCCGAGTGGACGGCCCAATCGGTCGGCGATCTGTTGGAATGTCAGGCCGCGTTCATGACGCAGCCGCACCACGTCGCGTTGGGCCGCCGGCAGCTCGGCGACCACGCGGCGAACGGCATCCTGCAGCTCTCGCTCGAGGAGCGGCGCGTCGGCGGACGGCGCGGAACGCTCATCCTCCTGCAGCACATGCGCGCCGCGGCGCCGCACGATCTCGCGCCGCAGATGATCGTGCCACACGCTGGCGGCGATGCGAAACAGGTAACCACGGAGATTGCCGTTGCGGAGCTCGAGCCGTGGCGCGGCCGTCACCAGGCGCATCGCCACCTCTTGCATCAGCTCGGCGGTGAGGTCGGCGTCGCGGCAGCGGGCGCCCAGGAAGTTCTTGAGCGCCGGGGCATGCTCGGCGAGGAGGTGGTCGGCCGCGATGATAGCCATGTTAGGTAAGAGTACGTGCCACCCTGGCGATTATTTTCTCATGCCGCTAGGTTCAGATGGGACAACGGATTCCGTGGTGATTTGCGGCGTATTGCGGCCACGTTAAACAACCCGCTAAAAGGCCTTGGTCTATTTTGCCTACCCTGAAACAACTGATCGCCGACGGCCGCGTGCACGTCTTCGACGGCGCGATGGGAACGATGCTCTATGCCAAGGGCTTCTTCCTCAACGTGTGCTATGACGAGCTCGTCCTCAAGCAGCCGAAGCTCGTGCAGGAGGTGCACGCCGAGTACGTGCGGGCCGGCGCCGAGATCCTCGAGACGAACACCTTCGGCGCGAACCCGCTGAAGCTCGGCAGCTACGGCCTCGCCGAGGACACCGAGAAGATCAACCGCGCCGCGGCTGAGTTGGCGCGCGCCGCGGCCGGCGGCAAGGCGAGCGTCGTCGGCGCGATCGGTCCTCTCGGCGTGCGGATCGAACCCTTCGGCCCCACATCGCGCGTCGAGGCCGAGGCGCTGTTCGGTCATCAGGTGAAGGGCCTGCTCGCGGGCGGCGTAGATGGGTTCATCTTGGAGACGTTCAGCGACCTGGACGAAATCCACGCCGCGCTCGCCGCCGTGCGCGCCGCCTGCGACCTGCCCGTCGTGTGCCAGATGACGGTCGGGACCGACGGCCTGACCTACTACGGCACCGATGCCGAGACCCTGGCCAGGCGCCTCACGGAGTGGGGTGCCGACGTGATCGGGGTGAATTGCTCCGTGGGGCCCGCCGGCGTGCTCGAGGCGGTGGAAAAGATGGTGAAGGTCACGGACCGGCCGATTTCGGGACAACCCAACGCCGGGCTGCCGCGCGACGTGGGCGACCGCAAGATCTACCTCGCCTCCCCCGAGTACATGGCGAGCTACGCCAAGCGGATGATCGAGGCAGGCGCGCGCTTCGTCGGCGGCTGCTGCGGATCGACGCCGGAGCACATCAAGAAGATCCGCGACTACGTGGCGAGCGTCGTGCCGCGCCAGCCCAGCGTGGTCGTGTCGCGCGCCCAGGTCCAGGCGCCCGCGGGCGTGACGCCGACGCCCTTGGCCGACAAGTCGCGCTGGGGCGCGAAACTGGCGCGCGGCGAGCTGGTGACGAGCGTCGAGATCGTGCCGCCCAAGGGCGTCGACGCCACGCCGATGCTCGAGCAGTGCCGTGCCCTCAAAAAGGCCGGCGTCGACGCCGTCAACGTGCCCGACGGGCCGCGCGCGCAGAGCCGCATGGGAGTCCTGCCGTCCGCGATCATGATCGAGCGCGAGGTGGGCATCGAAACGGTCATTCACTACTGCTGCCGCGACCGCAATCTCCTCGGCATGCTCTCCGACATCCTTGGCGCGCACGCCGCGGGGCTGCGCAACATCCTCGTCATCACGGGGGATCCACCCAAGATGGGCCCCTACCCCGAGGCGACGGCGGTCTTCGACATCGATTCGATCGGACTCACGAATCTCGTGTATCGGCTCAACCACGGGCTCGATCCGGGTAACAACCCGATCGGCGCGCCCACGCGCTGGGTCGCCGGTGTAGGCGTCAATCCGGGAGCGATCGATCTCGATCGCGAGCTGTCGCGCTTCGCCTGGAAAGTGGACGCGGGCGCCGAGTTCGCGGTCACGCAGCCGGTGTTCGATCCGCGCCAGCTCGAGAAGTTCTTGAAGCGGGTCGAGGAGTTCCGCATCCCCGTCGTAGCTGGGGTGTGGCCGCTCGTGAGCCTACGCAACGCCGAATTTCTCGCCAACGAGGTGCCGGGCGTTTCAGTTCCGGAAGAGATTCTGCAGCGCATGAAGGCGGCGCAGGAGAAGGGCAAAGAAGCCGCCCTCGCCGAAGGCGTGGCCATCGCGCGGGAGATGTTCGCGCGTGTCAAGAGCATGGTGCAGGGCGTACAGGTGAGCGCGCCGTTCGGCAAGGTCGAGATCGCATTGGAGGTGTTCGCTCCCTGAGCCTCCGCCGCGAGATCTCCTTCGCCGAAAAAGACACCGACCTGCGGGACGACGTCCGCACTCTCGGTGCCCTCGTGGGGGCGGTGATTCGCGAGCAAGGCGGCGACGACCTGTTCGAGAAGGTCGAGGGCGCGCGCGTCGCCGCCATCCGCCGCCGCGAGGGTGAGCCCGAGGCGGCAGGTGAGCTTCAGCAGCTCGTCGGTGCGCTGAACCCTCGAGATGCAGGCGAGCTGGTGCGCGGCTTCGCCACGTATTTCGCGGTCGTGAACCTCGCTGAGCGGATCAACCGCATCCGGCGTGGCCGCGATCACCTGCGCGTGGGCGGAGCGCCCCAGGAGGGCACGCTCGACGCTACCGTCCGGCGCCTCGCGGCCGCGGGGCTCGGCCCTCCGGAGGTTCGCGACCTGCTGCAGCGCTTGCTGTTCGAACCCGTGTTCACCGCGCACCCCACCGAAGCCACGCGCCGCACGCTGCTCGAGAAGGAGCAGGCCATCGGCCGCCTGCTGGTAGGGCGGTTCGATCCGTCCCGCACTGCGGCCGAAGAGCGGACGGCGTTGGAACGCATCCGCGAGCACGTCACCATCGGCTGGCAAACAGAAGCGACCCCCGCTCAGCGCCCCACCGTACTCGATGAGCTGGAGCACGTGCTGTTCTTCCTCACCGACGTGGTGTATCGCGTCGTCCCGCCGTTTTACGAAGCGCTGGAAGACGCGCTGGCGGCGGTGTTCGGAACGGCACCCGCTGCGATCCCCGTGCCGCCCGTGCTGCGTTTCGCTTCATGGGTGGGCGGTGACATGGACGGCAACCCCAACGTCACGGCCGACACGGTGCGCGCCGCGTTGGCGCGTCACCGAGCGCTCATCCTCGAGCGCTACCACCGGGAGACCTTGGACCTGGCGCGGCGCCTGTCGCAGTCCGCTTCCCGGGTAAAGGTCGATGAGGCCGTGCAGCGTCGCGCCGAGGAGTACGGCTCCCGTTTCCCCGACGCGCGTGACGCGGTGCCTCCGCGCCATCGTGACATGCCCTATCGCGTGCTGCTCCGCCTGATCGCCGCGCGACTCATGGCGACTTCGCTCGACGAGGCGTCCGGTTACGCGAGCGCGACAGAATTCGCGGATGATTTGCAGTGCATCGCCACGAGCCTTGTGAACCAGCAGGGCTCCCATGCGGGCCTCTTCAGCGTGCGCCGTCTGGTGCGGCGACTCGAGACGTTTGGGTTTCACCTGGCCACGCTCGACGTGCGCCAGAACGCCCTCGTGCACCGGGCGGTCGTCGGCCGGCTGCTGGGAGACCCTGGCTGGCTCGACCGTTCCGCCGCGGAGCGAGCCACGCGCCTGCGGCGCGCTATCGAGAGTGGCGAGTCGCCGGTGGCGACCGCCCTTGCCGACGCGGACGCGGAGCGGACCCTGGCGGTGTTCCGTGCGATCACCGAATGCCGGACGCGATACGGCGCGCACGCGATCGGTCCCTACATCATCAGCATGACGCAGGGGGCCGACGACGTGCTCACGGTCCTGCTGCTGGCGCGGTGGGGCGGACTGGTGGAGAAGCAGGGCGTGCCCCTCGATGTGGCTCCTCTGTTCGAGACACTCGACGACCTCGGCGATGCGCCGGACGTAATGCGTGGCCTCCTCGAAGACCACGTCTATCGCGCGCACCTCCAGCAGCGCGGCAACCGTCAGGTGGTGATGCTGGGATACTCCGACAGCAACAAGGACGGCGGGATAGGGGCCTCGCGCTGGGCGGTGCAGCGGGCCCAGGCGGCGCTGGTGGCGACGCTCGACCCGGCCGGAATCGATCTGACGATTTTCCACGGTCGCGGCGGCACCGTGAGCCGCGGCGGCGGGAAGCTCACGCGCGCGGTGCTCAGCGCGCCACCGGGCTCCGTGCGCGGCCACTTGCGGGTGACCGAGCAAGGTGAGGTCATCAGCGCAAACTACGGCCTGCGCGGCATCGCGATGCGCACCCTCGAGCAGGCGGTGGGCGCGGTGGCGATCGCGACGGCGGTCGCCCCCAATCGGGACGCGAGGGCGCCGCAGTGGGAGGCGCTCATGGACGAGATCGCCGCCACGAGCCGCGACAGCTACCGCGCGCTCGTCTACGGCGATCCACAGTTCGTCGAGTACTTCCGGCTCGCGACGCCGATCGACGTCATCGAACGCATGCCCATGGGCTCCCGGCCGCCGTCGCGGCGCGCGGGATCTGGCATCGAGCAGCTGCGGGCGATTCCCTGGGTGTTCTCGTGGATGCAGAACCGCAACGTGCTGCCGGGCTGGTACGGATTCGGCACGGCGCTCGAACGCGCGGTGGCGAAACATGGTGAGGAGGCGGTGGCGGAAATGCTGCGGCACTGGCCCTTCGTGAAGGCGCTCGTGGACGACGTCGAGATGGTGCTGGCGAAGGCCGACATCGGCATTGCGGCGCGGTACGCCCGGCTCGCCGGCACGCTCGAGCCGGCGTTCTTCCCGACGATCAAAGCGGAATTCGACCGCACTGTGGCTCTGGTGCTACGCCTGAAAGGCACGACGGCGCTGCTCGACGAGGATCCCGTGGTGCAGCGGGCCATTCGCCTGCGGAACCCGTACGTGGACCCCATGAGTCTGCTCCAGGTGGACCTGCTCGCGCGGTGGCGGGCTGGCGGCCGGGCGGACGACGAGCTGTTCGGGGCACTCCTCGCCACGGTGCGCGGCATCGCGCAGGGTTTGCAGAACACGGGGTGAGTCGCGGCTACAACAGGCCTGTCGCGTGCACGCAACAGCGCAGGCAACAGCGCACTAAAAGTCACTATCTCTCGGACGGTTCGCATGCATAATCTACGCATGCGCAACCCCTTCCTCGCGCTCGCGGCGGTCATTCCGGCGTGCGCGCTCCCGTGGCTCGCTTGCGGCGACAACAGCGTCGATCCACTGCGGCGTGTCGCTCAAGTCGTCGCTTCCCGCAGTGCAGTCGTCGTCGACGTCGGTGACACCGTTCCACTTCGCGCGGAGGCGCGCGACGCTGCCGGCGACCGGATCAGTGAAGCACCGATCCGATGGAGGGCGACGCCCGCGAGCGTCGTGAGCGTGTCGGGTGGGGGGACCGCCCGCGCCGTTGGTGTCGGCCAGGGACTGGTCATTGCGGAGGCGGGGAACCACGCGGATACCATCCAGGCCGCGGTGCCGCCGCCGATCATCGCGACGACGCTCTCGACCCATCTGGATACGCTGACCGCGTTCGGCGACCAACGCACCATCGCTATCACGTCGGTCAGCGCCGTTGGTGCGCGGGACGGTACCTATGATGTCACGGCGTCGAATTACACCGTGGCGTTGGCCTGGCTCGACCCGGAGCACTCCCGCCTCAACATCCAGGCAGGTGGCACCGGGAGCGTCTATATACGCGTAACGGAGCGCAAAGGGACGCGTGACTCCGTGTTGATCGTCGTCCGCCAAGATCCAGCGCGCGTCACACTGCCCGTCGATGAGTTGGAGGGATACGTGGGGCGGTCCTCGCAGTTGCGCGCGACGGTCGTGGACCGGCGCGGCGGCGAGGTTGCCGCCGCGCCGGTCACCTGGCGCACACTCGATGCCGCGGTTGCCAGCGTGACACCGTCCGGCGGCCTCCTCTCGTACCGCGGCCCCGGCACGACCCGTGTCATCGCCGAGCTGGGGAGCGCCATCCCGGACACAGCGGTCGTGCGCGTGGAAGATTTG
>Ga0193711_1000111_pt1 | contig 15194 bp, 13 predicted proteins | sample H3m2metaG_FD_144922 | JGI IMG/M metagenome (GOLD analysis project Ga0193711, IMG submission 144922) | Soil microbial communities from a riparian zone of the East river system, Colorado, United States - H3m2 | ecosystem: Environmental > Terrestrial > Soil > Riparian zone | place: USA: East River...
GCCGACGCACTGTCGCCAACGAGTTGCGCGAGCTCCGCCCGGAGCATCATCGCGCGCACGAACGCACCGGCATTGGGGATGTTCCCGAGCGCTCCGGGAGCTGTGCCGGTGATGGCCCCCAGCGAAGCATCCAGCCAGTTGATCGCGGCAGCGGTGTCCGCGATTGTCGCCAAGAGACGTGCCTCTGCGAGCACGCCTTCCATTGCCACATCGGATGGCGAGACGAAGCGGCGAGCTACCCTGATTGCAGCAAAGGCGCGGCGGACTGCGCCGGTATCTCCCCGGAGTAACGCCACCTGGGCGTCGATCAGAAAATCGACGCGTGCAAGTTCTTGAATCGAGGAGAACGTGTATTCAGGAAACGAGAGGCGGGCGGGTCGCACCAGCCACGGAATGCGTACCTGATCCTGCGTGACGGACACAATGCGATTGGCGATCGTAGCGCTTGCCTGCTCCTCCAGCTCACGGATCGAGTCAGCGGGCCCGCCGAGCGTCGCGAAAACCAGGAGCGGCAGCGCGATCCTGTTGAGCTGCGGCGGTACACCGTTCTGAGCCTCGACGGTTCGATCACGGCTGAGGGCGGCAGCGAGCTGTCCCCGGCCGGTGAGCAGAGCCAGGCCGGCAACGTCCAGCGCTACTTGTTCATGGTTGACCGCATGCGCGGCGATCAGCGAATCGGCGAGTACCCGGGCGGTACGGAGGCCCGACGTATCCCGCGGAACGGAGAACTTCACCCGCAACCAGACCTCTGCCACGGCGAGCCGCATTTGTTGGGACGGGTTGGAACTGGCCCGGCGCGCGCGTTGGATGTCGTCGAGAGCGGAGGGATCTTCGAGCAGCTCGTGAGAGATCGCGAGCGCTTCCAACGCTTCGGGGCTGCTGGGCGCGGCGCTGACCCACGCGGTCGCGATGTTGTAGAACAATTGGCGCTGGCGCTGTACGGCAACACGCATGTCCGAGAGCGTCCCGACTTCCTCGCGACGTCTTCCATAAGGCACAAACGCGAGCGTATCCCCAACCCAGGACGCATGGGCGGCGAACGTGGTGGTGTCTGGAGACGCTGCATGGCCTGTGCGCACCATATTACCGCTTGTCTTGAGCAGCTGGCGAACCGTCGCGTATGAATCGCGGCTTAGGGTTTTGTGAATCGATGGCAGGAGCTCGAAAGCCCGCTGGTACGCCTTCACTGCCTGGTGATAGCTGCTGCGAAAGCTCCAACGAGAGGGGCTCTTGGCATCAGATAGCACGATATTGTCCTGACTCAAGCAGGCGGCGAGGCTGTACCAGCCGGCAAAGTCGTTCCTTGCCCGTCGGGTCAAATCCTGCCAGGCACTGCGCGCGTCGGGGAACGCCCCCCGTCCCAATGAGCTGAGACCGCGCGCGAGCATCTGATCGCGCCACGACAGTCTCGTACTCCCCGCGAGAGCACGCTCAGCCGGCGATCGCCAAGTCGCGGGCTCCGAGCCCGCCCAAAAGCGGACTTGCGCCAACCACAGGTGCGCCTGCGAGTAGTTCGGATCCTCGTTCGCGGCGTCCCGAAAGGCAGAATCCGCTGAGGCCAAATCCCACACCTGAATCGCGTTCAGACCTCGGTTGTAGGAATGGCGCGCAGTGACGGACCGCGTCCCGGCGCGGCCGCCATTCGCTGCCCACACGGTGTCTTCGAACAGCAGCTGATCGGCGAGGCGCGTGAAGGCTACGTCGGCGCCGCTGAGACTGGCGGCGACATTGACCACACGCTCGCGCACGAGCGAATCGCCTCTCGTGCCATACAGCGCCGCGCGGATTCGAACGGAGTCGCCGACACGCGAGACGCTGCCCTTGATGTACCAGGCCGCCTCGACCTGTCGCGCCGCAGCCGCGGCGCGTCGACGTGCCGCGGAATCCAGCGCGCCCATCACCGTAATGCCGTTCCATTGATTGAGCTGATCCTGGAGTAGCCTGCCCGCATTCATGGAACGGCTGACACCTTCTCCGTACTCCCAGTCGGGGATAACCAGAAAGCGGTCTTGCTTGAGCGTGGGCCGTGTCAATGCCCAGGCGGCGACGACGACAACACCCACGACGAATGTCGCGGCGGCGGCTACCGCGGTCCGCGCCTTCCATCTGATACCTTTGCGACGCTCTCCAGGGATCGGCTGCGTGCGCGTCGGCGTCAGCGCTCCCGCCCCCTCCAGCGACAGCGCCTCAGCAAAATCGACCGCCGTCGCGAAGCGGTCATCGCGCTTTTTGGCGAGCGCGATGTCGAGCAGCTGCTCCACACGCTCGGGCACATCGGCGCGAAGTTCCCGAATCGGAGGCAATGGTTCGACGAGATGCTTGTGCAGTACGACCTGAATGTCGGGTCCCTCGAACGGCATCTTCCCCGCAAGCATCTCATACAGCACGCAGCCCAGACTGTAGATATCACTGCGCGCATCGAGATCACCGCGTCCCATCGCTTGTTCTGGACTCATGTACGCCGGCGTTCCGATCGTCACGCCCGTGCTGGTGACGGTTTGGCCATCCCTCGCCGCCATCCCACGCGCGATGCCAAAGTCGGTCACCCACGTGTGACCGTCCTCGATCATGATGTTGCCGGGCTTGATGTCACGATGAATCACACCGTGGCGATGCGCGTGGCCGAGCGCACCCGCCACCTGACGCGAAATGCGCAACGCTTCGGCAACCGGGAGCGGCCCACGCATGAGAATGTCCCGCAGTGTTTCACCGTCGATATACCGCATGACATAGAACGGACGCCGCGGCGCGCCCCGCGTGCGACCGGACTCGATGAGGGTGACGATGTGCGGATGATTCAGTTTTGCGGTGGTCTCGATTTCGCGAAGGAATCGCTCGCTCGGGACTGGAAGCGCGAAATCGGCTGACAAAACCTTGATCGCCACCAATTTGTCTTCGAACTTGAGATCGCGGGCGAGATACACCGTGGCGGTGGCGCCGTGGCCGAGCTCGCGCTCGATCGCGTAGCGATCGCCGAAGTCGTCGTGCGGGAACTGCACAGCCTGCGCCACGATCTACGGCCTTTGCTTAGTGCCGCTACGCTACACCCACGACCGTCACCCGGCAAGCGAAGTAGAATCGCCGTGTTATCTTGGCTGGTTCCAAAGGATGTCGAAGCCGTATGGCGCTGACTCCGCTCGAGCTGCTCTGCTTCGGACCACCCACTGCTCGCCTCGCCGGTCGCGAAACGCCGCGCGAGCTTCGCTGGCACAAGCACGTCGCGCTGCTCGTCTATCTCGCGCTCTCGCCAACTCGTAGCCGCTCACGCGATCACCTGCTCGGCCTGCTCTGGGCCGAGCAGCCGGAACGCGGCGCCCGCAAGGCGCTCAACACGGCGATCAACCGGCTGCGGGTCGCGCTGGGAGACGAACGCCTCCGCTCGGAACGCGACACCCTCGCTCTCAGCGACGACGGGCTCGATGTGGACGCCTTGCGTTTTCTCGCGCAGGCCGAAACGACGCCCGAAAGTGCGTTACCACTGCTGCGTGGCGATTTTCTCGAAGGCTTCCACCTCAAAGATGCACCGGAGTTCGAAGATTGGATGGCGCGCGAGCGAGAGCGCTATCGTGCCCTTGCGGTTGCGACGCTTGTGGCGGCGGGAGAACGCCGTCTCGCGAGTGATTGCGGAACCGCGGCAGACCTCGCACGACGCGCGCTGACCATGGCGCCACGAAGTGAACCTGCCGTGCGCTTACTGATGCGTGCGGCGGCTCTTGCTGGCGACTCCGCCACCGCGGTCGGTGCCTACCGAGAGTTCGCACAGCGGCTGGAGAACGAGGTCGACGAAAAGCCGGGGCGCGCAATCTCGGCCCTGGCGGAGCGCATTCGCACGCAAACCTGGCGACCCGCCGGAAGCGACACGACAGTCGCGACCCCGCTCGTGGGACGCGAGCAGCTGCATAGCAACGCATTTGACGTCATTGCGCAGGGAACGGCACAAGGATCGGGACCTCGCGCGCTTGTCATCGCCGGCCCGCCAGGGATGGGACGCTCGCGTCTCCTCGCGGAGTGCGCTCGACGAATGGCACTCGAAGGTGCGGTGCTGTTGCAAATACGACCGGTGAAGAATGACCACGATGCTGGCTGGAGCTCGCTACGACTGCTGATTCGGGCGGGCGTTGGCGACCTCCGAGGGCTGGCGGGCGCGCGTCCTGATGCGCTCGGCGTGCTCGCGGGACTTGCCCCGGAGATCGCTGACCGATTTGCCCCTCGGGAAGTACGTGACGTTGCGGACATGGCGACTGCGCTGACCAGCGTGTTTGGAGCGGCGGCGGAGGAGCAGCCTCTCGCGATTGCGATTGACGACGCTCACTGGGCCGACGGGATGTCGCTCGCCGCGCTCGGTGCTGCGCTCGGACAATTGAAGGACAGTTCCGTCACGCTCTTGTTGACCGTAGCCCAGGGAGTGGGCGATCCTCCACCGGAGCTGCTACAGCTGGAAAGCGAAGTGGGCCGTGAGGTTCCCGGCCTAGTGGTACGCCTCGATCCCCTCAGCCGCGACGACCTTGCGAAGCTGGTCGTGGCGCTCGCGCCGCCGTGGTGTCGCGATGACGATCAGCGGGAGCGACTCACCCGTCGCCTCGCGTACGAGACAGCCGGCAGTCCGTTCTTGGCTGTAACGCTACTTGGCGCCTTAGCCAAACCGGGCAATTTCCAGAAGGACCTTGTGGCGTGGCCGCCTCCGGGCGGGACGATCGATGCGCCGCTGCCTTTCTCGGTCCCGTCGGTCGCCCGGCACGCAATCGCGGTTCGCATCGGCGAGCTCACCAGGGGCGAAGTCCGGGTACTGAGTGCGGCCGGGGTCTGCGGCCAGGCACTCGACCTCGAGCTGATCGCGCAGGTCGCCGGATTGTCGAAAGCGGATGTGGAACGCACATTGCCGGCCTGCGAGCGGCGGCATCTCATTCAGTTCGACGGCCGGCGCTACACGTTCGCCGCTCCGTTGATTGCCGAGGTCATCCGAGAGCACGGCACAACGAGGGGCGAACGGCGAATCCTTGAGCAACGGGCGATAGATGCGCTCGCTAACCGCAGCGATCTCGAGAGTCGCGCTTTGCGGGCCGACCTCTTGTCGCACGTGTCGCCGGATCAGGCCGCACTCGATCTCGCTCTGGCGGTAGCACTGGAAGCGCAGCAGGTGGGCGCACGGCGCATGCAGGATCGGGCTTTGGCGGCCGCGGAACGCATTCGCAAAGACTCCGAGCTCAACCCCGGCGTCTGAGCGGAGAAGGTTGCTCGCCGGCGCGGCCGCGTGACTGTCAGGTGTCCATGAGGATGTAATCTCTTCCTATGGGATTCGACGTCGCCAACGAAGCTGGCATTCGCGGCACAATCAGGGAGCCCGTCGAGTGTCCTCGCCGGTGGAGGATCGACGTCAACGACAAGTACCAGGCGGCTGTTGGCGTGGTCATCAGCCTCGCGAGCGGCTCGATGGTCTTGCCGGTCCTGTTTCTCAAAGACGTCGTGCGTGCGGAGAACCGCTCGCTTGCCCACCTCTTGAACCCATGGACGTACAGCGGGTGGATCTGCCTCGCCCTCTCAGTTCTTTCCGGGATTCTCTATCACTATTGCTCGGCGAAGTGGGTCAAGCAGTCGTGGGGTAAATCGGCCGACATGTTTGGCAGGACAGTGAGCGATGACTTCGTAGAGCTGTGCCTGGATGTCACCTACTTTGTGATGATGTCGGGATTCATGTTGGGACTGGCCAGCATGGTGGTTTTCATGGCGAGGTTTACGCACAATGATTTGTCATTTCTCACGGCATTAACAGGGACGCGATAGCAATCACGAGCAGGAGCAAGAAGGCCGTTCCAAACGCCCTCATTACGTTGCGAGCATGTCGGCAGATCGCCGGCATTTTAGGTGGATGGGTCTTCCACGGTCCCAGGATGGCATCGAGCGACGTGTCCAGACTACGCACTTTGTCAGATCGGTCGAACGTGCGGTTGATATGGTCTGCATACTCATAGATGATCACGTGAGAGTAGACAACGATTCCCAGGCCGAGGAGTCCCAGCAGGCCTGAAAGCGACGCATTTGAGAGTAGTGGACCCGGCGTCTTGAAGTTCATTCCCTCTTTGAGCGCAAACGCGAGCACAGCGCCAGCGAAGCCGGTCAACCATGTGATCAGCGACAACATTGCGGTCTTGAGATCCTGACCACGGGATTCGAAGTACTTCCACAGGTCTATGTGGTCCAGCTGATCAGCAGAAAGCTTCGGGTCGTGCCGGGTGATCGTCGTGGTCATGGTGACGTTCCCGTTACGCCTCCATCAGGGTTTCGAGCGCAGCCTTCGCGGTTCGCAGTTGCGAGTCAAGCACAACGCGCAGCTGGTCCGAAACGCCGCGTCGATTTCCAGATCCATTCGTCGATGCCGCGTGTGCCGCCGCCACAATCTGTTCCATTTGCTTGATCGCGGTCTTGCCGATGGCCTTCTCGCGCCGAGCCGCGGCATCCACTTTTCCCGCTGCAACGAATCCCGTGACTATGGCGTTGCCGCCGATGCCGGCGGCAAGGGCGGTGCCGATCAGCGCGAGCCAGGACTCACCCGGAGGGTTCAACGTCAAGACGATGAGTGCCGCAACTGCGCCCACCAACACCTTGCCGATGAATCCCAGGGTCCAGCCGGTCGCATCTCCTTTCCAGCGCTCCAGCTTCCCTCCATCGGCGGCGAGATCGGACGCCAATGCGCCGATCGCACCGCTCAACGCGCCAGCGCCGAGGGCGATCGCCAGTCCGGCTGGAACTCCTGTGGCTACGACCACCAAACTGTCCGCTTGCATGTGTGGATTCCTCAGGATCGAGCGTGTTTGCGACTCAAGCGAGCACCTTCCACCGTTTCATGCTGCTTGAGCCAAGGAGGTTGGGAGTTTGTGGATACTCTTGCGATGGCAGTGTCTTGCGGATCGCCTCGAACCACGCGCGGTACGTCGCCGAACCTGAGAGCTTTGGCAAAGCCTGAAGCGCCATGTACGTGAATGCACCATTGGGCCTACCGCGAAACTCTGCGTCGTAGCTGTACTCTTTGTCCTGGCAGCCAGCTATCAATAAACCCGCGTAACGGCCGGGCGGACTGGACGCCCGCACCGCGCGACGCGCTCCCAATTGTGCCAGTTTGCGTTTCGAGAGGAAGGTAGCCGGTGCAAGGAAGCGAACACGATGGCCATTGCCGTGGCCGTTCGAGCGCGCCGAAGCCATTGCGAATCTCGCAACGGTTCCGGAATGGCATGAATCGGATACCATGACCAGCTTTACGCCCCGCTCGCGCCGACTGAACAAATCGAACAGCTCATCATCCGTGATCGGCCCCTTCCTCTTTATATCGTAAGGACAGAGGCACTCGTCGGTGCCATCCGGCTCGTCCCCGTTCACATCGGGCACATACGAGCCGTGTCCGGAATACTGAATCATCACGAGATCGCCGCTCTTCGCATCGTCGACCGTTTCTCGGATCGCGTCGCGAATCGCTGCGCCAGTGGCCTGCTTGTTCAGGAGCTTCCGCACGGTGAATCCGTGTTCCGTGAATACCTTGGCCCAATCGTTGGCATCATTGATACAACCACTCAGGTCGCTTGCGGTGCCTGGGTAATCATTGATGCCGATGCAGAGGGCGTACTTTCCAGCCGGTGTTTTCTTCCTCGCCGTGTTCATTTCCAATCCTTGGTCGACGACGGTTGCGAGCCGGTGAGCAACTGCAGCGGTCGTGCTCCCACGATCGCCTACCGGTCGTCGCACTGCTATGACGGATTGAGCGAGTGAGTATAGAGCGTCCAGGATCGCATTTCGATTCTCAATCGGTCATAGCACGACTTCCACAACGTCACTAGCCTGTCTCTGCGTGCCCGCAATCCGCGGGCAGTAGGACCAATACCGCCTTTACCGCACGGAGGAGTTATGGCGACTCGATTGAAACGCGCACGGAGTGGGAAGCCCGCGTTGGCTGTAGTCCGCGGAGCGAGTGCAGCGCCGCAGTCACGGGGAAGGAGCGCCCGCTCGCGTAAAGCGAATGGCAAGATGATCAAATTGAACGGCACAATTCGGGCCCAGGCGGTCACTGTCCCCGAAGCCGATGTGACGGATGAAATCGCGAAGGGCGGACCGGCGTTTGGCTCATTCCTCAAATCGGTAGGCATGGCGGTGGCAGAGTCGCAGAAAGCGCTCGATCAGACGCTGGTCGCCACGGCGCAGGAGCTGTCGAACCAGAAGATCGACGTCATCGCCGTGTTTGAGCAGGTGCTACAGGATTCCGACGGTCAGATGACGCAAGGCAATGTGCAGCTCCAAAAGCTGCCGCTCATCAATTATCTCATGCCAACAGCGTACAACTTCAGCCGTGTCTATCTACAGGCGGACATGAAGGTATCGGAGTTCAACGCCGCCAACGGCTTCAATATCAAGGGCAGCTCCACGAGCGTCAGCGCCTCGGCGAAAGCCAGCTACGGTCTCACCAGTGGCTTCGGAGCCAGCGGCAGCGCGAGTTTCGGGTATTCGACCTTCAACCGATCGGGTGAGGTCAGCGTTGCTCAGGACTCGGCCGCGGGAGCGATCCACATGGAGGCCACGCTGGAGCCGCGCGCCGACGTGCAGTTGCCGCGCCCGTTCGTGATTCAAAAGGGTCCTCGTGTCCAGGTTCGCATCGACAGCTCGAGCGACCTCACGGGTCCGGCCCCCGCCGGCGGTGGTGCGGCGCCGAAGATTGGACGTCAGATCGTATTGAAGGCGAAACTGTTGCAGACAGACGGTCAGCCGAACGCGCAGAAGACGCTGGAGGTGACGGTATCTGACCCGCAGTTCAATCGCGATGCGGTCAATGCGACGGATGGGCAGGGTGAGACCACCATCACCATCAAGAACCAGTGGGGCAGTGGCGTGACGCAGGAGCCGGAACGCAAGCAAGCGGTGGTGTCGGTGGGGGTCGGTCTGGCGACTCAGACGATTCCGATCAGCCTCTAAGCGCCATGGCACTCACCGAGTTTCACGGCTTTGAAGACAGCGTTCGCTGGCGATTGACGCGCGATGGCGTCGACATCGAGGGCACGGGCGTCGAGCGCACAACGGGTGCGCCGACGACCGTGACCTCGGTCTGGGAGCGCTACAGCCGAGAGATCAACGAAGCGACTCGCAACACCCGGGTACCGTGCGCGCTGGTCGTCGCTACGATCTGTACAGAATCGGGCGGTAAAGCGGACGCGGTTCGCCTAGAACCGGGTTACGTGTCCGACGAGAAAACACCGCATAAGGTGAGCGTCGGGCTCACGCAGACGCTCATCTCAACCGCTCGCGAAGCCATGCAGATGAGTTTCGGCCGCGACTGGCTGCTCGCCCCAGCGAATGCCATTGCGGCTGGGACGAATTACATCGCCAAACAAGCCGAAGTGACCGCGCTCGATCCGCCGCTGGTGGCGGCCGCCTATAATGCCGGCAAGCTGTGCCATCAGACCGGCAACGAAAACCGATGGAAGCTGCGCCAGTACCCGATCGGGACCGGAAAACACTGCGATCGCTTCGTCCGCTTTTTCAATGACGCTGTGTTCGTTCTCGCTTCCCACGCCACCCGACCCGCAGTCGATGTAGATGTGCTCCTGGGTTCCCAATCCGGTGCGAAGCCGGCGCCTGCGCCTCCGCGCAGAAAACCAGAAGACGTCGAGATCCGCTTTGCCTCGACGGCAAAGGCCGCTGACCTCACGCCGTATTCGGAGACCGTCCTGCGCGACGTCGTCGTCGCCGCCGATCTGCGCAAGGTGCTGATATCGAGCACGGCTCGCACGCCGAGTGATCAAGCGGGCGTCATGTACAACAATCTCGAAAAGGAAGGTGTCGAAAAGCAGCACAAGCTATACGGGCGGGGAGGGGACCAGGTGATCGATGTCTACGTCAAGTCGAAAACGGCCGGCAAGTCTCGCGATGCGATCATCGCGGACATGCGCGACAAGATCGTCGCGGTTGGACCGAGCAATGTGTCACGCCACATCGGTGATCCCAAAATCCGCAACGTGTTCGATGTTGCGCCGAGCTCGGTCGCGAATCATGTCGCGTTCGAGCGGGCGGTCCGCGCGGAGCGGCGCATCGACGGCAGGAGTTTCTTCATGCCGCCGGATGACCCGGGTTATCACCTCGAGATCCCTCAACCAGCGGATGTCTGACGTGAACGCGCGGCCGCAGCTCTGCGAGGTCGTCGGCGCCTTCGGGCGAGATGTCGTGGCGCTCCAGGATTGGTTCGACCACCGTAGCGACGCATCCGCATGGGCGATCAAGAGCGTGCGTTTGACCGTGCACGTGGGCGCGGCGCTGGTGTTCAGAGTTGGTCTCGGCCTCTCCTTGCCCGCGGAGCGCCCATGAAAGAACGACGGTCGGTCCCGCGGCGCAGGCGCGGGGCGCGCGCATTAATCGGAACACTGCCCGCACTGCCTCCGCAGCCGCACGTGATGTCCACCGCGTCGACCGAGGTCGCGCTGCACGAGCTCGGCGAGTCGTTGGTGACGTCGGCAGTCACCGTCCAGCGCGAGCTGCGGCGTTATGGGGAAGCCAACGGCGCATTCATGCTCGAAGACCTGGAGATGGAGCTGCCAGTGAAGCTGCGCGTCGATTCCCTGGGCCAGATGATGGCCGAAGTGGTGAACGAGCCGGCGGCAAACAGCGTCTTGACCAGGATTCGCCTGCGGATTCGGCCGGACAGTCGTCCCGTCGAAAGCATTCCGATCATCGCGGACGCGCCGCTCGCGCGCCTCAAAACGCTCTCGAGCCAGCAAATCGCGTTCCTCGAGCTGCACCGCATCTTTTCAGTTGAAGACCTGCTGCGCGCGGTGCGCAGTGTCGCGGTGCGGAACGCCCTGGAAGCCGTCATCCCCGCAGCCGCCCTGGACGACAGCCTGTCCCGCGCCGGTGTGCTGTTGATTCCGGTCGTGCCGCCGCGGGTTGCGATGGCCCTACTCGATATAGGGCTGAAGTCGGCCGACGAGTTTCTACACCGCGACACGCTCCAGCTGGCCACTCTCCTCACCAAGTCGTTGGGGGAGACTGTGTCGAGCGATTTCGTCACGCGCTGGCAGGGCGATCTCAAGCAGTTGCACGCGCTCAAGACACCAGGCATGGAAGTCGCTCGGCCGAACGAGACGGCTCCGGTCGTCGCGCCGGCTCTCTCTCCGCGGCGTCAATCACTCTCGCTCTAAGGATCCGGGACTTATGACCAGCAAACGCAATGGATCGTCGCCGCGGTCTTTCTATTCCGCGATCGGCAGGGATGTGTTGGAAGGACGCAAGGCGCTGCTCGATCGCTTCGTGACTCACACCGAGGGCAAGAGCGAAGCGGTGCGAGCGCTTGCGGCGAGCGGCCGTCACTCCCCGTCACTCGCTGTCAATGTCGTAGGCATCGGCGTGGGTGAGAAAGTGACCGATGGCAATCGCACCAGCCTCCTCGCGATCAAAGTGTTGGTTGCAAAGAAGTATCCCAAAGGAGAGGTGCCACGCGATCAGGTAGTACCGACGACCATCAATGGCGTGCCGACCGACGTCGAGGCCGTGGGATACCCCAAGAAGCTAGCCAACGTCAATCGAGTGAAGCAGCGCCCGCTACAGGCCGGCGTCTCCATTTCGCCCACGCGAACGTTCACGAGCCCCAACCTCCTGGCGGGGACGCTCGGACTGTTCGCCCGCGCGGGAAACAAGCTTCATCTCATCAGCAACAATCATGTGATTGCCTTTGAGAACATGGTGCCCATTGGGGAGCAAGTGTTGCAGCCGGGATCGCTCGACGGCGGCGGGACGGGGGACGGGATCGGCAAGATCACACACATTGTGCCGCTCAAGTTCAACACGGGCCGCAACTGGATGGATGCCGCGGCGGCAGGCGTGGACGTCACGGCGGACGCGGAGCGGTCGATCCTCGGCATCGGCAAGCCGGCGGGAACGGCGCGGGTCAAGCTCAATTCGCTCGTACGCAAGTCAGGGCGGACGACCGGCCTGACCGAGGGGATCGTCCGAGTGCTCGACCTCGAGTTGATGCACGTCGAGTACGATCACGGCACCGTACGGATGGCGGGTGTCTTTGCCGTCGAGGGGGTCAATGGCGTGTTCAGCGGCGGCGGTGATTCGGGCTCGGCAGTCGTGGATGGTACGGGACGGGTTGTCGGCTTGCTGTTCGCCGGTACCGATACGCAGTCCTTCGTGATTCCCGTGCAGCGGATCTTGCGACGCTTCAAGATGCGCGTGTAGGTTCTGGGGTGAGCAGCCGGAAAAAGGGTGTCCCCAAGGTGGTACAGCGGGCAAAAGCGTCGCTCATGCGGGTGCTCGCCGGTCAGCCTGCAGTGGTCGGGATTGGGGTCTCGGCAGATGCTGGTGGACGACCAGCGTTGATCGTGCTCGTGGCTGACGATGCCCCAAGTCCAAAGATCCCGGCAGCGATTAAAGGCATTCCGGTCTCTATCTCTCGAGCGTCACGGCCTCGGAAGCTGTAAAGGTGCGCTTCGGTGCAGGTCGCCGGATCCAGCGCCGGTTGGCGCTGCAGCAGCACGCGGCGAATTCGCTCAACCCCCATGCCAATCCGAGGACGCGGACGGTTCCCCACGACTTCCCTGTAATACGCTGGACCAGACGGTAGCAAGCCCCAGGGTCTCGTCCCTCACTGAGGGCCATGGCACAGAGAGCCGCGTCATCTTGCTCGGACCGGTCGAGCCACAACAGCACCGCGATCCAACCGGCGAGCACGTGGAGCGGTGGGAGTCCTTGGCCGCTCAGCCAGCGGGCGAACGCGAAGCGATCCCGGAAGCCCAGCTGCGTGGCGACTGCCTGGGCGCAGCCAATGCTTCCTTGGTTGAGCAACATGCCGTCGATGACGCTCTGCGCCCGCGGTGAAAGATTGGGGACCGCTGCGTCCAGCGAAGCCCGCAACTCGGAGCTGACCGGTTGGGGGAATAACAACGTCGGCATGGTCGGGACCTCATGGATGGGGTTGAGGTCCCAGTTTCGGTTGTAGGGGTTACGTGGGAGCCACGTGCCGTGTGTGGCGAGTCACGTAACAACTGGTGTGGCGGACTAGCGCTACAGCTTACCTACCAGCTCGATGATGTTGGCGTTGTCATCCCGGACGAAGGCGATCCGCCGCTCGATTTCTCCCACGTCTCTGGGCCCCTCGATGACCGCTACACCCCGTTCCCTGAGTATCGCCGTTGTTTGCTGAACGTCGTCTACCATCAAAGAGAGGTGATGATATCCCGGGCGCCTGAGGCTGCTCTCGAAATCCAGCGGTTCCTCCGAGAGCTGCACCTCACCGCCTCCCATGATTTCCACTCGGGTGAGACCATTCTCGAGGTAGCAGAGCCGCATATCTCGTGATGGCCACTCCCGCACCACCCGGAAACCGAGCTTGTCGATATACCACCGCACTGTGGCGTCGTAGTCGCGGACACGCAGCGCGACGTGGTCATGACGCAAAGCAATGCGAGGAGGCACCTCCCATTTGCCCCGAACGGGCTCCGCCTCGTCTGGTCCGGGCCAAGCGGGGAACGTGCCGATCATGATCTCCAGCGGGCCGTCGCCCGATGCCCGGAATTGGAAGCTCACGCCGGTCGGGATTGTGAGGCACATGTCCGGCTCGACCGCGACGAGCTCATGGTCGTCCTCCTGGTCGCGCCACACTTCCCCGCGTCCGGCCAGTACGTACCAGACTTCTTTCACCGTCTTGTGTCTTACGGCTGCGGAGACGGCGCCTGCTGGCAAGGTGCAATGCGCGAGCCCGCCCGCATCCAGGCTCGGCAACAGCCTGATCTCTGAGCCATCCGGCGCCAGGTAGTTGTAGGCGGCGGGGAGTTGCGTCGTCGTCCAGGGACCAGGTTGAGTCGATCGGCGGCGGGCTTTGCGACCCTCGTTCCAGTATCTTCGCGTCGCCTTCTTCCAGTTTTTCAGGTTGAAGCGGGGCGCTGTCGCGACGAGGAACTTCATATCAGCTCCGTCAGCTCGATACTGATAGTCGGTCCCAGGGCATACTGTGACGCACGAGCGTGGGCGCAATCGGGTCACCGTCTGCACGCGACCGGTCGCGCGCCACAGTTCGCCTTCGCCTTCGAGGATGTAGTACAGCTCCGCGAAGCCCTGCACCGTTCCTGCTGGTGAGGGTTGATTGGCAGCGGCAGTCGCGTGCACGATTTCGCCTTGGGGAAAGGAAGGGAGCAGCGCGATTTCGCTCGCCCCTCCTGGCGACCGGCGCTTAGGACTCTTGGCAAGCGTGATAGTCTTCCACCGGGTTCTCATGGGGTTCGCTCCTCAATTACAGGTCGATGCCCAGGAATGACCTGCTGCATCTCTGGCACGTCATCGCTTTGTGGAACTGGTCACCAAACTCGTTGAACAGTTGTGTTGTCAGGGATGCCCACGAAGCCGGATCCGACAGCTGCATGTCGATGATCTGCTGGCCGACCGTCGTCGCATCGAACCTGGTGTCGCCCCGTGCGGCGCGGCCAATCGCGGTGAGCCAGATCGCAGAATTCTCCAGGTCAATCGCCAACTCATTCACGCAGCCCCGCCAGAAATCGCTTCCGATGGTAAACAGCTCGTCACACCTGTCGTACTCTTTGTCGGCAAGGGCCTGCTGCCGACTGACCGCGGCGAGGAGACAGGCATCGGCAGCCGCCGTGTAAAACCCCGCATGGGCCGCCAACCAGTCATCGAAGCCCGACGGATCCGACACGGCTTGGCGGAACGGCTCATAGATATCGGCCGTCACCGTGCAGTCCGTAGTGCAGCCGGTGGTTCCCACCGCGTACGCCGACAGCACGAACGCTGTCCCTACAAATACCACGCTGTGCCGGATGGCACGCTGCAGCATGGCAACCTCCTGTGATGCTCCATGTCTCGAGTCCATGACTCAAGATCAGAGTCGCACAGGCCTGTTGCTATGACGGTTTGAGCAGGTGGACTGGTTCAACATGGTGGATGCGACCTACCGTTCAGAGCTGCGCGAGCTCAACGAGCTGGCGGTTCGATGCCAAACTCGGGCAGCGCGCTCTCGAGCTGGGAGCAAAGCTAGCTGTCAGCTGCGCACTAATAACCGCTACTGCGTCTTGGCGTCTTAGCGTCTTCTCCCAACGGGGTGCTATTAGCTTGCAAGCTCTCTCAGCCTCTCCAGCACCTTCACCATCGCCCACGTATCCCGCTCGCAGTAGTTGAGCAGGTCCTGCCGCACGCGGTCGTGCTCCTCACGC
>Ga0193711_1000114_pt1 | contig 14933 bp, 23 predicted proteins | sample H3m2metaG_FD_144922 | JGI IMG/M metagenome (GOLD analysis project Ga0193711, IMG submission 144922) | Soil microbial communities from a riparian zone of the East river system, Colorado, United States - H3m2 | ecosystem: Environmental > Terrestrial > Soil > Riparian zone | place: USA: East River...
CCCCGCCGTCGACCCCGCACTCCTCCTCCGTGGGGGCGACGGAGATCCCGTAGCGCCCGAGGGCGAGGGCGACGGCGGGGACGGCCCCCGCCCCGCCGAAGGGGTCGAGCACCACCGCGGGCCGCGACCGGGCCGGGTCGGGCGGGCCACACTCGCAAGCTCCCCCGACGACCTTCATCGTCCGCTCCCACCAAGGGGCGATCCCCGACGCCCAGTCCCGCTTGGTGCCCAGGACGAAGGTCAGGGCCACCCCGCAGCGGTTGCACACCGCCGCCGGCGACCACCCGAGGATCACCCGGCGGGCCACCTCGAGCGCCGGTCCCCGCTGCAGCGCCCAGGCGGCGGCGCTCTCCGTGGTGGGCCTGGCGGGGGAGGGGATCTGCCATACCGACCGGACGGGCGCGCCCAAGGGGTGCTCAGACCCCGGCGTCGGCTCCCTGGCGAGGTCGGTGGCGGCGAAGTACTGGTCCGGGCCGGTGAAGTGGAACCACGAAGTGTGGGTCCGCATGACCCGGTCCTCGGTGATCTCGTTGCGGGGGGCCTCGACCACGATCTCAGCCCGCAGGGCCAGCCCGATCCGGTCTGTCACACCCGTGGCGTACCTCCAGGGCAGACCGGCGAGCGAGCGACCCTCGTAGCCGTCCTCGACCCCGATGAAGACCGACCCCGTGGGGGCGAGGACACGGGCCATCTCCTCCGTGGCCCGCCAGAGCATCTCCAGATGGTCCCGCACCTTGTTGCCGCCCAGCGGGGGGACGAGGGTGACGACGAGCTCGACCGACCCGTCAGGCAGGTCGAGGGCCGTCGCCTCGCCCTGGACGACCACCGCCTCAGGGGTCTTGGCCGGCAGGTCGGGCCACGGGACCAGCGGCTCGACGGGCACAAGCTCGTCCTCGACGGGCGGTTCTAGCCCAGCTATAGGTGCCGACTCGTCAGAAAAGTCGCGGGGAGCCTCAAGAATCTCTGGGACGGGCGCGAGCACCTCCGTGGGGACCGGTGGCCCGCCGCCGATGACGACGACCTCAGCTTGCTGCTGCCGGGGTGGGGGACCGCTGGCTACCACCACGGAGCTCGCTGACCTCGACACCACATGGACATCCTCAGGGGGCGGCGTGAAGCCACCCTCAAGCGACTCCGTGCGGGCCAGCCACGCCTGGATCCGGGGGAGATTGCATTCGGGGCCGAAGACCAGCAGGGTGCCGTCGCATGATCCGTAGCCGACCTCGCACGCCTTCTCGAACCGCCGCCAGGAGTTGACCCGGCCCATGTGGGTCCACTTCTTCCGCAGGCGGGCCTCCGCGACCAGATCGGTGGCGAGGTCGCTGAGCTTGAACTCCGTGGTGCCCCCCACGAAGAGGCAGTCGAAGGCGTCCCAATCGAGTGTCTCCGGGTTGATGCCGTCCTGGGCCACATAGGCGGCGGGGTAGCCGAGGTCACGGATCTTGGGCAGCACGGGCGCGGCCCGTACCCACGTCGCCTCAGCGTCGCCCACCACGTCGGGGGCGGTGGCGAACAGACACCGCTCCCGTGCCGGCAGTTCGGCCAGGAACTCGAGATAGTCGTCGAGCTTGAAGCGGTTGCCCTGGGCGTAGCAGGAGTTGTCGGCGGCCCAGACCTCGAAGAAGGGGATCTGGGTGTGGCTCATCCCCTTGAGGGCCACCAGCGCCCCCAGGCGGGGGTGCCGCCACTCCCGCGTCTCATCGCCCGACTGGCCCGTGAGATAGATGATGGCCCCGACCTCCTGGTGAGAACTGCCCCGCCGAACCTACCGCATCAAACGGTCTTGGTCACCGGATGCCAACGCTTCACCTGCTTGCAAGCAGCCGATAAGGAAGCGATGCGCTCCCGATCAGACGGAGTCCACCTACTCCCCGTACGTCCGGGCCTCTTTCTCTGCTGGATTTCCCAAAGCAGTTCCACCGCCTCAGCCCATATCTCGAAGTCCAAATGCTTTTTGGCTCGCAATGGATAAGCCCGGAAAAACGGGACAACAAATTCGATCAAGTCGCTGACCTTGTTCACCACATATCTGCGCTGAGTATGGGTGCCCCGATACACCCGCTCGTCTGTGATGCGCCCACACCCGATTGCCTCTTGCACAAGTACAAGGGCACCCACATCATCGGCCCTGACTTTGATGACAAAACTGGGGATCACATAGTACGAGCCTACGCACACCATGAAACATCCTTCTCCCGCAGCAAACCCAGAAGCCCAATAACAGAGGGCATCATTCATCGGATCCTCAAAAATTTGTGGGCCTGGATCGACAACCGGCACGCCGGGTGGGCGAGCACCCAGTCCACGCACCACTGCATCGCCTCCGGGTCGGGATCGGCCCCGGTGAAGGCGGGGGACACCAGTTGGGCGGGCGGGCCTCCATCGCGACCCCTGAGCTTGGGGAAGGCATCGGTCGGCGGTGGCTCCTGCCCAGCCCGCAGGACGTGCTTGACCTCGTCGGCCACGGTGACCACCACCGGGGCTCCGGGCTTGGGCGAGACACAGACCCAGTCGAGGTGGCGGGGCAGCGGGACGGTGCCGTTCGTTTCGATGGCGAGGCTGTAGCCCGCCCCGTGGAAGGTGTCCACCAGGGCCTGGTCGAGTTGCAGCGCCGGTTCGCCCCCCGTGAACAGCGTCCAGCCCGGAGGTTCCGCCAAGGCCCGGACGTGGGCGAGCAGGTCCCAAGCCCCGAAGTGGGTGGACAGGGCGGCGGCGAAGTCGGTGTCGCAGTCGAACCCGTGCTCCTCGACGTTGCAGCGCAGGTTGCACCGGGCGAAGCGCACGAAGACGTGGGGGATGCCGGTCCTGGTGCCCTCCCCCTGGATGGAGTAGAAGACCTCCCGCACCAGATAGGTCACCTGAGCGCCGACCGCGGTCACGGCACCACGGTGAGGACGGGCCGCTCGACCGGCCCGCAGCCTGAAGCGATGTGAGCCGCCCAGGTAGTGCGCTGCCACCGGGAGGCGTCGTCGTTGGTGTCGCCCTCGAAACTGTCCTTCCACCCGCAGGTGGTACACCAGAGCTTGACGACCGGCCCGATCCGCAGGCTGCCGGCGTGTGGGGTCACGGGTACTCGACGCTCGATCGGGCCGTCTCCCATACCCGCACCTTCAAGGCGCGGGGCTGGAGCATCCCCCAGATGTCATGGCAGATCCGCTCCACGGTGGACGGGGTGAGGAAGTCGTTGACGAACCGGTGGTCGTACCGCTCGAGGACGGGGGCCACGATCTCATCGAGGGCACCGTACTCGAGCACGAAGCCATCCTCATCGATCCCGCCCTCGATAGTCACCTCGAAGTCGTAGTGGTGGCCGTGGAGTCGGCGGCAGGGGTGGTCGTCGGGCAGGCCGGACGAGAGTTGGTGGGCGGCCTCGAAGGAGTACCGCCGGGTCAGCCTCATACCGGAGCCCCCGCCAGGAACAACGCCTCGCGGCGCTCCCGGCAGGCGAGGCACTCCCCGCACGGCTCCTCGCCGCCTGTGTAGCAACTCCACGTCAGGTCGAACGGCACCTTGAGGTCGAGGCCGCGGCGCACGATGTCGAGCTTGCTGGTCCGGACGTAGGGGTAGCGCAGGGTCACCCGGTGGTCGGTGGCCTTGGACAGCGTCCGGAACGCCTCCTCCAAGAAGGCCGGTCGGCAGTCGGGGAAGAGGTCGTAGTCGCCGGCGTGGCAGGCCACGGCGACGCCGCCCGCCCCCACCGATTCGGCCAGCGCGCCCGCCAAGGCGATCAGCACCATGTTCCGGTTGGGGACGACGACCCCACCCTCGCCCCCGGTGAGGGCCGACCCCAGGAAGGGCGTCGGGTCGAGATGAGCCCGGTGGTGGTGGATGACCCCGGCAAGCTCAGCGATCCGCTCAGCCGCCACCAGTTCCCTCCGGTGAGTCTGGCCGTAGTCGATGGCGAAGGTCCGCACCCGTTCCCCTTGGGACAGCAGGTCGTAGAGCAGGACGGTCGAGTCGATCCCCCCGGAGTACAGCAGCACCACCTCAGGCATGGTCCCCCCTCAGATCACAACGACTTCGTGGACTCGACGGGCCGCGTGGCCTGCCGACGTAGGACTTGCTGCACCAAGGCGTACTCAGCCGCCGTCCGATCCAACTGGAGCGTCAGCGAATGATCGTCCGCGAAGCCCAGTTGGAGCAAGGACAGCCGCCCGTCGAGGGCAGCCTTGGTGACGGCCCCCGCCGCATCGTGCATCGCCTGGAGGGCGTCGGCGTCGGATAGCTCGCAGGGTGTCACCCGGAAGCCCGCTTGGGGGCAGACCGGCGGGCCTGGGCAGGCCACCTTCGTTTCGACCTTGTCCCGGTCGGGGCAGCGGCACTGGGCCAGCACGTCGCCGTGGACTTCGCAGACCTGGCGGAAGTGGCTCATCAGACCTCCTTCACGTTGCCGAACATGAGCGCGAGGCGCAGCGTCATGCTCGCCGTCTTGTAGCGGTCCCAGAAGCCACGGCAGACCGCCTCCTGGGGCGTGGCGTCGTACAAGGTGGAGTGGCAGGTGATGGCCGCGTCAGCCTCGAGCGAGTCCCTCACCATGCCCTGGAGCCGCCCCGGCTGGAGCTTCATCAGGTTGCCCGGTCGGAAGACGCAGGTCGGGCACAGGTCGGCCATGACGTAGACGGCCCCGGAGTGGTAGACGGGCAGGCCCATCAGACCTTCCGGTGACCGGGGGTCCACACCCCGTCGTCCGACCGCTTGAAGTCCCCGAAGAGGGCGGGGCACTCCTCCACCATGATGCCCGCCACCTGATCGAAGACCAGCCGGATCTCCTCCTCCGCGTGGGCCTCCGTCCGGGCCTGGATGATCCACCGGAGCGAGCGGATGTTGAAGGTGGCGAGGATGGCCGTCGCCACCCCGTCCGGGGCGAACCGGCGCATGAACGAGGTCTTGGCCTTCTTCTCGCTGAAGGGCACTCCCTTACCGATCCCCAGCTGGTGGGCGTCGTCGAGCCCGAAGCGGTCGGCCATCCACCGCTGGTGCTCCTCCAGGATGGCGAGGACGTGGACGCAGCGGTCGAGCAGGATCGAGTCCAGCCCCACCCACTCAGGGAACCAGAAAGGGAGGTCGGTGAGCCGCACGAAGCGCATCGACTCTTGGGAGTAGGCCGCCCCCGCCCGGTGACGGACGAGCTCATGGGTGCAGACACGGCTCACGTCTTGGAAGACGAACGAGAAGTTGGCGTGCTCGAGGACGGAGCCGTGGCCCGAGGCGAGGATGTTGCCCAGGTACTCCGTCGAGTCCTCCCGCACCCGGCTGACGTTGGGGTTCAGGCCCACGTCCCAGGACCGGTAGCAGAGCCGCCCGCCGAACTCGACCAAGCTCTCGCCGTCGCTGACCTGGACATCGTGGTTGTCGGACATCTGCCGGTCGTACCAGGCCATGCCCCCAACATCGTCCAAGTAGGCCGACGCGGCCTCCCAGTCGATGTCCGGGCGCGACACCAACCGGACCTTGGGGCTGACGGGCCTCATTGGAAGATCTTCCCGATCTGGTCGAGGTCGAGGGCCACGTTGAACTCAGCCATCCGCTGGTTGATCTCCTCGTCGGTGAAAGGCGTGTCGTCGAGCATCCCGGCCACCATGACCCCGGCCATCGTGTCCACGGCGGCGTGGTAGTGGGCGTCGGTCATGTAACGCTTCTCGGTCCTGGTGGCCCAGCACCACCGCTCAGCCGCCCGCCTGCGCCCGTAGTAGTGCAAGCCGTGGATGAGGCGCTCAGCGAAGTCCCGCTCCTCTTGGGACCACACCTGGGCCATGTGGTGCTCTAGCTCTCGGGCCAAGCGGTGGTTCATGCTTCGGTCCTTTCGGGCAGGGCGAGTTGCTGATCGACGTACATCTCGTAGACGGTGCGGCCCTCGAGTCCCCCCTCGGCGTGCATGAACGGGAGCATGATCTGGTCGAAGGTGACCATGCCGGTCCGCACGATGGCGAGCTGGGCTTCGACCCAGTCCTTCATAATCCGCCAGGCCACCCGCTCAGCCTGGGCGCGGCCCTGGTAGCGAGGCGGCACCCGGTCCTTGCGGAGGGCGATCTCCACCGCAGCGGCGTTGACCGGCAGGGTGAAGGTCCGCACCCCGTGGACCGTCTGGGTGGCGAAGGCCAACCCCACCGGGCGCCCGCTGTCGTCGTAGGTCGTCATCACCTGCCGCGCCCCCGCCTTGACGAGGATCTCGATGACCAGGGCCGCCGTCCGCACCGCCTCCACCGAGGTGGTGTAGTTCAGCAGGGGCATCAGATGTCGATGTCGCAGAAGCAGGTGAGCCACATCGGCGTGCTCCCCACCCCGCGATTGAAGATGACGGCCCCGTAGACGGGACCGGGGCCGACGTAGTCATCCACGGCGGCGGCCATCGAGTGCCCGGTCGTCCACACGTCGTCCACGATGAGGTGGCAACCGGGGCCGACCGCGAAATGGGCCTTCATCGCTTCGGCCAGCCGCAGCCCGCCAGTCGGGATGCCCTCCACGCTCGAGTAGGGCGGCACGATCTCCGACAGCCGCTTCGCCACCATGGCGATGTCCTCGTCGCTCAGCCGGTCGCAGTTGATCCGGTACTTGGACCGCTCCCCGGAGTGGAGGGTGAAGTCGCCCCGCTCGAACAAGGTCACCGGATCCTCCTCCATCGACGGCGGCGAGGGGCTGAGGGCTCGACGAGCCGCAGCGACCCTGCTGGTTCCCCGCCGGCCCGGTAGGCGAAGGCTGGATGACGCTCCTCAGCCCACAGGCGGGCGAGGAGCCACGGGCAGTTGCCGTGGACGACGTAGCCCTTCCCCCGATCGATGCCGTCACAGAGGACGCAGACGCCCTCGCCGTCCACGGGCTCGTCGCGGGAGGCCAGCGACCGGGCCACGTCCTCGGCGGTCGGCCCGGTCACTGCTCCAGGTGAGGTTCGAGGGTGACCGGGTAATCGACGCCCATGATGACGGCGGTCAGCGCCTCAGGTGAGCCGTCAGCGGCAAGGTGGGGGTGGGCCTCGACCTCGCCCGTGCCCACCACCAGCGTGTAGCCCCATGACCCCCCGCTCTTGCCCCAGAGCGCCCGCGTGCCGTCAACGAGGCGCACCTCGATGATCGGCCCCGCAGTGTTATGGAGCACCCTCGCCGCCACGCCCGCGGCGAGGAGGCAGGCGACGATCTGGGCGTGCTGCACCTGATCGTCACTCGAGGTCACGTCACTCAGCCTCAGCCATGTGGTGGGCGAGCAGGGCGGGGTTGACGAAGCACGGGTCACAGAGGAAGACGGCGAAGGGGAAGGACCCAGCGGGCAGGTCGGCGCGGGATGGGTCCACGGGGACCGACACCTCGACACCGCAGCCCGCGCACTCCATCGGGTACTCAGCGAGCCAGACGGGGTCGATGTTCCCCCGGTTCAGGCAACTGACGCACGGGCCACCGGAGTACCGGGCCGTCGCCTTCAGGTGCTCGACCGCCTCAGCCGTGGCCCGGAGCTCGATCAGCACGTCCTCGACACCAGCGGTGAGGCCGTCGTAGCTACCCACCCGGACGGTCGCCATGACCTCCCGCTCGCAGCACGGGCTACGACGGTACACGTCGATCCCGAAGTAGCTGGGGCTGTCCTTCATCTCACTCGCAAGAGCGTCAACGTCGGTGTATTTACGCATGTCCTCACCATATGGAACGGGGCCTGGGCCGTCAACTTTTCTTAGCAGCATATCGGCCCTTTGTGACAGGTTCTTGACCCTCGTCGGCGACCGGGGTCCAGCCCTCGCAGTGGCACCCGTGGGCGGCGCAGGGCCGCACCGGCTCAGCGCCCCCGTGGAAGCTCGCCGCGTGGCCGCAGCCACCGCACCGGGCGCGGGGGTCAGCCACCGGGCAGCCCCTCCTTCAGCCGGTCCTCCCGGTACGCCCCGTAGGCCAGGCGGCTCCAGTTGTTGATGGCCCCGACGCCGTTGCCGGTCATCGTGTCGAACTCCTCCTTGTCGCCCTTGATGTCGATGGCGAGCTTCTCCCGGCGGAAGGGGATGACGTGGAACAGCGGCGTGCCCGCCTTGATGAGCACCGCCTGGCCGATGGGGGCGTGCCACATGCAGATGAGGTTGAGCACCGGGCAGCGGTCGGAGTCGAGCACGCCAGGGAAGACGGTCCAGTAGGGGCTCGGGTGGTACGCCGGCCCCTGGAGCAGGACCGACCAGCCCTTGGGCGTGCGGATGTACCAGGGGGCGATGATCTTCAGCATCCAGGCGTGGGTGCCTTCGGGGCGCGGATAGTGGTCCCAGATCTCAGGCTGGAAGACATCGACCTGGGGCGGGCAGGCGGCGTCCCAAGTGAACCCGCCGTCGATGGCGGTGACGATGTAGTCGGCCCACATCGGCAGGACGTAGCCCAGCCCCATGTAGTCAGAGATGCCGGGACAGGACTTGATGGTGGTGTCCTGCCGCACCCGGAGGTTGGGGTACTTCCGGTCCTTCAGGAAGGGCGGCTGCGACCGCCACCACTCAGGCATGGCCTTCCCCGCAGCGACCGGCGGGAACATCTCCGTGATCCTGGGGGAATGGGTGACGAACTCCACGGTGGGCACCTTGCGGCGGCCCATCAATGCACCACCTCAGAGTCGGGGTCCACGTCGGCGTTGTCGTTCGGGTAATCCGGCTTGGCCATCGGCTCCGACAGCGACAGCCGGATCTCCTCTTGCCGCTGCTGGATCTCCTGGCGCTTCGCCCTCATCTGCTCCTTCACCGCGTCGATGCGCCGGATCGGCTTGGCGCAGTCCCAGCAGAAGTCAAGCTGGACTGAGCTCCCATCGAGCGCCCCCACCGACAGCGCCACCTTGTTCTCCAATGAGATGTCCTTTGAGCAGCCATCGCAAAGCAGTGCCGCCCCCATATGGTTCTCCTCGCTCAGGTCTTTATAAGGTAATTCATCGTGAGGTAAGGCTGGAGATTGCTATGCGCCCCGCCCGATCCCGCCGTGGCCGACGACCCGGTGTGGTTGTGGTTCGCAGTGTGCGAGTGATCGACGCTCACCCAGGAGGAACCGTGGTCATGGTTGGCGTTGTGGAGGTGCCCCTGGGACACCCAGCCAGAGGCGTTGTCCCCGTTGGGTGCCCCCCTGGCCGTACCGTCCACGTTGATCGGGACCGCCCCGGCCCAGTTGGCACCTTCCCACGGAGCTTCAGAGGCGATCCCGCCGCGGTCATGGTGACCGTGCGTCTGGGTGCCGTTCCAGTGCATGTTGCCGATCCAGCCAGTGTGCCAGTGGCCGATGCCGTGGTAGTGGTTCCGGTCGATGTCGCCGGTATTGAAGTTGTTCCCATTGACGTAGTGGGTGTGGTTGGCCGACTGGCCGGCCGACGAGAAGTTGTTGGTGTCCACCGTGACGGCGTGGTTATGGGACGGCAGCGAGGCTGAATCGAGCGCGACGGTCTTGGCCCCGCCCGCCTCCCCCAGTACGTCGAACTCAGCCTGGGCGGCGTCCTGCATGACGATGGAGCGGCCCTTCAGGTTGGGCAGGTTGAAGGTGGTCGAACCGTCGCCCGCCCCGTACTGGATGCCGACAGCCGCGAAAAGCTCGGCATAGGTCGCACGGCTCACCGCGGAGCCGTCGCAGAACAACCAGCCACTGGGGGCGTCCGACCGGGCGCTGGGCATGAGCATCCCCGCAGGGATCACCACCTCAGGGAAGGAGGTGACGCCCATCAGCCATCCGCCGGGAAGCAACAGGTGATCTGGAAGTAGCTGGTGGCCCCGCTGTTCGGGATCACGTCGCCATTGCTGTCAACGTCAAGACGGGCATGGGCTCCGCTCGTCTCCACCCCGATGAGCAGTCGGAGCCTGGGCCGGAATCCCACTGGCAGGTTGAAGCACGGCTGGCCGATGGTGCCACTCTTGATGAGGCACTGAATGAAGGTGACGCCGGCGAGCCGCCGGTACATAGCGGCATTACCGAACGTGGCGTCATAGACCAGCCAGCCATTGAGCAACGCCGGCGTGAGCCACCCGGTGTCGGGGATGACGAACTGGTGCCGGTGGTCGGAGCGCGAGGCCAGCAGCCCGACACCGGGCGCGCCCGCCGCCGTGGTGACGGCGACCGGGGTGGCATCGGAGAACACCTGCCCCTGGTAGATGGAGATGCTCATCAGACTCCCTCCAGCCCGGAGATCGTGACGGTGATGGCGCTGCCGACTGAGGCGATGGCCGAGATGAAGTCCTGCGACTCGAGCACCTGGGTCATGTCGAACGGCACCAAGGCGTTGGGCGGGATCGTGACCGTGGGGATGATGCGGTTCGAGTTGCCCGCCGCGGCCCCGAAGGGCACCAGGGAGAGCGCCAAGCTCACCGCCGCGGCCGACGTGTTGACGATCACGATGTTCTTGATGACGGCCTTCCGCCCCGACTCGACGGTGTAGTACGTCACCTCGCCCGTGGTGGCGACGAACTGGGCGAGCCGCTTCGGGGTGAAGGCCATCACGCTCCCACGTATGTCCAGGCGAAGTGGGAGTCGCCGTCCTCGATGACGAGGTTGCCACCCGCCGAACTGATGTTGACGAGCTCCATGTAGTCGCCCACGGCCAGGCGCACGCCGTTGGCGGTCACCGGCACCTTGTGGCTCCAGTTCACGTTGCTCGCCGTGAGTACCGTGCCGTGAGTGGGGCCGGAAGCACCGGTCAAATTCTTCCGCAGGCCAGCGCCGCGGGAGCCGGTGCCGCCGACGAAGCCCGCCGTGCCCTCGATGTTGTAGACGCCCGCCTCCTGGCAGGTGAGCCGTGTCGGGTTCCCGCCTGAGAAGGAGTTCCAGGTGTCCTCGTCGGCGGTGTCGAACGTCGTCGCCAACCACGCGGCGTTCCCAGCGGCGCGGATCGTCGTCGCCCGTAGCTTGGCGACGGGGGACCGGGAACCGCTGAGCTTCCACGAAACGCCGTCCCACTGTCGGCCCCGCAGGGTGTCAGTCTCGAAGATGACCATGCCCACGAAGGGGAGGGCGGGCCTGGTCGAAGAGGTACAGGTGAACGGCAACCCCGGTGTCGGGCTCCCCGGTTGCCACAACGGCGGGGCGGCCACGGTGACCTGGGCACTGGCCCGGATGATGTAGTTCAGGACGATGGACGGCTGGAGGTTGTTGTGGGCCGTCCCGCTGCCGTTGGAGATGGTGCCGAGCCCGTGGTCGTTGTTCACGCCCACGGCGACGTGGTAGCGGTTGATGTCCGAGCCGCCGTCAGCCGGGGCGTTCGTCCAGGCGTTGCCGTAAGAGTGGTTGTGCGCCGCTAGCTCAGCGATCGAGAGAGCGACGGTCTTGGCCCCTCGAGTCTCGCCCAGCACATCCCAGTCGGTGTCGGAGGCATCCTGCATGACCACCGTGCGGCCCTTGACGTTCGGCAGGTTGAACGTGGTCGAGCCGTCGCCCGTGCCGTACTGGGTGCCGATGACGGTGAACAGCGAGGAGTAGGTGGCACGCGAAACGGCGGCCCCGTCACAGAGCAGCCATCCGGCTGGTGCAGCGACCCCCGCGTAGGCGATGACGCTGCCCACCGGGTACTCAGTGATGACCGGCCGGTCCAGATCGGGGTAAGTGACGACGCTGCCCATCACTGATCCGCTATGAACTGGATGCCAGCGAAGCTGACCCAGCCTCGACCGATCGGTCCTGCCACATCGCCGCCTAGCTGAACGTCGTATCGGTTAGCGCCGTTGTCGGCAAAGGCCGAGAACAGGCGCACGATGCCACCGGGCCGGAAACCGGCTGGCAGGTTGAACGCGACGCCGTTGCTCGCGCTGACGCTGTTGAGGAGGCCACGGAGGTAGACGACGCCGAGTCGCTTCCTGTACATCGAGGCGATGGCGTAGTTCCCGTCGCTGTAGAGCGTCCACCCGTTGAGCAATGTCGGCGCGAGCCAGCCGGTGTCGTCGACGTAGCCGGTGCCGGGCGCGAGCGTACCGGTGATGTCCTCCACCGAGATCTGCTTGCCGCCGGCGCTGCCCTCGATGACCAGGGATCCTGAACCGCCGAACCTGACCAAGCGCACGTCGTAGGTATGGGGGCCTGGTGTCGGGAAGACCACCAGGCTGCCGTCGAGCATCTGTCGGTTGCTCGCCGCGGCGAAGTCACCGATCCAGATGCGACCCTTGCTGACGCCGTCCTCGTAGACCTCAGCCAGAAAGTTCCCGGCACCCACGGTGGACTGCACCTGGGACTTGCAGAAAACGCGCAGCGAGCGCCCAGCCGGGACGTTCACCGGGGCGGTCAGGTCGGTGAGGATCGTGGGACCGGCCGCTGAGATCGTCTGATCGTTGCTGCTGCTGATCGTGGACAGGTTGATCGGACCCGGCCCACCGGTCCCCCCGGTGATGTCCTCGATCAGGAGGAACGCCTTGATGTCCGTGCCCGCCCGGTCGAAGGTCAGCGTCCCCGCCGCGCCGACGATGCGCTGCACGGTCACCTTGTAGGTGTGCTGGCCCTGGGCCGGGAAAGCGACGCCGATGAACTCCCGGCCCCCTCCCTCCGCGGTGTTGAAGGCGTCGATCCGGTGCGTGCTGATGACGACGGCGTCTTCGTACATGCGGAGGAGGAAGCCCTCGCCCGCCGTCATCACTGCGATGTGGCCCTCATGGTGGGTCAGCCGCAGTGTCCGGTTCGCCTGGACGAAGATCGGGATCGAAATGATCTCAAGCTCGGTCCCGCCCGACGTGGTCAGGGCGGCGGTGGCATCCTCCTTGTAGCCCAGCACGGAGTTGGCGGTGGCCAGTTGCTGCGGCGGGTAGGTGTCGATGGGCACTAGGCCGCCGCCTCGTAGTTGAAGTCGAGGTGGCCCTCGTCGGTGATGGCCCAGGTGTACGGGATCGCCTCCGTGACGAGGTTCTTGCCGTAGCCCTCGGCCATCTCGAGCAGTTGCAGGCCGGCCACCTGCCACCCGACGACCGGCAGGCGCGAGGTCGAGACAGCCGCGCTCAGGTCACGGATGTACCCGCTCGCCACGCTCGCCTCAGTGCCCCATGGCGGGGTGATGGGCAGGACCGGCAGGGAGATCCGGTACGTCCCCGACCCGATGGTGATCCCGCTGGTGCCGAACTTCCAGTCCACCGACCCGATGATGAGCCGCCCGAACCTCTGGTAGCGGCCCGTGATGCCCCCGCCCGTGCCCAGCACCGGGTTGGTGGTGGTCGCCGTCAGCGTCGCCCCGTAGGCCGTCCAGGCCGTGTCGGGGGCCGCAGGGGTGGCGTCCCCGAAGGTGACCCCCGACACCGTGAGGGTGAGCGAGCTCGCGACGCTGGCCTTGGCCGAGATGAACCCGCCCGTCGCCAGCACCTGGGAGAAGGTGAAGATGACCGTCTGGTAGGCCGGGATGATGGCGTTGGTGATGATGGCGTTGGTGGCACCCGCCGAGCCCGCCGAGGGCACGAAGGACACGTCGAGGGCGACGCTGCTCCCCGTGGTGTTGGAGACGAGGATCTCCTTGACGATGGTCGCCGTCGCCGCCGGTGAGGTGTAGAGGGTGCCGTAGCTCGTCCCCGGCTGGGCCTGGGCGAGGCGCGTGGGCGTGTAGGTCGGCAACTAGAAGCCCCCCATGAAGACGAGCGCGTCGGTTTCCCCGCCACCGCCGGCGACCACCTGCCAGGTCTGGTCACCCCGCAAATACTTGGTGGCGTCGGCCCCCGCCCCGCCTAGCTGGGCCGTGGGCACCTTCGTCCCGGCGTCGAGGGCGGCGTACCCGCTCGCCGCCCCCTTCTCCGACTCCTTCTGATAGCCCAGGTGGGGGTCAGCCAAGGCTTCATGGGCCGTGATGGCGGCGGTGACCTCGGTGTCCCTGGCGATGGCCGCCGGGATGATGGCGTCGATCAGCAGGCCCGACCCGTCGAGCCCTGCGTAACCGTTGGGCTGGCCCTTCGCGGAGGTGGCCTGCTTCCCCGCCAGGGCGGTGGTCATGGTGGTGGCGAAGTTGGGGTCGTCGGCCAGGGCGGCGGCAAGCTCGTCGAGGGTATCGAGGGCACCGGGGGCGGCGGCGACCAGGGCGTTGACGGCGGCGGTGATCTCAGTGTCGCGGGCGATGCCGGCCGGGATGGCGGCGTCGAGGATCAGCCCGGAGCCGTCGAGGCCCGCATAGCCACCAGCTACCCCCTTCTCCGACTCCTTCTGGTAGCCCGCGTGGGGATCGACCGCCCCTTCGTGGACCGCCATCGCCGTGGCCACCTCGGCGTCGGTGGCGACCTCCGGGGGCATGTCCCCGATGAGATGGGTGTGGGCGGGCGCCCCGGTCGCCGTGATGGTGATGTCCGTTTCGTTGTTGCCGGGGTCGTCCGCGACGGTGATCGAGATGTAGGGGCCGTCGCTGAAGTTGAGGCCCGTCCGGGCCGTGAACGGGATCCCCGCCTTCTTGACGACGTGGCCACCGCTCCCCCCACCGCCCCCGCCGGTCGAGGCGATGACCACGTCCACCTCGCCGTTGACGAGATCGTCGGTCACGGCGAGGACGACGTTGGCCCCCTCGATGAAGTTGATGCGGGGGGCGACGCCGACCAGGAACCCGGCCTTGGCCACGGCGAGCCCGACCGCAGGCAGCACGGCGGCTCCGGAGGACGACACCCCCGACACCACGAAGGTCAGGGCATTGGCCACCCCCGACCGCACGGAGATGAAGTCGCCCGCCTCGAGCACCTGGGTGAGATCCAGCACCACCATGGTGTGGGACTGGACGACGGCCCCCTTCAGCAGCCGGTTGCCGTCCGCCACCGCCGCCCCTGAGGGCACCAGGGACACGTCAACGGTCGCGGAGACAGCGGCGACGTTGGCGATGACGATCTGCTTGATGATGGTCTTGGTCAGCGTCGGCGTGGTGTAGATGGTCGTTTCGGCAGTCGTTCCGGGGGCGGCGACGGCGAGGCGCTTCGGGATCCAGCCCATCAGATCTCCTCGAGCAGTTCGATGACCTCGTCGGCCAGCCCCCGCCCGTACCGCTCGACCAGCCCCCGGTAGAAGGCCGCCTCA
>Ga0193711_1000116_pt1 | contig 14851 bp, 19 predicted proteins | sample H3m2metaG_FD_144922 | JGI IMG/M metagenome (GOLD analysis project Ga0193711, IMG submission 144922) | Soil microbial communities from a riparian zone of the East river system, Colorado, United States - H3m2 | ecosystem: Environmental > Terrestrial > Soil > Riparian zone | place: USA: East River...
GCTCGTCTCCGCTGCCGGCGCGATCGTCGTCCTCGTCGCGTATCACGCCCTTCGGGGTTCCCCGGCTCGCGCGTAGCATCACGCCTGCTCTCGCCGAAAGCCCCCACAACGGGTAACGTTGTGGGGCTCTTTCTTGCCCATGTCTTCGAGAGGGTCCTTTTATCGCATGACGCCGCTCGTTCGCCGCCGCAAGCCTGAGCAGTCCAAACGGGCCCGACACGGAGATCGGCCCGGCCGGCACCCGCTCGCCAAAACCCCCACGGGCATCTCGGGGCTCGATGAAATCACGCACGGAGGACTGCCTCGCGGGCGGCCTACGCTCGTCTGCGGCGGCGCGGGGTGCGGCAAGACGCTGCTCGCCATGGAGTTTCTCGTGCGCGGCGCCCTCGAATACAACGAGCCCGGTGTCTTCATGTCATTCGAGGAGACTCCGGATGACCTCGTGGAGAATGGCCGCTCGCTCGGGTTCGACCTGCAACGGTTGAGCACTCGCCGTCAGCTGCTGCTCGATCACGTGCGCCTCGAGCGCGCAGAGTTGACGGAGGCCGGCGAATACGATCTCGAGGGCCTCTTCATCCGCCTCGGCCACGCCATCGATTCGATCCGCGCCAAACGCGTCGTCCTCGACACCATCGAGCTGCTGTTCTCCGGTTTGTCCGACCGAGCTCTCGTACGCGCCGAGTTGGGGCGGCTGTTCCGCTGGCTGAAGACGAAGCGCGTTACGGCCATCGTGACGGGCGAGGGGGATGCCGGACACTTGACGCGGCATGGGCTCGAGGAATACGTCTCCGACTGCGTGATCCTGCTCGATCAGCGGGTGATGGAGCAGAGCGCCACTCGGCGCTTGCGGATCATCAAGTACCGCGGGTCGGGGCACGGCGGCAACGAAATGCCATTCCTCATCGACGACCACGGGGTCTCCGTACTACCGATCACGTCCCTGGGCCTCACGCACCAAGTGAGCACCGCGCACGTGTCCACTGGAGTGGTCGGGTTGGACGCGATGTTCGGGAAGAAGGGATATTACCGCGGCAACAGCGTGCTCGCGTCCGGAACGGCGGGCACCGGCAAGTCCAGCGTGGCGGCGCACTTTGCCGAGGCCGCGTGCCGGCGCGGCGAGCGCTGCCTCTACTTTGCGTTCGAGGAGTCAGCGAGTCAAATCGTACGCAACATGCGGTCCATCGGGATCGACCTCGAGCCCTGGATGCGCCGGGATCTGCTGCGGGTGCACTCCCAGCGGCCCACGGCCCTCGGTCTGGAAGCGCACCTGGTCGCGATGCATCGCGTCATCGAGGACTGGAAGCCTCGGGTGGTCATCGTGGATCCGGTCACCAACATGATCGCGGTCGGCAGCGAGACCGAAGTGAAGGCGATGCTCGCGCGGCTCATCGATTTCATGAAGCTCAGGCAGGTCACCACACTCTTTACCTCCCTAACCGAGGGGGGGCGCGTGGCCGAGCGGACCGACCTGGGCGTTTCGTCACTGATGGACGTCTGGATGCTGCTCGGCAACCTGGAAACGAACGGCGAGCGCAACCGCACAATCCAAATCGTCAAGGCGCGGGGGATGGCCCACTCGAACCAGGTGCGCGAATTCGTGATGACCGACGACGGCATCAAGCTGGTTGACGTGAGCCGCCGGGCCGATGGGAGCGTGGCGATCGGGTCGGCCCGTGGGGCCCAGCAGAAAACACCCGCCGACAACCGCGTGCCGCGCCGCGGGGGCAGGCGCAAGAGCGAATGAAGAACGGAGCGCGCCGCACCTGGCACTTGCGGCTCTACGTCGCTGGGCAGACGCCCAGGTCGATCGCGGCCCTCGCGAACCTGAAGCGCCTGTGCGAGGAGCATCTCGCCGGGCGCTACCGCATCGAGATCGTCGACCTCCAGAAGCAACCCCATCTGGCGCGCCGTGACGAAATCGTCGTGCTCCCCACGCTGGTGCGACAGTTGCCGCAGCCGATCCGTAAGATCATCGGCGATCTCTCGAACCAGCAAAAGGTGCTGGTCGGGTTGGATGTGACGCCGGGTGAGCCCGAGGCGTGACCAAGAAACGGAAGGCGCCGCGTCGCCCACGGGCGGGAGTGCGGGAGCTCCGGCACCGGCTCCAGGCCGCGGAAGAGACCGTGCGCGCCATCACGACCGGCGAGGTGGACGCCTTGGTGGTCGCACGCGCCAACGGCGAGCAGGTCATCACGCTCGCCGGGGCGGAGCTGGCCTACCGCGTCTTGTTTGAGCAGATGAACGAGGGCGCCGTGACCCTCACGCCGGACGGCCTCGTCGCCTACTGCAACCGGCGCTTCGCCGACATCGTGCGCACGCCGCTCGCGCGCGTCATCGGCGCGCCGCTGCGCCGTTTTGTGCCGCCTGAGGAGCGCACCGCGTTCGAGGTCCTACGTCAGGGGGGGAACACCGGGAACGCGCGGGGTGACCTGCGCTTTCGGACGGGCGACGGGTCTCTGGTGCCCGTGGCGGTGTCCTTCGCGCCGTTGCATGCCGAGGGGAGCGCCGACGTGATCGGCGTCGTTGGCGTGATCCGGGACATCACGGAGCGCGCGCAGGCAGAAGACCTCCGCAATCGGTTGGTCGAGCAGGTGATGACCGCCCAGGACGAAGAGCGGCGGCGCATCGCCCGGGAGCTGCACGATGAGACCGGGCAGTCGCTGACCGCGCTGCTCGTGGGACTGCGGACGATCGAAGGGTCCCAAACCACCGCGCAGGCCATCGAGCTGGCGCAGCGGCTCCGCGAAACGACCGCGCAAACCCTCATCGACGTCGGACGCCTGTGGCGGGGGCTGTATCCAGGGGTGCTCGACGATCTGGGCCTCGGTGCCGCGGTCACACGCCACGCGGAGGAGTTCGCGCAGGCGTACCGCGTCGCCGTGACGGTGCGGACCGAGGGCCTCGACGGGGATGGGCTGTCGCCGCTGCTCCAGGGCACCGTTTATCGACTGTTGCAGGAGGCGCTGACGAACGTGGCGCGACATGCCGGCGCCCAGCGCGTGAGCGTGCGCCTGGTGCGCCGCACCGGGTCGGTCGAGTTGTGCGTGCAGGATGATGGCGCCGGTTTCAAGCCGGGGAAGAGCGGGCGCCTCGGCCTGCGGGGCATGCGCGAGCGCGCGGCGCTGCTCGGAGGGTCGATCGACGTCGAGTCGCAGCCCGGAGTGGGGACCACGATCACGGCGCGCATTCCGGTGCGGGACGCGTAGCGCGAGTGTCCAAGATTCGCGTGCTCATTGCCGACGACCACGCCGTGCTTCGGGCGGGTCTCAAACTCCTCATCGGCGCCGAGTCCGACATGGAAGTGGTGGGTGAGGCTGCGGACGGCGCCGAGGCGGTGCAGCGCGCGCACACCACAGCGCCAGACATCGTGCTGCTCGACCTCACCATGCCGGGAGGTCGCGGGACCCGGACGATTGAGGACGTCGTGCAGCTCACGCCCAGGCCTCGCGTGCTCGTGCTGACGATGCATGACGATGCGGCATCCATGCAGGCCGCGCTCTTGGCTGGCGCGTCCGGATACATCGTCAAGAAGGCGGCGGACGTGGAGCTGTTGACGGCGATTCGCGCCGTCCATCACGGTCGTACCTTCGTAAACCTCACGCGTCCCGGCGAGGAGCAGATTGCCCGTCACTCGCCGGCCGGCGGGAACCCCAAGCCGCTGAGTCCACGCGAGACCGAGGTGCTTCGCCTGTTGGCGCAGGGCCATTCGTATCGGGAAGCCGCCGAGCAGCTGGGTGTGAGTGTGAAGACGATCGAGACGCACCGCAAACGCCTGGTCGACAAGCTCGGTCTCAAGAGCCGCGCCGAACTGTTCCGCTTCGCCGTCGAGGTCGGCTTGCTCGAACCGGAGTAGCAGGGGCATGTTCTTGGGTGTCGGGGATTTCCCCGACCCCCCCCTCCCCTTGGCGGGGTTTCCCCGATGGCCACGGTGTGGGATGCGGTCTACACTGCACTCGGGGAATGAGGCCCAATCCTTGGAGGTTGGTGCATGGCGAAGCGGATCCTCGTGTTGGTGATCGAAGACAACCGTTTGGTGCGGGAAGGGCTCGCCGCCCTCCTGAACGAGCAACCGGACTTCAAGGTCGTCGCCGCCGCCGAAGGCGGCAACGCCGGCCTGCTCCAGGTGCGGGAGGTCAAGCCGCACGTCGTGCTCGTGGACGCGACCTTGGGGAGTCACGACAGCCATCGTTTGGTAGAGAGCGTCCGGAAGGAAGTTCCCGCGAGCAAGGTCATCGTCATGGATCTGCTCCCGGCGCGGGAAGACATCATTGAGTTCATCAAGGCCGGGGCCAACGGATTCATCGTGAAGGATGCGACCATCGAGGAATTCGTCAAGACGATTCGATCGGTCGCGGACGGGGCGGATGTCGTTCCCGCCTCTCTCACCGGCACGCTGCTCTCCCACATTGTAGACCAGGCCGTGCACCGCAGCACAGCCGCCGTGCTGGAAGCCGTGCAGATGACGAAGCGCGAGCGGGAGATCACGAGCCTCATTGCCGAGGGCATGAGCAACAAGGAGATTGCCCAGCGGCTCAACATCGCGACCTACACCGTCAAGAGCCACGTGCACAATATCCTGGAGAAGCTGGCGTTGCACAGCCGCCTCCAGATCGCGGCTCACGCCCACAAATCCTCCGCGCCGCAGAGCGACCGACTCACCGCGTCACGCTGAACGCTCGCCTGCACCCAAGTAGCTAAGTCGCTTTTCATCCGGTCGGAGGATGTTTGCCTGCGCCACCCGCAGGCATTTTTTGTGCGATGAAGGATCTCTGGGCTTACGCATACAGAATCGTGCCGCCCCAGTCCTCGCAGGGTCTGGGCACGATCCGCGCGCTCTTGAAAGACGAGGCGGTGGCCGCGCAGGGCAGCGCCCGTACCTGGTCGGGTCGCCTCGTGCAGGAGCCCGACGCCACGCACATCCTGATCGTGAGCGACGACATCCGCGGGCGCGATCACTCCATCAATCGCCAGATCGAAACCGAGTTGCAGAGGCTCGACGTGACCTACGTCGTGACCGAGCCCTTGGCGGTGGCGGGCCACGCGGCAGGCGTCGAGTGGCTGGCCACGTATGGCGGGAACGGAGCCTAGATGCCCATCCGCTGCGCGTGGTGCGGTTGCCACATCGGCGATGACTCGCGGCTCCCCCGCGCCAGTCACGGGATTTGCTCCGCGTGCGAGAAGCTGAATTTCCCCGAACCCGCCACGTTCGTGGCATGGGAGGACTCCGATGGCGCTTAAAGGAGACAGACTCATCTGGACCGTCGTGATCGTCCTGCTCGCACTGTGGGCGCTCGGCAGCGTCAACGCCGTGGGCGGACTGATCAACCTGCTGCTCGTCGTCGCGGTCATCGTCATCGCGGTACGCTTGCTGCAAGGCCGGAGAGTCATATGAGGGCTCGGTTGTCGTTTCGACTGCCGTTGCTGGGGCTGATCGTCGCGTGCAGCACGCCGCCCGCCGTCGCGAAGCCGACCGCACTCGAAGGTCGAGAGATCTTCCGCTTCGATACGTTCGGGGATGAGGCGTTCTGGACCGACACCCTGCGCATGCATGAAGTGGTCCAGGGTGTGAGCCCAGCGACGGCGCTCGGGGTGGGCCTCAAGGTCGACCTCGACGCGCTACCCGCATCACTGGTCAGCGACCTCAAGGCCGGGCGAGTCGACCTGACCAGCCCGGCGACGACGGTCGCGCTCCTCAAGCTCGATGCGGTCGTCGGTGTCCAGGCGACGGTGGATACCAACGGCCGAGTCGTGTCGTTCGGCGTCACCTGCGCGCTGTGTCACTCGACGGTCGACAACTCGCTCGCTCCAGGCATCGGCCGTCGGCTGGACGGATGGCCGAACCGGGATCTCCAGCCGGGCACGATCTTGTCGCTCTCACCCGCGCTGCAGGCTGCGCCGACGCACGCCCTGCTCACATCGTGGGGCAAGGGCAAGTACGACGCGCGCTGGAACCACGACGGGAAGAACGATCCGGTGGTGATTCCTCCGGCCTACGGTCTCGCGGGAACCAACCTGGCGACCTACACCGGTGAAGGGTCGATCAGCTACTGGAATGCCTATGTGGCCGTGACGCAGATGCACGGCCTGGGGACGTTCGTCGCCCCCAAGATTCGCGACGACATCCACCATACGCCCGACCTCGTGACGTCCAAACTGCCGGCGCTGCTGCTCTATCAACTGAGCCTGGAGGCCCCAGCGCCTCCCGCCGGCACGTTCGACGCAGCTGCCGCCGCGCGGGGAGCGGCGGTGTTTGGTGGCGTGGCTCGATGCGCGTCCTGCCACGTTCCGCCGCACTACAGCGACGCGAACAGGGGTCTGCACGCCCCCGCGGAAGCCGGGACCGATCCCCAGCTCGCGCAACGCGGCTCGACCGGGAAGTACCGCACCACGCCGCTGCGCGGCCTGTGGCAGCATCCGCCCTACTTCCACGACGGCAGCGCGGCGACGCTCGAAGCCGTGGTCGACCACTACGTGCGCGTGCTGAACTTGCATCTCAAGCCGCAGGAGCGGACGGACCTGGTGCAGTTCCTGAAGTCGCTATGACCGCCATCGCGCCGGTGTCGCACGCGCTCGATGACCGTCATCTGGTGGACCGCCACCTCGATGGCGATCCCCAGGCGTTCGGCGCCCTGGTAGACCGCCATCAGACCCACCTCCTCAACTTTGTGCATCGCATCATCGGGGACCGCGAACGCGCGGAGGATCTCGTCCTCAACGCGTTCGTTCGCGTCCACCGTCATCTGCGCTGGTTCGACCGTACCAAGGACTTCGGCGCGTGGCTCTACGACGTTGCTTCAAAGTTGGCCCAGGCTCACCGGCGTGCCTAAGTAGCTAGCTAGTTCGGCACGCCGCACCGACGCACCCCCCACCAATCGTTAAGTCGCATTCCATCCCATGAAGCGATGTGCGTTGCTCGTACCCGCGACGAGCTTGCCTACTGCGGGCGAGGGAGTTCCAACAACGAGCAATGGATCCCAAGCCGCCTGTAGGTACCCGAAGTGTTAGGGGGCACCAAATGTTTGCTTCAGTCAGACGTACCACACGACTTAGCGTCGTGATTTCTTGCGCCGCGCTGCTCTTGGCGGCGTGTGACATTCACACCGGCCCGGCTGGCCCAGGCCCGGGCCCCGGTCCAGGTCCTGGCCCGACCGGCCCATCGTTGGGCGCGGCACAGAGCTATGGGATTCTGGCGGGCTCGACGGTGACCTGCGTCGGTCCGGGCTCCATCTTGGCAGACCTCGGGCTCTCGCCCGGGAGCGCAGTGACCGGCTTCCCGACGTGCACGATATCGGGAACGCAGAACGTGGCCAATGCGGTCGCACTGGCGGCTCAGAGCGACCTGACGGTCGCGTACAACTCGCTCGCCGGTCGGGCGTGCGGCACGACGATTTCCGCCGATCTGGGTGGAACGACACTCGCGCCGGGCGTCTACTGCTCCACGTCGTCCGCGGGCTTGACGGGCACCGTCACGCTCGACGGCCAGGGCAACACCAACGCGACGTTCGTGATCCAGGTCGCGAGCGCGTTGACGGTCGCCGGTTCAGTCAATCTGATCGGTGGCGCCCAGGCGAAGAACGTGTGGTGGCAGATCGGCAGCTCCGCCACGATCGGCGGCGGCAGCGCGATGAAGGGCAACATCGTGGCGTTCACGACCATCACCCTGAACGACAACGCGACCCTGCTCGGCAGAGCGTTGGCGCGCAACGGGGCCGTGACGCTGGGCAGCAATAACACGATCACCCTGCCGTAAGGTTGGGGGCGGTCGCAGCAATAGTGTTCAACGTTCAGTAGGCAGCTCCGGGACCGAGCTCCACCGGCAGCCGCGCAGTGGTGGCCAATCGACAATCGAGGCCACGGGGAGCTCGCAAGGAGATGTTTATGTTCGCACGACTTATTGCGGTTGGTGTGTCGCGGCTCTGATTGCGGCCACACCCGCCCTCGCGCAGAGCCGGGGCTCGATGGAGTTCGGCGCCTTCGGCAGTGCTGGTTCGTTCGACAACAAGATCGGTCTCGATAACGGTTCCGGCTTCGGCGGGCGGTTCGGCATGTTCCTCACGCCGCGGCTCTCGCTCGAAGTGGACGGCGTCGGCATGAGCGCGAACCGCGCTAGCGGGTTTGCCGGTTCGAAGGTGAATGTCGGCATGATCTACGGACGGGCGCTGTGGGCTCCCATTCAGTGGGGCCGCACGTCGTTGCTCCTCGGCGCCGGCGTTACGCACGTCGACTATGAGTTCTTCGAGAGCTACGGCTTCAGCGCGCTGGGTGGCGTGAAGTTCGGGTTCTCGCCGAGCATGGCCTTGCGCGTGGACGGCATCGCGGACTTCCTCGCGAATTCGCCGCACACGAACCTGGGCGTCCGCGTGGGCCTCAGCTTCTATCGGAGCCCCGCCCGCTTGACCAACACGATGACGGTCGGGTCGGTCGTGTATGCTCCGCAGCAGCCGGATTCGGTCAGTGCAGCCGAGCAGCGGCAGCTCCGGAACACGGCAGCCGACTATCGCCAGCTGCGTGACTCGCTTTGGGCGAGCCGCGCGATGCCGGTCACGCCGTCGTCCGCCGCAGCGCTGGCGACGATGAAGGCAGTGATTCACTTCGACAACGATCAGTCGAACATTTCCGACTCGGCGAAGGCGATCCTCGACGAGAAGGTGGGGATCTTCAAGGCCAACCCAGCGATGCGCATTGTCATCGTGGGATTTGCCAGCCAGCCCGGGACGGCCGAGTACAACCTCGCGCTCGGCACACGGCGCGCGGAAGCGGCCAAGGCGTACCTGGTTTCGCAGGGCGTCGATCCGGTCCGCATCGAAATCGCTACACGCGGTGAGGGTGGGCTGTTGGTGGAAGGCCCCGGGGAAGTCGCGGATTCGGAGAACCGGCGTGGGCAGTTCCGGCTCCTGATCGCTGACCCGTATCTGGTGGCGCCAAAGAAGTAAGCACCGCAGGTGCAGGAACGAGCCGGGCGCGGGAACACCGCGCCCGGTTTGTGCTTCCAGCGCCTGCACCCAAGTAGTTAAGTCGTTTTTCATCCCGCTGAGCGATGTCCCCGCCTGGCCCGCGCGTGCAAGATCCAAACATGACGAAATCCAACATCAGGGCCTCCCTCGCGCTCGTCGTGGGTCTCACCGCGAGCAGCTGCGCCACCAACCCGGCGACCGGCAACCGGCAGATCATGCTGGTCAGCGAAGCGCAGGAAATCGAGATGGGGCGCCAGGCCGACGTGGCCGTCGCCCAGACCATCGGGCTGTACGCGGACCCCGTCTGGCAGCGCTACATCCAACAGTTCGGGGCCCGGCTCGCCGCTGTCTCGGAGCGCCCCAACCTGCCGTGGACGTTCCGGGTGGTCGACGACGCGTCGGTGAACGCCTTCGCCGTCCCGGGTGGGTTCGTCTACGTGACGCGCGGACTGCTCGCGCACCTCACATCCGAGGCCGAGCTGGCCTCGGTCGTCGGTCACGAGATCGGCCACGTCACGGCCCGGCATACCGTCGCCGCGATGAGCAAGCAGCAGCTGATCGGGCTGGGCCTGGCCCTCGGGAGCCTGGCGAACTCGCAGGTCGCGAAATACGCGGGCGCCGCCAACCAGGCGCTCGGGATCCTGTACCTCAAGTTCTCCCGCGACGACGAAAGCCAGGCCGATCAGCTCGGGCTGCGCTACATGCGCCGCGCCGACTTCGATCCACGCCAGATGCCCGAGGTGTTCCGCATGCTCGACCGGTTGAGCTCGGCGGAAGGCGGCGCCCGGCTCCCCACGTGGCTCGAGACGCACCCCAGCCCGGCGAATCGCGTGGCGGCCATCAACAAGCAGATCGCGGCCCTGCCGCAGGACTTCTCCGGCACGAGCGTCAACCGCGACTCCTATGAACGGCTGCTGGACGGACTCGTCTACGGGCTGAACCCGCGCCAGGGTTTCTTCACCGGCAACCAGTTCTCGCAACCCGACATGCGCTTCCGCCTGACGTTCCCTGACGGCTGGACTACGAACAATGGCGCCCAGGCCGTCGTCGCCGTCAGCCCGCAGGGCGACGCCGTGGTGGAGTTGACGCAGGCGCCCGAGGCGAGCGCCAGCGCGGCGACCAGCGCGTTTCTGGCGCAGCAGGGGATCACGAGCGGCTCGTCCGCGCGCGTGACCCTCACCGGCTCGCTCGCGGCCATCAGCACGCCCTTCTCGGCGGCGACCGAGGGCGGCACGCTCCGCGGTACGGTCCTGTTTGTGGAGTACGGCGGCGCAGTGTATGGCATTGTCGGCTACGCGCCGGAAGCGCGGTGGCCCTCCTATCAGGCGGTGGCCGAGCGCGCGCAGCGCAGCTTCCAGCCACTAACCGACCCCGCGGCGTTGAACGTGCAGCCGCACCATGTGGACATCCTGACTCTCACGCGCAGCACGACGGTCGCGCAGATGGCCAACGAACGGTCCTCACCGATTGGCGCCGCGACGCTCGCGCTCATCAACCAGGTCGAGCTGCAGACGCCGTTCGCGTCGGGCCGGCTCATGAAGTGGGTCATCGGATTATGAGTGGCCCGATCTTCACCGGCGTGGTGCTGACGACTCTCGGTGCCTTCGTCGGCGGTGTCGTGGTGAGCGGCATGTGTTTTCTCATCCTATTGAAGAGTGCCAGTTACAACTCGCATAGCAGAGCGACGTAGCGTCTCACAACGGAGGTGTGCCTTGAAACAGACCTATTGGATCAACGCGGCGGCGATGCTGAGCATCGTGGCCCTCAGTGGTTGCAGCAAGACGGGGCAGGCGGCAGAGGCGGAAAAGGCGGCGAAAGCCTCGGCGGCGGTGAGCTCCAGCCGGTCGCTCGACGCGGGACGCCATTTCACCGTAGCGACCCGGGATACGATCAGCTCACGGACCGCGAAGTCGGGGGATTCGTTCTCCGCCACGGTGCTGAATGAGGTGCAGGACAATTGGGGCCGTGTGGCCATCCCGGCGGGCTCCGTCGCCTACGGGACCATCACCGAGGTGAAGCCGGCGGCGGGGCCGAACAGCTCCGGCACGCTGACCCTGGTGCTGTCGAGCGTGACGGTGCGCGGCAAGAACTACTCGATCGACGCGAGTATTGACTCGTTGGCGACCGAGCGTCAGGGACGTGGCATCAGCACCGGCGACGCCGCGAAGGTAGCCGGTGGAGCAGCCGCGGGCGCGATCATCGGCCAGATCATCGGCAAGAATACGAAGGGGACCGTCATCGGCGCGGTCGTCGGCGGAGCAGTCGGCGCAGGGTACGCGGTGGCGACGAAGGACAGCGACATCCGCCTGCCCGAAGGTACGCACATCGTCGTGACGCTCCGGCAGCGCCTCAGCGTCAGCGGGAGCTAGCCATGAAGCCGCAACTGATCGCGGGGATCCTGCTCGTGGCCCTGGGGGCATTCATCGTGCTCCGCGGCCTGAATTACGGCTCGCAACGCAGCGTCCTCCGGGTCGGGGAGTTCCAGACCTCGGTCGAGGAGCAGCGGGCGATTCCCTCGTGGTTGGGCGTGGTGGCGATCGTCGGCGGGATGCTGTTGGTGGGCGCCGGCGCGCGGAAGCGGGGCCGGGCAGCCTGAGGCTGCTGGGCCAGTGGGGAGGAGGCGGGCGGCACGTCCGCCCTCTTTCTTCTCCGCGTCACGGAGGAGCATGTCGAACACGACATTGGCGGGAATGGTGGTGCTGGGCCTCATGGGGTGCGCGACGGTTGCCGCGAAGGTGCCCGAGCGTGAAACCGGTGGAGCCCTGGACCGAACGCTGGTCGTAGGCACGCTGGTCGAGGCGACCATCGAGGATGGGCGCTCGTGGCGCCGCAATCCGTTGGGGGAGACCCTGATCGCGATGGTGAACGCCGACATCCGCAACGCGGATGACCGAGTGGTGATCCCGGCGGGGTCACCAGTGGGACTGAAGGTTGTGCGCTGGCGGCCGCCGAGCCTCACGTTCACGGTACTCTCGGTCACGGTCGCGCGCCGGTTTTATCCGATGCGCGAGACGGTCGTGGTCGTCGGGCCGGGGACACGAATTGCGTTCGTACTCTCTGAGGGATTCACGGCGGGGAAGCCACTAGGAGGCATTCCATGAAAGTCACACGGATGATGTGGTACGCGGGTACGATCTTTACGACCACCCTGGGCCTGCTGGCGGTGTCTGTGAACGTCGCCGCGCAGCAGTTGGCCAGCACCGGGTACGCGCGGAGTGCGAGCGCTCCAAAGGATAGCGTGCGGGCCGATCGGAATAGAGCAGCGAATCTCAAGGCGTTCCGGGGGGTCGCGAGGAGGCTCAACACGACGCCCGAAGCGCTCCAGAGTGCATTCGAGCGCGCCCGCGAAACGAACCCGAAGCTCAGCCGCGGGAACTTCATCGCCGCCAACGTGCTGGCGGACAACCTCGGCGCGCGGCGTCCCAACGTCACCACCGCGGCGATCCTCGCCGGACTGCAAAACGGCAACAGCCTCGGCCAGACGCTGCAGAGCCTTGGCCTCGACAAGCAGGAAGTGAAGGACGCGCGGCGAGCCGCCGACCGTCGCATCAAGGACGGAAACCAGCGCGTCAAGGATGAGGACAGGCGCGCACGGTCCGCCGAACGGGCCCGCGAAGCCGATAGAAAGCAACGCGAACGCGAAGGCCCGGGAGCCAGTCGGTAGGTTGAGCAGCGAAGCGGAGCGGATTTGGGCGGGCACTCACTCGAGGTGCCCGCCTTGCTGCGTGCGCCGATTGAACCCAAGTAGCTAGCTAGTTCGGCAACACACCCCCCCTCGCCTTTCATCCCATGAAGCGATGTCAGCGCGCCGTACGCGCGGGCACCTTTCCAGCTGTGGGTGAGGGAGTTCCAACAACGAGCAATGGATCCCAGCCGCCCGCAGGTTAATGCGACGTGAAGGAGAAGTACATGAACAGTCTTACGAAGAATTCCAAGCGGGGAACGTGGTTGACGGCGCTACTTATGGTTGCCGTAGCGGTCGCCTGTAGCGACTCACCCGCGGGCCCAGTGGTATCGCCCGTCGACCCAGGCGCAGGCCCGGGCAACGGTCAGCCCAGCGCTCATGGTCCCGCGTCGGTGGTTCTGGGGGGAGCAGCCAGCTTCGTGATTCTGGCGAAGTCCGCGACCTCGAACGTTCCGACGTCCGCGATCACCGGGGATATTGGCTTGAGCCCCGCGGCCGCGAGCTACATCACAGGATTCTCGCTGGTGCATACCGCAGGCACGGCTGTCGGGACGTCGGCCCAGGTGACGGGCAACGTCTACGCCGCCGACTACGCGGTTCCGACTCCGGCGAACTTGACCACGGCGATTGGCAACATGCAAACCGCCTACACCGATGCCGCCGGACGCCCGACGCCTGATCACACCGCACTGGGTGCCGGTAACATTGGTGGGCTGACGCTGCCCCCCGGCCTCTACAAGTGGTCGAACAGCGTAACCATCCCCGTAAACGTCACGCTCTCCGGCAGCGCCAACGACACCTGGATCTTCCAGATCGCCGGCGGCCTGTCGATCGCTTCCGCGAAGCGCGTTGTGCTGAGCGGTGGCGCACTGCCGCAGAACGTCGTGTGGCAGGTCGCGGGTATTGTGAGCCTTGGCACGACCTCGCACATGGAAGGCATCGTGCTCGGGAAGACGCAGATCACGCTGGGCACCGGCGCATCGGTGAACGGCAGGCTGTTCGCGCAGACGCAGGTCACTCTGGCGGGCAACGCAGTCGTGCAGCCGTAGTCTCACGACCGTAGAAGCGGCTTTGGTTTTGAAGGGGTCAGAGGCCGCCGCAAGGCGGCCTCTACTCCATGGGAGATCCGATGCAAGCGCCTGCGCCATCGAAAACAATCGTCCGCTTTGAGATCGCGCCGCGCGCGATCGTGTGGATCCTGGCGACGATCGCGGGTGTGTGGTTGTTGCTCCAGCTCCACGCCATCGTGGTGCTGCTGGTGGTGGCGCTCGTGTTCGCCGGCACATTCAATCCGTTGGTCGAGTGGCTGGAGCGCCGCGGCCTGAAGCGCATCTACGCGCTCACCGTGCTCTTCGTCGCGTTGCTGCTCGTCACCTCCGTCCTGATCATCTTCACGCTCCCTCCGCTGCTCGAGCAGCTCGCCCAGATCGTGCGCGATGCGCCACACCATCGCGACCAGCTGGTGGTCCTGCTGCAGGAGCGCGAATTCACGGCCCCGCTGGCTCGCGCGGTGCAGAACGCCGGCCTGGAGCAGGGGCTCGCCCACCTCGAGACCGGACTCGTGGGCTATATGCCCCGCGTGTTGACGGCGCTCGGGTGGGCGGTGACCACGTTGTTCCTGACGTTTTATCTCCTCGCCGACGGCAAGCGCACCCAGGGCGCCCTCTACGCGGTCGTGCCGCGCGATTACCACATGCGGCTGGCGCGGATCCTCCAGAACCTCGAGGCGATCGTCGGTGGCTATATGCGTGGCCAGCTCATCACGTCCGTGGCGATCGGGGTCTTCACCTATGTGCTCCTGGCGCTGTTCCACGTGCCCAACGCGCTGTCGCTTGCGCTGTTGGCGGCGGTCGTGGATGTGATCCCCCTCATCGGCGGGCTGCTGGCCACCACGCCCGCGGTGCTCTCCGCCCTGTCCGTGGGCGTGCCCGCGGGCATCGTGGTGCTGGTCGCCCTGTGCGTCTATCAGGAGTTCGAGAATCGGATTCTGATCCCCAGGGTCTACGAGCATACGCTGCGCCTTTCCCCGGCCACCATCGTCCTCGCACTGCTCGCCGGTGGCATCCTGCTGGGGGTCATCGGGGCGCTGCTCGCTCTTCCAATCGCGGCGGGTCTCCAGATGGCGCTGCAGGAGCTGCGCGTAGACATGCCGGGGGATGACAGCGACGACCGGCCCGCGCTCGCCAAGGACGCGAGGACCGAGGCCACGTAC
>Ga0193711_1000117_pt1 | contig 14602 bp, 7 predicted proteins | sample H3m2metaG_FD_144922 | JGI IMG/M metagenome (GOLD analysis project Ga0193711, IMG submission 144922) | Soil microbial communities from a riparian zone of the East river system, Colorado, United States - H3m2 | ecosystem: Environmental > Terrestrial > Soil > Riparian zone | place: USA: East River...
CGTGCTCCGGAGGCCGGATGCAGACCATGACGGAATCGGAGGCCGCCGTGGCCTGCAACCCGGCCGTGAGTCCGATGGAGGGGTCGAAGGTGGGGTAGACGAGCTCGCGGATCGACACCGTGCCGACACCCTCGACCTCAGCCTCGCCCCGTTCGGGGTGCATGTCGGTGACCCAAGCCACCATGCCCCGGACCTTGGCCCGGAACCGCTCGAAGGTGGCGGTGCGGTCGAGGGCGGCGATGGCGGGCTGCGCCACTGGCACGGGCTGATCGGTGCGCCACGGCCCCGGAGCCGTCCGGTTCTCGCCGGGAAGCTGGGGGCGATCGGTCAGCAGGTCGGTGTCCTCGCGGACATCCTTCCCGAACATCCCCCTCGACTGCGCCTCGTACTGCGTGGCGACGACGTGGCTACAAGCTCGCCCCTCGTACTTCTTCCAGCGACCGCTCCGCGCCCAGGCATAGTTGTTCCACGGACATCCGCACTCCCATGTGGCGATCTGGGTGGTGCCGGGAACGAACTGGATGACGCTCTGGTAGATGCCGTTGTCACCCTGCACTTGGGCGACGATGTACTGGGGTGAAGCGGTGATGATCTTGACGCCACCGTCGTCACGGATCCGCTTGGCCTTCGCCCGCACATCCGCCCACTTGCCTTGGATGGTGACGGAGGCGATGTGCCCTTCGGAGTCGCGCCCGCCGCGCTGGCCACCGGAATCCCACGGGGCCGTACATTCGACCTTGGCTTGGGGGTCGCGACTGTTAGGGCCAGGTTCCGAAACCGGGCACCCCTGCTGGGAGTAGTCGCCGTCACTGACCAGCCATTTGTGACGGGGGCAGTAGCCCCGGTCCTCTGGGATCCAGACGTGGTATCCCGCCGCCTTGGAACCGTCGTAGTCGTACGTCTTGGGGAACATGCACCGCTGGTTCTTGCGGAACCGGCACCAGTCGAGCGAGAACGCCGTCCCAGGCTGGTACTGCAAATCGGCCGGCAACCGATCGTTGGTGTAGTCGAGCCACTTGTCGGTGATCTTGTCCATGATCCCGCCCTCGAAGCCGAGTTGCTCATCGAGCGACGAAACGATGGGCGGGGGTCGCTCCACCAGGATGTCGGCCAGCACGGGGTAGTCGTCGGAGGCCAGCGCCGCGTAGCGGGACTGGTGCTCCTCCTCGTTGACATCCTTGATGCAGTTGTCGCAGTAGACGTAGCCGTCCTTGCGATAGAGGTCGTAACCGCCATCCTCGGTCGCCCCGCACCGGATGCAGGCGTACTCGCCGTACTCGTTCGTGCCCTCCTCGGCCCCCGCCGTGCGGGAGATCGGGCGGCGAAGCTCACCGGGGCCATACTCCCCACCGCCGAGCCCGCCGTGGAGGGCGACGAGGTACTGCTCGCTGCCCGGATACGGGCCGTCCTCGACGGCGGTGACCACGCCCAGCAGCCCCTCGACGGTCAGCACCTCGTCCCCTGGGGCGTATTCGTGCCACAGGTCGGCATTGACGCCCGCCGACCGGTCGAGCCGGTCGGAGGCGGCCGACGCGTGGTGACGGGCGGGGCGCTCGAGGGCCATCAACCCTTAGGCGGGGTCGATGGGGACCCGGCAGGTCACGGAACCGCCTGGTCTTCAGGCCACGGGACGGGGGAGTGACGGCGGGAGCCGATGTGCCGCGGCCCGGAGATGAGCCGCGCCCGCCCCTCCTCGATGAGCACCTCCTGCTCCTCGCCCTCGTCGTCGGTGATCTTCACCGCGGGCTTGGGCATCCCCGCCCGCATCTCGTCCGATTCCTCGGGCCGCTGCGGGGGCATCGCCTGGTTGCGGGGGAGGGTGACCACGTTGGAGCCGTCCGCGGGGCCAGCCCCGTCCCCCTCCATGCCGGGGAATGGGGGCACGATGGCCTCGACCGGGGCGGGCATGACGGAGAGCGCCGGCGGGGCCGCGGCTGGGGTCGCTGCCCCGCCGGCTGCATCTCCGGCCTTGGGCTCGAAGTCATCTCGGAGATCCTGGGCGATGGGCAGCCCCTTGGCCTTGAGGGCCAGATACGTCTCCTTGCGAACCTCCTGAGCCTCGATCACCAGATCGACCTGCTCTTGGCGGGATCGCTGGATCTCCTCCTTGAGGTCGATGGGGACGTTGACGAGCCGGGTTTCCATCGAGATGGGCACCCCGGACGCCCGCAGCGCCTCGTAGAACTGGCGCAGGTTCTCCTCGTCGCGCAGGTTGGCGTCGCGGGTGACGAGGTCGGGGATGAGGAGCTTGTGCTGCTCCACGATCCGCTGCTCGCCCGTCTCCTCGTCGAACTCGAGCACCTCCTCCATGACCGGGTGGCGCTTCCCGGCCCGCTCCTCGTAGTCGTAGTGGCCCTGGGCCTCCGCGACCACCATCATCCGGTCGGACACGAAGCGGGTGATCCGGCGCTTGTAGGTGTTGAGCAGCTGCGAGACGAGGTCACGGTTGAGGGCATCGGCGGCGTAGGTCTGCCCGGAGCTCGCCCCCGACAGCATGGTCTTGGAGAGGCCGAAGACCTGGAGGATGCGCTCCGTGATCCGGTCGAAGTCGGAGTCGAGCCGGGGCATCTGCTCCCGGCCGAAGACGGCCCGGACATCGACGGCGAAGTGGTGGGTGAGGATCCGGAAGTCACCGGCCAGGGCGGCGTCGAGCGCCTCCTCGAAGCTGGCCAGGTCGTCCTCGGTCGGGATCCAAGGCTGCGTGGTCCCCAGGTCGGTGGCGCTCGCCCCGAGCTTGGCCAGCACCAGCGGCGTGTAGAGGCGGTCGGCCACGGCGTCCTGGGCGGCGTTGAGCATCTCCTCTTGGATCAGCGTCCGGAAGGCCCGCATGAGGATCGGGATGCCGCGGGGGTTGTAGAGGTCGCCCTTGAACTTCAGGTGCTTCATCAGCACGTTGCTGACCGGCATCCGCTGGTGCTCGCCCACGAAGTTGGCCAACTCCGGGTAGGCGGCCATCAGCGCCTCGAACTCCCAGGCCGGCGACCGCTCCTGGATCACCTTGCGGATGACCGGCGGGAGCCGCATCTCGAAGCGGGTTTCCTTCAGGAAGGGCGACCGGATGACATCCACATCCTCCGGGTCGATAAGCTCATCGGCCTCCCAGACCCCCAGCGTCTCGTTGAAGGTGCCCAGGGGGAACGCCTCGCCCTCCAGCCAGTACTGGCGCCCCACGTCGATGAGGTACTCCTCGTAGTCGAGGTCATCGAAGAAGAGGGTGGTGTAGAACTCCTCGATCTCGGAGTCCTTGCACTTGAACTCCATCCCCACCAGCGGGTAGCGGGAGTAGATGTCCACCGCGGAGGCGACCACCGGGTGGGTCTGGTAGAGGATCCGGCACCACGTCCGGACCTTGCTGAGCTCCTCCTTCTTGGACACGTCCCAAGGGAGGTTGTTCATCTTCCAGTAGAAGAGCGGGTCGCGGGGGCGGCCAGTGGCGAAGGACACGGCGGCGGCCCCGCCACCACTGGCGAGCTTGGCGTTGATGCGCCGGTTGGCCCTCATCTCGGCCTTGTCGCTGGTGTCGTCGGCCTGGCCCTCCTTGCGGCCCCGCGACAGCAGCCGCATCCACTCAGGCTGGTCGGCGGGAGGCTGGACTTCGTCAGGCATCGATCACACCCCGTTGGCCTCGAGGGCCGCGTCTGTTTCGTTGGTCATCTCCGGATGCCGGGAGCAGTAGTCCTCCCACCCGGTCATGGCCAGGGCGCGGAGCACGTTGCCGAAGTCCCGCCGCACCTGCCAGTGGACGATCCCCTGGTGGGCGACCAGGAGCGCCTGGAAGACGGCGAGGGTGTCGGCGCAGAGGCCGCAGAGCTTGACGGTGGTGCCCTCCCCGTCAGGGGCGAGGGCCACCTCGGTGAGCACCAGCGGGGTGGGGGAGTGGAAGCGCGCCCCCTCGCAGGCGCGGTCGATGGCCCAGAGGCCACCCCTGGGCGGTGAGATCCCGGTGTCGGCCACGTCAGCGGCGAGTCGGGCGGGGAAGGGGAGCGTGCTCGACAAGGTCAGGCCCGCTTCCGCCGGGTGACCTTGGCCACCGATTCCTCAACCGGTTCGGGCACGGCCTCCTCGTTGGCCACCTCGATCGGGACCCCCTCCTCTGCCCCCTCGTCGAGCACGGCCTCGTCGGCGGTGACGTGGGGCACGGCCCGCGCCGCCTGCTCGTCGGGCACGGCGGCGGGGGACTGCGGCTCGTCATGGGTGAGGATCCCCTGGTTGACGAGCCGGTCGATCATCGTCCGCCGCCCCGGGGCGTCGTCGGGGAACTCCACCGGCTCCCCGACCCCGTGACGCCCGGTCACGTCCTCGTACGCGGTGGCGACCCACAACCTCATGCTTCCTCCTCCTCAGGATGCTCTCACCACTTGAAGTGGTGCGGCACGGGAGAGGACAGGGAGCGCCTCAGGCCCATGCCTCAGTGGTCATGGTCGGCCTCGAGCGCCCAGTGCTCCTCGTTGTGCATCCGCCGGATCGCCCGGTCGAGGGAGGCGGGGTCGGGGTCCCGGCCCTCGAACTGGTAGGCCAGCCCCTCCCGCACCTCCATCCCGTGCCGCTCCTCCATGTGAGCTTGCAGGGCGTCGAGGTCACGGGGGCGGGGGAACTTGGGGCCTGAGGCCCGCCGCTCGAGGCCACCGGTCATGGCCAGCCCCAGGAGGCGCATCTTGTCCTCCGACTTCCGCAGGCGCTCCTTGGCGCTGGCGAGGTAGAGCGAAGGATCTTGGAGTTCCGGATACCGCTCGCGCCGCACCCGGTCCTGCCAAGTGCTCTCCAAGGTGCGTCGGCGCTCGCTCATGTCGGCCTTGGAGTGGTCCGGCAGCGGGATCGACGCCTTGCCGTCCACCGTCGCCAAGCTGTCCATCGCTCCCCCGAGGGACCCTCCGGGGATGATGGTGCTCTCGGGCACGGTCATCGACTTGATCGACTCCACGGCCCGGTTCCAAGCGTCCTGGGCGTTCTGGAGGCGGGCGACCTGATCGCGGTTCTTGGCGTAGGTGGTCGCCGCCGACATCCCGGCCTTGACCGGGCCGTCGAGCTCCAGGTGGCCGACGAGGGCGCACCCCTTGCCGACCACGAACTCCTTGCCGTCCCCCGCCCGCACCGTGACGTGGATCTCGTGGCTCCTGGCGCAGCGGTCGCACGGGCGCGGCGAGCCGGTGCCGGGGATGGGGACCATCTTGTCGGAGAACATCCCCGACTCCTCGACGAACTCCCTGGTGTCCACCACCTTGATGACGGACCACGGGGTGGCGTCGGACTCCGGGGTGATGGTGGCCGCCGCCCGCTCGAGGACGGCGAGCCGCCCCGACTTGGGAGCCACGAAGGCGGGGGCACCCGCTGCGGGCTTCCCCGGCTTGCCCACCGGGACGGGGCCAGCCGCCGGCGGGGTGAAGGCAGGTGCCCCTCCCCCAGCGGCCGCGCCCGGAGGCGTGAACACCGGAGCCATCTGTCCGGGGTTACCGGGCTGCTCGTCGTCCATCGGGGTCGCGCCTGGCATGGGCTCGCCGGTCGCGGGGTCGGTCTGGGGCATGAAGGGGTGGTCGGGCTGGACCTGGACGGAGAAGGTGCTCTGGCAGTACCCGCACTCCACCGACCCGTCCGACCGGGCTACGACGCTCCCTGACCCGCAGAAGGGGCAATGGGCGACCGTGGAGCCGTCGCTCTCCCCCAGGAGGCCGTGGTGGCCCCTGGGGCGGCCGGGGGAGCCCGGACCTTCGGGGTGGCATCCGTCACAGAGCAATTTCTCCCCCTGACGGCGTCGAGGCCGGAAGCTCGGCATCTTGATGCCGCATTGGTCGCACGTCCTCATAGCTCACCGCCCGCCAGGACGTTCACGAACAGGGAGGCGGCGACGTGGGAGAGGCAGTCGGCCCGCTCGTTCTCCGTGAGGCCCGCCAGCGACTGGGCGACATGCTCATCGGTGCTCAGCCGGGTGGCCACGGAGGAGACGGCCTCCTCGACCCACGGGGCGAAGGCGGCGAGGTGGTCACGGAGCATGACGAAGACGGCCCGCTCGCCCTCCTGGTCGAACACGTCGCGCACGGCAGCGGCGCTCACCCGGATGGGAGCCGGGTGGCCCGCGGGGAGCAGGTCGGCATTGATGGTGAGCGTGATCTGGCCCCGGCGCTCGCCGTCCTGCCAGACGACGTGGGAAGCGGATGTGCCCGCGACGACGACCCGGCCCCGGTCGCCCACCGTCAGGCGCTCCGGGGTGTACTCGTCTCCGATGTAGGCGACGAACGAGCCCTCAGCGGGCGTGCTCACCGCGCCCGCTTCTTCTCGAGCGCCTTGTGACACTTGACCATGTTGTCGCAGACCCACGCCGGCCCGCCCTGCTGCCGGAACTGGGAGAGCATCAGGTCATCGGTCTTGCGCCCGCAAAGCTCGCAGTTGTCGGGGACCGGGTCGCCCAGCTTCCAGTAGGCGACCTTCACCCAGCGGGAGACGGTCATCGGCCCGTTAAAGGGGAGGTTGTAGCGGTTCACCAAGGTGGGGCCGGCGGCTGAAAGGGTGTCCGACCCGCAGGACGGGCAGGCAGGCAGCCGGTCGGCGGCGTTGGTGGCGGTGGCCTCGCCCTCCCAGAAGCACGTCGAGCACCGGACTAGCTGGGTGACCTCGTCGACATCCTTGAGCTTCCGCATCGGGGGGTCGCTCGCCCAGGCGGCGCTCTTCGCCCCCCGGCCAAGCTGGCGGGCCGCGGAGAAGGGAAGCTGGCCCTCAATGATCTCCATCGCCTCGCCCACCGTCTTGCCCTCGGCGTAGAGGAGGTAAAGCTCAGCGGACTTGTCCTCCCCGCGGCCAGCGAACAGGGAGTAGTCCTTCAGGTTCTCGACCACGCCCCGGCGGTAGTTGGGACCGTTCTGGATGTGCGGGGCGAGCGCCCTGATCCGGGCCTCGTCCTGAGGGCGGTAGTTGATCGTCCAAGTCAGAGCCTGGGGGTAGTCGCCCAAGGGGAGATCCATCGACTCGGCCGCCACCCGGCGCATCTTGGCCTCGGACCACGGAAGGTCCGGGCCGCGGTAGCCCTGGGCGTAGTCGCCCTGCCACGTCCCGTTGGCCCAGACAGTCTCGCCAGTCCCCCGGTTCTTGATGTAGCTCCGCACCACGTTGGGGTCGTTCCCCAAGGTCATCACCTTGTGGTAGGCATCCATGATGTCGGCGGTGCCGTGCTCGACCACCGGAGCCTCGTCGCCCCGCCACAGGACGGCCACGTCGTAGTAGTCCGTGATGCCGGCCGACCGGGCGCCCTCCTTGATCGGTTCGATGGACTCGATCTCCTCGTACCAGTAGTCCTGGTCCCCGATGGAGAAGCCGAAGCGGTTGCGGTAGATGCGGCCCCGCTTGGTGCCGATGTCGCGGAGCTTGACCTTCGCCTTCCAGCCCATCGTGTCGCAGTTGGCCACGATCCTGGCCATGTCATCGACGTGGGCGTCCCACTGCTCGTCAGACCAGCCGTCAGGCTTGCCGGGGGGCTCCTCCGCTCCGTGCGCCACCTTGCGCGAGCCATCGTGACCTGCGCCGTACCCGGCCCCCGGCTCCGTCCAGACCGTGGCCGCCTCGCCCCACTCGCCCCGGTCGCTGACCTTGACCCGTGAGACGTTGGGCATCGAGACGTACTCCCGCGCCTTCTCCTCAGCCTCCTCACGGTCTTGGGTCGAGAACACGATGTAGGGCGTGTAGCCGATGTTGTCGGCGTCGTTCTCCAAGGCGATCACGTCGTACCACGTCCCCGCCGCCGTCCTGACCGTCCCGTCAATGTCGAGGTCGGTGGACCCGCAGGCGCAGCGCAGGTGCGGGGTGAGCCGCTCGAGCGCCACGGCCAGCGACCCGGAGCAGGACCGGCACAGGACCGGCACCGTGGTCATATCATCCTCGCCTTCCTGCGCGACTGCTTCACCTGGGTGGTGCTGCCGCCCGCCGCCGGGTCGTCGTCGGGAGCGCCCCCTGGGGGAGCGCCACCGGGCTGCTTGGGCGGTGCCCCGTCAGGAGTCGGCGGCGGGGGCACGGGCTGGGCCGGCGGGGTGGCGAGCGGCTGGGGCATCGCGGGGCCGTCCATCGCCCCCATCCCGGTGTCGTTCTGCTGCGTGTACGGGTTGTTGCCGGGGACGTAGGGGTTGTTGGCGACCTGGCGGGCACCGAGCGTCGTCGGGGTGGACACCTGGACGCCGTTCTCCCAGAGCTTCTGGAAGATGGCCTGGTCCCAGACCACCACCATCACGAACTTCCCGGTGGCCCACTCCTGCTCAGCCCGCTTGATGGCCTTGTCCGGCGATGAGCGGTCCTCGTACGCCTCCGTCATCGTGGATGGTGCCTGTTCCGCGGTCTGGGTGAAGACCCCGAAGCCCATGCCGCTCGAGCGCGCCCCGGTGGCCCGGATCTCGTTGGCCTCGTCCACCATCTGCTGGAGCTCCCCGCCGGTGGCTCCCGACAGGCCACCGGAGGAGATCTCCATCACCCGGTCCCAACCGATCACGTCGGCGGCGGCCTGGGCCTCCCTCACGCTGACCTCAGCCGTCTTGACCTTGGCCGTGAAGTTCACGTCGCTGTAGAAGTTGACGTTCCAGTAGTCGCTCTGGGAGTCGGAGCGGTCCCGCTTGTAGGCATTGACGATGGCCGTGATGGCGTTCTCCACGTCGCGGGAGCCGGGGTCGGAGCGGCTCATGCCCTGGACTCTCACGTCGCAGGACACCCCGCCCGAGAACCGGCTGATCTTCACGGAGAACTTCAGGCCGGCAGGGAGCCCACCGACACCTTGGGCAGCCTTCAGGTCGGCCCGGATGAGCTTGGCGATGTCGGCCACGTCCCGGCCCTGCTCGTACTGGTCGCCGGTCCAGTCGGTGGCGGCCTGGCGCGCCGCGGTCGGGCGACGGCCCTCGATCCGCACGTCCTCCCCGGAGTCGTCGCCAGCAGGGATCGACACGGTGATGCCGCAATTACGGCAGCGGGCCACCTCCCGGCTCCCAAGCTCGCCCAGCAGCATGAGTTCGCCGCTGCACATCGGGCAGGAGGCGGGGGAGCCGAAGTCCTCGTCCAGGTCGGCCTGGTGCCTCGATGAGGACCGCCTGACCCCCTCTTCCCTCACGGCCTTGCAGGACTGCACATCGTCATCGGCGCAAATTTCCACGTCACAGAAGTGCATGGGGCACAGGTCGAGCATCTCGGCGAGGAGGCTCTTCTCGAGCGGGGCGAGCCGCTCTGCGGCCTGGTCGAAGAGGTCGATGATGTCGCCGTCCTCTTCCACCTGCCTGACGATCCCCTGCGCCAACTCCTCGAGGGCACCCGTGTTCTGAGCCGTGCGCGCCCCCGTCCAGGTGTAGGTGGCCTCGCCGGCCATCAGCCGCCGGAAGGCCACCTGGGCACCCTCTTGGGAACTGAACCGGCCGAGGACATCGAAGCCGTTCGCGTACTCAGCGACGATCCGCCACTCGTAGATCCCTGGGGTGGGCTTCCCCATCCCGTCATGGGCTATGCCCTGCTCGATGAAGTACTGGGGGTCGCCCTCGAGTTCGGCCTTGCGCTCAAAAGGGCGGCGCCCCCGGCTGCCCTGGTAGTAGCCCTGGCCCTCCGGGCTCTCCGAGAACCGCTGGAGCAGCCCGTGGGAGGCGGCGTAGGCGCTCGCCTGGTCGATGTCATCGAACACCTTGCCGTCATGCTCAGGGTGCTTGAGGACGATGCCCATGCCGCCCCACTGGTTCGGGACGGTGTCGTCCGTCTTGTAGACGTTCAGGGTGCAGGGGTGGTAGCCGGTGTAGGACACCCCCCACTCGCCCGTCGTCACCCAGTTGTCGGCCGCGGTCTTCTGGCCCGTCCGGTTCCAGTCCTCCATGGTGGAGAGCCAGCGCGCCCTGCCCGCCGTGAGATCGACCTCGTAGACGGCCTTGGCGTCGTTCTCCTTGTTCCAGAGCCACATGATCCGGGTGTTGCCCGGACTGGTCGGGCCGATCTTGGCCTTGGCCGCGTTGACCATCGACGCCTCGGCCTCCTCGATCACGTCCGCGAAGGCGTCGAACCAGGCCCGGTCGGTGGCGAAGGCGATCTGGTAGGCCGATGCCGTCCGGCGGGTGGCCAGGCGGGCCTTCTTGGTGTCCTCGACCTTGTGCTTGATCGAGCCGCAGTAGGCGTCCGGGTCTTCCTTGTCGGCGTTCTTGGAAACGCAGTCGGCAAAGTCGTCGTACCCGGCGAATGGCGCCCCCTTCCGCATGGCGGCGCGGTCAGGACCCCGTTCTTTTGGGCCGCACGTCCCGCAAGCTCGGCGGGCGGCCTTCGGATCGGTGGCCTTCTTCGGATCGGCGGCCTTCTGTGCCGGGGGTTGCTGGGCCGTGGACTGCTGTTCTGCTCCGGGCGGCGGGGCCGCTGCGGCATCGCTGGGCTCGATCTGGAAGGTGGTGCCGGCGGCGTCGGTCCACGTCCCGTCCTCGGCCTGGGTCACCCCGAAGTCACCCGTCTCGCAGGTGAACATCATGGTGCCGTCGCCCTGGTCGGCCTTGAAGGTGCCGTCGAGCTCGCCCGTGGTCCCGTCCGCGAGGGTGTAGGTGATGCCGACCTGGGCACCCGGAGCGAATCCGGGGCCAGCGGCGGCGTCCTCGTCGGTGGCCTCCGGGGGGATGCCCCCCTCAGCAGCGGGATCGACTACGGCGGCGGGATCACCCTTCGCGGTGCCGCACTCCGGGCAGAACTTGTGGCCCGACCCATCGTCGGCGGCAGGGGCGGCTGGAGCACCGGCAGCGGGGGGCGCTGCGTCCGCGTCAGCGTCCCCGTCATCCTTGGCGTCAGCGTCCCCGTCCTTCTTCTTCTTGTTCTTCAGGAACTGGGGCGGCACCTCACCAGCCGTCCGGCTACTGCCGAACAACCGATCAACTCCCGCGTGGAAATCCGGATCCCAGTACCACATCACCCCGGCCCCGTAAGCCTCAGCCATCTGCCCGCACTGGTCACAGACGAACTCACCGGGCTGGGGGTCGCCAGGAGAAGGATCCTCAGGCGCTTCGGAGATCACGCCGGCGGCGGGGGAGTTCCGGTAGCAGGTACACATCGCCCCCGGTGGCCTCTGGTGCTCAGCGGGGATCTCAGCGATGAACCGGAGGCGGGGATCCCGGCGACCAGCGGACTCCGTACGCATGGCACGGATCTGGCGTCGCTCGAGGAGGCGGCGGGACTGCTTGGCCTGGTCGGGGTGGTTGCCTGAGCCCTCGCAGGTGTCGCAGTCCTCGATGTCGCCGTCCTTGGGCGCCTTCCCGCTGCCCTTGCAGTCCGGGCAGTCGGGGTCGTCGGGGTTGGGCTTGAGGTGGTCGGGCAGGGCGGCCTGCCGCCTGGTGGAGAGCTTGTGCCAGCGCGCGGAGTCGAGCAGGGCGATGGGGGTGCGCCGGGACGCGGGGGAGTAGGGCGACGAGGTGTCATCGTCGTAGGAACCTGGCACCCACTCATCCCACTTCACGTCCATGTAGACGCCGTCCACCGCCGTCACGGTGCCGTCGCGGCCGATGTTGGCCATGTCGCCGTCCCAGCGGACCCGGTCGCCCACGCTGACCGTGGAGTCGGGGGTCAGGGAGTAGACACCGGGGCCGATCTCGCCGGCCGTCTTGGCCCCCGTCTTGGGCGGGAACCACTGGCGCTTCCCGCAGTCGCCGCAGGTCAGGCTGTCGCCCGTGGGCCGACCGTAGGGGTTGCCGGGGCCACCGAGCGGGCCACCGCTGATGGTGACGTTCTGGCTCCCGCAGGCGGGGCAGGTCAGGGCGTCCTCACCCGGCCACCGCTGCGACGGCGTCTGGGGCCACCAGCCCTCCGGGGCGGCGATCTTCTTCGAGCCACCCTTCTTGACCCCCTTGTCGGTGCCGCCGTCGTAGGTGTACTTCTCCTGGCCGCGGATCTCCACGATGTACGAGGACGAGCCGCCACGGGCCTCCTCGAGCGAGGAATACGGCCCGAACCAGTAGCTGTTGTGCGGGCGGTAGAAGCCGTCGTAATGGCCGTCGTCGTTGAAGTATGTGGACGGCTCCGTGGAGTTGGCGAAGATCTCCCCGCCCGCGGAGTTCTTCGACCCGGTCTTCCGCCCGCACTGAGCGCAATAGCCGAGGTCGGGCCGGTACTGCCCCGACCCGCAGTTGGGGCATGTGCCCCGCTCAGGCTCACCGAGTTCGCCCTGCTTGGCCACCTCGCTCTGGGACACCTTCTCCAGGCTGGTGTGATTCCAGATCTTGGTCTGGGTGTCGTCACCCTCACCCCGGCGGACCTTGTACTTGTGGACCCCGGCGTAGTCGTCGTAGCCCACGTAGAACGTGATCTTGCCCTCCCAGCCCTCAAGGCCGGTCACCTTCACCCGGTCACCGATCTCGAACGGCTTCGAGTCCTCAGCGAGCTTGCGCTGGGCCAGCCGCTGCCGGTGGAGGATGTCGAAGTCGGCGTCGAAGGCGCTGAGGACAGCGCCATGGAGCACGGCGAAAGCCGCCCCCTCAGCCAAGGAGGCGCAGACGGCCTCGATCCGCTCGGCCACCACGGCCCGCCGGTTGGCGTAGTCGTCAGGCGCGACGGCCGCGGCGAGGAACGTCCACAGAGGGGCGAGGGCCACCCGCGCCTCCGTCACCGCCGCCTGGTGGGCGACCGCTTCGTGATCCTCGGTGGCGTGCTCCCAGAGGCTGAAGTCGCTCATCTCAGTACCGGTCCTCCTCGAGGCACTTCTGGTGGTACGGCAGGCCCGGAGCGGCAGGGCCGTAGTACTCAGCGTCGTCCTGCTGGGACGGCGACCGTGGGTTGCTCGCCCGCTCCTTGGCGTAGGGGGTGTTCCACCTGGGGTCGAGCGGGTTGAGGGGCACCTCGCAGATGGAACAGACCCCGGCCGCCGCCGTGTCGGCCGCCTCGGCGAGCTCCATCATCTCGATGTCGGCGTCGTTGTAGATCGCCTGCTTCGTCATGGCCAAGCCGGCCCGGACCTGCTGCACGAACCGGGGGTCTGCCTGAATCCGCTGGCTCTTGACGCTCTGGCCCATCTCCAACCGGTGGCCTGAGCCGCCGCACCGGTCGCACTTCCCGCCCGTCTGCCAGTCCTTGCCCGAGCCGTCGCACTCCGAACAGATCTTGTCCGGGTCCGTTTCCTTCGCCTGGTGGCGGGACGAGGTGTAGCGGTCATTCTTGAAGACCATCTCGGTCAACTGGTAGACCGCGTGATCCTTGTCGCCGCTCTTGTGCTTCCAGCCCCCGCCCTCGTCCTTCTCGATCTCGTCGTCGCAGACGCCGCAGATGTTCCGCTCGGTGGTGCCGGCGGTGCGCTGGCCCTTCTTGCGCTCGTCCTGCTTGTTCCACTTCCGCCCGAAGTGGCAGTCATGGCAGCGCCCGTTGTCGCTCTTGGAGCCGTAGCCCCCAGGGCGGTCGAGGGCGGCCCCGCAGTCCTTGCAGTTGCCGTTGTCCTCGGCAGTGACCCGGCGACGGCCTTCCTTCCCGCCGTCCGCTGCGGCCTGGGCCTCCTCCTTGGACTTGGGGTCACCGATGTCGAACCAGACCTGCTTCTCGTCGTCGTAGTACTGGGCGACGAACTTGCCGGGGCCGTAGCCCGCCTGCTCGGAGGGCACCACCCTGGTCTTGCGGGCGACCCGGCGACGGCTCGCCTTCGGCTGGGCATAGGGGGGCGGGGGCCACCACTGGTGACCACAGGTGCGGCAGTCAGCCCCGTCCGTGGAGTTGTAGCCGTAGTTGTTGCGTTCGCCGCAGTTGGGGCAACTGGTGGAGTTGATTACGTCCCGCACGTCTTGGTCGATGGCGTCCTCATCGAAAGCGACCCGGCGGCTGGCCTTCGGGTAGTCGGCCACGGCCTTACCGGGGGTGGGCACGTTGGCCACGTCGGCGGCCCCGGAGGGACCGTCGCCCACCATGCCCAGTTCCCACGGCCAGGCCACGGTCGGCTCGTCGGCCTCGACCATCGGGAGGGGGGACACGGCCTGACCGGACTCATCGGCCTCGAGTGGCCCGGAGTCATCGGCGGCGAGGCGAGCCCCCTGTGCCTGGATGTCCTTCCCGCACCAGATGCAGAGGATCGTCTGGGCGTCCTGGCTGGTGCCCAAGCCCCCGGAGCCGCCCTCACCGGGCCGCACCCACGCCTGGATCGTGTCCACGAAGGTGTTGCCGCAGGAGGCGCAGACCGATGGGCCGCGGGTGACGCCGTGGACGTACTCCTGGCCGTCATAGGTGATGCCGGCGACCCGGCGCACCGAGCCCTGCTTCTGCTTCGTGCCCGACCACCCGCAGGCGCACTGGGCCTTGAGGGTGTTGCCCTGGACGGTCACGTTGTCCATCTTCGACCCGCACTTCGGGCAGGTGGTGGAGTGGGCACCGAACGACTGGAGGATGGCGGTACGCCGATCCTCCTGACTGGCCTCCTTCTTGCGCGTTTCGATCTTGCACGCCTCATCGTGATTGGCGGCGTTACCGGGACCGATCCAGACCTGATGGGTCTTGCAGTAACGGGCCGCTTCCACATGGCGGCTCGACCGCTTGCGGGACTTCAGCCACGCCTCCTGCTCAGGCGTCAGGTCACCGTGCAGCGGCACCCCGCCCTCAGGGAAGAGATCGGTGGGCACGCCCGCGTGCGGACCCTTGTCGGGGTTGTTGTAGGGCGACTGGG
>Ga0193711_1000120_pt1 | contig 14113 bp, 10 predicted proteins | sample H3m2metaG_FD_144922 | JGI IMG/M metagenome (GOLD analysis project Ga0193711, IMG submission 144922) | Soil microbial communities from a riparian zone of the East river system, Colorado, United States - H3m2 | ecosystem: Environmental > Terrestrial > Soil > Riparian zone | place: USA: East River...
CGACTCCTCAACGCGTTGCGGGCGGGTAAGATCCCGTCGGGCCCTCCGGCCGGCGTCGGGATCGCGGGCGGGGCGCCGGGGCTGAACGCCGCGGTCGAAGGTGATCTCCCCGGCGGCTACGACGTAATCGTACTGACGAACCTCGATCCGCCAGCGGCGGAGAAGGTCGCGCGCATTGTGAGAGGCTGGTTAGGCGCGCGCGATTAGCCCTTGCAGCGCCTGGGGCGGGCCGCCACTTTCAGGTCTGCCCCTCTTGCTGTGAGGTGTCCAATGCGCGTGTCTCGTTGGTCCGCGGCTCTCGTGTGTTCGCTGTTCGCCGCTTGCGCGGCTCCCACCGACCTGAACCAGGTGACGCCACCCCTGAGCATGTCCGTCGTCTCCGGCGACGGGCAGCAGGCCCCTCCCGGTACCGAGCTCCCGAATCCGCTCGTCGTCCGGGTCGAGGACGCGCGCGGCCGGCCGGTGTCGGGACAGATCGTCAACTTTCGCGTGGTGTCGGGTGGTGGCTCGGTGTTCGCGGGTGCGGCTATCTCGAACCGCAGCGGCCTGGCGCAAGAGCGCTGGACCCTCGGGTTCGGCGGCTTGCAGCGGGTGGAGGCGCGCGCCATCGATCCCGCCACCGGCGCCCCGCTCACCTTCGCGGTCTTCACCGCGACGCTCTCGGATAGCATCCCGCCCATCACGTTCAACGTCAACGCTTTCCCGAACCCTGCCGCCCTCGGCGACTCGGTGATCGTCAGCGCCGTCGTGAGCGACTCGTTCACCGGCGGGTCGAACGTCGCGGGCGCGGACGTGCAGGTCGACAGCGGGCCCTTCCTCGCGATGTCCGCGGGAGACGGAGCCTTCGACCAGCAAAATGAATTCGTGATCCGCAGCCTGTTTGGATTGGCGCTGGGCGGGCACTCGGTGTGCGTGCGCGGCCGCGACGCCGCGGGCAACGTCGGCTTCCCCGACTGCACCTTCCTGTTCGTGACGAACGGGGGCGGCGGCTTCGACTCCATACCGCCGATCACGTCCAACGTCGTCGCGATTCCCAATCCGTCGAATCCCGGCGACAGCGTCACGATCAGGGCGCAGGTGAGCGACACCTTCACTGGCGGTTCGAACATCCTGGGCGCGGACGTGCAGGTCGACAGCGGGCCGTTCCTCATGATGGACGCGAGCGATGGCGCGTTTGATCAAGAGAACGAGCTGGTGTTCCGCACGCTCTTCGGGCTCAGCCCGGGGAGCCACCTCGTGTGCGTGCGGGGACGGGACAGCGCTGGCAACACCGGGTCGTTTGTCTGCATCGTGGCCACCGTGGGAACCGGGAGCAGCGGCGACACTATCGGGCCCGTGACCCTCAACGTCAGCGCCACTCCCGACTCGGCGGCACCGCACGACTCAATCATGATCAGGGCCGAGGTGCGCGACACCTTTACCGGTGGTTCGAACATTGCCGGGGCGGAGATGAACGTGGACAGCGGTGGGTTCGTGCCGATGTTCGCCACCGACGGCGCCTTCGATCAACAGAACGAGCGCGTCAACCGGCTTGTGGTGGGATTAGCGGTCGGTGGGCATAGTGTGTGCGTGCGCGGCCGCGACACCGCGGGCAACACCGGCAATCAGACCTGCATCGGGTTCAGCGTGGTGGCGACTAGCCCCCTCCCCGGATCGCGGCGAAGAGCGCAAGCACCGCGATAACGAGTCCGACAGCGACCTTGGCGGCAGTGGCGGCGGCACGCCCGAGCAGCGCGCCCCACCCCGCCCGCACCGCCGTCCCCGCAGCCGCAGAATGCGAGTACTCGAACACGACGGCGCCGGCGAACGAGCCGACGAACGATCCGATCACACTGCCGATGACGGGGACGGGGACGCCGACGATGGCGCCGACGAGTCCACCGAGCAATGCTCCCCACCCTGCCCGTTTCGATCCTCCGTAGCGCCGCGCGAGCCCAAATCCCAGCCAGGCTTCAATCACCTCACCGATCACGGCGAGCCCCAAGACGATGAGGATCGTCGCGAGGCCAATGCCCTTGAAGCCGGTGACCGCGCCGAACCCGACGACGGTGGCCACCATCAACCAAAGCCCCGGTAAACCGAGCGCGACGAGCGCGAGGCCAGCGAGGAAGATCGCGCCGAGGAGGACGATGAGGAGTGTCGAGGTCATTGCGCCAACTTTCTGGCCCGAGGTACGTTGCGGCGTGATCGTCGAAGCCTGCATCGAGTCGCTCGACGCCGCGATGGCTGCCGCCCGAGGCGGCGCGCAGCGCGTCGAACTATGCGCCAATCTGGCCGCGGGCGGCACATCGCCCGACGCCGCGATGCTGGCGGCGTGTGTCTCCGGCCTCGCAATCCCCGTCTTCGTCATGGTGCGGCCGCGCCCCGGCGACTTCCACTACTCGGCGATCGAGCACGCTGGGATGCTGTACGAGATTCAGCGCGTGAAAGATGCGGGCGCGCATGGCGTCGTGACCGGTTCCCTGCGTCGGGACGGCAGCATCGAGGAACGTCGCGCGAGCGAGTTGCTCGCCGCCGCCGCGCCGCTGCCCGTGACGTTCCACCGGGCCTTCGACGAATGCCCCGACTCGGCGCAGGCGCTCGAGACATTGATTCGCCTCGGTGCCGCGCGTGTGCTGACGTCGGGCGGGGCGGCCACTGCACCCGATGGCGCCGCGAAGATCGCCGAGCTGGTACGGCTCGCGGCGGGACGGATCGGCATTCTCGCGGGCGGCGGGGTCAACGCGAGTAATGTGGTGGCCCTGGTCCGCACCACCGGCGTCCGCGAAGTGCACCTCAGCACGACGGACGACGAGAAGGTGCGACGCGTAGTGGAGTTAGTGCGGGCCCGGTGAGCCGGTCGAACGCACAACGCCGCGAACGATGTCGACCCGAAGCTCCGTCCAACCGTCCACCTGATAATAGGCCACCCGCAGCTCGTGCCGCCCACCGGTCAGCGGCGCGGCATCGACCATCGATTCGTGCGGCGTCCAGTGGTCGATGACGAGCAAGCCGTCCACCCATACGCGGACCGCGTCGTCGCTGATCGTGCGCAGGGTGTAGGTGCCAGGGGCCAAGGTCACCGTGCCGGTGGCATCGAGGGACCAATGGGCCAGGGGCAGGCCAGCGACGGTCGGACGGTACCACATGTAGTCCAGCCGCGAACCCCGGGGCATCGCCCCGGAATCAGCCGCGATCGGAGTTTCGAAGAACTTCGTCGTGTCAGTCCAGCTGAAGAACTTCGTCGTCCACGTGATGGCGGGCTCGAAGCGTCCGTACGAGAACCGGTACGCCGCCCCCGCCCCGCGCTTCACGCCGCGCGGGGACATCGTCGCGCCGCCACGGTATTCGAGCGTCACGTCCCAGTCACCGACGGAATCCGGTGCGGGCGTGACCGAGATCGTGTCACCGACGCTGCCGCTCGTCCGGGACAGAGCGGCGACGCCACGGCGAGTCACTACGCGCCAAGTCCCGGGGGGCCCCAGCACCGCGAGCCTCAGGGGCACGGCGCGGCTCGAATCGACGGGCCAGAGCTTGGGCGACTGCCAGTCGTAGGGCCCCCATTCGTCCACGATGATTGCGGAACGATCGCGGCTTGCGTCGAGAGGGGACGGTCTAAGGCTGCGACTCCTCCGCATCGGACCAAAGGCGCTATCACCGCTTGGGACGTTCTCCGATTCCCGAAACCCCGCCGTGTCGCGGAGGACAAAGATCGTGTCGACGCCGACCCATCGATTCCCGGTCACGACCAAACCACTCGTGTTCCGGGCGCGGACGGCAACCCGATTCCCCACGAACACGTTGCTGTCGACCGCGTAGTCGCGGCTGCGGGTGTCGTGGTGCTTCGGGTAGCCCCACTCCGAGGGCTCGATCGAGTCGGCCCAGAGACGGATCGCGGTCGAATCGCGCAGGAAGCGGTTCCCCCTGATGATGTTGTCCTGTCCATGCTCGATCGCGATGCCCCAGCGGTTGTCGGCGAAGTCGTTGCCTTCGATCACGGACGAGTAGCTGTAGCCGCCCCAGAGCCCGTAGTCGTTCCCCACCGCCCGATTCCTGATGAATTTGTTACGGCTGAACGTCGCCTCCATGCCGTTCGCCGGCGCAAAGCTGAAGTCGTTGTTGATAAACTCATTGTCGGTCGCGCCGGTGGTCCCCGAGTCCATGGCGGTTTGCCCCGCCCACAGGAAGAGCCCGTCACCACCGTGCGTCACCGAGTTGGAGACGACGAGATTGCGCGAGCTCTGCTCGAACATCAGGAGCCCTGCGGAGTCTTGGCCGCGCCGGTAGAAGCGGTGACTGTAGCCCCGGACGTTGTAGTCGATCCTGTTCAGGGTGATCGTGTCATCGGTCGAACGATAGAGACCGATGCCGAGCCCTGAGTTGAACGAGAAGTTGTTATCTCGAATCGCGAGCCATTTGCTACGGACGAGCAACAGCCCGTTCATGCCACCCACCGCGCTGTTATTCCGTAGCTCCCCGCCTTCGACGTCGTCCAAGTAGATCGCCGCACCGTACCTGAGCCATTCGTTGTTCTCGTTGTGATGGTACGAGAGCCAGTCGACGAGGCTTTCGTGCTCGATCAGACTGAAAAGCCTCGGCTTCCAGGTGTAACTCACGTCGTTGTCGATCAGGGCGAGGCCCTTCGTGCCCCGCGCCAGGATGCCCACGCGGTAGCCGCGGATCTTGGCGTTGAGGATGCGCACGTTGCGGCCGCCCTCCACGCGGATCGCGACGCCGGTCGCGCGATCGGGGTCCCTCTCGGGCGCCATCCCTTCGAGTGTCGCGCCCTGGAAGTCGACGGTGACGTCGTCACCGCGGATCGTGATGACGGCGGAATCGAGGGATTCAGGAGCAGGGATGCGATACGTCCTGGGAACGACGCGCACCGACTGGGTGATGACCATGCCCGGCCGCAACTCGACCTGTGCCGCCGCCGTAGAGGAGAACGCGAGGAAGACCACCAGCCGCATCATGCCACTCATTCTAGCACTTCAGTGAAGCGAGTGCTGCTTGTTGGTGACTTGCCTCACATGACGAAAAACGCAATTGTGCTACACAAGAGCCATGATCACACCGCTGATCCATCGGGCGCTCACGCGCGAAGACCTGGCCCAGCTCGTCGCCGAAATCGGCCGGCTCGACCAGGCTGAGGCACGTGCTGCCGAGGAGGCGATCCAGACCGGCGCCGTGGACAACGTGCTCGACTCCCCCGTGGCACTCGAGGCGGTGCGCGGCCGCGGCGGCGTACCCGCCGCGGTCCCCCTGTCGATCCTCTGGTACGTCCCCGTGCGCGCCGCGCTGCTCGCGCGCGGTGTCTCCGACGTGGTTCTCGCCGACTACACCGCCACGCTCCCGGTCGTGTTCGCGACCTGGCGCGCGGTCCGGACTGTCGCGCGCGGCGAAAACGGCATCGACGTGTGGTGGCGTTATGTGGCGTCGCTGCCGGATGGCACGACGGCGCAGGCCGAGGGCGCGGCCGACGTCGCGGCGCTCGCGCTGTGGTGGGCGGGGTGTTTCCCCGAGTGGGTGAGCCGGGGGATGGGGGGCCCGGGAATGTTGCGAGCGTACGTGACGTTCGCCGCGCAGGCGCTGGCCCTCGCCGCCCGCATCCTCACCCCCCGTCCCCCTCTCCACGTCGTGGAGAGGGGGCGTATGTGGGCACAGGCCGCCGAGCAGGCCGAAGCGCTACACGCCGCGCTCAGCGAGACGCGCCGGGACTACCTCGGCCGTGACGTGCACAGCACCCGGAGCCGCCTCGAGCGGTTCCTAGGTCGCCTGAACTAGCGTCACCCGGGCTTCCCCGGCCCGCGCCGGCCAACGCGGCGTGTACGAGTAGCCCTGGATCGTTTCCTCAAAGCCGCTCTCCGATCGCGAGACCGTAGCGAATGCCACCGGCGGCACGTCAAGCTCGATCCTACGGGACACCGAGATCTCCGTGGAGAAGAAGGCGTCAGGCGGGAAAGCCGCCGGATCCCAGCGGTAGCTGACGGTCAACTCGCCCGCGGGCCTGAAGGTCATGCGCTTCTCGAGAGATCCCGCGCGCAGCACCAGCTCCACAGCCTTCGCCGTCACGCTCACGCCCACATCGAACGCTGTCCGCGCCCAGGACGCGAGCTCGCTCGTGCCGTCGCCCCCAACAACGCGGTCCACGAACAACGCGCGATCGGCCTGATCGACGGACGGCAGTGTCTGCAGGCGGCTCGAGCGCTCGAGGTCGTGAATGCTGGGCGTGCCATCGGCAGCGTGCACCTGTGCCTCGTCGGCCTTGACCTCGTGATAGACCTCGCGCCGGCGCGTGAGCACATCCGCATAGTTCACGCCGGATTCGAACAGCGTGTACTCCTCGATCACCCCGCCCCGCTTGGGACTCACGAGCGCGGAAAACGCCGCAGAATGAATCCAGACTTCGACCTGTCCATCACAATCGAGATCCAGTTGTTCGCAGGCGAGCGGCTCACCCCGCCGCAGCTCCCACTCCGCCTGGGCCAGGTTGTTCCAGATCGCCGACCGCAGGTGCGGCAGATAGAGCCCACCGAACACCCCGTGCCAATAGGCGTCGTTGCACTGCGCCCGGCCGATGGCGCGCCGCGCCGGCGGCGGATCGCCGCGCTCGCGGCATAGCGCCGACAGGGCCAGCATCTTCTTGTGCATGCGATTCGCCTCGGCGTACTTGACGAAGAAGTTGCGCCAGTGCCCGCCCCGCACGAGCGCCCCGTCGGGCCCCGCCACGCGCGTCTCGCCGAGGTCGCGCTCGAGCCCGGCGAGGCGCGAGGCAGCGGCCGGTGGCAGGGCCCAGGTTTCCATCTCGCGGTACGACGCCGTGGGGAGATAGGCGAGTCCCGCGCTCGGCACCGAGCCCAGCGCCGCGCCCGGCGTCGTGAGCTGGACCTCTCCGCCCGTCACGAGGGCCGTCATGGCGTCGAGGAACTGGTCCATCCAGCCGCGCGTGTACACCCAATCCTTGGTCCCAGGCCAACCACCGAACTTTTCGCCATCGTCGACGAACACCGCGAGGGGACGGCCGGCGGCGCGCAACTCGCGGAGGTATTCCGCGATGCTGGCCGGCGGCTTGAATGGGATGAGATAGCGCAACCGCTCATCGATTGGAAAGACGGCGACGCGTTTGCCGCCGCTCTCGGTCCAGAAGGGGGCGTGCAGCGCTTCGCGCTCGAAACCGCTCACGAGGAAATGTCGGTCGTCGACGAGAACGTATTGCACGCCGGCGTCCGCCAAGTCGCCCGCGAGGTCGGGTTCCCAGACGCGCTCCGTGAGCCACAGCCCGGTCGCCTTCACCCCGAAACGCCGCTGAATTGCCTCGCGCATCCAACCGATCTGCTCGATCCGGTCCTGCCGCGGCAGGCACGCGAGCACCGGCTCGTAGAAACCCGCGAGCAACAGCTCGACGTGACCGTCCGTTGCCAGGCGGCCGAGGAGGTCCAGGTACTTCGTATCGTGCGCCTCGAGCCACTCGAGCAGAGGGCCTGAGAGGTGCAGGGCAAACGGGAAGAACCGGTGTGCGGCGAGCCGCTCGATCAGCGGGCGATATACGTCCTGAAGGTGCTGCTCGAAGACGTGGTCGAAGTTCCCCACCGGCTGGTGGAGGTGCACGCCGAACACGAAGCGGACAGGGTCCATCTCAGACCTTCACGCGCTGCAAATAGAGCTCCCGCCCTGAGCCTACGGCGGGGTCGTTGCTCGGTGCCTCCGCGAGACGTTCGAGCAGACCTGCTTCGAGAGGGGCACCAATAGGCCCGGCGAGCTCGATCGCCCGAGCAGCGGAACGCAACACGATCACGGATTCGATGCCGGCGATGTCGTCGAAGAACCAGCCGCAGGAGGTGAACATGCGCAGCAGCTGGTGCTCGAGCGCGGTGGGGAGTACCCGAGCCTCGCGCTCGAACGCGCTGCGGATCTCCTCCGCGAGCCAATCGAGGGCGGCGCGCAGCGGTGCGCGCCAGCGTTGTTGCGTGCCCCGTTCGGGCGCAGCGCGGCAGCCACATTCCGCCCGCCAGCGTTCGACACCGTGCGGACAACTCCACGAGCTGGGTGAAACGAGCCGCACCTCTTCCTCGGGAGGCCGCCGGGCCAGAAAGGAGGCGAAACTCTCGGTGTCGACCGCCTCCACAACTCGGGCCAGGGTTGCAATCCCATTCTTGTGGTGGTGTCCATAGGTCTCCCCGTCCGTCGCGATCGACACGAGTTCGCCCGGCGCCGCCGTCAGACGCTCGATCCAGGCGCCGGCGTCGTTGACGAGCGGACCGAACGCGACGCCGTGCGAGAGGCCGCCGTCATAGGTGAAGATCGCGATGCGTCGGCCACCGGCGGTCCGATACCACCCGGGGAGCCCGCCGGCCGGCGCGCGCTCCACCTGATGCGGCGCGAGGATCGTGAAACCGATCCCCTCCTCGGCGAGCACGTCGAGGGTTTCGTGGTCCACGGCCGTCTCCGGCAGCCACATCCCCTCGGGCTCACGCCCGAAGCGGCGCCGGAAGTCGGCGATGCCCCAGCGCACTTCGGTCGTCTTGTCGCGGCGGGGGCAGAGCGGCAGGATCACATGGTGGTACGGCATCGCCACCGCGTTCCCGCTGGCGCGATCGGCGGCCAGCACCGCCGCGTACGTCTCGGGCGCGTGCCGCTCCATCCAATCGAGCAAGGTGGGACCGAAGTCGAAACTGAGGGAAGTGAGGGACGGCGCGACGGGCGCGTAGCATTCCCGTTCGATGCGCTCGTTCCAGTCGTGATCGGGCGCGGCGTTGAGCTCCGCGGGGATAATCCCGGTGCGCGGGTCGTCGCGGGGCGGCTGGTAGAAGTGGCCGTGAATTACGATGGACCGACTCAACCGCCCAGCGCCTCTGCTACCTGGGCGAGCACGTCGGGGAACAGGGCGTCGCGCTTACCAAGCTCCTCGGCGAGGCGCGCTCCCTGCTCCAGCGACCCTTTCTTGAGCGCGTCGATCAACCGCTCAGCGTCGTCGCAGTGCAGCGTGAAGCGGCGCTCCGCGTAATCGACGACGGCGCCCGTCGAAATGATGAACTGCCAGTCAGACGATTGCGCCAGCAGCAGCTCGCGCGCCGCCTGCGCCAACACGGGCCGAGCCGCTGGTTTCTTGAGCGCCGCGGGCGCCACCTTCCAAAACGCGGCCTCGAGGGGCTTGAGCCGCTTCCAGGTCCACGCCGTCCGGTCGTTCATCCACATGCTGTGATCGCCGTTCGCGCCCCAGGATCCTTCCGCCAGCTGCAACGCCACACGGGGCGGATGGGCATCGAGATGCTGCGAAGCCGTCACGGCACGCACACCGCCTCCTCGGAGCGCGCGGTAGGCCGCGCCCAAAAAGTCTGGCCCCTCGAACCACCAGTGCCCGAACAGCTCCGTGTCGAACGGCGCCACGACAACTCCGTCGCGCTCTTTGGACTTTCCATCCGGCAGACTTTCGAGCAGATGCCTGAAGTGCGACGCGTGATTCCCCGCCCGCTCGAACGCCACCCGCGGCTCGTAGGGCTGCTTCGCGCCGAGGTCCACGTTGGCGCCGCTCACCCGCCACAACTTGAGTCCACCCGGCCAGCGGATCTTGTGGAATTCGAGATACGACGCGTCGCCCGGATAGCCCTGGTGGCGGCTCCAGATCTGCATCGAAGAGCGCGGGTCGCGCACCAGCGCCGCGACCTTCTTGCTGCGAGAGACTCGGTACGCGCGGTAGGGAGAGCGCGCAGCCTTGCCCGGCTTGAAGTGCATCTCTTCGCCGTACGCGACGAGGGGCGTGCCCGCGTGGGCGAGATGCGCGTCGGTGAAGAAGTACCGGAACCCCGCCTCCGCCAGAAACTTCTCGATCCCGGGGCGATAGGCGCATTCGGGCAGCCAGCAGCCCTTCGGCTTTACGCCGAATAGCCGGCGATGCTCGTGCTGACCCACGGCGAGCTGTAGCCGGATGCTTTCGTCCTTCGCGAGAAGCGGAAGGTAGCCGTGCGTCGCCGCGGATCCGATGATCTCCAGCAGACCGCGCTCCTGCAGGCCCCGAAAGGCGGTGATCAGATCACGGTCGATCGCGCGGAACAATTTTTGGAGCCGTTTGAATCGAGACCGCCAAAAGTCCACCAGGGGTCCGACCGACGCCGGGACCTCGTCGCACGCGGCCAGACGCTGGGTGAAGAACTCCTCCATCTCGCGGGCGAAGTCGGGGCTCGCCAATTGGTTCGCGAGCACCGGAGTGAACCCAATCGTCACCGGCGCGGGCGTTCCTTCCTTCGCGAGCTGCTCGAGCTCCTCCAGCAGGGGGAGATACGTGTCGAGCGCCGCCTCGCACAGCCAATCGCTGCCGTGCGGCCAGCGGCCGTGGTTCAGGACGTACGGGAGGTGACTGTGGAGCGCGAGGACGAATTCCATTACGGCTGCGCGAGCGCCCGGCGATAGAGAGTGTGGTAATGCTCGGCAGACCGGTGCCAGCCGAACTGCCGGTTCATCGCCTCACGCACGAGCTTCTTCCACGCAGTGCGATCGCCGTAGGTATCCACCGCCCGGCGAATCGTCTCGGCGAGCGCCGCGGGCTCGTACGGATCGAACAAGAACCCCGTCACGCCGTCCTCGATGCTGTCGCGGAGTCCACCCACGCGGCGGGCGACGGGGACGGCGCCGTAGTGCTGCGCGCGCATCTGCGTGAGTCCGCACGGCTCGTATTGCGACGGCATGAGCAGCGCGTCGGCCCCGGCCAGGAGGCGATGCTCGATGTGATCGGTGAAGATGAACTCGACCGCGACGCGATCCGGAGCGGCCGCGGCCATGTTCGCCAACGCCTCGTGGTAGCGATGCTCCCCGGCTCCCAGGAAGATGAACTGCGCGTCCGTCGTCTCGAGCAGATCGGCGCCGAGCACGAGGTCGAGGCCTTTTTGCGACACCATGCGCGCACTCATGCCGAACAGCGGCGTGTGCGGCTCAGTCGCGAGGCCGTACTCCTTCTGGAGCGCCGCCTTGCAGCGCCGCTTGCCGGCGAGATCGTCGCGCGAGTAGTTCGCAGGTATCTCGGGATCCGTCGCCGGATTCCACAACCCGGGGTCGATCCCGTTCAGGATGCCGGCCAGACGGTCGCCCATACCGATGAACGTGTCCTGGAGGCCGAAGCCACCTTCCGGAGTGCAGAGCTCCTTCGCGTGGGTCGGGCTCACCGTCACGGCGACATCGGCGTACGCCAGCCCCCCCTTCAGCATATTCATGCGCCCGTACCACTCGAACACGCCGGCGTTGTACAGCTCGTCCGGGAAGCCGAGGTCGGTAACCGTCTCGGGAGGGAAGTGCCCCTGGAACCCGGCGTTGTGCACCGACAACACCGTCGAGAGCCCGTCGTGGAACGACTGCCCTTTGAACGCGGTGCGGAGGTACACCGGCGCAAGGGCCGCATGCCAATCGTGCGCGTGCAGGACCTGCGTATCGGGCGCGATCTCGGGCAGCGCGGTGAGCGCCGCAACGCAAAAGAAGGCGAAGCGCCTGGCGTTGTCCGGGTAGTCCCCGCTCGAGTCGCCGTAGATGCCGGGCCGATCGAAGAAGTCAGGGTGCTCGATGAAGAACACGCGGGGGCCGGTGGGGGTCGGCGGGACACGGTAGAGCCACGCGTGTTCGGTACGACCACCCAGGGTGACGGTGAGCGCTTTACCGGCGCGCTCGATCGAGGGCGTCGTTTCGCGCACCAACCGATACAACGGCATGATCACGGTGGTCGGGTGGCCCGCGGCCGCCTGCACCGTCGCCAGGCCGCTCACGGCCTCACCCAGGCCGCCGGTGCGGGCGAAGGGCCAGTACTCGGCGGTCAGGTGGGTGACGCCGATCCGCTCCTTGGCCGCGACCGCCGCCACGGCCGGCGTGCCGGCAGCCGCGCGTCGCGGGCGGGCGGCGCTGCGCCGCGGGGAGGGACGCTTGGAAGTGGGCGTCGTCATGCCGTGGGCGGATCGTCGGGCATTTGACCTCGGATCGCGGGCACGTAGTACTCGGTCAGATATTGCCGCACCATGCGCTGCGCGGTGAACCGCGCGCCGGCGATGTGCATCGCGTGCTTCATCTTCTTCACCCAACCGTGCGGGATGCCGTGGGCATCCCGGTCGTAATAAAGAGGAACGACTTCCTGCTCGAGCAGCCGGTACAGGTCCTCGGCGTCGGTCGCGTCGTCCTGGCCGGGCTGAATCGCCCAGCCGTTCGAGCCATCGTAACCCTCGCTCCACCAGCCGTCCAGCGTGCTAAGCTGCGGCACGCCGTTCAGGGCCGCCTTCATGCCGCTGGTGCCGCTCGCTTCCAGCGGCGCGCGCGGCACGTTGAGCCATAGGTCCACACCCTGTACCAGGCGGTGGGCGACGTGCATTTCGTAGTCTTCGATGAACGCGATACGACCCTCGAACCGCGCGTCTCGCGTAAACGCATAGATGCGTTGGAGAATCTGCTTGCCGGGCTCGTCGGCCGGGTGCGCCTTCCCGGCGAAGACGATCTGGACTGGGCGCCAGGGATTGACGAGCAAACGCTGCAACCGGTCGGCATCGCGGAAAATCAGGTCGGCCCGCTTGTAGGTGGCGAAGCGGCGGGCGAAGCCGATCGTCAAGGCCTCCTGGTCGAGCAACGTGCCGGCGCCAACGAGGTGCAGCGCCTCTTTCCACTGGTCCACCCAACGCCGCCGCGCCTGCTCCCGAATGTGGCGCATCAAATAGGACTTGAGCTCGTTGTGCACCGCCCACAATCCGGCGTCGTCGAGCTCCAGCACCTTGTTCCAGAGCCCCGCGTCGTCGAGCTGGAGCAGCCAGTTGGGACCGAGCTGTGCGTCGAGGAACGTCACGAGCGGGTTCGCTATCCACGTGGCGGCGTGCACGCCGTTCGTGACGTGGCCGATCGGCACGCGCTCGACCTTGCGGTCGGGCCAGAGGGGCGCCCAGATGCGGCGAGACTCCTCGCCGTGGCGGCGCGCCACACCGTTCACTCCTGCCGAGAGCCGGATCGCGGCGACGGGCATATGGAAGAGCCCATGGTCCTCGACGGGGTGATGACCCAGACCGAGCACCTGCTCCCGCGTGACCCCCATCTCTTGCCACAGCGGCCCCGCACACGCCTCGAGCTGCTCCGGCGAGAAGGTATCGTGCCCCGCCGGCACGGGTGTGTGTGTGGTGAACAGGCTGGTCGCGCGCACCCTACGCACCGCTTCGTCGAACGGCGTTCCTCGCGTCACGAGCTCGCGCACCCGTTCTACCAGCATGAAGGCGGCGTGCCCCTCATTGGCGTGCCATACAGCGGGGTCGTAGCCCAAAGCCCTGAGCACCCGCACGCCGCCGACGCCGAGAACCCATTCTTGCCGCAGGCGCAGCTCCGGTCCGCCGGCGTAGAGACGGTTCGATAACCCCCGGTCGGCGGGGTCGTTCTGCTCGAGGCCTGTGTCGAGCAGGACGATGGGCACGCGGCCCACGGTGAGCCGCCACGCTCCGATGCTGACCGAGCGCCCCGACATCTTGACCGTGGCGAGGCAGGGATCGCCCTTGGGCCCCCGCACCTGCTCGAGCGGCATCGCCGCGATTTCGACGCGCTCCTCGGCGTCCTCCTGCCAGCCGTCGAGCCGGAGGCGTTGGTCCGCGTATCCTTTGGTATAGAAGAGCCCGACGCCCACCAGCGGCACGCCCAGATCCGATGCCGCCTTGCAGTGATCACCGGCGAGGATGCCGAGCCCGCCGGAGTAGATCGGCACCGAGTTGTGCAGTCCGAATTCCGCGCAGAAGTACGCGATGCGGCGCTGGGCGAGGTCGGGATATGATGTTTCGAACCACGTGTCGTGCGTCGCAGCCACGAAGCGGTTCCACTCGATGATCGTATCGTAGCGCTGCAGAAACTCGGGGTCCTGCGCGCACGCCGCGAGGCGCACCGGATCCACTCGGCGCAGCAGCTCGATGGGATTATGACGAGTGAGGTGCCAGAGCGCCTGGTCGATCGAGCGGAACAGCGCTCGGGCGTCGCGGTTCCAGCTCCACGACAGATTGGCGGCGACGCTCGAGAGCCCCTGGAGGCGCTCGGGGAGCTGGGGCGCCGATGGGGTCATGCGAGCTGCATTAGGACGCCTTCGTGCTCCAGGAGCCAGCGTTTGCGATCGAGTCCCCCACCGAACCCCGTCAAGTCGCAAACG
>Ga0193711_1000121_pt1 | contig 14065 bp, 10 predicted proteins | sample H3m2metaG_FD_144922 | JGI IMG/M metagenome (GOLD analysis project Ga0193711, IMG submission 144922) | Soil microbial communities from a riparian zone of the East river system, Colorado, United States - H3m2 | ecosystem: Environmental > Terrestrial > Soil > Riparian zone | place: USA: East River...
CTGGTAGGTCTGCTCGATGTAGGCTTCCATCCAGCTGTTCGCCAGCGCCGTGTAGTCGGCGTCCAGATCGCTCAGGATCTGGAATTCGTGGGGGTGATACAGCTGCCGCGAGCCCACCCAGTTGGCGCTGTACTTCACCCAGTAACTGACGTACACGGTCGGGCTGGGCGCGAACAGGCGCCGCGCCAACCCCCATGAGGGGTTGGTCGCACCCGCGGCGAAGCGGACCTCGAGGGCGCGCGTGCTGCCCGCGATGTGCGTCGTGTCCGTGAGCGTCGGGGTGCTGGCGAAGTCGTACCAGCCACGCGCCCCAAAGCCGGTGTCCTCGAAATCGTCCTGGAGCAGGACGGTGCCGCCGGAGGGTGCCGTGACTGTCAGAGCCGCCGAGCCGCTCTTGCCTTCGCTCGTGGCGGTGATGGTCGCGCCGCCCGCGAGGAGGGCGGTCACCAAGCCGCTCCCCGTCACCGTGCCGACCAAAACGTTGCTGCTCGTCCACGTGACCACCCGGCCCGTCAGCACGTTCCCGCTCGCATCGCGTAGCGTGGCGATCAACTGCTGCGTGCCCCCGACCTGGAGACTCAAGGTCGCGGGACTTACGATCACCGACGCCACGGGCGCCGTCGAGCTCGTCGTAGTCGCGCTCGTCAGGTTGGACAGCGCGCCGTACACGGCGTTCACGTTCATCGTGCCCCGGAACGCCACCATCTGGAACTGGTACGCCGTGCCGGACGCGAGACCCAACACGCTGCAGCTCCGCGTTGTGCCGATCGCCGTACCGCCCATCGGGACGGTGCAGGTGCCTTGGGCAACGCTCGTCGCCGACGGCCAAGAGAGCGTGCCTGCCGCCCAGCGGACGTCGTAGCTCGCCGGCTGGCCAGCCCCGTTGGTCACCTCTGTGAACGAGAGCGTGACCGAATTGGCCGTCACGGCGGCGATCGTGAGATTCGTCACGGCCCCGGGGTTCGTCACCGGCGCCGCTACCACGACCGCCGCGCTATCGCTGGACCCTTCGCTCGTGGCCGTGATGGTGGTCGTGCCGGCGGCCACGCCCGTCACCAGGCCGCTGCCGTTCACCGTCGCCACGGTCGCGGCGCTCGTCGCCCACGTGACCACGCGGCCCGTGAGCACGTTCCCGCTCGCATCCCAGAGCGTGACGGTCAACTGCTGCGTACCTGCGACTTGGAGACTCACCGTCGCGGGACTCACCGTCACCGACGCGACCGGCGCCGGTGCCGGCGTCGTCACCGTCACGACCGCCGTCCCGCTTTGCCCCTCGCTCGTCGCCGAGATCGTCGCCGAGCCCGCCGACACAGCCGTGACCAGTCCGCTGCCGTTCACCGTCGCCACCGTCGCAGCGCTCGTGGCCCACGTGACCACGCGCCCGCTGAGGGCAAGGCCATTGGCATCTTCGGGTGTCGCGGCGAGCTGGACGGTCTGCCCGACCTGCACGCTCGGCGCTGCGGGACTGACCGTCACCGACGCCACCGGCACGACCGTCACCGTGACGACGGAGGTGTCTGCCAGCGAACTGCCGTTCTGCTTAGCGATCGCCCGGTAGATGCCGGCTGACTGGCCAGCGGTATACCCGCCAGTACCGGAGATCAATCCGCCGGTCGCGCTGTACGTGACGGAGACGCTGACGCTGTCGCCGGTGTTCCTGCGCCCGTACGCCGTGAACTGGCGGGCGCCTCCTGCCGATACGGTGGTCGCCTTGGGGTTGATCACGATCTGGACCACCCGACGCTTCTTCACGCTGGAGCTAGCGCTGAGCGAGGGGCTGGAGAGGGTCGCCGTCACGAGCGCATCCGCGGCCGACGTGTCGGCCGTGTACATCCCGCCCGACGTGATCCCACCGGCCGAAGCGCTCCAGCGAACCGAGATGGGCACGCTGTCGCCGGCCTGCGTGAGGCCGTACGCCTGGAACAGGTGGTTCTGGAACGGATCGAGCGTGACTGTATCCGGAGAAACCATGAGCTGCGTGACGGGATCGTCCACGCCGGTGCCCGGGTTGCGGCGCACATCGCAGCCGCTGAGGATGGCAGCAAGCGCGGCGAGAACAATGACGGCTGAGATCGACGTCGTGCGAACAAGCATGGGACCCCTCCCTGAGAGCTTCGGCGGCTCGACTAGCGTGGCACGCGACCAGCGTGCGTTAGCCTCGGGGCTTTGCGTCCCCGGCTTTCGCCGGGTTTGCCTTTGTCGCGCTCCCCTCGAGAGGGGGGTGCGATACTGCGAACAACGATGTTGCGAACAACGAAAAGGCCGCCAACAAAACTCGAAGACTTCTCGAGTCGCTGGCGGCCGGGCTGACATGGCGACTACTCGTCGCCGAAGTCCCCTAGCTCTGCGTCACCGCCTTTCGGCGGTTTTGCTCTGAGCAGCGTACGGAACTACCGTTGCACATGCGCAACAGTCGTGCCGAACGCTCGCTACGGGTAGTCCGAATGGATGGAGTAAGGGTACTCCAAAGGAGTTACGGAAGTAGGAGATTTAGGGGTTTCGCTTTTCTCGCAACGCGTTGCCATACCCTTCTGCAAGGAACCTTGTTAAGAGAGGAACGTCGAATCGCTCACCCTAGCGACTGGGTCGGACGGTGGTGGCGACCACGTGATCGACGTACAGGTGCTGCTCGACGGGGCCCCCCGAGATCCCACGGTTAAAGCTCAGCTGCACGGAATTCAGGCGCAGCTCCGCGCCGCTCCGAAAACTGAAGCCTGACCACGTGGCGCGCTGTACGCCGTCGATCCACAGGGTCTGACTGGCGTTTGATTGGCCCGGAGTGTTGAGCTTCACCCAGAACTCCAGGTGGTGCCACACGCCCGAGCTTAACGCCAACGGCGGCACGTAGGTCTCCGTCCCATCGCCGTACCGGCCCCAGCACGTGACGCCGTCGCCCTCTCGCGCCATGGCCGGATAGTACGTGTAGAACCGCGTGTCCCCCGGGTCACCCGTCGGTTCCGTCACAACCATCGCGATGAAGAAGTCCGTCCCGGTTGGACACACGCCAGCCTTCCCAAAGCCCGACCACTGATTGTCGGTCCGCGAGCCATACAAACCGAGGAGCTTGGTGCCGCCACGCCACTCCGCCGGGAAACGGATGTAGTAGCTCATGTAGAGAGAGTCATACCCGGGCATGAAGAAGCGGGTGAGCCATCCCCCGTCGCCTCCGGCGACGTACTTCACGTCGAGATAGCGGCTCCCAGATTGGGCGACGGTGGAGTCGGTCACGACCCGTTGCACGTTGGTGTCAACGCCATCGGCCCACGCCGCCAGCGTGCCCGATTCGAAATCCTCGGCGAAGACTGTATCCCGCTGCACGGACGCCAATCCGGCATCCCGAGTGGCACAACTCGGCTGGAAACTCAGCGCCGCCAGGAAGACCAGCATCGTGCGCACCGCGTCACCGCTGGCTGATGTGCGCGCGCTCATACCAGTAGCACCCGGTTCGGGCCTTGCTGCCCTCCATCCCACCCCAGGTCGGGGCGAACTGGTACTCGATGAAGCCCGCGTCCGGCGGCATCTGCAGGTCCGAGTACTCTCCTTGCAGTACGCCGTCGAGCCACCACTTCGTCACGCCATCGCGGCTCGTGGACGTGGTGCTGTACCGCGCGTACCACTCGATCAAGTGCCACGCCCCCAATACGACCGGTGTCGCGGTCACGGTTGGAGCCAGTCTCCGCGTGTCCTTCTCGAACGTCGGCTCCACCTGGATCGTGTAGTTGGTCCCATCGAAGAACATCATGAGATAGAGGGTGCCCCCCGAGGATGTGGCCGGGAACATGAACGCGATCTTATTCACGCCACTCGGGTGGGGCTCCCAGGGGGCGCCGGGCTTCCATCGGAACCCGAAATAGGTTTCGCGCACGGGCGTCGGCGGATTGTAAAACACCACCGCCGGCTCGTAGCCCCCGGGGAAGCCTGCGGCATACTTGAATTGCAGCACGCGTGAGACGGTGCCGGCCGTCGTCGTGTCGCTCGTCAGACCGGCCCCGGACCCGTTCGTGGTCCGCCGCTGGAGTATGCGCCATGTCTTCCCGACCAGCGCATCCATTGTCCCGTCGCTCAACACCGTGAAGCCCGCCGGCTCGTTGGGCCAGACGCCAACCACGGGCGTCGCCACGCTGTCCGCGGTCCTTCCCCCCGAGATGCACATCGGGACGGTCAGGCTATGACACCCGACGATTGGCAGGCTGACCAGCAGGACGTGCCCCAACAGCATGATTCGGCGCTGCACGAACCTGGCTCCGTGATGGCCCTGCGGCAGACCAAGGCACGACGCGTGCCACGCATGATTGTTGCGTCCGCGCCACACCCGTGCCTTGGTCCGCGTCTTGCCAGCTACGTGGGATATGAGACCACTTCGAGTAGCCTTCGTCGGTACCGGCAACATGGCCCGCCTCCACCTCCACAGCCTGCGGCGCGTGCGCACGCCGCACATGGTGGTGGGCGTCCACGACAGCGACGCGAGTGCCAGCCAGGGATTTGCCGACTTGGCGGACGCCACCAGCTACCACACACTCAGAGAACTACTCGATGTTGGGCGACCGGATCTCGTTCACGTCTGTACCCCGGCCGGCACGCACTTCGAGCCTGCGCGCGCCGCGCTCCTCGCCGGGGCCCACGTCTACGTTGAGAAGCCATTCGTCGAGACGGGCGTCGAGGCCGACGAGCTGCTGGCCCTGGCGGCAGCGCGCGGATTGCTGGTGTGCTCGGGACACCAGCAGCTGCGCGATCCCGCATACGTCGAGCTGCAACGTCGGACGCCGGCACTCGGCGACATCGTCCAGCTGGAGAGCTACTTCACGTTCCGTCCTGTCGGCGCCAATCCCACGGCTGCCGGAGCGCGGGCGCTGGCCAACCAGCTCGTGGACATCCTGCCCCACCCTCTCTATACGCTCGTCGACGCCCTCGAGCGGCTGACGCCCGATCCAGTTCCGATTGAGATCGCGACGCTGGTGGCGAGTCCCACAGACCTGCACGCGGTGCTGCGCGCCAACGAGCGTTACGGTCGCCTGTCCTTGAGCTTGCGGGCGCGGCCGGTCGCATCGTGGTTCTCGATCAGCGGAAGCGGCGGCACGTTGACGGCGGACTTCCTGCGCACGAGCGTCGTGGGCGCGGCGAATCCCGGTGAGTCGCCCGTGGAAAAAGCGGGCAACCCGCTCGTCGAGGCGTGGCAGCTCGCCGTCCGCAGCACCGCGGGCGTGGCCGCGCGGATCCTGCGGGGGGGAGACTATCCCGGGTTGGCCGAACTGATCGGCGCGTTTTACTCCGCTGTCGCGGCCGGGAGCGCTTCCCCTCTCACGCCCGAGCACCTGAAGCGCGTCACGGGGCTGTTCGAGGAGCTCGCGGCCAGCGTGCGCGGCGCGGCCGAGCGAACGGTCGTGCAGCGCCAGACGCCGCCGCAGCCCGCGCCCGACGCACCGCTCGCCGTCGTGACCGGCGCACGTGGGTTCTTCGGCCGAGAGATCACCAAACACCTGGTCCGGCGCGGGTATCGCGTGCGCGGCATCAGTCGGTCGCCCGACGGCGACGACCCCCACGTACACGCGTGGCTGCGTCTGGACCTGAGCCGCTCCGCGCCACCTGAGGCATTCGCCGGCGCCGACGTGGTGGTACATGCGGCCGCCGAATCGGCCGGTGGATTCGAGAGTCATCAACGCAACACGATCGATGTCACGCGGAACGTGCTGCGCGGTATGCAGGCGGCGGGAGCCACGCGGCTCGTGTACGTGAGCAGCCTTTCTGTGCTGCGGCCGCCGCGGACGCCTTGGGAAGAGCAGAACGAGCACACGCCCCTCGCCCCGCCCGACGAGCGCCGCTATGGCGCCTACGTTTGGGGGAAGACGGCCGCCGAGCGTCTCGTGACAGCCGACGCGCCGGCGCTGGGCATCGAGACGAGGATCATCCGCCCGGGCGCGCTGGTCGACTGGGGGAACCCCGACCCGCCCGGCGTCTTGGGACGTCGGCTCTTTGGGCGCTGGCATCTTGGCTTTGGCCGCCCCGGACTGCCCCTGCCGGTCTGCGAGGTGGGCCGGGCCGCCGCGGTCGTCGCGTGGTCGGCGGCGCAGTTCGACGACGCACCGCCTCTCCTCAACGTGATCGATCCGGCGTTCGCCACGCGGCGCCTCTTGCTGGAGGAATTCGCGCGCCACGGCTGGCGCGGCCGAATCGTGTGGATGCCGGTTTCGCTCTTCGCGGTCCTGGTCCATGCGGCGCGCTACGCGCTGGCGTTGCCGACATTCCGGCGACCCACGCCCCTGGCGCTGTATGGCATCCTCCGCCCCCGGCGCTACAGCTTCGTCCTCGCGGCGCAGATCCTGAGTCGCGCGATCGAAGCGCAGGAGCCCGGGCGCCGCGCGCCCACGCTGGCGGCCTCCCCCGCATGATCGGTGTCACCCTGCTGGTGGGATTCCTGGCAGCCGTGCTGCTCCTACCGACGGTATCGGACTGCATCAGTCTCGTACGCGTGCTGCTCGGCCACCGCGGCAACGCGCGGCGGCCTGCGGTCGAACCTCCCCGCTTGCTCTTTCTCGTCCCCGCGCACAACGAAGAGCTCCTGATCGAGTCCTGCGTGCAATCCCTGATGCAGCTGCGGTACCCGGCGGGGCACCGCAGCGCCGTGGTGATCGCCGACAACTGCACCGACCGCACGGCCGAGCTGGCCCGCGCCGCGGGGGCGCAATGCCTCGAGCGGCACGACCGGCAACTCCCCGGCAAACCCCGGGCGATCGCCTGGGCGTTGTCGCAACTGCCCGTGAAAGAGTTCGACACCGTCATCATCATTGATGCCGACACGGTGGTCGACCCAGGCTTTGGGCGGGCACTGGCAGCGGAGGCGCCGGTCGCCGGCAAGGCCTTCCAAGCCTATTTCGACGTGCGCAATCCCGCAGACGGTCCCCTCACGCGCATGGCGACGGTGCTCGCCGCAGCCAACTACCGGTTTGCCTATGCGCTAAAGCGACGCGCCGGTCTCAACGCGCCGCTGCTCGGTAACGGGATGTGTATCGGAACGGCTGTGCTCGCGGCGCACGGCTGGAACGCATTCACCATCGCGGAAGACTGGGAGCTGTACACGCGGTATACCACGACCGGCGTGCCCATCGAGTCGCTGGAGTCGGCGCGCCTGTACGCCGAGGAAGCGCGGTCGCTGCGGCAGAGCTCCACGCAACGCCAGCGCTGGACGGCGGGCAAGCTGACCGTGCTCGGCCGACTCGTCGCCCGTCTCGTGACGAGCCGCCAGATCGGCCTCGCCCAGAAGTTCGACGCCGTCGCCGAGCTCACCGCTCCGGGGCCGGTCGTGCACCTGGGCGTGGCGAGCGTGCTGGCCGCGCTCACGGCCGTCGTCCAGCCGCCGGGCGCCGCCGCGTTGCTACTCGGCCTGGGCGCCTCGGTGGTTCGGCCGGCGATCTACACCCTCGCGGGTTTGCTCGTACAACCGAACCCGCTGCGTGCCGCGGCGGCGTTCGCGTTCTTGCCTTTTTACATGGTGTGGCGCCTTGGGGCGGCGGTCACCGCGCTGAAGATGCTCGGTGACAAGCCCTGGGTTCGAACGGCGCGACAGTAGCCTACTTGCTCAGCAACAGCATGACGCTCGTCGAAAACGGCCGCAGCGCCCAGAAGCGACCGTGTTCCCGCAGTCCGACCCTCTGCAGGTCCCGCCGCATGTCCGCTTCCTCCACGGAGTGACGGACCCCACCGGGCTCGCGGCCCGTGAGCGCGGTGGCGAAGCGCAAGAAGGGACCCACGCAACCATACTGGATCACGAGAGACCGGCGACTGACGCGCGCCAGCTCCCTCAGGGCCTTGAGCCGTGTCGCCTCGTCCAGATGCATCAGGAGGCCGACGCACGTGACCGTATCGAATGAGGCGTCTTCGAACGGCAGGGATGTCACGTCGGCCTGGTGGAAGGAGACGTGGGCGAGATGACGCTGCGCCACCGCCATCATCGCTGGAGAGATATCGGATGCGACGACGTCGGTAAACCCCTCTCTGAGTAAGAAGGAAGTAATCCGGCCGGTGCCGCACGCGGCGTCCAAGACACGATCAGTGCGCGCCAGCGGCCGCAGCGCCCGCCGCATCGCGCGCCCTTCCAGCCACCGGTACACGCGCCCCTTCACATCACTGAAACGCCCGCGGTCATAGTCCTCCGCATGGGGCGTCACCTGCCAGTGACCCTTGGGGTCGTCCACCACCACAGGATTGCGCATCAGGCAAGTCCTCTTGCGTTCGCGCCCTTACGCGGCGCGAACGCACTCATCGTAGAGCTGATCATACCTGTTCACCATGTGTGTGAGTGTGAACTTCGCTTCGACTGCTTTGCGGCCGGCCTGGGTGAGGCGCCCACGCGTACCCGGCTCTGTCCCGAGGCGTTGCAGTGCCCGGGCGACTTGCTCCGGGGAATCCGCGTCGACCAGCAGCCCGTCGACATCGTGCGTGATGATTTCTTCTGGTCCTCCGGACTTCGTGGCGACCACCGGCACCCCGCAGGCCATCGCCTGAACCACGGAGAGTGAGAAGCCTTCGGAGGTCGAGGTGCTGGCATACAGATCCAGGTTGTTCATGACGTCGTGTACGCTGCTTTTGAAGCCAGTGAAGGCGACCATGTTTCCGAGACCCAAGTGATCGCGCAGCGTCAGCAGCTCCTGGTACAGGGGACCCTGGGCTTCCCCCACCACCACGAACCGGTACGGCAGCGCTTGCCGCTGCAGCAGGGCCGCTGCCTTCAGCAGCACATCGTAAGACTTGGCCGGGCGCACGTTCCCCACCGCACCGACGAGGATCTCGCTGTCGCCGACGCCCCACTCCTGACGCAGCGACCGGTCGCGGCGCGGCGCAAACACCGAAACGTCGATGCCGTCCGTGATCACAGCGGTGCGATCGGGCGTGAGATCGCCCGCGGACAGGAAGAACCGTCGTAGCGACTCGGACACGAAGACCACCTTGGTCACCCCGCGACGCATGATCCCGAACTTCACCGCGCGATACTTCGCATTCCCGGACAAGTCCGGCCGGCCGTGCAGCGTACTGATCACCGGCACCCCGCAGAGCAGACCCGCCAGGCCGCCGTAGACACCCGCGCTGAACAGGTGGGTTTGAATGAGGTCGATCCGGTACCTCCGCACCGCCCGGCATAACCCGGCGAGATAGCGCACGTCGAACGCCCGGTGGAGCGGCGTGATGATGGGCTCGAACCCGTGCTCCACGAGGTTGTCGTACACCCACCCGGTGCCGGGGATGGCGACGAAGGAGCGCCACCGCCGCGCGTCCAGACCCTTCGCCAGCTCCAAGCACACGGTCTCTGCGCCACCAGGCCCGCACGTGTCGATCACATGAAGGATGTTTTTCACGTGACCGCCAGCTGTCGCAGCTCGTGTTTCGTCGCCCTGTGAAGCGCGACCGTCATGGCGAGGTTGATCCAGAAGAACGGATAGTAGAGCACGGTCACAAAGAAACCGCTGACGAGATACCCGACGAGGGCGCCGTCGAGACCGTTAGCCATCCCGAAGAGGAAGGCACTCTCCGGCAACTGCCGGGCGAGCTTCCTGGTGCGGGAGTTGATGACGAAGGTGCAGCCGATCAGCAGTCCGAACACGAGCAGGCCGGTGTAGCCCAGCTCGGAGCCGGCCTGCACAAAGATATTGTGCGGCAGTTGGCCCCTCGGATTGACGTAGCGGCGATAGTAGTCGGCCCAGTTCGCGTAGCCGATCCCCAGGAGCGGATGCTGGTTGGTGATCGCGATTCCGTCCTTCCAATAGGTGAGCCGGCTCACGGAGGTCGGGTCCGATCCCATGCTCGTCAGACGCTCCTTCTGCTCCTGCGGAAGAAGCGCGACGGCGGCGACGACAATCGCCGCGGTGGCGATCAATGTGCGGACCCGGTGCCGGCTCTTCATGAGGAACCAGAAGAGCACGGCGCCCCCGCCCAGCACCGCCCCCCGTGAGGACGACGCCAACATCCCGATGACGGACGTCGCGGGCAGGAGCGCGAGCAGCGCCACCTTGCCCCTGCCCCAGTAGCGGCGCAGAGCCATGACGAAACACAGCGAGATCGGGAAGAAGATCGTCATCTCGATGCCGAATTCCCCCGAGTTGTGAAACCACCCGGGAGCCCCGAGGACCCCCCAGTCGCGGAACGCAAATCCGATCGACGCCCACGATCGCGTGGCGTGCAGCGACATCTTGAGGTTGTACAGCAAAAAGGACAGGATGAAGACCAGGAATCGTTGCTCGGTGATCACGACGCCCGAGATCAGGACGTAGATCACGGCCCACGAGACGTAGAGCGGCAGGGCAGCAAATGAGGTCGCGGGAAAATATGCCGTTGCCGAGGTGAGGAGAACGACCAAACTGAAGCAGGCCAGCGTCCAGTCCGCCGGCGTCGTGAAACGCCACGATCTGCCCTCCATGAGGAACGCCCCACCGCACAACACGATGGACAGCATTGCCCAGGGGAGCAGGTCGATTGCGGCGTAGATCGATTGCGGCCGGACGTATTCGAAAAACAGGTAGATGCAGATAAGCCAATAGGAGGCCGGCTGCGTCATGAGAAAGCGCCAAATGCTCTGCGCGCGCAGCGTATACAGGCTGCGCGCGCCCGCAACGCTCGGGGGGGGTCGCATTGCGTCGGTCCCTGAAACCATGTGAATCGCCACGGGGACTCTGTACGGGCAAGAATGAGGCCGAGTCGAATTGCGCCACGGTCGTTGCGACGACGCCACACTGGGTACCTGGCACGGCGCTTGCCCCTCCGGCGGGTACGGCCCACCTATGCTGTCGAGTCTCCTGTATGCTGGCCTTGGTGCCATCGGACTGCCCGCGCTCGCGCGCCGCCTGAGGGATGCGGGGGTCATCCTCTGTTACCACAACGTCGTGGGAGGAACCACTGCCGCCCCCAAGGGCGAGCCCAGCCTGCACCTCCCCGTGAATGCGTTCGAGCGCCAGATGCGGTGGTTGGCCCGCCACTATCAAGTCGTTCCACTGGTCGACCTCATCGGCCGACTGGAGCAGCGCCGCACACTGCGTCGGCTCGCCGCCGTCACGTTCGACGATGCGTATTTGGGCGTCTTCCAGCACGCCTGGCCCGTGCTGCGCGAGCTCCAGATCCCCGCGACCGTGTTTGTGGTGGCGAACGCGCCGACCGGCGGAGAGCCGTTCTGGTGGGATCACCCCGCGGTTCAGGCGGCAGCCACGCCCCAGCGCCGTGACGCCTGGCTGAGCGAGCTCCGGGGCAACGGCGTTGCGATCCTTCGGTCCCTCGCGCCCGCCGTCGACGCGGCGCTGCCGAACGACCAAAAGCCGGCGGACTGGACTACAATTGCGCGAGCCGCCCAAGCGGGCCTCACGCTCGGCGTCCATTCGCGAACCCACCGCGCGCTCCCCACCCTCAGCGACGCCGAGTTGGAGGACGAGCTGGTCAGCAGCCGGGAGGTGATTGCGCGCGAAACGGGAACGGCAGCCGACGTCTTCGCCTATCCGTACGGCGCATGGAACCGTCGGGTGCGCGAGGCGGTGCGCGCGGCGGGATACCGGGCCGCGGTGACGTTGGACTACGGGTTGAATCGCGCGGGGGCGGGGGCCGATCCCCTCGCCCTGTCGCGCGTGAATGTGCCCGCTGGAATCTCGGACGCCGCCTTGGAGGCGTGGCTGGCCGGTTTGAGACTCCGTCTACCGGCCGCCCACCGCCCGGATCCACTGCTCGAGTCGCGCGAGATCGCTGACCGCCAGACGTCCGTGGGTTGGGAGCGTGCATAGCCGTTCCGCAAGCAGGCGACCACCGGGGAAAGCCGCGTCTCGATTGAGGCAGCGCGCCCGAAACCGTTCGACGTCGCACAATGCCTGCGGATACCCGGGCATGATGCCCAGACGCCGTGCCGCGGGCTCTGTCGCCGAGCGGCGGGCCGGATCCGACGCGACGACGGGGAGCCGGAGGTACCCGGGTCGCGCGTGACGGGCCGCGCTGACAGTTTGAAAAGCAGGATGGCGCTGCAGCTCGACCAGCAGGCGCTCCGCGATGCGTCGGCGCAGGTCCACCTCTCGCTGCGCCAAGGCCCAGGTTGCGGCGATGACGGAGGCGGATGCGGCGCTCACCCGTCGCAGGGGCCGCGGCTCCCGATAGATCGTCTGGCCAAGGCGGAGAAATGGCAGGGCCGCGGGGATGGCGTAGAGGCTCGGACGCTCGAGCAGCAACTGAGCGGCGAGCGTCACGAGCTCCGCCCAGCCCCGGCGTGCCTTGCCCAGCATGCCGCGCACACGCTCCAACACCCGCTCGCCCACGTCGTCGTGGGCGAGGAGGGCCCCGCCGCCGCCCCCCGTGAGACCCTTCCCTCGCCCGAAGCTCAAGACGGCGAGGGAGCTCTGGGTCCCCGTCGGACGACCGCTCAGGGTCCCGCCGGCCCCCTGGGCGGCGTCCTCGATCACGACGGCCCCGGTTTCCGCGGCGAGGCGATTCACTTCGCCGAGATCGAGGGGATACCCGTACAGGGGCACGGCCACGATCGCCGCGGCGCCGTGACGCAGCGTCGCCCGCAGTTGGGCAAGATCGGGAGCGAGCGTGCGCGGATCCGTGTCGTACAGCCGCACCGGCGCATTCGCACCGTCGGCCGCGGTGGCAAGGTCGAAACACCCGTACGCGGGCATCGCGACGGCCGCGCCGGCACGATCGCTCAAGACGCCAAGCAGCGCGGCGGTGAGCGCCGCCGTGCCGCTTTCCATCAACACTACGTCCCGCGGGGAATAGCGTTCTTGCAACAGTGCGACGACTCGCGCCTCGGCGAGCGCCGAGCGGCCATTGCGCGCGACGGCCACGCGCGCGCCGGCGAGCAGCGCCGCTGCAGAGACCGGCGAGTGGACCGGAACCTGGTGCCGCCAGCCGCTCATCGAGGGAGAGGCTCTGGCACGCTCAGCCGGACGTGGTCATACCAGAAATAGTCTTCTTCCGTCTTGCTGCCGCCGATGCCGCCCCACGTGGGGCTGAACTGAAACTCCGTGAACGGATTGGCGGCGTCGAAGTTCACGGACGTGTAGTCGCCCACGAGGGTGCCGTTCACCCACCAGCGCACGATGCCGTCCCGCGAGGTGCTGGTCGTGCTCATCCTGAAGTACCCCTCGATGTCATACCATCGGCCCTCCGTGACGACGTAATTCCCGCCCTTCACGTTCCCGCCCAGCTGCCGGGCCCCGGGATCGTCACCCCAACTGTTCGCCAGGTGCCCGTTGCTGGTGGTGAACTCGGTGGTCACGATGAGGTGAAACGGTCCCTCGGGTGGACCGTTCATCTGCAACACCAGGATGTTGTCTTGGGCGAGCACGAAGGAAATCTCATTCACACCCGACGGATGTCCCTGCCACGGCAGGCTCGCCCTCCAGCGGTACCCGAAGTACATCTCCCGGCGCGGTGCGTCGAGGGAGCGGTACATCGCCGCCGACAGCGGCGCGTCGGGGTCGTCCGCTTCGCTCGCATTGCCATCGGGGTTGTCGATGAACCATCCGGCACCGAGGGGCACGCCGCTGCCGACAATAAAGGCATCGTCGAATCCGTAGTCGGACAGGGTCGCGAATCCCGGTGGCTCGTTCGGCCAGGAAACCGATGGCGCAACCCCACCGCCGGGGTCGCAGTCCGCGGCGAAGGCGACGAGGGCGACCAGCGCCACGAACGGGGGGAAGGCGGAGCGCATTAGGGGACTCCTGAGCGTCTGAGGATGGTGAAGGGCGCGCTTTCGGCACCGTCCAAGCCCGTTGCCGCCGCCGTGAGCGTGTACCCGCTCCCCGGCCGGTCAATGCTGAGATCCGAGAACGTGGCGACGCCGTTGACGGCCGTGACGGTCAGTGTTCCACGTAGCGTGCCCGGCGCCCAGCGTCCGCCGTTTTGCCCGATGGCGATGGTGAGCGGGCCGGTGAACGTCGTGTCCGTGTTCCCTTGGGCATCCAACGCCGAGACCTGCACGGGGGGCTGGATGGTCGCCACGGGGTACGGGGGCGCGTCACTCGGTTGGACGGTGAAGCCCACGTGTGTGGCCGATGCGGGGGGCGGGGGTGGAGGAGGAGGTTCAGGACTCGTCGTCGCCGCG
>Ga0193711_1000122_pt1 | contig 13957 bp, 12 predicted proteins | sample H3m2metaG_FD_144922 | JGI IMG/M metagenome (GOLD analysis project Ga0193711, IMG submission 144922) | Soil microbial communities from a riparian zone of the East river system, Colorado, United States - H3m2 | ecosystem: Environmental > Terrestrial > Soil > Riparian zone | place: USA: East River...
CTGAACCACCTTGCCTTCATACGCGAGCCCGCGGATACGCTGCCCCGCCGGGCGGGAGAGATCGATGTTGTAGACGACCCCGCTCACGACGTCGAAGTTGAAACCGGGGACGGTGTCATCGACGACCTGGCGCGGTGCGGCCGGATCGAACGTGCGGAAGTACAGAGCGGAATGCTCGAGGAACTCGCGCAGCTGCTGGCCCGAGATCTTCACCGCGCGCAGCGTGTTCTCGTAGGGGTACACGCCGGCGACGTCGCGCAGCAGCACGTCGCCGTCCGGGAATCCCGATTGCGGGTCGAACACCGCTGCCGCCGAGAGCTGCGCCCCGGTCTTGCGGCGCTGCACTTCATTAATGAAGTCGAGCAGCGCGCCGTCCTGGACGCGGGCGTAGCGCGCGTCAAACCCGGGCGCCGACGTCCCGAGCGGCGTCGCGGCCCAGAGTCGCGCGGCCTCGTGGGCGGCGTCGAGGCGCCGGGTGAGGCGCGCCAGCTCGGGCGTCGTCGTCCTCAGGGGAACAATCTCGGCGCGTACCGCGACGACTTTCCCCTGCACTACGAAGACGTGCACGACCGACAGGCTCTGCGCCCAATTCCGCGGCTGCACGAAGTGCACGCCGTTGATCACGGTGTCGCGAATCTCGCGGTGGCTGTGTCCGACGATCACGACGTCGGGCTTGGGCGTGACGGATGCCAAGGCCGCGGCGTCGTTCTCGGGCCCGACGCCCGTCGTGTCGTAGCTCGAGCCCCCGCCCAATCCCGCGTGGATCAGGACGATTTTGACATTCGCGCCCTCGCGCTCGAGTTGCGCCAGTGCGGCGGGCGCCGCCTCGGCGATCCGGCGCACGCGCACCTGTCCCGCGAGCTGGGCGCGGTCCCACACCATCACGCCGGGAGTCGTGAACCCCGTGATCCCGACCCGCACGCCGGCGCGCGGCAAGACCACCGTCGCGGGAAACAAGGGCCCACCGGCTGTCTGATCGACGTTGGCGACGACGTAGTGGTAGGTCGCCTCGACGCCGGCGCGGCGCAGCAACGGGAGCCCGAAATCAAAATCGTGGTTGCCCGGCGTCGCGGCGTCGTATTGGAGCGCATTGAGCGCATCGACGATCGGGTGCGGCTGCCGCTGGTCCTGTTTCCCGAAGAAGGTCGCGAACGGGTTCCCCTGGAGCAGGTCTCCGGCGTCGACGAGCACGACGCGGCCCGGATACTGCGTGCGCAGGGTCTCGAGGATCGTTCCGGCGCGCGCCAACCCGCCCTGGGTTTCGACGTCGCGGACGTAGTCCCACCCGCGCACGCGGCCGTGCACATCGGTGGTCGCGACGATGACGAGGTGGATGGTGTCGGAAGCTTGGGATGGAGCCTGCGCAGCGAGCAGCAGCGTGAACAGGAGATGCATAGTGCGCCGTAATCTGATGAAGGCCTGCGGTTTGCGCCACAGTACGTCACAATCGCGTAACGACGCTGGCGAGCCACCCGTGACCCAATTACCATCCCGCCTGCATGCCGACCACGCACCGAGTCTTGGTAGTGGACGACGAGCCGGACATCACGGCACTCGTCGCGTACCATCTCGCCAAAGAGGGGTACCGCGTCACGACGGCCGCCAACGGCACCGAGGCCCTGCGCTCGGCCCGCGAGGAACGGCCCGACCTCGTCGTGCTGGACCTGATGCTGCCCGGCTTGTCCGGGTACGACATTCTCGCCGAGCTGCGCCGCCGCGAGGAGACGCGCGAGGTGGGCGTCATCCTCCTCACCGCCCGTAAAGAAGAGCCCGATCGCATCAAGGGTCTCTCGCTCGGCGCGGACGATTATCTCGCCAAGCCATTCTCGCCCAAAGAACTCGTGTTGCGCGTCGCCGCGATCCTGCGCCGCCTCTCGGCGCCCGCGGTCGCGTCGGGAGGCCGGCTCGCCGCTGGTCCGATCGCCGTCGATCGCGGCGCCCATCGCGTCACCGTCGGCGGCAAGGAGATCGAGCTCACCGCGACCGAGTTCCGCCTTCTCGACAAACTGATCGAGCGGCGCGACCGCGTCCTCAGCCGCACCCAATTGCTCGAGTCGGTGTGGCAAGCGCAACCCGACATTCAGACGCGTACGGTCGACATGCACGTCCAGCGCCTGCGCGCGAAACTGGGCGACGCCGGCGAGTGGGTGGAGACAGTGCGTGGCGTGGGCTACCGCCTGCGCGAGCCGACGCCGCTCCCCACGCATCGCCGCGGACGTGGATGAAGCTCGCCACGCGGCTGTTCCTGAGCATGAGCCTGCTCGTTGCCGCCGCGGTGACGGGTTCGATCATCGCCGCCGACGCGGTGTTACGTCGCGATCTGGAGGCCGAGACCGCCGCCACCCTCGAAGCCGAGGCGCGCCTCCTCGCGGGATCCCTGCCCGCCGACTCCACGCGCTGGCCTGAGGTCGCGCGCAGCGCCGGTGCGCAGCTGGGCCGGCGCGTCACCCTGATCGATGAAACGGGCCGCGTACGCGGTGACGCGGAGTTCGATCGGGAGGCGCTCGCCGGCCTCGAGAACCACGCTTCTCGCCCCGAAGTGCGGGGCGCCATGGAGACGGGCCTGGGGCGCGGCGAGCGCCTGAGCGCCTCGACGAACGCGCGCCAACTCTACGTCGCCGTGCGGGGCGGCCCCCCCGGCATCGCCGTCGTCCGGGTCTCGGCATCGCTCGCGGGGATAGATGCGCGGATCCACGCCGTGCAACGGGCGGCCCTGGGCGCCGGCGTCATGATGCTGATCGCGGCGGGCGTCGTCGCGTGGTGGCTGGCCGGGGCGTTCGCCCGGCCCCTCATCGAGATCTCGGACGCCGCGCGCGAGTTCGCCGCGGGGCGCCCCGCCGTGTTGCCGGACTCACGCATCCCCGAGTTGGCGCGCCACGTCGATGCCCTCCGCGCCATGCACGAGGAGCTCAATGACCGCTTCGCGGAGCTGCGCCGCGAACGTGAGGAGTCGCGCACGCTGCTGGAAGCACTTTCGTCCGGAGTAATCGCCGCGGATGCGCGGGGCACCGTCGTTTCCGCCAACGCGGCGGCGCGACGCCTGCTCGACTTTCGCCCCGGCGATCCCCTGCCCCCGCTCACCGAGCTGTTCCACGATCAGGCGCACCGCGCCCTGATTCGCGAAGTGCTCGAAGGACGGGCCGTCGAGCGGCGCGAGATCGACATGGGCGATCGCACGGTGCTCGTCTCCGGCCGGACCCTCCCCGACGGCGGTGCCCTCCTCGTCATGAGCGATGTCACCGACATGCGGCGACTGGAGACGATGCGGCGCGACTTCGTCGCCAATGTCTCGCACGAACTGAAGACGCCGCTCACCGCGATCGCGGGATACGCCGAGACGCTGGCCGCCGAGGCGGAGCCGTCGTCGCAGACGGCCGGCTTCGCGGCGACGATCGGCCAGAACGCCCGGCGCATGCAGCTCCTGGTGGACGGGCTGCTCGACCTGTCGCGCATCGAGTCGGGGCACTGGCAGCCGCAGCGGAGCGTGCTGGAAATCGAGGCGGCGGCGCGGGACGCTTGGGCGCCCTTCACGGAGCGCGCCGCCACAGCGCACATCCGCTTCGACACCACTGTCCCGCGGGACGCGCACGCCCTGTCGGCGGATCCCGATGCCCTGCGACAGGTCTTCACAAACCTGTTCGACAACGCACTCCGCCACACGCCCGCGGGCGGCACGATCCGCGTGTCGGCGGAGGTGACGAGCGACGGCGTCGCCGTCGCGGTCGCCGATTCCGGCAACGGCATCCCGGCGGAGCACCTGCCGCGCATCTTCGAGCGGTTCTACCGCGTCGATCACGGCCGAGCCCGCCATCAGGGCGGGACCGGTCTCGGGCTCGCGATCGTGAAACACCTTGTCGAAGCCCACAGCGGGCGCGTCGAGGCCGAAAGCGTGCTGGCGCGCGGGACGACGATCCGCCTGCACTTCCCCGCCGTTACCAAGTTGTAACGTCTCCGTCACTGGTCGCTGACCGCGGCCCACAATTCTTGGCGTCGTGAGAATCGACCTGCTGTGCGATTCGTACCTCGTCGCCCCGGCGGCGGATGCACGGCCGACGTCCGGGTGCCAGGTAGCGGAGGCCTGCACGGCTCCGCTATCTGCTTTTGTCGGGACATTTGTTACCATTCCGTGACAGGGTCGAATCTCCCCGGTGACCACGCCGGGCGAGCTTTTCCGCGTGGTCGATGGTACATCGCTCACTTTTCTTGAGGAGATCACCGTGCACGCAAGACTCGCCTTTCGAGCGCTCGCGGCCGTCGCGCTGAGCGCGCTCACTGCGTCCGCTGTCCAGGCGCAGGCATCCGCCCAGCAGGCACCGCAAGTGTCCGTCACGGGCGTGGTTTACACGCAGTACCAGTACTCCGACGCGCCGATTGCCGCGAAGAGCACGTTCGACATGACGCGCGCGTACGTGAACGTGCTGGGCCGGTTTTCGAACGGCATCACGACACGCGTCACGACGGACATCCTTCCCAGTGCGGCCGGGAACCAGTTCATTCGGCTCAAATTCGCGTACGCGGCGTGGACGCCGGCCCGCAGCAGCCTCACCTACAAGCTGGGCATGATCAACACGCCGTGGGTCGATTTCGAAGAAACGCTGTGGGACTACCGCATGCAGGGCACGATCGCGGTGGATCGTAACCCAGGGGGCGGCTCGCCATTGTTCACCATGACGGCCGCGGACATCGGGTTCGGAGTCGATGGCCGCTGGAACAACGACCAGGTGAACGCGCAATTCGCGCTCGTCAACGGCGAAGGCTACTCCGGCGGGACCGGAGACTTCCGGAAGGACTTCGAGGCCCGCGTCTCCTACCGCATCCAACCCACCGACGACAATAGTCGCGTCGGCGGCTTGCGCCTTTCGGGATACCTCGGCGTCGGCAAGGCCACGGGCGGCGCCGACCGCAACCGCTATCTGGGCATGCTGTCGTACCGGACGACGGAGTACACGGTGGCCGGTGAGTACGTCTCAGTGAAGAACGCGGCCGTCACCGGGAGCATCATCAGCGCCTTCGCGGTCTATCATCTGGATCCTCCCAGCAAGATCGCTTTCATCGCCCGCGTGGACATTGTCGATCCGGACAACAACGCGGCCAACGACGGCAACACCCGGATCATCGGCGGGGCGTCGTACCAGCTGTCGCCGAACGTGCGGATGCTCGCCGACCTCGATCGCGTGAAGCCGCAAGGCGGCGGGACTGCCGTCAATCAGTTCCTGATTCAAGCGCAGTTCGTGTTCTAACTCGACCTAGACCGAGGACGACCCTGTGAAGACGACACGTACCATCGCCCTCGCTGCGCTGCTCTGCGCCGCCGCTCCCGCGGCGGCGCAGGTGCAGCTCAACGGCGCCGGCGCCACGTTTCCCAACATCATCTATCAGAAGTGGATGCTGACATTCAATCAGGCCAATCCTACGATCCAACTGAACTACCAGTCGATCGGCTCGGGCGGCGGCATCCGGCAGTTCTCCGACGGCACCGTCGATTTCGGCGGGACCGACGCCCCGATGACCGACTCGGCCATCGCGGCGATCCAGGGCAACGTGCTGCACATCCCGACGGTCCTGGGCGCCATCGTAGCGATTTACAACCTGCCCGGTGTGACCCAGCAGCTGAAGTTCACGCCCGACGTGCTCGCCGACATCTTCCTCGGCAAGATCACCAAGTGGAACGATGCGCGGATCGCGAGCGTCAATCAGGGCGTCACGCTACCGGCAACCGACATCGTCGTCGTGCACCGCGCCGACGGCTCCGGCACGACGTACGGCTGGACCGACTATCTGACCAAGGTGAGCCCCGAGTGGGCCTCGCAGGTCGGCAAGGGCGCGTCGGTCAACTGGCCCGTCGGACTCGGCGGGCGCGGCAACGAGGGCGTGTCCGCGACCGTCAACCAGACCCCCGGCGCCATCGGGTATACCGAGCTGGGGTACGCGACGATCAACAAGATGACCTTCGGCCAGGTGCGGAATAGCGCGGGCAAGTTCGTGGCTCCGACCCTCGAGGCCGTCACGGCGGCGGCGGCGGGTGCGCTGGCCAAGATGGGCGCGAACACCGACTTCCGCGTGTCGATTACCAATCCCGACGGTGCGGCGGCCTACCCCATCGCAACAATGACGTGGCTGCTGCTCCACAAGACCTACGCCGACGCCGCCAAGGCCAAGGCGCTGGTGCAGTTCATCTGGTGGGCCGAGACCGACGGTCAAGCCATGGTCTCGAGTCTCGGATACGCACCGCTGCCGCAGCAGCTGCGGCCCTGGATCCAGGCGCGGCTGAAGAGCATAACGGGTTCGGCAGCTCAATAAGGAGCCGGGCCGCACGTAGTGACAGATTCGTTACACCGTTGTGACGACGCGCCGGCGGGGAGCAAATAGCTTCCCGCCGGCGATGACTACCCTCCCCATCGGGCCGGTCCCGGCTCGCCCCCCGAGTATCGAGACGCCGAGCGCCGAGCCCCGGTGGTCGTCGCTGCGTGGGGTCAATGCCAGCGACCGCATCTACAAGGGCGTACTGACCGCGCTGGCGATGACCCTGCCCCTGCTGATCATCGCGCTGTTCGCACAGCTGTTCTTCAGCGCCCTGCCGGCGATCAAACGGTTCGGATTCTCGTTCCTGTGGACGTCGACGTGGGACCCCGTGGCGGAGATTTACGGCGCGGCCCCGATGATCTTCGGGACGCTGGCGTCGTCGCTGATCGCGCTCCTCATCGCGGTACCCCTCGCGCTCGGTGTCGCGATCTTCCTCACGGAGTTCGCTCCCGGGTGGGTCAGACAACCGGTGGCGTTCCTCGTCGAGATGCTCGCGGCGATCCCCAGCGTCGTGTATGGGCTGTGGGGCGTCTTCGTCCTGATTCCGTTCCTGCGCAGCTACATCGTTCCACCCCTCAAAGCCCTGCTCGGGTGGACGCCATTCTTCCAGGGCGTGTTCTACGGCAATTCGCTGCTCGCGGGCGGGATCATTCTGGCCATCATGATCGTGCCGTACATCGCGGCCGTGTCGCGCGAGGTGCTGCTGGCGGTGCCGGCGAGCCAGCGCGAGGCGGCGCTCGGCATGGGCGCCACGCGGTGGGAGGCGGTGTGGACGGCCGTCCTCCCCTACGGCCGGGCCGGGCTGATCGGGGCGATCATCCTGGGTCTCGGTCGCGCTCTCGGCGAGACGATGGCCGTCACGATGGTCATCGGGAACCGGCACGACATCAGTCTCTCGGCCCTGCAGCCCGCGTACACCATGGCCGCGGCGATCGCGAACGAATTCAGCGAAGCGACGACCGCGACGTACCAGTCGGCCCTCGCCGAAGTCGGGTTCATCCTCTTCGTGATCACGATTCTCGTGAACGCGTTCGCGCGCGTGCTGATCTGGCGCGTGGCCCGCGGCGCCGCCGTGGGGAGCAAGGCTCTATGAGGAAGCTGACGAGTGCCATCATGACGGCCGTTGTCGTGCTGATGGCGTTCACGGCTGTGCTCGCGTTGGTCCTCATCATCGGCGACCTCATCGCCAAAGGCGCGTCCTCGATCGACTGGGCGTTCTTCACGAAGAGTCCGGTCGCCCCGGGGGAGACGGGCGGCGGCGTGGCCAATGCCATCGTCGGGACCGGGATCGTCGTCGGGATGGCGGCCTTGATCGGACTGCCGATCGGCATCGGCGTGGGACTCTTCCTGGCCGAGTACGGCTCCGGCCGCGTGGGCTTCCTCGTGCGCTTCATCGCCGACGTGCTGAACGGCACACCGTCGATCGTCATCGGCATCTTCGCCTGGACCTGGATGGTGAAACCGGTGGGGCAGTTCTCGGCGCTCGCGGGGAGCCTCGCCCTCGCCATCCTGATGATCCCGATGATCTCGCGGACCACCGAAGAGATGGTACGTCTCGTGCCCCATTCGCTGCGCGAAGCCGCGCTGGCGCTCGGCTACCCGCGCTGGCGCACGTCGTTGCGCGTGGTGGCGCGCACGGCTCTCAGCGGCATCGTCACGGCGTGCCTCGTCGGAGTCGCCCGCATCGCCGGCGAGACCGCGCCGCTGCTCTTCACGGCCTTGGGAAATCTCAATTTCACGACCAAGGTCACGCAGCCGATGCAGACCTTGTCGCTGCAGATCTACGTGTACGCGACGGGGCCCTTCGAGGAGTGGCACCGCGTCGCCTGGGCGGCGGCGCTCGTACTGATGGGCCTCGTCCTCATTCTCGCGATGGTCGCCCGCTGGGTGACGAGGCAACGCTATGGGCGCGTCCGCTAACGTCCGGCTCCGCCTCGAGACGTTGCGCCTGACGGCGCTCTTCGGGCGCACGGCGGCGGTGCGGGAAGTGTCGATTCTCTTCCCCGCCCACACCGTCACGGCGATCATCGGGCCGTCGGGGTGCGGCAAGAGCACGTTCCTGCGCTGTCTGAACCGCATGCACGAGCTGTCCGAGGGCGGGTGGGTGACCGGGAAGGTGCTCCTCGACGAAGTCGACATTTACGCCAGCGATGTCAACCCGATTCAGCTGCGGCGCCGGATCGGCATGGTGTTCCAGCGGCCCACGCCGTTCCCGACCATGTCGATCTACGACAATGTGGCGGCCGGGCTGCGCGTCAACGGCACGCGTCCGCGCAAGGAACTGGACGAGTCCGTGGAGCGCGCCCTGCGCCAGTCGGCGCTCTGGGATGAAGTGAAGGACCGGCTGCACGCCAGCGCCCTCGAGCTGTCGGGCGGGCAGCAGCAGCGGCTGTGCATCGCGCGGGCCATCGCCCCGCAGCCCGAGATCCTGCTGCTCGACGAGCCCACCGCATCGCTCGACCCAGCCGGCACGCAGCGCATCGAGGAGCTGTGCCGCGAGCTGAAGCGGCTGTACACGATCGTGATCGTCACGCACAACTTGCAGCAAGCCGCGCGCGTGTCGGACTACACCGCCTTCTTCTACATGGGCGGCCTCGTCGAGGTGGGTCGCACGAGCGAGCTGTTCACCAAGCCCAAGGTCGAGCAAACCGAGCAATACATCACGGGACGGTTCGGATGATCCCCGCGCCCCGGCCAGTCCTCGACGCCCGCGGCTACAGTTTTTGGTACGGGCCGACGCAAGCGTTGCACGACGTCACCGCCCTCATTCCCCGGCGCGCGGTGACGGCGCTGATCGGGCCGTCGGGGTGCGGGAAGACGACGTTCCTGCGCTCCATCAACCGGCTCCACGACCTGACGCCGGGAACGCGCCACACGGGTGACATCCTGCTCGAGGGAGCGTCGGTGTTCGCCCCGGGGACCGATACGGTCGCGCTGCGGCGACGCGTGGGGATGGTGTTCCAGCGGCCCAATCCGTTCCCTAAGCCCGTGTACGACAACGTCGCCTACGGACCGCGCCTCAACGCGTTGTGCGCGCCGCGCGAGCTTGGGGACCGCGTCGAGCGCGCGCTGCGCCAGGCGGCGCTCTGGGACGAGGTCAAGGATCGCCTGCGCGAGCCCGGGACCGCCCTCTCCGGCGGCCAACAGCAGCGCCTCTGCATCGCGCGCGCGCTCGCCAACGAGCCCGATGTGCTGCTGATGGACGAGCCGTGCTCGGCACTCGATCCGATCGCCACACAGCGCATCGAGGAGCTGATCGTCGAGCTGAAGCAGGCCTACTCGATCGTGATCGTTACGCATAACATGCAGCAGGCGGCCCGCGTGTCCGACTACGCCGGCTTCTTCTATCTCGGCAAGCTCGTCGAGTTCGGGGAGACGGAGCAGATCTTCACCCGGCCGAAGGACGAGCGCACCGAAGCCTACATCACCGGGAGATTCGGATGAGCACCGAAGCACATCGGCACTTTCACGACGAGCTCTCGGAGCTCAAGGTCACGCTGCTCAACATGTCGGGGGACGCGCAGGCCGCGCTCGCGGCGGCCGTCGAGGCGCTGCTGCAGCGCGACGGTCGCAAGGCCGAGGACGTCATCGCGAACGACCGCGAGATCGACCGGCAGGAAAACGAGATCGAAGAGCAGGTCATTCGCCTCCTGGCCACGCAGCAGCCGATGGCGCGCGACCTGCGCTTCCTCACGGCCTCGATGAAGATCGCGAACGACCTGGAGCGCGTCGGCGACCACGCGGTGAACATCGCGCAGTCGGCCGAGCGGCTGCTCGTGAACCGGCCGATCGTCCCCGAGCCCGAGCTGGTCGAGATGGTGCGTCAAGCGCGCACCATGCTGGCCGACGCGCTCGATGCGTTCGTGCGCGGCGACGCGCAGGCGGGGCGGGCGATCTGCAAGCGCGACGACGGCGTCGACGCGCTGCATCAGTCGATGTTCCGGATCCTGCTCACGCACATGATGGAAGACCCGCACATCATCGGCGCCGCGATGGACCTGTTCCTCGTGAGCCGAAACCTGGAGCGCGTGGCCGACCTCGCGACGAACATCGCGGAGGATGTCGTCTTTCTCGTCGAAGGCAAGAGCATCAAGCACCACGCAGAGGATATCGGCACCTGACGACGATCATCTTCCTGTGCGTCGCCAACGCGGGGCGCAGTCAGGTGGCGGAGGGGCTGGCGCGGGCGATGGCGCCCGCCGGGAACGGCTATCGCTTCTTCAGTGCGGGCTCCCATCCCGGCGTCTTGAACCCGTTCGCGGTCCGCGCGCTCGCCGAAGAGGGCATCGACATTTCGCACCATCATTCCAAGGGAATGGACGACGTGCCCTTGGACGAGGCCGACGTCATCGTGACGCTGTGCGCGGATGAGGTGTGCCCCTACGTACCCGGCGCGGTGCGGAAGCTCCACTGGCCGCTCCCCGATCCGAACGACCTGGAGGATTTTCGCGCGGTGCGCGATGAACTGCGCGAGTTACTGCCCCAGCTCTGGTCCGATCAGTAGGTACGATAGCGATAGTACGCCGACGGCGGTTGCGGCCGGCGGCGGAGCGCATCTTCAGACGCGAAGAACCGGATCAGGAGCAGCCCCACGGCGAAGCCGCCGATGTGCGCGAAGAAGGCGGTCCCACCACGATCGACCCCGCTCAGACTCCCCAAGCCACCCAGCAGTTGTAAGACCGCCCAGTAGCCGAGCATCACGTACGCGGGCAGCGTGATCGTGGTCGCATAGAGACCGAAGAACACCAACGAGTGGACACGCACGCGCGGATACAGCACGAGATACGCCCCCAGCACGCCGCTGATGGCGCCCGAGGCACCGACCATCGGCACGACCGAGTTCGGTCCGATGAGCATCTGGGCACCCGCCGCGGCGACTCCGCTCAACACATAGAAGAAGATGAAACGGCCGTGCCCAGATGCTACCTCGATATTGTTTCCGAAGACCCACAGGAACACCATGTTGCCGATGAGGTGGAACCACCCGCCGTGCATGAACATCGACGTGAGCAGCGTCGAGTACTGCGGCTTGTCGACCACACAGAAGAGGCCCTTGGCCAGCTCCACCCCGGCCCCCGGCTTCGCCGTTCGCAACAACTCACCGGGGACAAGGCCAAACTCGCAGACTGAGCGGACCAGGGGCTCGGGGGACCCCATTCCCTGGACGAAGAGCCAGGCGAGCACGTTCGCGGCGATGATCCCGACTGTGACGACGGGGGTCAACTCGGTGGGATTGTCGTCTTTGTATGGAAACATGGGCGCAAATCTAGGCGGGTAGACGCGTAGACGGTTAGGCGGTTACTCTTCGTCGGCGCTGCCTGCCTTTTTGGCACCGTTTCGGGGCACGGGGCTTGCTCGATGCGACGGCCGTCTGCAGCTACGCATCCCAACTCTACAGGAGCCGTACACATGGCGGAGAAAATCATCGGGATCGACCTCGGGACGACCAACTCGGTCGTGGCCGTCATGGAGGGCGGCGACCCGGTCGTCATTCCCAACGCCGAGGGTGGCCGTACGACGCCCTCCGTCGTCGCATTCACGAAGGACGGCGAACGGCTCGTGGGCCAGGTGGCCAAGCGGCAGGCAGTCACCAACCCGCAGAACACGGTGTTCTCGATCAAGCGGTTCATGGGACGCCGGATCAACGAGGTCACCGAAGAGACCAAGCGGGTCCCCTACAAGGTGGTCTCCGGTCCGAACGACCTCGTGGCGGTGGATATCCAGGGGAAGAAGTACACGCCCCCCGAGATCTCCGCGATGATCCTCCAGAAGATGAAGCAGACGGCCGAAGACTACCTCGGCCACAAAGTCGAAAAGGCGGTGATCACGGTCCCCGCCTACTTCAACGACTCGCAGCGGCAAGCGACGAAGGACGCCGGCAAGATTGCCGGCCTCGACGTAGTCCGCATCATCAACGAGCCGACGGCTTCGGCGCTGGCGTACGGGCTCGACAAGAAGAAGGAAGAGAAGATCGCGGTGTACGATTTGGGCGGCGGTACCTACGACATCTCCGTGCTCGAGCTCGCCGACGGCGTGTTCGAGGTGAAGAGCACGAACGGCGACACGCACCTGGGCGGTGACGATTTCGACGCGCGGGTGATCCAGTGGCTCGTCGACGAGTTCAAGCGCGATCAGGGCATCGACCTGTCGAAGGACCCGATGGCGCTGCAGCGGCTCAAGGAAGCCGCCGAGAAGGCCAAGATGGAGCTGTCGACCGTGATGCAGACGGAGATCAACCTCCCCTTCATCACCGCCGATCAGTCGGGGCCCAAGCACTTGAACCTGACGCTCACGCGGGCCAAGCTCGAGCAGCTGGTCGACGACCTCGTGAAGCGCACGATGCCCCCAATGGAGCAGGCGCTCAAGGACGCCGGCCTCAAGCCGTCGGACATCGATGAAGTGATCCTGGTCGGTGGCCAGACGCGCATGCCGAAGGTCCAGGAGATCGTGAAGAGCTTCTTCGGGAAAGACCCCCACAAGGGCGTGAATCCCGACGAGGTGGTGGCGATCGGCGCCGCGATTCAGGGTGGCGTGCTCGCGGGCGAGGTGAAGGACGTCCTGCTGCTCGACGTCACGCCGCTGTCGCTCGGTATCGAGACGCTCGGCGGTGTGACCACGGTCCTGATCCCGCGCAACACGACGATTCCGACGAAGAAGTCGGAAGTGTTCTCGACGGCCGAGGACAATCAGACCACGGTCGAGATCCACGTGTTGCAAGGTGAACGGCAGATGGCGCTCGACAACCGCACGATCGGTAAATTCCAGCTCACCGGTCTGCCGCCCGCGCCGCGGGGGATTCCCCAGGTCGAGGTGACCTTCGACATCGACGCGAACGGCATCCTGCACGTGTCGGCCAAGGACAAGGCGACCGGCAAGGAGCAGAAGATCCGCATCGAAGCCTCCTCCGGCCTCGGTGACAAGGACATCGATAAGATGGTCAAGGAGGCGGAGGCGCATGCCGCGGAGGACCAGCGGCGGCGCGACGAGATCGAGCGGCGCAACCGGCTCGACACGATGGTGTACGACGTGGAGAAGAACTCCAAAGAGTGGGCCGAGAAGCTGGAAGCGAGCCTCAAGACGCGGCTCGATGCGGCCGTGAGCGGCGCCAAAGCGGCGCTGCGCAGCGGCAACCCGGACGACATCGGTAAGGCGTTGGAAGAGCTGCAGCAGGCATATTCGGCCGCCGGGGCCTCGATGTACGCGGCGTCTCGTGGCGCGCAGCCCGGGGCGGGAGGGACTGACGGCCAGCCCGCCGGAGACCCCGCGGCCGGTGCCAAGCAGGACAACGTGGTCGATGCTGACTACGAAATCGTGGACGACGACAAGAACAAGAAGCCATAAACGAAGGGGGAGCTGATGTCTGTCAGGACGCGGGATTGGTTGAAATTCGGCGCGCTGGTGGCGATGGCGTTTGTGTTCGGGCTCGCCTTCGCCTCGGCGCTGGATCTGCCCACCCGGGGCAACGCCGCCGAGCGATCGGCGGAGATCCTGCAGGGCGTCAGCGCCCCGCCGATGCGGGCGATTCCCGCGGCCGGACCGGCAGCGGACCTCGGCGCTGCGTTCTCGGCGGTCGCCGAGCACGTGAAGCCGGCCGTGGTGTTCGTGAAGTCCGAGCGGCGTGAACGCGCCAACGCCCGGCGCCTCCCGCCCGGCT
>Ga0193711_1000123_pt1 | contig 13942 bp, 14 predicted proteins | sample H3m2metaG_FD_144922 | JGI IMG/M metagenome (GOLD analysis project Ga0193711, IMG submission 144922) | Soil microbial communities from a riparian zone of the East river system, Colorado, United States - H3m2 | ecosystem: Environmental > Terrestrial > Soil > Riparian zone | place: USA: East River...
CGACTCGATCCCGCAGGCCTACTTCGATGCCGCGCGCGTCGATGGCGCGGGAGCCTGGCGCCGTCTCTGGCGCGTCACGGTGCCGCTGCTCCGGCCCGTGACGTGGTTCGTATTCCTGACCGGCGTGATCAGCGCGCTGCAAATGTTCACGCTCGTCTTCGTACTCACACAGGGCGGTCCGTTCCCGTTGCATGCGCCGGACGTCGTGGTCCACCGGATCTACCGAAGCGGGTTCGGACCCCAGGCGTTTGGCATGGCCAGCGCGCTGGCCGTGATGCTCGCCGTGGTTCTGCTCGTCTTCAAGTGGCCGCAGCTCAAACTGCTCCGCAAGCAGGCGCGACATGCGTAGGCTCCTGCTTGGGGCAATCGGCGTCGTCATGGTCGCGCCCTTCTTCTATATGCTCTCGGTCTCGTTCATGGGTGAGGCTGACCTGCTACGCTGGCCGCCGGCACTGCTTCCCAGCTCGCCCACGACCGACAATTACGCCGCGGCGCTTGCGGCATTGCCCTACGCGCGGGTCCTCCTGAACACGGCGATCCTGGCCGGCTGCGTCATGATCGGCCAGGTCTTCACCAGCGCCGCCGCGGGCTACGCCTTCGCGCGGATGCAATTCCCGGGTCGCGACGGCATCTGGACGATGTTGCTGGCCGTGTTGGCGATTCCGGCAATCGTGCTCCTGATCCCGCGGTATTTGATGATTCAGGCGCTTGGTTGGGTGGACACCTATCCCGGTCTGATCTCGACAGAGCTCGTGTCGGTGTGGAGCATCTTCCTGATGCGGCAGGCATTTGTAATGCTGCCCCGTGACGTGGAGGACGCCGCCCGCCTGGACGGAGCGGGGGAGTGGACCCTCTTCTGGCGGGTCGCCCTTCCGCTGGCGCGACCCGCGGTGGCGGCAGTCGCCATGCTCGCGTTCATGGACCAGTGGCGCAACTTCCTCTGGCCGCTGGTGATCACGCGCACTGCTCGGATGGAAGTCGCGGAGGTTGCCTTGGCGCACCTCCACACGACATACGCCGGCAACTGGCCGTATCAGATCGCAGCGGCGGTTCTCGTGACGCTGCCCCTGCTGGCGGTCTGTCTCGTGGCGCAGCGTTATGTGATGCAGGGAGCGCGCTTCACCGGTGCGAGGGTGCGTCTCTAGTCTGCTGCGTCCTGCACGGTCAGGCCTATCGCGCCAGAACTCGTGGCGTCCAATCGCACCGCAGCCGTGTGGCACGCGCTCCACGATTGGTAGCCGCTCACGAGGGCGACGAGAGGTCCGTCACTGGGAAAACCGCGAGACACGTTTGGCTCGGAAGTTGCAAAGTATCGGTTGTCGAGGTCTAATAGGGTAGGCGATCGAGCAGGAGCGCGGCTGCACCAGTGAGGAGCATGAACGTGGGTCGGTCCATCATACCAGTACTGATTGCCGTGGGAGCGTTGTCCGCGACCCTCGCTGCGCAATCGATGACCCAACAAGCGGATAGCGCGCAATCACAGGCGCGGCGGCACGCCATTGGCTTTGGATTCGTGGCGACGCTCGGGGCGAACTGGCAGGTGGAGGCGGCAGAGATTGGGTACGTGCGGCGTCCCTCGCGCGGATTCGCGGCAGTCGGACTCGCGGCGCGCCTCGGAACGTTCATCAACGAGAGCACGATGCTGGGTGGCCAGAAGGGCATTGTGCTCGGTGCCGTACTGTCCGCCCGGACACACATGAAGTCCATCGCACAGTTCGGAGCCGACGAGCACGGCACTGGGCTTGGTTTCGACCTCACGTTCGAGTTCAGCGGTTACACCGCTGCCAGCTCACCGATGTCGCTGGGCTCCCGCTGGCTCGGCGTCTCCGTGCTCCCCGCGTTCAGCGTGGGCAGCGGCAACTCCGCGCATTTCGGTATTGTGATCGGTCCCACCGCCTTCTTCAGTGCCGGAAAGCCGGTTTTGCGTGGTCTGCTCGCGTTCCGTGGTGAGGCGCCGCTGGCGCGCCGGGAGCGGCATCCCTAGGTTAGCGACCTTATGGTCGCCCCGACGCTGACCTCGGACCATCCCGGTCTTGAGGTCCTCGCCGAAGTCGCTAAAGTGCTGGCCGCCGGCCGGCCTGCCGACGAAGGGCTGCCGGGGGTCGTCGCTGTGCTGCGCCGGGGACTCGCGCTGCGTCGCTGCCGTCTCTGGCTCCGTTCCGCGGACGGCTCCCGCTTTCTTCCCATCGCCAGTCCCGAAGACGAAACTCAGCTTCCCGGATTCACCTCGGCGGTCGCCGACTGGGTCGCCGATGGTCCGCACCGCGAATCGGTCGCCGGTGGCACACTGCTGCGCCTTCCGCTGGTCCACGAGGCTGAAGCCCTTGGCTGCTTCGAGGTCATTATTCCGGAGGGCCGCCACGAGCGGATGGCGAACGACGTGCTGGTCGTGGTGGCGCAGATGCTGGCGCCCGTTCTCGCGGCGCACGAGCTCTCGCAGGACCTCGCCTCGGAGGTCGCGCTTCGCACGCGGGAGTTGGAAGCCCAGCGCAACTTCGCCGCGCGCATCATCGACTCCCTCCCGGTGGGCCTGTACGTAATCGATCGGGGCTATCGCATCCGGGCCTGGAACCGCAAGCGCGAGGCGGGGACGCAGGGCGTGTCGCGCGAGGACGCGCTGGGGCGGGAGGTGTTCGAGGTTCTGGATCGACAGCCGCGCGAGCTGCTCAAGCTCGAGTTCGACCGGGTGTTCGCGACCGGCGAGATCCAGACGGTCGATATGGATTCCCAGACGACCGGCGAGGCGCGCCATTACCGCATCACGAAGATTCCGATGCGGATGGATGGCGAAGACATTTCGCATGTCATCACGATCGGCGAGGATGTCACCGCCTGGCGTCAGGCCCAACAGCGCCTGGCGCAGAGCGAGAAGCTCGCCGCCGTGGGCCAGCTGGCCGCCGGGGTGATGCACGAGATCAACAACCCGCTCGCCACGATCCTCGCCTGCAGCGAAGCGCTGAGCCTGCGCGTCGCAGACATGCCGGAGCAGGAGCGCCAGGGGCAGGAGGAGTATCTCCGCATCATCGATACCGAAGTGCAGCGCTGCCGGCGCATCGTCGACGGGTTGCTCGACTTCTCGCGGCCAAACAAGCAAAGCGGCCACAAGGCGCCCGCGGACATCAACGCGATCATCGAGCAGACGCTGTTTCTGCTGAAGCATCACGAGCGGTTCAGGTGGCTCACGATCGAACGGGAGCTCGAGGCCGGGCTGCCGCAGTTTCCGGCCGACGCGGAGCGGCTGGTGCAGTGTTTCATGGCGCTGATGCTGAACGCGATGGACGCGATGAATGCGCGCGGCGTGCTCACCGTGCGTACGCACGGCAATCCGCAGCGCAGCGACGAAATCATGGCGGAGTTTATCGACACCGGTACGGGGATCCGGCAGGAAGACCTGCCCAAGATTTTCGAGCCGTTCTTCACGACCAAGCCGCAGGGCCGGGGCACGGGTCTCGGCCTGTCGGTCACCTACGGCATCGTCGAGGAGCACCGCGGCCGCATCGAGGTAGAATCGCAGATGGGGGTGGGGACGACCTTCAAGGTGTTCCTTCCAATCGGATGAAAATCCTGGTCGTCGAGGACGACAAGACGGTGGGAGACTATGTCCGCCGCGGTCTGGACGAGGCCGGGTATCACGTCGAGCTCGTCGGGGACGGCGACGAGGGGCTGCGCCGGGCCAGCGGGCGCGGCGCGAACTACGACATCATGGTCCTCGATTTGCGGCTTCCGAAGGTGTCCGGCATAGATGTGTTGCGGACGCTGCGCGACCGCGGCGTCGGGTTGCCGGTGCTGGTGCTCACGGCGCAGGACTCCGTGGACTTCAAGGTCCAGGCGCTGCGCATGGGGGCGGATGACTACGTCACGAAGCCGTTCGCGTTCGAGGAGCTGCTGGCGCGGGTCGAGGCGCTGGGGCGCCGGCCGAAGGCGATCGCCCCGCCGACGCTGAAGGTGAACGGGCTCGTGCTGGACACGGGAAGCCGCGAGGTGACGCGGGACGGCAAGCGCATCGAGCTCACACCAAAGGAATACGCGGTGCTCGAGTATCTGATGCGGCATCAGGGCCGCGTGATGTCGCGCACGCTGATCACGGAATACGCCTGGGATTATCACTTCGATCCCGGGACCAACATCGTCGACGTGGTGATTACGCGGCTGCGCAAAAAGATCGATCACGCGAAGGAACCCAAGCTGATCCACACGGTGCGCGGCGTGGGATACGTGGTGCGGGCGTAGCTATGGAGAGTATTCGCGGGCGGCTGACCGTCTGGTACGCCACCGCCCTCATCGTCAGCATCGCCGTTTTCGCCGTCGTCCTCTACTTCGCCCGCCGCAGCGCGACCTATCAGGATCTCGATCGCCGGATTCAGTCCGAAGCCGATCTCACGGTGGGAATTCTCGTCGAGAGTTACCGGGCCCGCGGCGCGCTGGTCGAGAAAGACACGGCGGGGCGGCCGGTCCTAACCTCCGAAGTTGCGGCGGTGCTGGAGGTCGTGCCCGACTTTCTGCTCGTCACGAGCCGCGACGGCAGTCTGCTGTTCGGATCGCCTGATGCGCGATCGCTCGGATTTGCGCAGTTCGAGCAGTTCAACACCCTCGCGAAGGGAGGAGCGACATCGGCGCCGAGCCGGTATCGCCTGACGCCGAACGGTCCGACGCTACACTACGTGGTCCGGGCTGCACCGGAGGCCGGAGGGCAGATCGGCGCCATTTTCGCCGGCGCCGACACGCGCAGCGCGGAGCTGCAGATCGAGCAGCTGCTGCTCACCATCGTGATCGCGTTCTTCGTGGGCGTCGTCCCCGCCATTCTGGTCGGCGGCTGGATCGCGGGCCGCGCTCTCGAGCCCGTCGACCGGATGATCACGGAGGTTCGGGAGATCACGGACGGCCGCAGCCTGCACCGGCGCCTCGCGGTGTCGATGGAGCGCGACGAGCTCGGCCGGCTGGCCGAGACGCTGAATCAGATGATGACACGCCTGGAACGCAGCTTTGCGGCACTGCGGCGCTTCACCGCGGACGCGAGCCACGAGCTGAAGACTCCGCTGACGGTCGTGCGCGCGGGCGTCGAGCGCGCGATCACCCGCCCGGACACGCCACCGGAAACGCTCGCGGCGCTGGAGGAGACGCTGCAGGAGGTGAACCGCATGACGGAGCTGCTCGAATCGCTCCTCACCCTGGCGCGCGCCGACGAAGGCCGAGCCGATCTGCACCGCGAATCGGTGGATCTGCGCGACATCATCGCGGAAGCGGGAGAGACCGGAGAGCTGCTCGCCGAGCACGCCGGAGTCGGCATAGACATCCGCCTGCCGTCGGAGCCCCTCGTGCTTCCGGTGGACCGCAGCCGCATCCGTCAGCTCGCGTTGAACCTCATCGAAAACGCAGTGAAGTACACGCCGCGTGGCGGACAGGTCTCGGTCGAGCTCGGCACGAACGACGGGCGGGCCGTATTCACAGTCGCAGACACCGGCATCGGCATCGCCCCCGGCGATTTACCGCACGTTTTCGACCGCTTCTGGCGCGCCGACTCCGCCCGTACCCGCACGAGCGAGCGTGCCGGTACCGGACTCGGCCTCGCGATCTGCAAGTGGATCGCCGAAGCGCACGGCGGCACGATCGAAGTGCAGAGCCGCCCGGGGCGGGGGACCACGTTTACGGTAGGGTTGCCGCACGGGTAGATCACATCCGGTTGTCACCATTCCGTAATTGACGTGCAAGCACCGGGTCACCGGTCGTCTGTATCTCTCAGATGCACACTCAGCTGAGAGCCGACCATGTACGATGACCTGGCGAGAACTCAGAATCCCACCGCGGTAGAGTGGTTCGTATTGCACGCGGTGATTCCTACCGTGCTGGTAACCGCCGCGCTGCATGGGTCGCCCGACGTTCAGGCCGCCCCTAAGACGGCGCCCCCCATGTTTGCTTGTTTGCTGCGCGTTCTCATCGAAGAGCCCGCGGCTGGTCCCGTGCCCGATGTCTTCCCAACCCTGGTGCGAATGCCTCGAGCGAGATATCCGCAAGCGATGCGGCGAGCGGGAATCGAAGGTCGCGTCGTCTTGAAGGCTCTCGTAAACACCAGTGGGCGCGTCGACTCGTCGTCCATTCTCGTCATGCGGGCGACCCATGTGGAGTTCGTTGTGCCCGCGCGCCAGGCGCTGAAAGCCGCGCTGTTTCGTCCAGGCTGGTTCGGAGGCCAACGCTTGGACGCGTGGATCACGATCGCGATTGATTTCACACTGTCTCGGGAGTGATGACATGAAAGCCATCAGTTCAGCGGTCTCGATTGGCGCGCATGTCGCATTGGGCGCCGCGGTGTTGTTCGGCACCGCCAAGACGGGTAGGTCGGATCCCGCTCGGCCTCGCCAGGTGCCGATCATCTTTCAGCCAGCTGTGAACACTTCGGACCCGAGCGGGGGACTGCCGGTCCCGGGTCCCGTGTCGATCACAGCGCCGGTAGACCTGAGTTCCATCTCGGTACCATCGACACTGCAAACTGGGGCGCTGATCAAGACGCTTTCGCCGGTGTACTCCGGCGCCGTGAGCCATACTGGCACGGGTCAGCCCGGCGGCTGGGGCGGCTTGCTCCCCGAGGAGCACGCCGAAGTGCTGACGGCACCGCTCCCGCTCTATCCGGATCTGCTGCGTCAGGCGGGAGTGCAGGGAAGAGTCGTCTTGGAGGCGGTTGTGGACACCACGGGCCGCGTGTTGGCGCAATCGATCTCGGTCGTCTCGACGACTCATACCGGCTTTGTTGCGCCCGCGCGGCAGGCGTTGCTGGCCACGCTGTTCCGGCCCGCCATGATTGGCGGAAAGCCGGTCCGGATGCTGGTGCGAATTCCGTACGAATTCGCCATTCGGAACGGCCCCGGACGTGCCCGATGAGCACGCAGCCGAAGGCTCATCTGGCTGTCATCATTTTGTAATCTTCGGCCTACTAGCGGGCATGTTGCAACGGGTACTATTACTTAGCGTAGCAAGTCCACCAGCCCGGAGGAGACGGCGGTGTTTGACCACCTGATCGAGTCCAGTCGTAAGACGAACAAGAAGGGTGCGTTTGGCCTTGGCGCTGTCTCGCTCATTGGCCACAGCGTGATCGTCCTCGCTGCGGTGGTCGCGACGCTGACCGCCGGCGAAAAGAAGGACGAGGGGACGATCGACACGGCGATGGTCTTCCTCAATCAGGAAGAACAAAAGAAGCCGGAAGAGCAGCCGCCGATCGTCGACGTGCCGCAGCTCAAGGGCTTCCAGACCGTCGTCGCGCCGATGGACATTCCCACGAACATTCCGCCGATCAATCTGCAAGAACACTTCGATCCCAAGGATTACACGGGCACGGGCGTCGAGGGCGGCATCGGCTCCGGCATCGTGCCGGACGCCGGTCAGGTGTTCATGGAGTCGGTCGTCGAAGAGCGGCCCGAAGTGTTGTCGGGGCCGGCGCTGAACTATCCGGATCTGCTGCGCCAGGCGGGCGTGCAGGGGCGTGTGCTGGTGCAGGCGATCATCGACACGTCGGGCCGCGCCGAGCCGCCGTCGGTGAAGGTCATTCAGAGTCCCAATCCAGGCTTCGACCAACCGGCCAAGAACTACGTGCTGCGGGCGCTGTTCCGCCCCGCGCGCGTGCACGGGCGGGCGGTTCGTGTGTTGGTGAACTTGCCGATCGACTTCAAGATCAAGCGATAGGGAGACACAATGAGTTACGCTGAGCTATTCTCATCGATGGGGCCGTTCGCCAAAGGCATTGTCATCGTGATGTTCGTCATGTCGGCTTGGTCGTGGGCGGTCAGCATTTCCAAGCAGATGTACCTCAGGAAGTCGCAGAAGGAGACGCGCAAGTTCGCGCCTGAATTCTCTCGCTACCTGCAGGAAGAACAGCTCGATGGCGCGATCGCGCTTGCCGAGAAAAACAAGAAGAGTCACGTCGCGCGCGTGCTGGGTGAGGCGCTCTCCGAGGTGAAGCCGCTGCTGCGCGACCGGGCGACGATTACGGCCGCGGACATCAACTCCGCCGAGCGTGCAGTCGAACGGCAGATGCTCATCATCACCGCCGAGCTGAAGCGCGGTCTCGGCATTCTGGCGACGACCGGCGCGACTGCACCGTTCGTCGGCTTGCTCGGCACGACGATGGGTATCGTGACGGCGTTCCAGGGCATGTCGGCGTCAGGCGGCTCCGGCTCGCTCGCCGCGATCACGGGCGGCGTCGCTGAAGCGCTCATTACCACGGCGTTCGGTCTGATCGTCGCGATTCCGGCGGTGTGGTTGTACAACTACTTCGCAACCAAGATCGACTTCCTCACGGTCGAGATGACCTACACGTCGAAGGAGCTGATCGACTATCTGATCAAGAGCGTCGGCAGCGAGTTCGGCCGGTCGATCTTTACCAAGGAATTCCAGACTCAGAAGGCGTCGCAGACCAGCGGCCCCATCAAGGGATAACGCACCATGGCGATGGGCGGGAAGAAAGCGGAAAGCGGGGTCGCGGCGAACATCAACGTCACGCCGATGATCGACGTGATGTTGGTGCTGCTGATCATCTTCATGATCGTCACCCCGGCGATCACCGCCGGGTTCCAGGCGACGATTCCGCGCGCCAAGAATCCCGACGCGCGGGAAGAAGGCGAAGGCGAGGTCCGCCTGGGCATCGACCGGGACGGGAAGTTTTATATCGACATCACCGGCGCGAGCGGCAAGTACACCGGTCCGCGCTATATCAGCGACGAAGATTTACAGGTTCAGCTGACGAACCTGTACGCCGCCCGCAGCACCGACAAGATCCTGTATCTCCGGGCCGACGAGGGGATCGAATACTCGCGCGTGCAGCAGGCGCTCGAGATCGCCCGCAAGGCCGGAGTGCGCGTGGTCGGCGCCATCGCCGAGCAGGAACGCTCGGCGCATCCGGAAAGGCAGTAACCGATGCAAAGCGGCGGCTCCGGGGGCGGGCTCAGCTCCGACATCAACGTCACGCCGATGATCGACGTGCTGCTCGTGCTCCTCATCATCTTCATGATCACGCTGCCGCTCTCGCGGCGGGAATTCGACGTGCAGGTCCCGCCCGAGCAGAAGAACCAGCCCAAGCAGAAGCAGCAGCAGAGCGATCAGATCGTGCTCGAGTTGGCTCCGGACGGCTCGTACTCGATCAACCGGCAGCCGGTCGCCTTCGACCAACTGGACGCAAAGTTCCACGAGCTCTACGATCAGCGTCCCGCCAAGCTGCTGTTCATCAAGGCGGCGCCGAACCGAAAGTACGGCGACATCGTCAAAGCGATGGACGTGGCGCGTGGAGCGGGCGTGCAAGTGATCGGGTTTACGCCGTCCGAGCAGGGGGCAGCAGCGCACTGACCGGTTTGACCATGCGAATGACGGGGCGCGGACGTTGAAACCGTGCCCCGTTTTTCTTTCTAGTGTATTAATAGACCGTGCCTCCGACTTCACGCCCCCTCTTCGACAGCTACGCGCTCCCCCTCCCCCCGCGGCGGGAAGGGCCGGCGGCTGCCCTCTCATTCCTGGCGCACGTGGCCATCGCCATTCTCGTGTTGTGGCGTGGCGCCGCGCTGTTCGAGGGGGGAGGCGGTGGCGGCACGGGCCCACGAGGCGGGGGTGGTGGTGGCGGTCGTCCAGCGGTCAGCTGGTTCGCGCTCCCCACGCCGTCCTCGGCGCGAGCGGAAACGGCGCCGCAGGCACCGGCCGTCACCGTGCCAACCGTGGCGCCGCCGCCGCCGGTCGCGGAGCCCGTGAAGCTGGAGCTCCCACCGCCGACCGTCTCCATCACACCGCCGGCAGCGGTCGGTACAGGCGACGGGACAACTGGAGGACCCGGGCAGGGTCCGGGTACCGGCGGCGGCACCGGCACGGGCACCGGGACGGGCACGGGCGCCGATGCCGGTCCTGGCTCGGGTGGCAGCGCGAGTGATATCTTCGCCGCCACGCCGCGATGGGCGATCATGGCCCCCCCCGGCGCGCCGCGGGACGCTCGGGGCCGCCACGACGTGCGGTTCTGGGTCACGGCGGACGGGCGCGTCACTCGGATCGAGGTGACGCCTCCCATCAAGGATTCCGGGTATCGGCGGGAGTTCACCGAACGGATGATGGGCTATCTGTTCAATCCGGCCACGACGCGTGACGGGCGACACGTCGAGTACATCGCAAGCCTGACCGTTTATCCGTAGCATCACGCCGTAAACCGAAAGCAGGGGAAGCGTGCGGCAGCTGTTCAAGCGGAAGCCGATCGCGGAGCTCCTGGTCAGCGAGCTCGAGACGCCGCAATCGCTCAAGCGCGTCCTCGGAGCCGGCGACCTCGTCATGCTTGCGATCGGCGCCGTGATCGGCGCCGGGATCTTCGGCGCGATCGGGACCGCGGCTGCGGGTCAGTACGACGCGGCGGGCAACATGGTGCGAGCGGGCGCGGGACCCGCGCTCGTCTTCTCCTTCCTGTTGCTGGGTATCTGCTGCGCGCTCGCCGGTCTGTGCTATGCCGAGCTCGCCTCGATGATTCCGCAGGCGGGCAGCGCGTACGCCTATTCCTACGCGACGCTCGGCGAAGTGGTCGCCTGGATCATCGGCTGGGATTTGATTCTCGAGTACGCCGTCGGCAACGTGGCGGTGGCGATTTCGTGGGGTGACTACTTCAAGTCGTTCATCAGCTATTTCGGCGTCCACCCTCCTGACTGGCTGACGACCGGCTATCGCACCGCGTTACTGAGTCCCGATCCCAAGATCCACGGACTGCTCGACAGTGCACCCCATGTCGCGGGGATTCCGATTCTCGTGAACCTGCCCGCGTTCTTGATCGTCGGCCTCATCACGTGGCTGCTCTTGCTGGGTGTGCGCGAGAGCGCGCGTACGAACAACGTCCTGGTCGTGATCAAGCTCCTCGTGCTCGGTCTGTTCATCGTCGCGGGACTGACACACATCGAGCCCACGAACTACCATCCGTTCGTGCCGAACGGTTGGCGCGGCATTCATCAGGGCGCCGCCATCGTGTTCTTCGCGTACATCGGATTCGACGCGATCTCCACCGCCGCGGAGGAGACGAAGAACCCGCAACGGAACCTCCCGATCGGGATCCTTGGTGGGCTTGCGATCTGTACGTTGATCTACGTGATCGTTGGGGCCGTGCTGACCGGCATGGTCAAGTACACGGACCTCGGCGTCGCGGACCCGCTGGCGAAGGCGCTGGAGGTCGCGGGCTTCCGGACCGTCGGTTGGATCGTCGCACTGGGCGCGATCGTCTCGATGTCGGCAGTGCTGCTCGTCTTTCAGTACGGGCAGCCGCGGATTTTCTTCGCGATGGCACGCGACGGCTTGCTGCCGCCGTGGGCAGCGAAGATCTCGGCGAACCGCCGCGTTCCGTATATCACGACGATCGTGACCGGGGCGTTCGTGGCGCTGTGGGCATTGATCGGCGATGCGAACGAGACGTACAATCTCACGAACATCGGGACGCTGTTCGCCTTCGCGCTCGTGTCGGCGGGCGTGCTGGTGCTGCGCTATACCGAACCGGGCCGCCCTCGGCCGTTCAAGGTTGCGTGGGTATGGGTGGTCGCGCCGCTATCGGTTGTGCTGTGCGTCTACGTGATGTTCGGGTTGCCCTTGGAGACCTGGATTCGGTTTGCGGTCTGGCTCGCGATTGGGCTGGCGCTCTACGTCGCGTACGGATTCAAACACAGCAAGATCCGGAAGCGGGAGCCGGGAGCGGGGAGCGGAAGCGGGAGCGGGCTGACTTAGCTGACGAGCAGCTGCGCCGCCAGGCGCAGCGCGCCCGCCGGAGCGTCCACCTGACCACCGCCTTCGGAAATGCGCGCGCGCGGCAAGTCGGTCGCGAGGTCGGCTCGGAGCGCGAGCAGTAACGGGGATCCCGGCCGCAGGAGCCCACCCACGGTTGCCATCTTGATGGCGTCGCTGTCCGGGAAGTGACGCAGCAGCACGCGCACGAGCTGGGACAGCTCTGCCGCCGCCTCTTCGACGATTTGCTGGGCAACGATCTCACCTTCACGGGCAGCGTTCAGGACATGCGGCGCGAGCGACGCAACCTGTGCCGGCGTCGCGGTGGCGGTCCACCGGATCAGATCGTCGAAGGTCGGCAAGCCCAACGCGACGAGCAAGCGCTCCAGCAACGTCGAGGACTCTTCGAGGCCGTCGTGCGCTCGCGCGGCGGCGGCCAGTGCGCGCCGCCCCAACCAGTAGCCCCCGCCTTCATCACCGAGCTGCCAGCCGTGGCCGCCGGCGCGATGCAGCTGTCCGTCCGCGCCGCGGGCATGGGCGATCGAACCGGTGCCGGCATTGATCAGGATGCCGGGCCCATCCCCGAACGCTGCCGCCAGCGCGATTTCGGTATCGCCGCGCACATCGACGCGCGTGGCGACGCCCGCGGCCGCAATGGCGGCTGCGAGCGCCTCCTGCTCCGGGGGACGCCCGGCGCCGGCCGCTCCGACGAGCGCGAGATCCGCGGGGAGCGTGACCGTGGCCTGAGTGGCCGCCCGGCGCGCAACGTCGAGGATGACCGCGGCGGAGCGCTCGGCGCCCCCCGGTCGCATTGCCGAGCCGGGGCCTTCGGCGCGGGCGAGCACGCGGCCCCGCTGGTCCCCGACGGCGACGGCTGTGTGCGAGCCGCCGCAGTCGATGCCTAACAGGATGGCCGGATGGGCAGATGGGCTGATGGGCTGTTCTATCATGTTGCGCCGCCCATCTGCCCATCCGCCCGTCTGTCCGACACGAGCGACGAGATCATCCCAACCACTACCGTGACGGCAGTGCCCAGTGGCACATACCACGGCCACGCGAGTCCGGGGAGCCAATGCAGTGGGAAGTGTGGGATCACGGCACCGAGGACCACCGGAGCCATCAGGACGATGCTCACGATGAGCGCGATGATGACATCGACCTGTCGAGCGCGCGGCCAGGCGCCGCCGAGAATGTAGGTGCCGAGCAGCGATCCGTACGTGAGCGAGGCGATACTGAGCGCAAGCTGCACCACGGGTGTGTTCTGGTCGCCGAATGCGATCGCGCCGGCGACGAGGATGACCGTCCAGACGAGCGTGAGCAAGCGTCCGACGCGCAGCAGCTGCGCGGGTTCCTGACGGCCCGTCAGTGGCGCATAGAAGTCATGGGTCGAGGCGGACGCGAGCGAGTTCACGGCTGACGCGTGACTGCTCATCGCCGCGGCCAGAATGCCGCCAACCGCGAGTCCGGCTATGCCAGGTGGGAGATGTGTCACAATGAACGTCGGGTAGATCGCGTCGCTACGCATACCGGGTTGGTCCGCGCCCGCGAGCCACAGCGCCGTTCCCACCAGCAGGAACAGCGCGAACTGCGCGATGATGAAGACCCCCGATCCGATCAGCGCGCGCTGCGCGTCCTTGAGGTTTCGCGCCGCGAGCAGTCGCTGGACGATGAGGTGATCAGTGCCATGGGAGGCAGCAGACAGCAGGGCTCCGCCGATGACGCCGCCCCAAATCGTGTACGTCTTGGTGAACGAAAACGAGAAGTCGAACGCCTTGAGTTTTCCGGCATCGAACGCGCGACCGAACGCATCGATCCCGCCGGCCAGATGCGTGGCAACGATCAGGGTCGCGATGCCGCCCACGAGATAGACCCCGAGCTGAATGACGTCGACCCACACGACGGCGCGGAGTCCACCAACCCACGTGTACACGAGCGTCACGAACCCGATGGCCACGATCCCAACGGGCAGGCTCCAATGGGTGATGATGGCGAGCGGAATCGCGGTCGCGAAGATGCGGACGCAATCGGCGAGCGCCCGGGTGAACAGGAATACGCCCGATGCGGTGCGGCGCGCCGCCCGCCCGAAGCGGTGCTCCAGGCGCTGGTAGGCGGTGTCCTGTGTGCCCTGGAAGTAACCCGGTAAGAGCAGCGCGGCGACGCCGATGCGGCCCACCAGGTACCCGAACGCGATCTGCAGAAACGTGAGATCGCCGCGGGCGGCGAGCCCGGGCAC
>Ga0193711_1000124_pt1 | contig 13910 bp, 14 predicted proteins | sample H3m2metaG_FD_144922 | JGI IMG/M metagenome (GOLD analysis project Ga0193711, IMG submission 144922) | Soil microbial communities from a riparian zone of the East river system, Colorado, United States - H3m2 | ecosystem: Environmental > Terrestrial > Soil > Riparian zone | place: USA: East River...
CGCGTCTCGAAGTCCTTCTCCCGAGCCGTGAAGTAGTCGGCATCCTGGGGCGCGACGCGCTTCAGACCCGTGAGGATGTTGCGCGCGATGATGGTCGCGTTCAGTGGGTCGGTCCAGATGTGCGGATTGCCGTACACGTGGATGTCGCCCTGCGCCCGTGACAAGCTGGTCGGCAGGTCGAGCAGTGGGACGCCCGCATAGGCCGCGACGTACCCTGGTCCCCCGTCAGTGATCTTGGGGTTGTTGGCTTTATCGAGCAGCGCCGGGACCCAGAGCTCGAGATCGAGGCCCGTGGTGACGAACAGATCCGCCTGCGCCAGCGTGGGCACGAAGCTGGGCTTCGGCTGCACGTAGTGCGGATTCTCGTCGCCGACCGCGATGGAGCTCACTTGCCCGCGGTCGCCGACGATCTCGCGGGCGATGGACGCGTATGTTGTGAGCGAGGTGACGACCCTGACGGGCGCCGTTGGCGGCGTCGTCGCGGTCAAACCGATCAACAACTGGATGCAGGCTATCATGTCAGTAGGTCTCGTGTTTGTGGGGGCCAATGGCCCAGACCGCTTGGAATGCGAGCTGGTGCGTAGCGGTCGCGTTGGCGACGCGCTGCCATTGGTATTGCGCGCGCAAGAAGACCCACTCGCTCTGCCACATCGTGAGCGAGGGGATCAGCTGGCGCGTGATCACACCGAATTCGGGCGACTCGACGTAGTCGTAGCGGACGCCGGCGATGAAGCGCTGGTTCAGCTTGTACGTCGTACTGGCGTACCCGCCGACTCGCGTCGGGCCGGTGCCCGCGATCTCCTTCTGTAGGGCGAGGAGCTCGCCGCGCAGCGTCCACTCGTGGTACATCGCGCGGAGCGGCGGACGCCAGGTCAGGCGAAACTCGAGGCCGCCCACGCGCGTGCGCAGCGCCGAGTCGGGGTTCGTGCCATACAGGCCCGTCCCGCCGATCTGCATGTACGTCGACCCGCCGAGCTGCCAGAAATTCAGCAGGTGCACGAGGTACGTCGGACGGCCACCATCGCCGAACAGCTCGGCGTCGCTGCCGCTGCGCGTGACCTGCGCCGTCAGCTCATGGGTGCCGAACCCACCGAACGCCCGGTACACCGAGATGCCCGTCCCGGCGAGTCCATCTTCGCCGAGGAAGCTGGTCACGGCGAGCGGATACTCCGTCTCGGGCACGGCGTGCAGATGCCAGCGGTTCAGCTCGCCGAACTGTTGGCGGAAGCGTCCGAGATCGAGTCGGATGTGGCCCGGCAATCCGGTCCAGTACGCGTATCCCTCCTCGAGGCTCGCCACGCCGTCCTCGATGCTGACGAAGATCTTCGTGTGTGAGTAGGGGTCGAGGGCCGACTGAAATCCGATTTCGAACTCCCGCGGCACGAAGTTGTCGCGCTGCACACCCCGCGTCGTGCCGTAAGCGCGCACGTCGCCCGTCACGCCGATCTCGGGGTTCAGCTGCGCCTGGTTACGCTCGCGGCTCACGAACTGCGTCGGTGTGGTGTCCGTGCGCTGCGATGAGTCGCCTCGGGCGGCGGACATGGCGGCACGGAGAGCGGCGAGGTCGTCGGTCGGCGCGCCGGCCGGCGGGGCAGGGGCCTCGCGTTGCCCTCGCCCCAGGCTCGTGACAATCGAGTCGAGGCGAGCGCGCAACGCGCGCAGCTGCGCGGCGAGCGAGTCCACCTGCCGCTGAGTTGGCTGCTGTTGCGCCGCCACGGGCGCGGCGATGCACGCCGCGGCGACTACGCCAGCGTAGAATATGCGATTCATGTCGGGATCATCTCCTGTCCGTACGTCGGAGCCTGGGCGCTCCGCGATGTGCGGAGCGCGCGTCCTACGCGAATTAGGACAGCAGTGCGGGTGGTGCGCGGGCGGGACCAGTGGGGTGGAAGATGCTGGCAACGGCGACGATCCGCCGAGTCGCGGGCACCTGCGCGCGGGTGGGGCGCGCCGGCAGCATGACGACTGCCCGTTGCACGACGACCTGAGCGCTCGCGTAGTGGCACAGCGCGCAGCGCAAGGCGTCGTGGAGAACGGGACAGCGGGCGTCGTGTTGGGCTTCGACGGACGCGGGAGCGGTGACCAGGTCGCGCGCGTGCGCCAGCGTCACGGCTCCGCCCCCCAGCACTTGAATCGCCAGGAGGACTAAGAGGGCCCCGCGCTGCAGTGGACGCATCATCCCTTTCATACGGTTCCCGCCGGGCGGGCGCTGGCCCGCGCGTAGGCGCGCAGGCGGCGCAGCATCCGGCGGTCGTGCTTGACGGGATCATCCCGCTTCGGCGTCTCGATAATCTTAATCACGTTCGCGAGCCGTGCGTCGCGCATGATGCGCCGGAACGCCTCCGCCCCGATCGTTCCCTCGGCGATCCATTCGTGCCGGTCCAGGTGCGACCCGGCGGCGGCCTTGGAGTCGTTGAGGTGCAAGCACTTGAGGAGGTCGAGACCGACGACCCGGTCGAACGCCTCCCACACTCCGTCGGTCTCGTGGGCCACGTCATACCCCGCCGCATGCAGGTGTGCCGTGTCCAGACAAAACCCCACACGGGCCTGGGCCGCGGGCGGCATGGCATCGCGCAGTGCCCGCAGCTCCTCGAACGTCGAGCCCAACGCGGTCCCGGCACCCGCCGTCCCTTCGATCAGGACTCCCACCTCGCCGGGGACCGCGGTCAGGCACTCCGCGTACCCCTGCGCGTTACGCGCCAGCCCGGCCTCTCGGTCGTCCATGTAGTTGCCCGGGTGGGACACCACCCACCGGATCCCCAGCGTGCGGCACCGCGTCAATTCGGCGACGAAGGACCGGATGCTCTTGGCACGTAACGCGGCGTCGGGAGAAGCGAGGTTGATCAGGTAGCTGTCGTGCGCCACCACCATCCCGATGTCGTGTCGCGCCACCTCGGCCCGGAATCGATCCGCCACGGCCCCGTCGAGCACGGGCTCGCGCCACTGGTTCGGCGTCTTCGTGAACAACTGGATCGCGGTCGCGCCGATCGCGCCCCCGCGCGCGGGGCCCTCGGCGACGCCGCCCTCCGTGGAGACGTGCGCGCCGAGCAGCGTCACCGGTGCTCTTCCGCGAACGCCAGTCGCGAAATGAGCGGGACAAATCGCACGCTTCCCGCGCTGCGCTCCTCGATACCGTGCGGCGTGCGTTGCAATACGACCAGCTCTTGCGACGCGAGGTCACCGATCGGGATGACGAGCCGTCCGCCACGCGCCAGCTGTGACAGGAGCGGTTCGGGCACGCGCGGCGCCGCGGCCGTCACGAGGATGCCATCGAAAAGTTCGAAAGGCGGTTCCTCGACCCACCCTGCGGCGCAAGCTCCCAACCGCGTCTCGATGTTGGTAAGGCCGAGGCGCCGGAACCGCTCCTCGGCTTCCACGAGCAGATCGGGGAGCCGCTCGATCGTGAACACGCGGGCGGCGAGATGGGAGAGGATTGCCGTCTGGTACCCCGAGCCGGTGCCGATCTCGAGGATGCGGGCCTTCCGCCCCGGCGCGAGCGACGCGGTCATCAGGGCCACGATGTATGGCTGGGAGATCGTCTGGCCGTTGCCGATGGGGAGCGGTCCGTCGTCGTACGCGCTGCGGGCGAGATGCGGCGGCAGGAACCACTCGCGCGGCGTCCACGCCATGGCGGCGAGCACGCGAGGGTCACGCAGGCCGCGATTCGCAACCTGGTTCACGATCATGCGACAGCGCGGGCGTCGCGTCTGGGGCGCGGGGCCGCGTGCTTGCCCTGGCATCGGCTGAACTATACCAGGTTGCGCCACATCGCGCGCCTAGAGAGAGGGTTTGCCGGACGCCGTGTCGCATCAAATCCTGTTGATCGGTAGTGCGGCCGCCCGACCCGAGGGGTTGGAGCGGCTGCTGGTGCGTGGGGGGTTCCAGGTCACGGAAGCCTCCGAATCCGCCAGCGTCGCGCGTCCCCCAGATCTCCTCCTTTATACGGCAGACCCAGGTGCGGCCGGCTTGGCCGACCGGGTCCGCTCCCTCGTCACCCGCCCCGCGTTCGGAGGGGCGCCGGTGTTCGTGCTCCTGAACGAGGGCGGCGCCGAGGCCGTGACCGAAGCGCTGCTCGCGGGAGCTCGCGACGTGCTGCTCGCGCCCGTGCACCTGCCGGAGCTGCACGCCCGCCTCGATGCTCGACTGCGCATCCAGGTGGAGCTGCGCGAGGCTCAGGAAGCGCTACGCGCCCGGGACCTGCTGTACGACATCTTCCAGGAAGTCTCCGCCGCGCTCCACGCCGCCGAGATCTTCCACACGCTGGTGCGGCGCGTCGGGCAGGCGTTCGGACTGTCGCACTGCTCCTTCGTACTCACCGCGCCCGGGGACGAGAAGGGGCGCGTGGTCGCCGTGTACGAGAATCCGGCGATCCGCGACCTGCGGGTCGAGCTCGACCGCTATCCGGAGATTCAGGAAGCGATTCGCACCGAGCGGCCCGTGATCATCAACGACGTCCACGAACATCCGCTGTTCGCGTCGGTCCGCACTCGTTGGTCGCAGCAGCAGATCGAGGTGAACGTCCAGTCGGCCGTGGCGCTCCCGGTGTTCGTGCAGGGGCGCGCCGCGGGCGTCTTCTTCCTTCGCACCGACAAGGGCGATCCGCAGCTGCGGTCCGAGGATGTCGCCTTCGCCAACACCATCGCGCAGGCCGCCGCCCGCGTGCTCGAGAACGAGGAGCGTCGCTCGGCGATCTACCGTCGCCAGATCAGCGCCGGCGCGACCGACGAGATGACCGGCTGCGCATCGCTCGATGCGCTCGACCGGCGCTTGCGCGACGAGTTCGAGCGCGCGCGGCGCTATTCACTGCGTTTCTCGCTCGTCCTGGTGGACATCGATCACCTGCGCGAGATCAACGACCGCCTGGGGCAGCCGGCGGGGGACCGCGTGCTCGGCGAGGTGGGGGCGATTCTGCAGCGCGAGATTCGCGCTCCCGACTTCGTGGCGCGCTACGGCGGCGACGAGTTTGCCTGCATTCTGCCGGAGACCGACGGCACCGGCGGGCGGCGCTTTGTCGAGCGGCTGCGCCACGTGTTCGGGCGCCACACGTTCGCCGACCTGGGACCCGGGAAAGCGCCCGAGGTTACCGCCGGCGTTGTTGCCTACCCGCACAGCGAAGCGTTGCGGCCGGAGGATCTGTTCACGCTCGTGGAGAGCGCGCTGCAGCACGCCAAGGGCGCGCCGGAACGGATTGCGATCGCGGGATTGAGCGGCTAGTCGAGCGTCTTCTGGAAGCGCCGCACCGCGAGCCCGATCAGCCCTACCGCGAAGAACGCCAGTATCAGCATCTCCTGCCACAGCTCCGTTGCGCCGACGCCTTTCAGCAGAATCCCGCGCAGCACCTTGAGGAAATGCGTGAGAGGCAGAAGCGCGCCGAGCCATTGGAAGAGGACCGGCATGGCCTGGCGGGGGAACATGAACCCGGAGAGCAGGATGTTGGGCAAGACGAAGAAGAAGCTCGCCTGCATCGCCTGCTGCTGCGTGCGAACCAGGGTCGAGACGAAGAGCCCCAGCGCCAGACTCGCGACGATGAACACGAGGGCGATCCCGTAGAGCAGGAGCACGTTGCCCGTGAGCGGCACGTCGAACACGAAGCGGCCCAGCACGAGCACCGCCGTCATCTGCACCATCCCCACGCCGACGTAGGGTGCGATCTTGCCGAGCATCAGCTCGCTCTTCGTAATGGGCGTGACGATGAGCTGCTCCAGGGTGCCACGTTCCCGCTCGCGCACGATCGCCATTGCCGTGACCAACACCATCGTGATCGTGAGGATCACGCCCACGAGGCCTGGCACGATGTAATTCGGACTGCGGAGCCCCGGGTTGTAGCGTGGACGGACGCGGGCCTCGACGGGCAACTGGGAGCGACCGGCGGCAGCCGAGAGAATCGCGAGATTGCGCACCTGGGCGACGCCCGCGGCGGCGCCGAGGGCCGCGGTGGACGCGAGCGGATCGGAGGCGTCGACGATGACCTGGACCGTCGCGGTCGTGCCGCGCGCGAGGTCGCGCGGATAGTCAGCCGGAACGACGATCCCCGCCTGCGCGTCACCGCGCGCGATCGCCGCGTCGAGCGCCGTGCGGTCGTCGACGTGACCGACGATGTGGAAGCTGCCCGTGTTCTCGAAGGCGTGGATGATGTCGCGGCTCGCCGGGGTGCGCGACTCGTCGAGCACGACTGTCGGGATGTGGCGCACGTCGGTTTGGATCGCGAATCCGAAGAGCAGCAGCTGAATCACCGGAATCCCCACCATGATGCCGAGGGTGAGGCGGTCGCGGCGCATCTGGATGAATTCCTTGCGGAACATCGGCCAGAAGCGCTTCATGATCGCTTCTGCTCGATTTCGTCACGCTCCTGGAGAATGACGAACGCATCCTCCAGGCTCTGGCCTCCGACTTGCGCCGCCACTTCGGCGGGAGTGCCGAGGGCGATCAGGTGTCCCTGGCTCATCATCGCGACGCGCCCGCACTGCGCCGCCTCGTCCATGTAGTGCGTCGTGACGATGACCGTGGTGCCTGCCGTCGCGAGCGTGTGAATCGTGCGCCAGAAGTTGCGGCGCGCCGCGGGATCGACACCGGCGGTCGGCTCGTCGAGGAATAGGAGGGCAGGCTCGTGCATGAGCGCGCAGGCGAGCGCCAGGCGCTGCTTCCAGCCTCCCGAGAGGGTCCCCGCCAGCTGCCCGAGGCGGCGCTCGAGGCCCAGGAACGCCACCACCTCCGCGATGCGGCCGGTGCGCCCGGCATCCTTCAAGCCGTAGATCCCGCCGTAGAAGTCCATGTTCTCGGCGACGGTCAGATCGTCGTAGAGTCCGAACTTCTGCGACATGTATCCGATCCGCTCTTTGACGCGATCGGGTGACTCGATCACGTCGATCCCCGCGACGGTCGCGGTCCCGGCGGAGGGGGCGAGGAGGCCGCACAGCATGCGGATCGTGGTGGTCTTGCCGGAGCCGTTGGGGCCGAGCAGGCCGAACACCTCGCCACCAGCGATTTGGAGTGTGAGGTCCCGCACCGCGGTGATCGGGCCGAAGCGCCGCGTCAGGCCGCGGGTTTCGACCACAAACGTTGTCACGGCAGGAGCGTGATCTCGAGATCGACGGGAAGGCCCGCCTTGAGACGACCGCGGGGATCGTCGACTTGCACCTTGATGGCAAATACGAGATCGGCGCGCTCACGCTCCGTCAGGGCCGCGCGCGGCGTGAACTCGGCGCGGGGCGAGATCTCGACGACGCGCCCCGTGAACGCGGAGTCCCCGTACGCGTTGGTGCGTACCGCCACCGGCTGACCCACGGCGACGCGCGCCAGGAACCGCTCGCCCACGTAGGCGCGAATCCAGGGCCGGCTCACCAGTCCGATCGAGAGCACCGGCATGCCCGCGGTCACCGCCTCGCCGCGCTCGGCGAAGCGCGTGAGCACGATCCCGTCCTCTGGGGCGATGAGCGTGAGCTGATCGCGCGTCGCTTCGATCGCCGTCACTCCCGCGCGGGCCGCCTGGGACTCCCGCACCGCCGCCCGCACGGCCTGGAGGCGCGCCGCCGCCGCGGCCGCGGCGCTCTGCAGCGTCTCGAATTGTTGGGGCGCGAGCACGCCGCTCTCCCGCAAGGGCCGCGCGCGCGCCACGTCCCGCGCAGCGCGCTGGCTGTCGGCCTCGGCGGCCTGAATCTCGGCGGTCCGCGCGCTGGCCGCCTCGGCCCGGCCGCGCTGCTGCGCAATCAGCGCGTCCAGGCCCGGTTGCTCCAGCACCGCCAGCGTGTCGCCGCGGTGGACGGTGTCGCCTTCGTCCTTGAGCAGTTGTACCAGGCGCCCGGCGGCGAGGGAGGCGATGCGCACCTCGCGGATCTCGACGGTGCCGGCGACGGGAAGTGTACCTCGGTCTCCCGAGCAAGCCGCGAGTGCCGCGCCGCCCGCCAACAGGGAGCGCCACGCCCGCGTCACGGCCGAGGCCGCGTGGGGCGCGACGGAGCGGGACGGCGGAGCCAGTTCGCGGGATCCAACGCGATCCCGCCCTGGCCCCGGATTTCGAAGTGTAGGTGCGCTCCCTCGTCGCTCGATTCGCCGCCCACGTGACCGATGACCTGTCCGCGGACGACGCGATCGCCTTGCCGGACGGTGGCGTCGTTCAGGTAGGCGTAGAACGTGTAGTAGCCGCCGCCGTGGTCCACGAGCACCGAGGTGAGATAGAGGCCCAACGGGCCGGCGAGACTCACGGTCCCCGGCGCGACGACCCGCACCGCCGACCCGACGGGGGCCTTGATGCCGATGCCGTGGCGCGGGATGCGCGTGTTGTTCGGGCCGGTGGTGGTGCCGAACGGATAGATGACGAGCCCGCCCCCTTCGACGGGCCAGTCGAGCCCGCCCAGATCGGCCGTCGTGATCGCGCCGGGGCCGGCGCTCGCGCCGCGCGCTTCGGCTTCGCGCCGCGCCCGCTCGAGGGCTTCGATCCGGTCGTTGAGCCCCTTCTCATCGCGGTCGAGCTGCGTCAGGCGCTGCTCCGCCGCGCGGGTGTTGCGGCGTGTCTCGCGCAGGTTGCTCTGGCGCTCGCGCTCGAGCGTCTGATACCGGTCGAGCTCGTCGGTGCGTTCGCGCCGCCGCCGTGCGAGCGTTTCGCGGGAGTCCACGAGCAGCTGCCGTTGCCGCGCGACACGGTCGCGCAGCTTGTGCATGTCGTTGGTGAGCAGGCGGTCTTGCCGGCTCACGAGGTAGAGGTACTTGTAGCGCGACAGCAGGTCGCCGAAACTCTCCGCCGCCAGGAGCACCTGCCAGCCGTACAACGGCCCGCGTTTGTGAATGTCCACGATGCGGCGCTCGAGCACCGCGCGCTTCTCGAGCAACGCGTCCTGCGCGAGCAACAGGTCGACCGTGATCTGATCGATCTGCGCGCCCAGCCCGCTGATCTGACGGTCCAGCTCGTTGACGATGCGGTTGGTGCTCTGTTTCTGACGATCGATGTTCGCGAGTTCGTCTGAGAGGGAGTGGGCGGCGGTGCGGAGGCGGGCCAGCTCCTGCTCGACCTCGGAACGCTCGCGCCGGATACCTTCCAGGCGCCGCTGATTGTCCTGCATCTGCTGCTGGTAGGTCGGGCGGGACTGCGCGAGAAGCGGGATGCGGGATGCGGGAAACGTGAGCGCGGCGAGCACCATAGCTACGCATCCCGCATCTCGCATCCCGCTTCGCGACAGGGTCATACCCGCTTCAGATGGCGCCCGACGCTCGTCGCGCTGCCCAGGAAGCCGATGACCGCCCCGAAACCCACGATCGCCGCCGCCTGTTCACGTGTGAAGAACGCCGCCTGGATCAGGTAGTGGTCGATCAGCGCGTACGCGCCGAACGACAGACCGACCGCCACCGCACCGCCGAGCAGCCCCTTGATCGCCCCTTGCAGGAGGAACGGCCGCCGGATGAAGCCGTCGGTCGCCCCGACGAGGCGCATGATCGCGATCTCGCGACTGCGCTGCAGGACCGCCATCCGGATCGTCGTGCCGATGATGATGATGGCGACGGCGGCGAACGCCGCGCCCACGACGATCCCCACCGCCGCGGCGAGCTGGCGCAACCGGTCGAGTTTTTCCACCCAGTCGCGCCCGAACCGGACGTCGTCCACGAACCCGAAGCCACGCAACCGCTCCGCCACCGCGGTGACGTGGTCGGCATCGCGGAAGTTCGGCTTCAGCTTGATCTCGACCGACGCGGGCAGCGGATTGCGCTCGAGCTCGCGCAGCACGTCGCGGAACTCGACGAGCTCGGCGCGCGCGCGCCGCAGGGCTTCATCCTCTGATACGTAGTTCGCCGCCTGCACCTCGGGGAATGCCTCGATGTCCTTGAGCCCGATGGCGGTCGCTTCGATGGGCGTACCGGGCAGCAGATACGCCACGATCTCGACGCGCTCCTGCACGCTGCGCAGCGCATCCTGGAGATTCACGGCCACGAGTCCGAAGAGCCCCAGCACGAAGAGCGAGAAGGCGATCGTCGTCACCGAGAGCGCCGACAACAGCGGCGCGCGCTTGAAGGCGAGCAGCGATTCGCGAACGACGAGGTTCATGGCGCGGCCGCCTGGTCGCGGGGCTCGTCGACCGCCGAGTCGTAGACCAGCGCGCCTTCCTGCAGCTCGATCACGCGGTAGGGCGCTTGGCGCACGAGGTCCAGGTCGTGTGTCGCCATCACGACGGCCGTGCCGCTGGCGTTGATGTCGCGGAGCAGCTGGAACACGCCGCGCGTCGCGCGCTCATCGAGGTTGCCCGTCGGCTCGTCGGCGAGCAGGACGGTCGGCTCGTTGACCAGGGCCCGGGCGATCGCCACGCGCTGCTGCTCGCCGCCCGACAGCTCGCGGGGGTACGCCTGGGCCTTGGCGGCCAGTCCGACCTGTGTGAGGACGCGCATCACCCGGGCGGCGATCGTGGAGCGCCGAGCGCCCGTGACCTCGAGCGCGAACGCGACGTTCTCTTCCGCGGTGCGGTCCTCGAGCAACCGGAAGTCCTGGAACACGATGCCCAGCCGGCGGCGTAGCTGCGGCACTTCCCGCGGACGCATCTCCGTCACCAGGTATCCCGAGACGCGCACTTCGCCCGACGTGGGCCGCTCGTCGGCGTAGATCAGCTTCAAGACCGTCGACTTGCCCGCGCCGGAGTGGCCGGTGAGAAAGGCGAACTCGCCCTTCGCGATGTGGAAGGAGACGTCCTTGAGCGCCAGGCCACCCTTGGGGAAGGCCTTGAAGACGTTCGTGAACTTGATCACTTACAGGCGCGCCAGAGCCTGGGCGAAGTCCGCGATGATGTCATCGGGATCCTCCAGTCCCAGGGAGAATCGCAGGAAGCCGTCCGGAATGCCAGCCTCGGCCCGTTTCGCCGCCGTGATCCCCGCGTGCGACGTGAGGCGCGGCTCGGACACGAGCGTCTCGACGCCGCCGAGACTGGGGGCGTGGGCGGGGATGGTGAGGGCGCGGAGGAACCGCTCGGCGGCGCGCACGCCACCTTTCAGCTCGAGACCGAGCATCCCGCCGAATCCGCCGTCGAGCGTGCGCTTGGCGATCTCGTGATCGGGGTGCTGGGGCAGGCCGGGGTAGTGCACGTTGGTGAAGGCGTCCTGAGAGTCGCACCACTGGGCCACGGCGAGCCCGACGGCGTTGTGACGCGCGACCCGCACCGTCAACGTCTTGAGCCCCCGGTCGATCAGCCACGCCGCGAACGGGTCCAACGCCTGGCCCCACACCTGCATCAACTTCCGGACTTCTTCCACTACCTGCTCGGTGCCCACGACCGCCCCCGCGATCACGTCGGTGTGGCCGTTCAGATACTTGGTAGCGGAGTGAATGACGATATCCGCGCCATGCTCCAGGGGCCGGAAGTTCACCGGCGACGCGAACGTCGAGTCGACGATCAGGGCCAGGCCTTCGGCCTTGCAGAGGGTGGCGACCGGCTCCAGGTCGATGACCCGCATCAGCGGATTGGTGGGTGTTTCGATAAAAACGGCGCGCGTGGTTTTGCGCATCGCCTTCTTCCAGGTGCGCGTCTCAGTCGGGTTGACGAACGACACGTCGATGCCGAGTCGCCCGAACTCCTCGTTGAAGAGGCGGTGCACGCCGCCGTAGATCCACTCGCTCGAGAGGAGATGGTCGCCGGGCCGGAGCACGGCCAGGTGCGCCAGCGCCGCGGCCCCCATCCCGCTGGACACGAACAGTGCCGCCTCGGCGCCTTCGAGCAGCGCCAGACGCTTCCCGATATCGACCTGGTTGGGGTTGTTGCCGTACCGGCTGTACAGGACTTCGGCGGATGAGCCGATGGGGTTCGTGAAGGTGGCGCTTTGATACAGCGGGGGCGCGACGGCCGTCCAATCGGGCCGGGCCTTGGGATCCCCGTGGATGGCGCGCGTCGCGAGACCGAGGCGACGCCGTTTCGCGGTCACGCGGCGGTGAGCGCGATCGCCCCGCCCGGGGTCCGCGCCGCGACGTGCTGGGCCACGAGCTCGTCGAGCAGCGCCGCCGCGGGCTCGCGGGCGCCGATCACGTGGAGCGTGCCGTCCGGCCGCTCGCACACGGCCGCCAGGCCGTGTCCGAGGAGCACGAGCTCGATCGCGTCGCGGTGCGCGTCGCTGGTGCAGCGCAGCAGCAGGACGTGCACCTTCTCGCGCACCAGCTTCGCCACGATCTCGTCGGCGCAGGAGTAATCGAGGCAGCCCACGCCGGTGAAATCCAGCACGGCGATCGTTCCGGCCGGCAGCGCCCGTTCGATGCTCTCCCGCACGGCGCGCCCGGTGGGACGCGTCACCAGGTCGGCGTAAAACCCCGCCACCGACTGCTGCAGGACTTCGTGGACTTTTATGTGTTGAATCACGCCTGTGGCGACCCCTGCTCCGGTATGATGAGTAGCACCTGTGATCCTGGAAACGCCGGCAAGCCGTCTCGCAGCGGGACGTCGTCGTCCCACTTGGGCACGATGGCGATGCGCGCCGTGCCGCTGCGAATCGCGACCTTGCCTTCCCACCTGGCCAGGTACCGCCGGATCCCGGCGAGGCCCTGACCACGGCCCGGATCGCGGAACCGGCTCGTGCCCTGGATCAACGCGGCCTCGAGCGCCGCCGCGTCCCCCCACCGATCACCGAAGCGCTTCGCCTGGCTCGGCTCGAGCGAATGGCGGAATCCGACGCCTGCGTCTGCGACGGCGATCACCACGACGCGTCGCGCCAGTTTGCGACGCCAGTTGTACGACTGCACCGCCACCCAGCCGCCTGCCCCCGCGTGCTCTACAATATTCTGACACGCCTCCGAAAGCGCCATAGCGAATCCCATCGTCGCCTTCGGATCGAGCCCCAACTCCTTCGCCAAAATGGCGGACGCGCGCTGCTGAATGGTGCTCACGACGGCGTGGACGTCCTCCGCGGCGCGCACCGGCGTCACCGGGAGCAACACTTCGCTCTCCGTGGCCGGTTTGGTCTTGGGGACCTTGCCGTGGATCTCGAACAGGTCGGCCGCTTCGCGAAAGAATCCGGCCCGCGCCCAGTAACTCACCACCTCCGCGCTGGAGGGAACGGTGAGCAAGGGCCGTTCGCCCCCTCCTGCGCGCCGGCCGGCCGCCTCGCCGGCCGCGAGGAGCCCGACGAGCCCGTACGGGGAGGCCCATTCCGCGGCGTGCGCGTCGAAGAGCAGGCGCTCGCCGCCCGAGGCGGCCTGCGCGTAGCCGGCGGCGAACTGGTCGAACGAGCGGTCGTCGAATTGGGACGGGACCTCGACGAGACGGGTCATACGGCGGACAGGCGCCCGAGCAGGTGATCCCGCAACCGCGTGGCGCCGCGGTGGGACAGGTTCCGCGCCGCGAGGCGCCCGCCTTCGCGCAGGGCGTCCTCGAGTGTTGTCCCGCTCGCCAAGGCGGCCGCGACCGTTCCGCCGAAGACGTCGCCGCACCCTGTGGGATCGCCATCGAGGGGCGCCGCGTCGTCGGGCGGGAGCCGGGCTGTCCGGATGGGGCTGCCGGTGAAGTACGCCGCCCCCCGGCTGCCGAGCGTGACGCACAGCGTCTTGCACCCGTGCCCGAGCGCGTCGGCGGCCGTGGACAGGGGATCGTCGCCCAGGGCCTGCATTTCGTCTTCGTTCAGCTGGACTGCATCGAAGCACCCGAACCACGCGGGAGCCTGGGGCAGGACCTGCGGCACGCGCGTGCCATCGGGGGCTTTCCCGAGGAACAGGCTGTGGAGGTCGGCATAGATGAACCGCGGGAAGCCCCGGCGCAGCAGCTGCGCGGTTTCGAGACTCAACTCGTACCCGGAGATGAAGTTCACGTACAAAGCGTCCAGGTCCTGGACCATCGGGCCGAGCTCGGGCCAGGTCCACGGCGGCACGCCGCCGCGCATGCGCTCCGTGCGTCGCTCCGCGGACTGGTAGAGCAACGTGACCCGGTTGTTGGGCTCAGGGACCTCGACGAAGCGGG
>Ga0193711_1000125_pt1 | contig 13896 bp, 8 predicted proteins | sample H3m2metaG_FD_144922 | JGI IMG/M metagenome (GOLD analysis project Ga0193711, IMG submission 144922) | Soil microbial communities from a riparian zone of the East river system, Colorado, United States - H3m2 | ecosystem: Environmental > Terrestrial > Soil > Riparian zone | place: USA: East River...
ATCGCACCCGCCCGATCCGGCGAAACACGTACACCGACATGCATGGATGGATCACCAGCCAGGCCGCCGCGATTCCCTGCGCGCCCCAGTAGCTGCCGACGATGAAGCCGCTCAGCAGCAGCACCGCCAGGACCACAGAGGTCCACATGGCGAACCGCGTTTCCCGCGTGGCGCTGAAGACGTGACTGTAGAGACTGCTGACCGATCGCGCCCCGGCGTAGAGCGCGATCAGGGCCAGTGGCCCTTCGGTTCCTACCCACTTCGGACCGAGCAACACCGAGACGGCGTCCCCGCTCACCAGCGCAAGGCCGACCGACGCGGGGAAGATTGCCAGACAGAGCACCTGGGAGAGATTGAGGAAGTACCGCCGGAGTGCCGCTCGGTCATGCTGTACCGCACTGAACAAACTCGGCGTCACGTCGCCGAGTAGGGTCGTGACCTTTTCGATCGGGGTGTTGGCGAGCGTCCAGGCCATGCTATACGCACCCAGCGCCGCCTGGCCCAGCCGCCGCCCGGCCACGGCGAAGTCACCGTTCTGGTAGGTGATCCATGCCACGCGGGCGACGAGCAGATCGCGACCGAAGCTCAAGACGCCTTTCAGAGCGGAGAGCCTGGGCGTGCGGAACGCCTCACGACGGAAGTAGAGCGTCAGCACGGTGGTGACGAGGGCACCGACCACGCTCCCCAGCGCGAGGGCCCAGTAGCGCAGGCCCAGCAGCGCGCCTACTAGCGTGACGGCCGGCACGACGACACCGCGACACATGTCGATCAGCGCGAGCGTCCGGAACTGGAGTTCCCGGCGCAGCGTGGCGGCCGGAACCGCCTGGAGGGACGCGATCGTGAAGGTCAATCCCACCACCACCAGCACCGGCGGCAGATTGGGCGCGCGGAAGAACAGCCCCAGCGGATACGCCGCCAGCGTCGTCACCAGCGTCCCGCCCAGCCCCAGAAACAGCGAGAAGGTGTTCAGCTGCTGGAGTGCTTCGGCCGGCAGCTCGCGCATCGTCACGACGGCCGTGCCCACGCCGAATTCGCTCAGCATCATCACGATGCCGAGAAAAACAGTGGCCATGCTCAGCAGGCCATAGTCCGACGGCGTCAGGATGCGGGCGATAATGATCGTGCTCGCCCAGGCGATCAGCTGTGTCGACCACTTGGCCGCGCCAGACCAGGCCACGCCAGAAAAGGCGGAGCGGTCGAGGTGGTCGCGATCGAGGCTGGGGTCCCCGGTGGTCCCCGGCGGGACCTTTACCACCGCTACCGTTTCCTCTTGAGCCGCAGCCCACCGACCGTAAGCTCGAGCGCGTCAGGCGTCGTTTCTGGCCCGACGAATACGCGGGGGACGAGCATGGCGCTGTCGCGGTGGGTCAGACCACTGTCGCCCAGTGCGACGCCCGCGAGCCCGTTGCCGGCGGCCACCGCAGCCACGCTTTCGTCGACCGCGCCATACGGATACGCCACAACGGGGATGACGTTGCTGAAATGCCCGCGCAAGGTGTGCCAGCACTCCCGCAATTCCCTCTCGCACCGCTGACCTCCCACCCGGACCAGATTGGGGTGCGTCTCGGTGTGCACACCAAGAGAGATCAGCGTTGGATCCACGGCCGCAAGCTCCTCAACACCCGCCGGCAGGTAGTCCACGCCCCATGCGCCCGTCGCCGTTGTCGGCTCGCCGGCGAGGATCTTTGCCTCGTCACCCTCGAATTCCGTGAGCCAGCGCTCACGGCCCGGGATCTCACCACCACCCGCCGCCGCAAATCGGTCCCACCAAAACGGACGGTCCCGGCCGAGCGCCTTGCTTACGACGAATACCGTCGCCGGACATCCCAACGCGGTGAGTATCGGCAGCGCATGGCGCAGCACACCGCGGTAGCCGTCATCAAAGGTGACGGCGGCCAGACCCTCGAGGGAGCGCCCGCTCCGATGCCGATCGAGCAACTCGGCGAGGGGCACGACCTGAAAGACCCGCATGACGCGCTCGAGCTGTGCCCGGAACTGCGTGAGCGGAACATGAAGTGCCCGTTCGCCCGCAGCGACTCCATCGGGCACCACATTGTGGTACGCCAGCACGAGCGCTTCGTCCCGACCGCGGCGGACCCACGCCGCCAGTCGCGACGCGACCGCGACGCGATGCGCCAGCTTGGCTCCAGTGGCCCGCAGGTTCAACGCCCCGACGCGCGCAGCGGTTTTCGCAGCGTGAAGAAGGCGGCCATGGCATGTCCTCCGTTGCCGGGGTGAACGCGCCTTAGGAACATTGCCGAGAGCATCGCCTCAAACGGTGAAACCGGCAGCCGAGCCGGGCCGAGATGGGTCAGGATCGATTCCATGCGGACCGAGCCTTCGCCCCACAGCTCCCGATCGAGGAGCTCCGCCCCGCTCGGCGTCAACAGGCGTTCCCGCAATGTGACCTCATCGTAGTGGCGCTCGAAAAACACGGGCTCTCCTGCTTCTTGCTGCCGCTCGTAGACGGGACGGTCAACGAACGTCTCTCGATAGCGGAGATCGTACGGCGTCGTCACGACGACGAGGCCACCGGGCTTCACGACCCGCACCAACTCTCGGATGGCTAGGGTGTCCCCGTCCTGTGGTATGTGTTCCAATACGGAGACTGAGAAGGCTGCGTCAAATGAGTCGTCGCTGAACGACAGGGCCCGACCATCCTGGATCTCGGACCACACTCTGCCGGCGCCGGCGCCATCGAGGTCTTGGGCTGCGGCGTAGCGGCGACTCAACGCAATCGCGGCCGGCAGGATATCGGTTGCAACGACTTCAAACCCGCGTGCGCGGGCGAAGATCGCCGCGAGATCTTTCGGACTTCCCAAATCCAGCACCCGGCCACCGTGCGGGATCGGGAGTTGACGCGACACATATGCGAACTCCGCGGCGCGCCAGTAGCTGACAGGGCACGCCAGCCGTTTCAGGCCCAGCACCGGTTCCTTGCGAAGGACTCGGGCACCAATGCCAAGCCCCGCTCTCCACACGGCTAACGCCGACACCTTCATACGCTTGCTCCGGAGGCAGAGGGGCCGGCAACGAAACGGGCCGCGAGTGATCGGGAATAGCCTTGACTAGCGGGGGCAGGTTCCGTGCCGTCGACCGACCCGACCCATGGCCTGCAGCAATGGGATGCCTGTGGCACTTCTGCTACACCGTGGCGGGTATGGAACAATTCTGCTGAGGAAGTGAGGGGCCCGCGTCTTGCAAGCTGGGTCTCTCGGTGACCACGATTCCTCATCCATCCCCCCTAGTCGCGGGTGTCCGTCCATCGGCGGCACGGGTCGCACGTGGCCAACCGCTAAGCCTTCGGCTCGACGGCTACCGTCTCTGTCTGATCGGCCTGTGCATCATATCGATCAGTCGGATACACATGCATTTCCCGATTCTCGCGGCGCTCCGACCTGGACTCGTGCTCGTCGCTTTGGCCCTGCTCTTCGCGATCTCCAGCCCCAAACAACTCGCCGGGAGTGCGATTCTCAAGACCTGGCCAGCGCGGGTGACGATCGCCTTCCTGGTGCTGGCTTGTATGTCGGCGCCATTCGGGATTTCCCTCGGCGGATCCGGCAGCTTCATCCTGAGCGACTATTCCAAGACCATCCTGTTCGCCATCCTCCTGATGCTGTCCATCCGGAGCGCGAGGGATCTGTACACGCTCGCCTGGGCCTATGTGATCGGCACCGGAGTTCTGGTGTGGATGTCCCTCGTCCTGTTCCACGTGTCAACAAAGGGTAGCAAGGCTGCCCGGCTCGGCCGCCTCTATGCGTGGGACGGCAACGATGTCGGCGTACTGGTCCTGGTGGGCCTTGCGATGACGCTGCTGACATTCCAGACCTCGCGCCGGTGGGGTCGCTGGCTCAGTGCCGTCATGCTCGTGGGAATCGGCGTAACCGTGGCTCGCACCGGCTCACGCGGGGCCTTCCTCGGGTTCATTGCGATGGGTCTGGCGCTGCTGTTCATGCTGAAGAGTATTTCCGTAGCGAAGCGGATCGGCGTCGTTGCGTTTGCGTCCTTGGCGGTGGTGCTCTTTGCTCCTCAAGGGTATTGGGATCAAATGGCGACCCTCACGTCGCCCAGGCAGGACTACAACTGGAGTGAAGTAGACGGGCGGAAACAGGTAGCGCTCCGGGGAATGCAATACATGCTGAGCCACCCTTTCTTCGGGCTTGGGATCAACAACTTTCCCAAGGCCGAATGCCTCGATCCGGAATCTGAGAAAGTCCGCCAACATGTTCCCGGGACGAGACTGTGGTGCACAGCCCCCCACAACTCCTACGTGCAGGCGGGCGCGGAGCTCGGGATTCCAGGACTGATACTTTGGCTGGGCCTGGTTTTCGGCAGCATTCCGGCGATGATGAGACTCCGACGCCGGCTTCCCGCCGCCTGGGCTCGGGGGACCGCGGAGGAACGCTTACTCTACCTGGCTCCGCTCTACCTGGGGGTGGCTATGGTAGGGTTTGCCGTTTCCGCGACTTTCGTTGGGTTCGCGTGGCTCGACACAGTCTACTACCTGGCGGCGATGATGGCCGGAGTCTATTTCGTGACAGCGCGTCATCGCTCGGCGGTCCGCTGAGCCTCGCGCGGAACATGCTTACGACCCCGGCGCGCCACCCAGGCTTGAACGTGCGCCCTGAAACCCCGACAGGGCCCGCGACCGACCCCGCCCCATCCGAGTCACCGCGCGCGTTGAGGATCGCCCTATTCGGCGCGGGCCGACATGCCCAGCATCATGCCCGAGCCGTTCTCCGCTGCCCCGGCGCAGCGATCGTGGCAGTGGCAGATCCTTCGGCGGCGGCTCGCACAGCCATGCAGCGGATCATTCCGGACATCGCCGGGTTCGAGACCCCCGAGGAGCTACTGCGGACCGCACAGCCGGACGTGGTGCACATCTGCACCCCTCCGGCGTCTCATGCACGATTGGCCGGGCTGGCGCTCGATGCTGGGTGCCACATCTACGTTGAGAAGCCCTTCACGGAACGGGCCGCGGAAGCCCAGGAGATCCTGGCCCAGGCGGAAGCGCGCGGGCTACGAGTTTGTGCCGGGCACCAACTCCTTTACGAGGCGCCAACCCGGGGGCTGGGACGGTACCTCTCCGCCGTGGGGCGAGTGGCGCACGTGGAGAGCTACTTCTCGTTCCGGGCGGTCCGGCACGCCCCGGAAGGCCGGAAAGTGCTTCGGGCCGACCAGCAATTGCTCGACATCCTGCCACACCCGGTTTACCTGTTGCTGCACATTTTCGAGCGGGCAGGTGCAGGCCAGATCGAGCTCGCTTCGCTGGAGGTGAGTCCCAAGGGGACGGTCCATGCGCTGGTGCGGCGCGGCGGTCTGACCGGCACGCTGGTGGTGACCCTGGAAGGGAGGCCGGTAGAGAGCTACCTCCGCGTGGTCGGGACTAATGGTTCCCTCCTGGCGGACTACGTCCGGGGCACGGTGCAACGTGCCATCGGACCCGGTTCTTCGGGCATCGACAAGTTGCTCGCACCCTATCGTCAATCGTGGCAGCTATTGGCAGGCAGCACGGTGGCGTTTGCCCGCCGATTCCTGAAGCGGCAGACAAGCTACCCCGGCCTGGCCGAGCTGTTTGGCGCATTCTATCACTCAATTCACGCCGGGACCGCGTCCCCGCTCTCGCCCGAAAGTCTCCTCGAGACGGTGCGGATCTGCGAGCGAGTGGCAGAGGCGCTGCAGGTCGCAGAAACCGTGGCGCTGAGTGCCGCGGTGCCGCGCCCGATGAACGGGCACGGAGTCCTGGTAACCGGCGGCACCGGCTTCCTCGGCAAGGAAGTGGTACGCGCAATCCTGGAGCGTGGCCGCCCGGTACGCGTCCTGGCCCGGCGGGAGCCCCCAGCATGGGAACGGGTGGCGGGCGCGGAGTATCTCGCCGCAGACCTGGTGGCCGGGCTCGATTCGGCGTGGTTCAAGGGGATCGACACGGTCATTCACGCGGCCGCCGAGACGGCGGGTAGTTGGGAGGAGCACCAGCGAAACTCGCTCGACGCAACCGAGGCAGTGTTGCGCGGCGCGGCGGCAGCAGGCATCAGCCGGTTCCTGCATGTGAGCAGCCTGGCAGTGCTCGCGAAGGCCTCCGGCCGCCCCATCGGTGACGATCACCCACTAGAACCAGACAGCAGGGGATCCGGACCTTACGTCTGGGGCAAGCTCGAATCCGAGCGGCTGGCAGTGACGCTGGGCCAGCAGCTCGACGTGGATGTTAAGGTGGTGCGCCCGGGCGCCTTGGTTGATTATGCGGCCTTCGACCCGCCGGGACGCCTGGGCAAGCGGCTGGGCAACCTCTTCGTGGCGGTCGGATCGCCCGGGCAGCGCCTGGGCGTGGTCGACGTAGCACTCGCGGGCCGGGTGCTCGCCTGGATGACCGACCACTGGCCCGAGGCCCGGAGTCCGCTAAACCTGATTGACCAGGGGCTTCCTTCGAAACGAGACTTGCTCCGTCGGCTTCGGGCAGACAATCCGGATCTCAAGGTGGTTTGGCTGCCGACCGTTCTGCTCGCGCCGCTGTCCTGGCTGGCAATTGCACTACAGTGGGCACTGCGTCCGGGTCGGCCCCCGATAAACGTCGCGAAAGTCTTCGCCGTGCAGGCCTATGACACGCACGCAGCCGCGGCATTGGTGGAACGGATGCAGGAAGCCAAGTCATGACCTTCCTTCACCGTCGACTCATTTACCCTGGCGTCGCGCGCGCGCTTGGGGAGGGCGCCATGTTTCGGCGCCTGGCCGAGCTGTCACAGCTGCAGTACAAGCCCCGGGAGCAACTCGAGAGCTATCAGGCCCAGCGGCTGTCGCGGCTCCTCTCGCGAGCTGCACTCACACCCAACTATCGAACCTGGCTAGACGCGCGACAGGTGTCTCGCACCTCGGACCCCCACGCCCTGCTCCAATCCCTGCCGGTGCTGTCCAAGCGGGACTTGCAGGGCTCATTTGCACAGCTTCAAGCAGTACCGCGCCCCTCGCGGGTGAGCGTCAAGGTAACCGGCGGCTCAACAGGGCAAGCCGTTACCATCATGAAGGACCGCTCTGCGACCGCGTATGAACGGGCGGCGATGTGGCTCGGGTATGGTTGGCACGGGGTTGCCATCGGCGACCGAGCCGCCCGCTTCTGGGGTCAGCCATTCGGGCAGCGTGCGCGATTCCTTACGGGTCTCACAGATCTCGCGATGAACCGCATCCGCTTCTCGGCTTTCGCATTCGACGACGAATCACTTGAGAAGTACTGGAGTGCATGTCAACGATTTCGACCGCAGTATTTCCACGGTTACGTTTCCATGCTCGCGGAGTTCGCGCAGTTCGTTCAGGCCACCGGCAAGGATGGCTTGGGATTGCGCCTGAAGAGCATCATTGCCACATCAGAAGTCTTGATGCCGACACAGCGCGAACTCCTGGAATCTGTGTTCGGATGCCCGGTGCAGGTGGAGTATGGCTGCGGCGAGATGGGGCCGATCGCATACGGGTGCGAGAAAGGAATGCTCCACCTTCTCACGCCTGACTTGTATGTGGAGTTCCTGCGAGACGACAATACCCCGGCCGGGATCGGTGAAACGGCACGCCTCGTTCTCACCGACCTGAACAATCGGGCCATGCACCTGCTCCGCTACGACATCGGAGACTATGGTATTGCTGGAACGCCGTGCGATTGCGGGCGTGGCTTGCCGACTCTCGAGAAGATTTGGGGACGCGCTTATGACGTGGTCGTTGGACCCAATGGGAAGAAATTCCACGGCGAGTTCTTCATGTACATTGTCGAGGACATCAGACGCGCCGATTTGGGGGTTTCACAGTTTCAGGTTGTGCAGGTAACACCACAGTCACTCGTATTTCGAGTGATCGCGAATCCGCAGGCGCAGCCGCAGATCGCGCAGCGTCTCCACAAGGTTATCGAAGAACATATGCCTGGGATGGCAATACAACTGGAATGGGTGGGGACCATCCCTCGCCTCCCATCCGGGAAGATCCAGATCATCGAAAACCGCTGGATCCGCAGTGCTCCTCAGGCCTCCTCCTTAAGCTGACAATCAGAAGGATTCCTTGGTGGTGCCGATATCCCCTCCTTCCGGGCGTCCGAGACTGCTGTTCCTCTCCCAGACGCTTCCTTATCCACCGGATGGCGGAGTCAAGATTCGCACGTTCAATATCCTGCGCCTTCTTGCTCGGACATTCGACATCAAGGCCTTATGCTTCTATCGGACCAAGGGCGGCCTGCTAAAGACCGACGTCCGCGAGGCGGTCCGTGGGCTGAGCGATCTCGCCGATGTAGAAACATTCCCGATCCCCCAGGAGCAGTCTCGTACCAGGCTTCTTTGGGACCACTCTCGCAGCCTCGTTCAGCAGCGGGCCTATACTGTCTTCAGCTATCAATCGCGGGAATTCGAGCGCCGCCTTCGAGACTTACTGCAAAGAGAACCGTTTGACCTAGTGCACGCAGACAGCTTGGACATGTCCTACTATTTCCCATTGGTGCGCGGATTGCCTCTCGTATGCACGCATCATGATGCTCAATCCGCCGCCCTGGCGCGGCGGGCCGGGATCGAGTCTTCGGCCTTTCGGCGAAGGTATGTAGCTCACCAGGCCCGCTTGACGAAGGAGGAGGAGCAGCGGTGGTGTCCACTCGTCACCCTCAATGTCGCGGTATCGGATGTTGACGCCGAGAAGCTTAGGAACATCGCTCCAGCAGCGCGGTTCACCGTGGTGCCAAACGGCGTTGACACGGACTACTTCAGACCCCCAGAGACAGCGGGTCAGGGGGACATTGTCTTCGTCGGTGGCACGACCTGGTATCCAAACAAGGATGCCATGGATTACTTCACGAGCACGATCCTGCCCATCTTGAAGGAGAAGGGGGCGACGCGACGAGTGGCGTGGGTCGGGCGCGCGTCGCCACAGGAGATAGACCGTTATCACAGGGAGTTTGGGATCACGCTCACCGGGTACGTGGAGGACATCAGGCCGCTTGTTCATGCAGCTTCGTGCTATATCGTGCCAATACGGATAGGCGGTGGTACCCGCGTCAAGATTCTGGATGCTTGGGCGATGGGCTGCGCGATCGTAAGCACCACGATCGGGTGCGAGGGCCTGTCGGCGCGCGACGGCCAGAACATTCTCATTCGTGACGATCCCGAGGAGTTCGCGGTCGCCGTGGCAAATCTTCTGGCGGACCCGTTGCTACGTGAGCGGCTCGGCCAAGAGGGTCGGAGAACCGCGATCGCAGAGTACAGCTGGGAAGCCTTGGAGCCCAAGTTGAGAAGCGCGTACTTGGCACTCCTCTCAGACAGGCGGGCCTTAGGGACGTCCTGAGACATAGAAGTGGTCAAGCTGCATGAAGTCGTCCCGGGTCTTTGTTCCCCCAACGCCACCCCATATCGGAGTCCACTGACCACTGTAGACCCCATGCGTGTAGTTGTAGTCTGTGTCGAGGAACTTGATGTCGGTGTATTCCGTCACCAGGACAGTATCGATCCATACTCGGACAATGCCGTTATGGTTGTTCGGCGTTCCGACGTTTACGTAGATTTCGACCTGATTCCAGACTCCGCACGTAAACCGCTTCGTCGTATTCACATTCTGATAGCGCGGCACGCCCGAGCCTCCATTGGGCTCGGTGGTATCACGGTCATCGGCCTCGGCCGTGTAGTAGGCCAGCTCCATGCTTGACATCAGCTTTTGTACGTCCCCGTTGTCCAGGACCAGGAACTGGTCATTCGTAGCACCAGCGCCGTCACCCCCGTGGGAGAGATAGAACAGCTTGGTACCGACGGCTTGGTTCTCGAAGTTTGCCGTGGGTATCTTGGCCCGGAAGGAGACGTATACCTCCCGATAGGGGGTCCCGTTCACCTCGGGCAAGGAATCCCAGAAGTTCCACCTGCCGGGACCATTTCCCCCGATTTCGCCATTCGGCCACGTAGTCCGCAATGTCATCGGCGGAGTTTCCGGGGCCGACGCATCCTGCACGACGGCGAATGCCTGCGGGTCGTAATCGATGTTGGATACCCCATGCAAATCAGTACCCACACCGGGCAGCGTACTGAAGTCTTTCTCGAAGATGGGTGAAAAGCCGGCTGGTTCGTGCGGGTTGGGACTGCCTGGCGGCGGGGGGGGGGCGACCGCTGCGCTGCACGCGCAACCCATGGTCGATGCCAACACAGCGAGTAGAATCCGATAAGTACCGTTCACGTTCCCCACCGTTCCCCTCGAGAGAAAATAAAGTACGCGTTCACCGCTCGCCGTGCCATCCGCTCGACCGATTCCCACTGCGGACGTCGTGCAACACCGGGGATTGGACTGTAGTAAGGAGGCGACACGGTGCGCCTGGGCCGCCCCCACGACCACACATTTGCTTGCGAATAACCATTGCGCTAATTGGCAACCGGCCAGGCCGTTGTCGACGGCCTGGCCGGTTGTCCTATCCGAGGCGGGAGCTAGATCAGCTATCTGCCCGAAACGTAGAAGTAGTTGAGGTACATAACGTCACTGCGCGTGCGCGCGGGCCCGGAGCCACCCCAGACCGGCGTCCACTCGCCGTGATAGAAGCCATGCGTGTAATTGAAGTCCGAATCGAGGTATTTGAGATTCGTGTACTCCGCCACCTTGGTCCCGTCAATCCACACCCGGAGGATGCCGTTGTGATTATTGGGTGTGCCGACGTTCATGTACACTTCGATGCGATGCCAGCCGTCACCGCAGGTGAATTGCTTGCCGCTCCCCATGTTCTCGTATCTCGGTTGTGCCGACCCTTGGGTCGGATCGGCCGTGTCCCGGTCGTCAGTCTCCGCCGAATGGTAATCCATCGACATGCTGCTCATTGGAGCGCTGGGTATCTGGTATTTGCCCAAGAGCATGAATGAATCGTTGAGATTGAACGAGCCATCGCCGCCATAGGACATGTACCAGAGCTTCGTGCCGACCTGATTGTTCAAGAAGTCCGATGTCGGGACCTTCAGATACGTCTCGATGTACACCTCGTTGTATTTCGGGTTGTAGGCATAAGGGCCCGCCGCGCCCCAGAAGTCCCACCGAGACGGGGAGTCTCCACCCGCCAGCCCGCTCGGCCACGTTATCCGAAGGCTGTTGCCACCCTTGGGACCGGTCGCATCGGCAATGATGCTGAGATTGCTCCCACTCTCCATGATCGACGAGCCGACGAGATCGGTGCCGGGTGTCCCTGGCAGGCTGTTGAACAACCTCTCGAAGATCGGCGTAAACCCGGCCGGTTGATTGGCATGACCCGGCTGCGTCGCCACGACCGTTATGGCTGCGGATCCGCTCTGCCCCTCGCTCGTCGCCGTGATCGTGGCCGACCCGAGGACCAGCGCAGTCACCAGTCCGTTCACGCTCACCGTGGCCACGCTCGTCGCATTGGACGACCACGTGACGATCCGTCCCGACAGCACGTTGCCGCTCGCATCGCGTAAAGTTACTGCCAGCTGCACCGTACCGCCGACTACAACGCTGGTCGACGCTGGAGAAACGCTCACGGTCGCTACCGGTGCAACCGTCACGCTGACGGCCGACGTGCCACTCTGCCCCTCGCTCGTGGCGGTGATCGTCGCCGAGCCAGCTGCCACACCGGTGACACGGCCGGTGTTGTTCACGGTCGCAACTGATGTGTTGTTGCTGCTCCACGTCACCACCCGCCCCGTCAGCACGTTCCCGTTCGCATCCCGCAGCGTCGCCGTCAGCTGCACGGTCTGCGCCGCGAACAGATTCGCCGACGCGGGGCTCACGCTCACCGATGCCACCGGTGGGGGCGGCGGCGGCGGGGGCGGCGGCGGCGGCGGCGGCGGTGGCGGCGGCGGCGGTGGCGGCGGCGGCGGGGGCGGTGGCGGCGGCGGTGGCGGCGGTGGCGGCGGCCCGGCCGTCACAGTGATCGCGGCGTTCCCGATCCGCCCCTCGCTCGTTGCGGTGATCGTCGCTGAGCCGGCCGCCACACCCGTCACGAGCCCGCTGCCGCTCACCGTCGCGATCGCGGCACCATTCGTCGACCAGGTCACCACGCGCCCACTCAGCGGATTGCCGCTCGCATCGAGCGGGGTCGCGGTAAGCTGCACCGTCTGTCCGGTCGTCAGGTTTGCGGACGCGGGGCTCACGCTCACGGACGAAACCGGTACCGCGCTGACATCGACAGCCGACGAGTCCTCGGCTGCGCCTGCGCTGGCTCGGGCAAGGACCTTGTACCTGCCTGGCTGCGGTGGCGCCCTGTAGCGCGCGTGTTTCACGCCGCCGACGTCGCTCATGGGGGTGATGCTGCCGCCGGTCGTCGTCCAATTCACTGGGGCGTCAACCGTGTCGTCGCTGGCTGTCAGCGCGACGACGGCGAAGTCCGTCGTCCCATCAGTGGGAAGGGACAGGTTCGAAGGTGAGAGGTCCAACTTGGCCACCGCGTCTGGGGGCGCGGTCGACCGAGCGGATGGGAGCTTGCACGACGTCATCAGGAGAAGGCCGATGACGACCAGTGACACCCAGAGTCGCGCCAGGCGCTGTGCGAGCTTGTGGAGGAAGGTCATAATCAATCTCTCTCTCCTATCGAGCAGGTCCGTGAAAACAAAGCGGGCCGCCAATCGACCCTTTTAGGGATCGCTGGCGGCCCGGCGGACCTAGCGAGCGAACTCGCCGTAGTCCCGTAGCTCTGCGTCACCGCCTTTCGACGGTTTTGCTCTGAGCAGCGTACTCCACTTGACTTGTCACTTGTCCAAAAAAAACCGGGCCACCGCATCGACTGGTTCGTCGATCGCTGGCGGCCCGGCGGACCTAGCGAGCGAACTCGCCGTAGTCCCGTAGCTCTGCGTCACCGCCTTTCGGCGGCTTTGCTCTGAGCAGCGTCTACCTGACAATTACGGCCCAAGGTGGCTAGGGTGGTGTCGCGCGGTCGGTGACGCGCCGCACGGTCGCCGTGGTAACGTGCAAGGTGCCCCCCCTCCTCGAGCTCAGGGCTTCGCGGTCATGATCACCAGGTCATCTAACCAGATGTACTGGTCAGCAGGCGATCCGTCGCCGATGAAGGGAGCCAGCTTGTATGTACGAAACTGCATGGAGGGGTGAGCGTTGGTGCGGAAGTAAACGTCCCGACGATCCACCAACAATACTCCGTCGAACCAATACTGAATCACCCCATCCGCCCGGCCTCGACCGCCGCTGATGGTGTTCAGTTGCCAATAGTTCTCGATGTGGTGCCAACTGCTCTTGGTGGCATCGGTCATGACCAGCGTGCCGCTCGCCGGTTGAATGAACTTGTAGTTGGTGTATTGCCCACCGCCGTAGTCGAATGCATCCCACGAGATACTGCCCCCGGCGTTGCTCACTTCGGGCCGGCCGTTATAGCCACCAATCGATCGCTGCTCCGTAACGTTGGTCAGATCAACGAACAGGTTGTTCGGATCGATATTGAGGGCATCCTGCAAAGCCAGATTTACGATGCTCCCACCTCGCCCAGGCTGATAGACCATTTCATCATAGGTTGTCAGGTGGGTACGGGACGGTCCAATCCAGGGATCGTCCTCCGTGGTCAGGAACCCAGACATATGGGGGTGGTGTGGTTGTCCTGATCCGACCCAGTTCGAGCTCATCTTCACCCAGTACGACACATACACGGAGCTGCTGGGGGTGAAGGTGATCCGCGACGTCCCCTGGGGGGCCGTGGATCCGACCGTCCAGTGCCATTGCAGGGCCTGGGTGCCGCTACTCCCCGGCCTCGCGTCGGTCGTCGTAGCCACGGTGGTGGCGTCGAACCAACCTCGGCTGCCCAGATTGCCGTTTTCGAAACCCTCCGAGACCAGCACCGTCCCCCCACTGCCGGAAGTGATGGTGACACCGGACGTGTCCTTGAGGGTGCCCCCCACGTGACTGGCGATGACCCGGTAGCTCCCCGGGGTCGTGCCCGCGGTGTACAGACCTCCG
>Ga0193711_1000127_pt1 | contig 13639 bp, 8 predicted proteins | sample H3m2metaG_FD_144922 | JGI IMG/M metagenome (GOLD analysis project Ga0193711, IMG submission 144922) | Soil microbial communities from a riparian zone of the East river system, Colorado, United States - H3m2 | ecosystem: Environmental > Terrestrial > Soil > Riparian zone | place: USA: East River...
GTAGTCGAGTGGAATCGTCTCGGGGTCGGCAAACCCGCCGAGGTAGGGATAGCTCGACAAGCCGAGCGCCGCGACGAATGGAAAGTCCGTCAAATCCTGTGCGATTCCCTGATACGGCCCCGCCGGCCGGCCCCATGCCACTTCCACCTGCACACTGATGAACAACTGACTCGGCAAACTCGCCGCATCGATTTGCGTGGCGACGGCGTTGGTCATCGTCACGAGCGCCTGGTACACGGAGTCCGGCGCCAGCTGGCGAATCAGATTGGTCTCGGCGGCGAGGCCGAGATAGTCGGGCCGAATCCTGTTGGCGACCGCGAATACCCACTCGCGATACAGGCGCTGCACCATCGTGTCGGTGATGCTGCGACCCGCACTCACGAGCTCCGGCGCTTCGGCCGTGCGATTCAGCCCGTCGGTCGCGTCCACCGTGAACACGATCGCGAGTCCCTTGGCGCGATAGTAGTTCGCGAGTGGCAGCTCGACCGTTCGCACCGCCGAGTCCGGCGTCGCCCCGCCGAGCATCGCCGCCCAGGGTGGCGAGACGTGCATGATCGCGGCGTCGGCGTGCGGCGCCCAGTTGTCGATCGCCGCGATGACGTTGGCGGTCGAGTCGAGCCGCGGCGGGATTGCGGAGAATCCCATCAAGAATGTGCGCGGCTCGAGACCTGGCCCAGCGCCGTCTCCGCACGCCGCGGTGGCTGCCACGGCCGCGAGGATGATGGTTCGCCGGATCATGTTGGCGAATCTAATTCGTGGTGTTCGTGGGAGTAGTACGGCGTTTGAGCGATAGCACGGCCGATGTGCAGCGCAGCATACTAGGGACAAAGGGGGATCCTCACATGGCCAAGAAGAGCAGAGGCGGGAGAATGACCGCGGCCAAACGGCGCGCGGCCAAATCTGCCGGTGGACGTGGTCGCATCAAGAATCGCAAGGTAGGGCGAAGGATCATGAAGTCCTAGAGAAGCAGAAGGAGGGCGGCGAGGCCGCCCTCCTTCCTTAATATCACCGTCGATCTCAGGGCCAGGTGAAGATCGTCGAGGGCGCGGCACCGGCCCGGGCCCGCGCTACGCCACTCGGCTCACGCCAGAAGTCGCGCGCGCCCGTGACCGACAAACGGATCTCCCAGCGTGCGCGCGCGTCCGCACTCACGGGAACGGCGACGTCCAACCGCCACAGCTGCCGAGACTGCGGTGGGATGGCAGCCAGCAGTCCTAGACCCACACCCACTTTCATGCTGCTATTGATGCCGAACGGAGCGTCGCCCGCCCACACTCTGCCTGCGTCAGCAAAGGTCGCGAGCCCTAGCACGACGTGCCGGGTGAGCCGACCGATCGACCGGCGTGCCTCGAGGCGGGCGACGGTGCGCACTCCGCCGGCAACGCGTGACGCGCTGTAGCCCCGCACCCCGCCGTCGCGGTCCCCGAGCCTGAGCTGGAAGGGGAACCGCTCGTGCCGGCCCCCGGAGAACTCGCCGCTGCCGATGAGGATGTACGCGGCGGAAGGTTTGACGTACCAGGCCAGCCGGCCGCTGCCGATCATGGAGTCCCAGCGATGCGTGGTCTGATCCTGCCGCCCCTCGCCCTCGATCCGTAGCGCAGCGAAGGACGTGGCCGAGCCCACTCCCGCGTAGAAGTCGGCGGCGAGAAACAGGTCGTTGTCGCTCGCACCGAACCATGGGACGCTACGCCCGCCGACGGCGCCGAACTGCACGCCTGTCGCGACGTCCTGGGCCCCTGCAAGGGCGTCGAATCCACGGACCGTTTGAAACGTGATCGAGCGCACGCCGACGACAGCGTTGAGCCGCATGTTGCGCACGTGTGGGAAGGGGCCGGCGAGTGGGGGGTTGGTGTCCGTGACCAGTCCAGAGTCGGAAACCACCACGGCGTGCGCCGCAGGTGCAGCCAGCTCATGGGTGACGAGCCCGCCAATGAACGCGCTCCGGCCCGCGAGGCCGATGCGCACGACGCCCCCGTAGTCGGCGAAGCGGCGCCGTGCACCGAGCGCGATGGCTTGCCCGTCGGCCCGCAGGAACGACCTGTAGTCGTGTACGTCGCGGAAGCCGACGTGCCAGGCAGATCGCTGCAAGTCGGTGATGAAGGTGTGCCCGAGGGCGGCGCTCACGGTGCTGCCCAGCGGAGTGCGGTCAGCCACCAACGCGAGTGTATAGGGCCGGCCGAAGGTCTGATACGCCGTGAGCTGCACACCTATGCCGTTACGGTAGGCGAACCCGCGCTCCCCGCGCACCGCCAGGTACACACCGTGGCCATCGACATTGCCATTTCCGATCCGAAGCGCCGCGGGACTGCTGTTCCGGAAGCGCAAGCTGAAAACGGTAGGAATTTCGTCGATGGTTTCGACTTCGATGCGCACGCCGCCTGCCGAGTCGGAGACCGCGCGCACCGTTGCGTCGGCGAGGAAGGGCTGGAAGCGCAGAATGCGCTCCGATTCCGCCCGCAGCCGTTCGGTGCATGGCTGTCCGACCGACAGCAGGAGAAAGTTGCGGATCACATCCGCTTGGGTGGTCGTGTGGTGCAATCCCACCGCTCGGGCGAGTACGCGGAGCGACCGGGGGAACCGGATGAACGAAGGGTCGTGCGGGACGATACGTACGCCCGAGACGATCTTGCCATCGCACTGCGCGGCGGCCGGACGCGAAAACGTGACGAGCGGGAGCACGGCGAGTATCCAGGGCGCGTATCGCATCGTTTCTCGGGGCGAAACGTACGGCGCGCAGTGTCTCTGGAGTAGTAAGACGTTCGTGCGATAGCCCGTCGCGCGACCTGCCGGCATCATTCGCATCTGTGACGAGCATCCTGACGCGCCGGCGGACGGTCATCGGGTGCGCCGTGCTGGCGGCGCTCCTGACGGGTGGCGCGTGGTGGCGCGCCGCCTGGATCGTCAATCAGCTGTTGCGCTCGTGGGCCGCCGCGACCATCGCGGAGAAGTCGGGGGATGTGTACCGGCTCAACGTCGCGCGTGTACGGTTCAACTTCGCGCTGCGGCGCGTCGCCGTCGATTCCATCCTGGTGACCACGAATCGGACCCTCAATGCGCTGAGGCCTCGACCACTGGCGGCGCTGCGCTTCGCGTTTCACCAATGCACCATCAGCGGCGTACATCTCATTACGCTCATCCTCAACCGCGGCCTCGTCGCCGAATCGTTCGGGTGCCGCGCGGTGACCGTCGCCGTTGTGGTGCCCCCGTCGAGCGGCCTTCCCGACACACTGGGCCAGTTACGCGCCGCCCCGCGGGCCTTTCTTGCCGTCCAGCAGAGTCTTCGACTTCCGTCTTTCGCCCCACGGGTGCGCATCGCGCGGAGCGACTTCCCGCACGTGTCGCTCGACTTCCGCCTGCAGCGTGTGCGGGCCAGCGACGCGCGCTTCCAGCTGGAAGATCTGCGCTGGCGCATCGGCGGGTTCGCGATCGATCCAGCCGATAGCCGCGCGACAGCCCGCCCTCTGTTCAGCCGGACAGTCGAGCTGGCCACGGGCAACTTCGTGGGCCGTCTCGACAGCGCCACGGCGGTGCGGGTCGGCGCGCTCCAGGCGAGCCTCACGGACTCCACACTCGACGTGCGCGGTGTCGCGTTCGCGCCGACGGTGAGCGACGCCGCGTTCGGCCGGTCGCAACGTTACCGCCGCGGCCTGATCAAGACCACAGTCGGCCGCATCGCGGTGCAGGGGATCGACGTCGGTGCATTTGTACTCGGCCAGGGGCTGCGTGCCAGGCGAGTCGAGCTGGATTCGATGAAGCTGGACGTCATGATCGACCGGCGCCGAGTCTCCGATCCGCAGCGCCAGCGCCGGCGCACGCCCCAGGGCTGGATCGCCGGCCTTGGCCGGACGGTGAGTGTGGACTCGGTTGTGATCCGGCAAGGAGAAATCGTGTATCGCGAGCGACACGGCAACCACCCGCAGCCGGGCGTGCTCACGTTTGCGCGTCTCAACGTCGTGGCGGTCAACGTGCGTCACTTCGTGGGACGACGGACCAATGGCGACCCTGTGACGATCCGCGCCACGACACATCTACAGAATGTGGGGCGGCTCGACGTCCAGTTCGTGGTGCCGCTCGACGCCCCGCGGTTCGACTTGAGCTTTCGCGGAACGCTCGGTGCCATGCCCGCGACCAGCTTGAACCCTTTCATTCGGGAGACAATGCCCCTCCGTCTCACGAATGGTCGTGTGGTGGGCATCAGTTTTTACGCGACGGTAACGGGTGGTGTCGCCCGCGGTTCGGTGACACCGCGGTACAACGACCTGTCGGTGGCTGTGACCCAACGTGGCTCGAAGGGGATCATGGGCCTCGGCGGGATCCTGGGCGGCGCTGCGCGCGGCATCGCCTCGTGGGCGGGAAACTGGATGAAGGTGCGCGCCAACAATCCCAGCGATACGGGGGCGACGCCGCGCAGCGGTACCATCCGCCACAGCTTCACCCCGGACGAGACGCTCCCGGCATTTCTGTGGGCGAGCGTTCGCGACGGGCTATTGGCAGTCGTGCGGAAGTAGCGGAAATAATAGTAGAAGGGGCAAGTCACTAGCAGGTTGGAGGTAAAGCTGAATGGTGCATCGCGTATTGCTCATCGGCGCGGCTCTCGCGGGATGCGCGACCGCGGCGGGACAGGGCGACCGTCGCTCACCCGCCGATCTGGTCGCGGAACGAATCAGGACTCGCATCGAGGCCGCTGGCGTCGTCATGGAGTTCCGGGCAGCCGGTGAGCCGGTCTACGCCAGTCTGGTCCTCCCCAGCTTCTACGAGCGTCGGCTCTACCGCGCCGCCTGGAGTGACGAGCGCGGCCCCACACGGCTGGCCGATGACCTGATCGATGCACTGCGCCGGGCGGATCTCGAGGGACTTCGTTCCGAGGACTACCATTTGGCCGGCATCGAGGCCGTGCTGGCGGCCGTGCGCGCCGATGCCAAGCGCGGCCCGGCATTAGCCCCCGACCGATGGGCCGAGCTCGATCTCCTGCTGACGGACGCATTCCTGGTTTATGGGGCCCATCTGCTGGCCGGTCGGGTGAATCCCGAAACCCTCCGCCCGGAATGGGTCTCGAACCGGCGCACAGCCGACATCGCCGTGGTGCTGGAGGCAGCTCTGGCGTCGGGCAATATCGCTGCAGCACTCGAGGCGCTGGACCCACCCGAAGTTGGCTTTCGGCGCCTGCGCGAGGCGCTGGCGCGTTATCGCGCAGTGGCAGCGGCGGGCGGCTGGCCCGCGATCCCGGACGGGTCCATGCGCGCGGGCGACCGCGGCGCCGCAGTGACCGCGCTGCGCCAGCGACTCCGTCTGGAGGACGGTCTGATCGGGGAGGCAGGGGACCAGGACGCGGATCTCTTCGACGCGGGGCTCGAGCAGGCGCTCGAGAAATTTCAATCGCGACACGGCCTGACGGCGGATGGTGTGGTGAGCAGCGCGACTCGCGCCGAGCTCAACGTGACCGTGGAACGTCGTGTGGAGCAGTTGGAGCTGAACCTGGAGCGCTGGCGCTGGCTGCCGAAGGATCTGGGACGCCGTCACATCATCGTGAACATCGCGGCGTTCGAGCTGGAGGTGATGGATGGGGACTCGCTGGTGCTGTCCATGCGGGTCGTCGTCGGGCGCCCGTTTGACCGCACACCGGTGCTCAGTGACACGATGCGCTACCTCGTGCTGAACCCTTACTGGCACGTGCCGAGCAACATCGCGACGACGGAGCTGCTCCCGAAGCTCAAGCGGGACCCGTCGTACCTGGGGCGTTACAAACTGCGGGTCTTCCCGAGCTCACGCCTCGACGCCCAGGAGGTCGACCCCGCCACGGTCGATTGGTCGACCGTCACCGCCGCCCGCTTTCCCTACCTGCTGCGCCAAGATCCGGGGCCGCGGAACGCGCTCGGACGCATCAAGTTCATGTTCCTCAACAAGTATCACGTCTACCTGCACGACACGCCCGCGCGTCCGCTGTTCGAGGAAACCCAGCGGGACTTCAGCCACGGATGCATCCGCATCCAGCACCCGATCGAGCTCGCCGTGTATCTGCTACGGAACGATCCGCGGTGGGATCGCGACGCACTCCTGGCAGCGCTGGACGACGCGGAGGACCGCACCGTGCCGCTGCCGGAGCCGATGCCGATCCACTTGCTGTACTGGACGGCCTGGGCCGACGCAGACGGGACAATCCAGTTCCGGCGGGATATCCACGACCGGGATGTGCCCCTCTTTATAGCTCTGCGAGCACCTCCACCCAGCAAAGAGTAGTCCGCCTGGCTACCTTGTGAGGCGTACCTCCAAAGGATGAGGACGCCTAACACAAGAGAGGGACTACGCACGCCTCTAGCTTCGTAAGTCGCCTTACATATACGTCGTTCGCGCTCGGCACGCTCACCATCGTCGCTGCGCCTCGAGCTGCCGAGCCGCGCGCGACAGGAGCGCCTGTATTCGCTGTCCGGTATCGGAACGTGGTCTCGCCCGACCGGGTGAGGGCGTTGACGGTACTCCCGGGCGAGACCGTGACGCTCGAGGTAGTGGCCCACACTCCGGCATCGGGCTACGTGGCGCGGCCGGCGGCGGGCCGGCTCGTGCCCATGGCGACGGGGCGCTGGGAATGGACAGCGCCGGCCGCGCCGGGTCTCTATCCCATCCACGTCGTTGCCCCGGACGGGAGCGACTCGGTCACGGTCCAGGCCTTTGTCGTCGTCCCCTACGACCGGTTCCAGGGCGAACTCCTGAACGGCTATCGGATCGGCAGCTATCCCGACAAGCCCCTGCGCGGGCTCGCCAGCTACAGCCTACCGGCCGGGTTCGTCGAGGTCACGCCGGAGAACGAAGACATCCTGGTTTCTCCCCATTTCCGACTCAAGCAGTTCCTGTGCAAGGCGCCGGGCGGGTCCCGGAAGTACATCGTGCTGAACGAGCGACTGCTCGTCGCCCTCGAGTATGTGCTCGCACGGGTCCACGAGGCCGGCTATCGGGCGACCACGTTTCACGTCATGAGCGGGTACCGCACCCCGGCCTACAATCGGTCGCTTGGTAACGTGCGCTACAGCCAGCACCCGTTGGGCGCGGCCGCGGACATCTTCATCGACGAGAACGGGGATGGCAGGATGGACGATTTGAATGGCGACGGCCGCAGCGATATCCGCGATGCGGAGGTGCTGTATCGCCTCATCGACGGCGCCGCCGCGCGACCGGAGGCTCAGGGCCTCATTGGGGGGATCGGCAAGTATCCCGCGACGGCCGCGCACGGTCCGTTTGTCCATATGGACGTACGGAACCGCAAGGCTCGCTGGTGAGGTCTGTCATGAGCGCCTCCAGCGTTGGGCCGAGCATCTTCAGGATCTGGACCGGCAGCGAGCTAGTGAAGGCGTAGCGGTCGGCGGCCGCCCCTGAGACGAACGCGGTGATGGTGCCGTAGAAGCGATCGCCAATGAAAAAGACAACCGATGCCGTCCGGTCGATCGCTCGGTCCTCACTGATGATCCCGTTCCGCCCTACCACGCGGAACCGGTTGTTGCCGGTCCCGGTTTTCGCGCCGATCAGGAGGGGCGAGCCGTCGGCAGCGCGCACGGCACCGAACGCGCGTCGCGCCGTGCCACGCGTGACTCCAGCAACCATAGCGTCCCGCACGACCGCCGCGATTTCCGCCGAGAGCACGCGTTCCCCCGGGGGTGGAGACCGACGCAGCACCGTCTCGTACGGCGTGCCCGCGGCGTAGTGGAGCTCTTCCACCCGCTGGACCGGGTAGTGGATCCCATCGCTGAGCAAGATGCCCACAAGCTCGCTGAGATCGTCGGGGCGGTCGGCAGAGCTGCCAATCGCGGTCGCGTAGGAGGGCATGAGCGACTCGAACGGGTAACCCAGGCGCGCCCACGCGCGGTGGATCTCGCGGAAGGCTTCCGTCTCCGGAATCGAGCCGATCCGCAGGTCCGGCGCTGCAGGGCGCGCGTGCGGGGACCGGTCATCGTAGATCTCCTGGCGAACGGAGGCGCTGGCGTCGAGCACATCCTGCTGCTGCGCACTCGGATGTCGGTACCGGTACGCCGCTACCCAAAGCTCCAGCGGGTGCATGCCGGCGAGGCGCCCACGGTCGGAGAGCGAGAATCCGAGCGGGTCGGACCCGTCGTACAGCTCCGCGATGTGGGCATCGGACAGGGCGGTGGTCTGGACGGGGGACCTCAGGAAGTCGCTGAACTCGGCAAACCCGGCCTCCGATTTGACGGAGCGGTACGCCCACGCAAGCTGGGTCACGGACCGCCCGCGCCTCAGGGCTTCCAGCACTGGCGCGGAGTCCGCGTCTGCGTACTTCTGGTAGAAATGCTCGATCAACTCGCGGCTCTCCTCGTCGGCCATGCGGTCGTCGCGGTCCCAGGTCATCTCCGCCGGATGACCTCGGAGCAGGTAGACACTGCCCGGCAGTCGATACACGTAGTAATGCACGATGTCCCGCATGATACGAATGAACGGCAGGTTCACCGATCGGACGAACGCATCGCGCACGGAGAGGGTCTCGTGGTCGTCGATGCTGTCGATGTTCCGGAACATGTGACTATCGCCGCCCGTCAAGCTGTCACTGGGGCTGGCCGAGTAGGGGCGCGACATCGCGGCCTCCAGTATTCGATCGAGCGAGACGCCCGGGTTGGCGGCCAGATACGCCAGCGTCCACGCCGTAATCCAGTCGCCCGCGCCCACCGGCTCCGCACGCAGGTTCACAGCGGGCCGGCCGGCATTCCGAAGGTAGAGTTGCTCCACGATTTCCAAGTAGCTGATCAGGGTACGCAGCTTGGCGGTGGAACCGAACTGGAGCTTGCTGCCCTCATTCACGTTGAACGGCGAGTCGAAGTTGTCTACCTGGACGCGGACCACGTTGCCGTTCTGCGTCCGCTCGCGCACCACGACCGCATAGATGACACGTGTCGGGTCGCCCCGGTCGAGTACGCCTGAGGCCGGATCGGTCAGCCGCGCGAGGAGATTGGTGACTTGCTGCTGCGCGCGAAAATCCAGCGTCGTGCGCGCGGTCAAGTCGACGCGGTCCAAGTCATAGAGGGTGCCCACGCCCGTCACGCGGAGCAGCTCGGCGCGCACCGCGTCCGCGCCCTTTCGCTCGATGAATGCGATCCGGGGGACGTCCGGCGCGCGGCTGCGCAGCGTGAGGTCCAAGGCCAACGCGGCGTCACGCAGCTCCGCGGAGATGATTCCCTCGCGAGCTATACGGCGGAGGTGCTGGTCCGTCAGCTTCCGCAGATCCTCGCGTCCGTTCGCCCGCAGGAGCAGGTAAGAAGGCCGGCGGTGCGCCAGCAACAGGGTGAGCACCTGGCGGTAGGCGATAGCGCGACGCGCAACAGGTGCAGAGTCGGAGGTAAGGAGCCGATTCACCTCATCTGGGTCAGCCCCGTACCATGCCCACAGCCCGTCGCTCAGACCGGTGACCTCACCGTGCCCCGCGATGGCCGCGAGCGGCACCGAGTTGACGTAGTCGACGACGATCTGGCGACGCGCGGCCTCCGTGTTCTCGCCGCTGAGGTAACCGCGCAGCGCGGCGGCTTCCATCTGGAGCAGCTTCTCTCGCGTCGAGCGCGTCCGGCCCTCCGTCGAGTGCCGGAGCTTCTCGAGCTGCGTGGCCAACGTGCTCGCGCCGGGCACCGAGCGGGCGTTGCCGAGCCAGCTCAGGGCGAACGCCGCTCCTGCCTGCGCCATGCGCGGCCAATCGACCGATGGGTTGCGGTTCGGAAAGCGCGGGTCGAGTAGGGCTCGGTTCTCGAGGAATAGCAGCGTCTCCCAGACGACTGAAGGGACCGAGTCGAAGGAGGAGTAGACCCGCTCGGGGTAACGGGAGGTGAAGAGCGGCGCGCCGCGTCGGTCCAGGATGCGGAGTCCCGCTTGCGTCTTTTCGCCGAAGATCGGGGACACACCTCGGTCCACCAGCGCCGCGAACCGTTCCGAGACGCGGACCTGCGCGACGATGCGGAAGCCCTGCTCGACCGCCGTCTGCAGCGCGGCCGGCATGCGCGAATAGCCGAAGCGGCGGTCGTGCGGCCCGTCGCCCGGGAACCGGATCCGATCGCTCGGCCCGTCGCCGAGCTCGCTGGTCAACTGCGCCGCCTGACTGGTGAAGTAGCGCGCCTGAAGCCACGACGCCCGTGCCTCGTCGCGTGCGACGAGGGCGAGCAGCGCGAATAGCATCAACAGGACCGGCACCATGGTGACGATCCAGCGTCGACCCACCCACGAGCTACCGGAGTCTGCGGCGACTGCGTTCGGCACGAGCTTCCGAGATTCCTGCCGCCACCGCGGCGACGAGCGCCGCCCGCCCGGCGATCATCAACACTCGCCCTGTTTTCTGGAGCGTCTGCTTGAGCCGGCGGCGCCGGGCTTCGGACTCGACCCGCGTCCGGGCTTCCTGCAGCAGACGATCGGCCTCGCGCGCCGCGACCAGCGCCCATTGTTTCGCTCGCCTGGCGGCGCGTACCGCTGCGCTCATGAAGCGGATTGTGCGTGTGGCCATGACTCGTGCCTCCTTTAGTGTGTTACAACAGTCGATTCCACTGCGCCATTGCGCCCGGCGACGAACCACGTCGTCATCTCGCCCTTGCCCTCGACCGCGAGCGCGCCGCGCTCCTCGAGCAGGAACGGCTTGCCCAAGAGCTGCCGCGTGCTGTCTGCTACCTGGACGCGTCCGGCCACGCCATGGGATTCCATGCGGTTGGCGATGGTCACGGCGTCACCCCAGACGTCGTAGACGTACTGGCGCTTGCCGATCACGCCGGCCACCACCGCGCCGCTCGCGACGCCGACGCGCACTTGCAGCGCATGCCCGCTGCGCTCGTTGAATCGGTCCAGCGTATCGACCATGTCCAGCGACAGGTGCGCTGCCCGCGTCGCATGGTCGCCCGCGGGACCGGGCACACCCGCGACGGCCATGTACGAGTTCCCGAGTGTCTTGATCTTCTTCACGCCGCGCGCTTCCGCGAGACCGTCGAAATGGGCGAAGATCTCATCGACGAAGAGCGCCAGCTGCTCGTGGCTGGCTGTGGGTGTCAGCTCGGCGAGCCCGACGATGTCGGCGATCACCACGGTCACGTCCGCAAAGCTGTCGGCCGTGACGTCCGGGCGCGCCTGAAGCCGGGCAGCAATGGAATCGGGGGGTACGTGCAGCGCCAGCCGCTCCGACAGTTTTCGTTCCGCCACGACTTGATCGAACAGCGTCTTCAGCTCGGCGTTCTTGCGGCGGATCTCGACGTGCAACAAGCGCACCTCGAGCATGTTGTGGACGCGCGTCAATACCTCGGCGACATCGAACGGCTTGCTGATGAAATCCTTCGCGCCGGCCCGGAGCGCGCGGAGCTTATGGTCCGGCTGGGCGGTGATCACGAGGACCGGGAGGTATCCGCCGGTCTCGATCTCCTTCAGCCCTTCCATCACTTGGAATCCGTCCATGCCGGGCATTTGGAGATCGAGCAGGATCAAGTCGTAGCGATGCTGCTCGTCCAGCGCGCGCACTGCATGCGGATCGAGCGTGGACGTGACGGACCGGTATCCGGCCTCGCCCAGCATGCGCTCGAGCAGCAGGACGTTGGCCGGTTGATCGTCGACAATGAGGATCTTGGCCGCGAGGATATCGGAGGCTTCACGCATGCGCGTGCGCGGAGTACAGGGCGGCGTCCAGCGCCTCCATGAACTCTGCGACCTTGATCGGTTTGGTGAGATAGGAGACGAATCCCGCCTCGAGGCCTTTGGCGACGTCGCGGGGCATCGCATTGGCGCTGAGCGCGACGATGGGGATGTGAGCGGTCGTCGGGTCGTCGCGCAGGATCTTCAGCGCTTCAATACCGCTGATGCCGGGCAGATTGATGTCCATCAGGATCACATCCGGCTGGTGGGCGCGGGCCAGCTGAATCCCTTGATTGCCGTCGACGGCGGTCAGCAGCCGCAGCGCCGGGCGGCGTGCAATCAGCTGCTCGACCAGCTTCAGGTTCGCCGGGTTGTCTTCGACATAGAGCAGCGTGCGGAGCGGCGCGCCGGGTGCCGCCTCGGGGCCGGGCATTGGCACGGAGCCGGTGGTGCGTGCTTCGAGAACTGGCGCGGTCGCGGCGTCGAGCTCCCACGAGAACACGCTTCCCACTCCGACTGTGCTCTCGACGACGAGGACGCCGCCCATCAGCTCGACCAGTCGCTTGCTCATCACGAGGCCGATGCCGGTGCCCTGTTCGGCGCCATGCTCCTGCCCCAGACGATTGAACGGCTGGAACAGCTGCGCCAACTTTTCCGGAGGCAATCCAGCACCGGTGTCCCGTACGTTGAGCCGGATGCGCTCCGCCGTGCTGCCGGCGAGATCCACCGCGACCATTCCGTCCACCTTGTTGTACTTGATCGCATTGGACAGCAGGTTAATGAGCACCTGCTTCAGCCGAGTGCGGTCCGCGGCGACGAACACAGGGACGTCGAACTGCGGGAAGGTCATGCGGATGCCATGCTGTTGCGCCTGCGGTTCGATCATGGCCTGGCATTCGAGGACGACCTCTGCCAACGACGTCGGCTCGGGAGACAACGAGAGCTTGCCGGACTCGATCTGCGCCAGATCGAGGATCTCGTTGATCAGCTCGAGCAGATACCAGCCCGCGCGCAGAATCTCATCGATGCTCGACTTCTGAGAGGGCGTCGCCGGCGTGGCGTCGGACTCCATCAACTGCGCGAACCCGAGGATCGCATTGAGCGGTGAGCGCAGCTCATGGCTCATGCTCGAGAGGAACTCTGATTTCGCGAGGTTCGCCTTTTCCGCGGCGCCTTTGGCCAGCGTCAAGGTCTGTTCGACGAGCCGGCGCTCCGTTAGGTCACGGGTCAACTTGGCGAACCCGCGCGCGTTACCCGCCGGGTCGCGAATCGCTGTGAAGACCACGTTCGCCCAGAACAACGATCCATCTTTGCGCACCCGCCACCCCTCGACCTCATACCGGCCCTCGGCCGCGGCCGCGTCCAAGTCGCGCTGCGGGGTGCCGCGCGCGATCTCCGCCGGAGGATAGAACCGGGAGAAGTGCTGGCCCACGATCTCGTCCGCGGCGTAGCCCTTGATGCGCTGCGCGCCGGTATTCCAGCTCACGACGCGGCCTTCGGAGTCCAGCATGACGATGGCGCAGTCGGTCACGCTCTCCACCATCAAGCGGAACCCTTCTTCGGTCCATCGCAGCTTCTCTTCGACCTGCTTCCGGGCCGAATTGTCGGTCCCGATCAGCAGATATCCAATGATGCCACCGTCCACATCGCGCAGCGCGGTGACCGACACGATGGCGGGGAAGCGGCTCCCGTCCTTCCGGATGTAGGTCAGCTCGTACTTGTCCTCGATGCCGCGCGAGGCCTTGAAAGCCAGTGCCTCGAAGCCCGGCGCGATCGGCGTTGCCAGCTCACGGCTCAGGGCCTGGGCGCGCTCGACGACCTCCTGGGGATCGTGAATGTCGGCCGGCGTGATCTTGTTCACCACTTCGACGGCGGCGTATCCCAGCATCGTCTCGGCGCCGATGTTGAAAAGCTGGATGACACCCTTTTCGTCGGTCGCGATGATCGAGAAGTTGGCGCTCGTGAGAATCGCGTCCTGAAGGGCGGCACGCGGGGCGAGTAGTGTGGCGGTCATGGCGTGACTCCCACTGGTTGCTTCGAGGCGTCGACGGCG
>Ga0193711_1000129_pt1 | contig 13522 bp, 13 predicted proteins | sample H3m2metaG_FD_144922 | JGI IMG/M metagenome (GOLD analysis project Ga0193711, IMG submission 144922) | Soil microbial communities from a riparian zone of the East river system, Colorado, United States - H3m2 | ecosystem: Environmental > Terrestrial > Soil > Riparian zone | place: USA: East River...
AACGGCATCGAGCTCTACCGCGATCGGCCCGAGAGCGAGTGGCCCCGGGCGACGGACGGCAGCATCGCGATGTACACGCGGCCGCTCGACCTCCCGGGACTCATCGGCGCTGCGGGATAACCTGCGCTTCGACGGACTTCGTGTAGGTGAAGTGCGCCGCGACGATCCGCCACGCCCCGCCCTCGTTCTGCCATAACATCGTCCCTTCGCCGGGACCGATCTGGCGGGTACTCCCGGCGGCCAGATCGAGCGTGAAGGGAAACGTGACCAGCGCGAGGTCTTTTCGCATCAGGACGACGTGCGGGGTCTGCATGGCGAGATTGGTCATCGTCACGGTGGGCAGGTAGGCGCGCTGGAGCTGCGATTCCTCGGTCCACCCCTGCGTGTGGGCGCCGGTCGGCCACACGACGGTGAGATAGTCCTGCGATGTGTAGAACGGCGCGAGCGAATCGGCGCTGTGGACGTTCCAGGCCTTCACCCAGCCCTGGACACGCGCCCGGACGTTCGCTTCGTTCACCCGGTCCACGACCGGCGCGGTACCACCGCCGCAGGCGACGAGGGTGACCGCGAGGAGCGTTCCCCTGATCAGATCGATCCGCCGGGGCATAGGTCCTCCCTGTGGTGTGCCCCCCTACGTAGCAGCCGGATCGGAGCCGCGGCAAGTGCCGGCGACCTCGTATTGACACCCCCCGGGACCCCGACTAGCGTGGGGCCCCATGACCACACCACCACCGCTTCCGCCGCGTCCCTCCGTGGGCCGGTCTTCGTTCGCCATCGCGATGAAGGATTACACCTTCATCCGCCCCGGCATCGCCGTCTCGATCAGCGCCGTTACCCTCGTGGTGGCGCTCGTGATCGGGTTCTGGCTCATCGCCTCCCTGCGCAGCGCGGCCGCGACGGTCGAGAGCGGCGCGCGGACGGTCGAGACGCTCCACAGCTACAACGCGGGCATCGAGGTGTGGCGCGAGATGGTAACGAGCACCGATCCCGCCTACAAACGCCCCGAAGCGCTCGCGCAACGCGATAGCCTCGGCCGCTCGCTGCGGGAGCGGCTCGCCAGGCTGGGCACCGAGATGTCGAGCCCCAACGACCAGGAGCGCGTCCAAAAGGTGCTCGAGGGCCTGACGCGCACCGACCCCAGCGTCAGCACGGAGGCGCGCAATGCGATGATCGTCCTGCTCGCCAAACAGGACTCCGCGATGTTCAAGGCGGCGAAGACATCGCAGGACGCCGTGGTGCTGTCGGCGGCGTTGCTGGGGCTGACGGTATTGGCGGCCGGCATGCTCGTCATCCCGATGGCGTGGCTCTACGTCCGTTACAAGCGCGGAGCGGTGATCGAGGTGAAGGTCTGACGACCACCGCGTCCCACGCCCCGACGGCGATCGAGAGCGCCCGCGACCGGGAGCGCATCAGGACCGTCGTCGTGCCGGATCACGACGACCTCGTGGGACTGCTGGCCGATCGCATCGTCGACGTGATCAACCGCGAGACGGCCGCGAAGGGGCGCGCCGTGCTGGGGCTGGCGACGGGGAGCACGCCGATCGGCGTGTACCGCGAGCTGATTCGCCGCCACCAAGCCGGCGGCCTCGACTTCTCGCGCGTCGTCACGTTCAATCTCGACGAATACTACCCGATGGCGTCGGACCGGCCGCACAGCTACCGGCGCTACATGTGGGAGAACCTGTTCGCCCACGTGAACATCGCCAAGGCCAACGTGCACATCCCGGACGGCAGCGTGCCGCGCGAGCGCCTCGCCGAGCACGCCGCCGCCTTCGAGCGCGCCATCACCGATGTGGGCGGCATCGACTTCCAGCTGCTCGGGATCGGCAAGAGCGGTCACATCGGTTTCAACGAACCCGGCTCGTCGGCCGATTCGCGCACACGGCTCGTCACTCTCGACACGATCACCCGCAAGGACGCGGCCGCCGACTTCTTCGGCGAAGACAACGTGCCGCGCGAAGCGATCACGATGGGCGTCGCGACGATCCTCGAGGCGCGCGAGATCGCACTGATCGCGACGGGCGAGCACAAGGCGGCGATCGTGCAGCGCGCCGTCGAGGGTGAGGTCGAGCCCGACGTCGCCGCGACGTTCCTGCAGCGGCACGCCAACGCCACCGTCTATCTCGATCTCGCGGCGGCCGGCGAGCTGACGCGGATCAAGACGCCCTGGGTGCTCGCGAACATCGAGTGGACGCCGGTGATGACCGAGCGCGCCATCGTCTGGCTCGCCGAGCAGTCCGGCAAGGCAATCCTGAAGCTCTCGGCAAAGGACTACGCGGAGTATCACCTCAGCCCCCTGCTCGCGCGGCACGGCTCACCGGGACCGATCAACGGCCAGGTGTTCACTCGACTGCGCGACAAGATCCGCGGCCGCCGCAACCTGCCCTCGCGTAAGTCGGTGCTCGTGTTTTCGCCCCATCCCGACGACGACGTGATCTCTATGGGCGGGGTGCTCCGCAAGCTGTGGGAGAACGAAAACGCGATCGTCGTCGCGTACATGACGAGCGGCAACATCGCGGTGTTCGACCACGACGCGGAGCGCCACCTCGACTTCATCGTGCGCGCGGCGGCCACGTTGGGGCTCGACCAGGGTGCCGCCCAGCGGGCCTTCGACGCGGCGTCGCAGAGCTTCGAGCGCAAGGCGCCGGGGGATGTCGACACACCCGCCGTGCAAGAGCTCAAGCGCTTCATCCGCGAATCCGAAGCGATCGCGGCGCTCGAATCGGTCGGGATTCCGCGCACCGGCGCCCGCTTCCTCAATCTGCCGTTCTACCGCACCGGCGAAGTGCGGAAGCGGCCCATCGGCGACGAAGACGTCGCGATCGTCGCCCGCCTGCTCGAGGACACGCACCCCGAGCTCGTGTTCGTGGCCGGTGACCTGTCGGACCCGCACGGGACCCACCGGATGTGCAAGGCCGCCGTCGATCGCGCCCTGGCGCGTTACGCCGGTCCCAAGCCCGAGGTCTGGCTCTATCGCGGGGCGTGGCAGGAGTGGCCACTCACGGAGGCCGATGTGCTGGTGCCGCTGTCGGCCGACGAGTTGCGCGCCAAGGTGTTCGCGATCTTCAAGCACCAGTCGCAGAAGGACACGGCGCCGTTCCCGGGGGGCCACGACGAGCGCGAGTTCTGGCAGCGCGTCGAAGCGCGCAACGTCGAGACCGCCGCGCACGCCGATCGCCTGGGGCTGGCGGAGTACTATGCGATGGAGGCGTATGTCGTGGCGAAGCCGTAGCCTCTTGTTCGCCGCGCTCGTCGCGGTCCCCGCGTGCCTCTCGGCGCAGAATTTCGATACGGTGCAGGTGCGCACCATCAAGGCCGGCGAGGGCGTCTACATGCTCCAGGGCCTTGGCGGGAACATCGGCGTGTCGTCGGGGCCCGATGGCGTCATCCTCGTCGACGACCAGTACGCACCCCTCACCGAGAAGATCAGAGCCGCGCTCGCGGGACTGAACCCCGGCCCGATCCGCTTCATCCTGAACACGCATTGGCACTTCGATCATACCGGCGGCAACGAGAACTTCGGCAAGAGCGGCGTGGTGATCGTGGCGCACGAGAACGTGCGCCGCCGCATGAGCGTCGAGCAGTTCGTGACCACGTTCCCGCAGGCAGTGCCGGCGTCGCCCTCGGGCGCTCTGCCGGTGGTGACGTTCACCGACGCGGTGACGTTCTACTACAACGGCGACTCGATCTCCGCGTTCCACGTCCCGCCCGCGCACACCGATGGTGACGTGATCGTGTGGTTCCGCCATGCGAACGTCATCCACATGGGTGACACGTTCTTCAACGGCCGCTATCCGCTCGTCGACCTGGCGAGCGGCGGCTCCTCTGACGGGTTCATCACGGCGGCCGATCGCGTTCTCGCCCTGGCGGATGCCAACACGAAGGTCATTCCGGGACACGGGCCCCTCGGCGACCGCGTGGCGCTCCAGGCGTTCCGCACGATGATGGCGACGGTGCAGGGCCGCATCAAACAGGCCATCGCCGCCGGGCGAACCCTCGATCAGGTCAAAGCCGCCAAGCCGACCGCGGACTTCGACGCGGTCTGGGGCAACGGCCGCATCACGCCGACGATGTTCGTGGAGATTCTCTACCAGGATTTGAGCCGGCGGTGACCCCCGCCGCGTGGCTGTTGCTGGCGGCCATCGCACAAAACCCGACCGATACAGCCAGGGCTGCGCAGGACTCTGCGGTGCGCGTCTTCCTCGACTGCCCCAATTCCTTCTGCGATTTCGATTACTACAGAACCGAAATCACGTTCGTGAACTGGGTGCGGGACCGCCAGTTCGCGCAGATGCACGTGCTTGTCACCACGCAGCAGACCGGTGGCGGCCAGGCATACACGCTCGCGTTCATCGGGCTGGAGCGATTTGCGGGCACGGAGGACACGCTTCACTACGTCTCTCACACCGGGGACACGCAAGATGACCTGCGCAAGGGGCTGGCCCAGGTCTTGAGACTCGGGTTGGTGCGGTTCGCGGCCCGAACGCCGGTCGCGTCGCACATCGAAGTCACGTACAGCGCGCCCGCCGGTACCGCGGCGAAGGTGCGCGACCCCTGGAACTACTGGGTATTCAACGTGCGCGTGAGCAGCAGCTTCTCCGGTGAGCACAGCTACAAGAGCGACTACATCAACGCCGGGTTGTCGGCGAGCAGGATCACGGAGGCCTGGAAGATCGATCTGTCGACGAACCAGAACTACCAGCAGAATGACTATCTCGTCCCCGTGTACGACTCGACGACGGGCGCCCTGATCCGGGAGGATCTCTCCCGAAACATCACGCGGGACTACGGGGGCAATCTGCTGGTCGCCCGGAGCATGGGGCCCCATTGGTCCGCAGGAGCGCTAGGATCCGTGTTCTCGTCCACGTATGCGAATCAGGATCTCACGCTGAAGTTCGGTCCCGCCGTTGAGTTCGACGTCTTTCCGTATTCGCAGTCGACGCGGAAGTTGCTGTCGCTTCGCTACAACCTCAGCGTTGCCTCCTTCAACTACCGGGACACGACGATCTTCAACCGCCTCTCAGAGATACGAGCGACGCAGAGCCTCACCGTCGCTCTCGACGTGAAGCAGCCGTGGGGGAACGCCGGCTTATCAGTCGAGGGCAGCAACTACCTGTACGACTTCAGCAAGAACCACCTGCAGATCTTCGGAAACGGGAGCTTCCGATTGTTCAAAGGCTTGTCATTCGACTTCTTCAGCTTCGTGAACTTGATCCACGACCAGCTGTCGATCGAAAAGGGCGGTGCGACACCGCAAGAGGTGCTATTGCGACGCCGCCAGCTCGCGACGTCGTACAGCTACTCGGGGTTTGTCGGGCTGCGCTACACATTCGGCTCCAAATTCGCCAACGTCGTCAACCCGCGCTTCGGTAATGGCGGAGGATTCATCTTCTTCAACTAGAGACCCAAAAAAACCGAACCCGGAGCCACGCGCTGCACTCCGGGTCGGTTAGATCGGGCGAAGTGGCCGTCTAGCACTCCCACCACGACCTACTTGCAATCTGTACGTCCCCAGGCGCTCTTCCTCGTGAGAGGCTTGTCAGAACAGCGAGTTGTGTCAGAGAACGGTCAAGCGGCAAGCGGGGCCCGTTGCCGCGTGGAGCGCCGGGAAGGATTCTTCAGGCCATGAATCTGCGGGTAACGAAGAGCGGAGGCCGCGTCGTCACGGCACTGTTGGTGCTGGCCTTCGGCGTTGCCGTAATCCTCGCCCGCCAGACGTACGGAGTGGCGAAATCCCACCGCGCGCAGGCCGACCGCGTGCTGCGCGACTACGCGGCCCTCGCCGCCTCGCGCGTCGCCCAGCGCAGCGCATACCAGATCTATTATTACGGGCTCATCCCCTCGCTCAAGGCGCTGCAGCGCGCCCACGAGCTCGCGCCGCAGCGTCCCCTCCCGACCCCAGCGGCGCTCCACACCGATGTCTGGGAAATGGAGGCCGAGAGCAAGCTCGCGCTCCCGATTCGGTTCACGTTCCGGCTCGACTTGGCGAGCGGCAGGCTCGAGACATCGGGCGAGCCGGTGCCGGCCGCGACGCGCGCGTGGCTCCTCGACTCGCTGCCGGCGCATTTGCGCACGGTCTACGACACGTCGTGGCACCAGGGCGCTATCCTCGGTCCTCCCTCGCCGGGTGGCGAGCGGCAGTACGTCGCGTACACGGTGCTGCGCGACCGATCGAAGGTCCTGCGCACCGCACTCGGGTTCGACGCGAATCCGAACGGCCTGGCGCCGTATTTTGCGACCGCGACCGACAAGTTCCCGCTGCTGCCCCGTCCCCTCACCTCGGGCGTGCAGTACGACTCGATGGGGTCGTTCATCATCACCGACAAGTTCGGCGTGGAACTGTATCGGTCCGCCGCCCAGTACACGTCGCCCTTCACCGCGCGCGATACGATCGGCACGGACATGGGGAACCTGTTCGTGACGGCGACGCTGCGCCCCGAGGTCGCCGATCAGCTCATCATCGGCGGCCTCCCCCGCTCGCGGCTGCCGCTCATACTCGCCCTGCTGGGGCTGACCGCCGCGCTCATCGGTACGGCCTTGGTGCAGCTGCGCCGCGAGTACGAATTGGCGCGGCTCCGCAGCGATTTCATTTCCGGTGTCTCCCACGAGCTGCGCACGCCCCTCGCGCAGATTCGCATGTTCTCGGAAACCCTGGTCCTGAGACGCGTCCGCTCGGAGGAGGAGGAGCGTCGCTCCCTCGCGATCATCGACCAGGAGGCGCGGCGACTCACGCACCTCGTCGAGAACCTGCTGCACTTCTCGCGGTCCGAGCGTCAGGTGACGCGGGTGGCGCCGGAGCCGACGTCGATCGCGCCGCTCGTGCAGGAGGTCATCGAGGGCTTCGCGCCGCTCGCCGCGGCTCGCGGCGTGACGCTGCAGGCGGCAGTCACCGACGGCCTCGTCGCGCCCGTGGACCCCGGGGCGATGCGTCAGATGCTCCTCAACCTGCTCGACAACGCGGTGAAGTACGGACCGGCGGGACAAACGGTGACCGTTGGGGCGACGCGGGAGAACGGCACCGCGCGCGTGTGGGTCGACGACTGCGGACCGGGAGTCCCGAGCGCCGATCGCGAGCACGTGTGGGACCGCTTCTGGCGTCTCGAGCGCGATCGCGGGTCGGCCGTCGCCGGCAGCGGGATCGGTCTGGCGGTGGTGCGCGAGCTCGCCGGCCTGCATCACGGCCGCACCTGGGTCGAGGACGCGCAGACCGGCGGATCGCGGTTCGTCGTCGAGCTGCCGGCATGAAGCGCATCCTGCTCATCGAGGACAACGCCGATCTCGCCTACGGGTTGCGCAACAACCTCGAGATCGAGGGCTATGACGTGGAGGTCGCCGCCGACGGAACGAAGGGACTGCATCGCGCGCGCGCCGTGAAGCCAGACCTCGTCATCCTCGATCTCATGCTGCCGGGGATGGACGGATTCCGCGTGCTGCGCACGCTGCGCGACGACGGCCATGGCTTCCCTGTCCTGATTCTCACGGCCCGCGGCGAAGAATCCGACAAGGTCCGCGGTCTCCGGCTCGGCGCCGACGATTACGTCACGAAGCCCTTCGGCGTGCTCGAGCTGCTGGCGCGCGTCGAGGCCTTGTTCCGGCGCGCCACCTCGCCACGTCACAACGGGAGCGGCCCCGAACCCGCGACCCTGCGCTTCGGTGAAGTCGAGGTGCATACCGCGTCACGGACGGTGCTGCGCCGCGGCGAGACGGTGCTGCTCACTCCCAAGGAATACGACCTCCTCGTCGCCCTGCTGCGCCGCAACGGCGCCTGCGTGACCCGGGTCGAGCTGCTCACCGAGGTGTGGGGGTACAGCGCCGAGGTCATGAGTCGCACCGTCGATACGCACGTCGCCGAGCTGCGCCGCAAGCTCGAGCGCGACCCCGCGAACCCCGCGCACATCGTCACCGTCCGGAAGACGGGCTATCGCTTGGAGGCTTCGTGACTCACACACTCGTTCTGTTCGTGGCGTTACTGCAGACCACACCCCGCGGCGTGGTGGAAGCCATGCACGCCCGCTACGACGGGAAGTGGTATCGCACGCTCACCTTCGTGCAGAACAACACCGCGTACCACCCCGACAGCACGGTGGAGCACTCTGTCTGGCGCGAGTGGCTGATGGCGCCCGGCAAGCTGCGGATCGAATTCCAGCCCGCGGACTCGGGCAACGGCATGATCTTCGCCGCCGACTCGCAGTTCGCCTTCACCAAGGACTCGCTCACGATGGCGCGAGGCTTCGTGCATCCGCTGCTCGTGCTCGGATTCGACGTCTATGCACAGCCCGTCGACCGGACGATCGCGCTGCTGACGCAGCGCCGCATCGACATGTCGGTGCTGTCCGAGACGACGTGGCAGGGGCGCCCCGTCTGGGTGATCGGCGCGAAGGCGGGTGACCTGCACAGCCGCCAGTTCTGGGTGGACAAGGAGCGGCTGGTGTTCGTCCGCCTGCTCGGCCCGGCGGGACAGGACACGAGCAAGACATCCGATACGCGCTTCAACAAGTACGCGCCGCTCGCGGGCGGCTGGGTCTCAGCGGAGGTCGAGTTCCTGGTCGACGGGCAGCGCCAGTTCCTCGAAGAATACGAGGACATTCAGGCGAATGTCCCAATGCCCGCCGCGCTGTGGGACGCCCGCCAATGGAAGCCTAGTCGCGCGAGGTAGCGGCGGACTCGAAGAGAGCCTGGATCTCCCGCCCGGGACCCAGGCGCGCCTCGGTGAGGTTGGTCACGAGCGCGAACACCACACGGGAATCGCGGTCGACCCCGAACGCCGTCGTGCCGCCGACCGACCCACCGCCGTGGTAGACATACCGGTGGCCGAGACTGTCCTTGGCCACGAACCAGCCGATGCCGTACGGAGTCTCCTCGCCCGCCGTCGTATGCTGGGCGGTGAAGAGCAGCTCGAGCGTCGCGCCCTTCAAGAGACCCGGTCCGAGGAGCGCGGACCCGAATTTCACGAGGTCTTCCGCGGTCGAGAGAAACCCGCCACCACCCCACTTGTAGCTGTTGTCCACGACGGGCGAGACGGTGAAGCCACCTCCCAACAACCGGCGACGGGTGTCGTAGAACTGCGTACGGTTGGGGATGAGGCTGTCGTTCTTGTCGGGCGCGGTCGCCGTCATCCGAAGCGGCTTGAACACGTGACGGCTCATGTACGCCAGGAACTCCTCCCCCGACGCCCCTTCGACGACGGCGCCGAGCAGGTTGAAGCCGTAGCTCGAGTAGGAAAAGCGCGTGCCGGGCGGGAAGAGCAACGTATCGTTCGCGAAGATCGATAGCCCTTCCGTCACCGTCGCGTAATGGCGATTGAGCGTGAACTCATCGCCCTGATAATGACGAATCCCCGCCAAGTGTCCGCCGACCAGACGCGTCGTGATCGGCGCGCCTTTCTCCGGGAAGCTCGGCACGTAGCGCTGCACCGGCGCGTCGAGGTCGAGCTTGCCGGTCTCGAACAGCTGCGCGATTGCCGTCGCGGTCAGCGGCTTCGAGACGCTCCCGATGCGGAACTGCGTCGCCGGTGTCGCCTGGCGGCGCGTCTCGAGATCGGCGTATCCGAATGCTTCGGACCACACGATGCGGCCGTCCACCGCCACGGCGATGGCGAAGCCCGGGATGTTGGGAGCGAGTTTTTCGCACGCGATCGCGTGGGCCCGCGCCGCCACGGCGGCCCATTGCTGCGCTACGGGCGCCGCGGGTCGCGATACGCAGGTGGCCTGAGCCTGATAGACGAGGGCGACGAGGGAAAGGATCATCAGTTAAGATATCCGCTTATGGATAAAGGCGTCACACTCGCCAAGCTCCACACGAGCGGCCCCATGCTCGTGCTCCCCAACGCGTGGGACGCGGGCTCGGCACGCATCTTCGTCGAAGCGGGATTCCCGGCGCTCGCAACCACGAGCGCGGGGATCGCGTTCAGCCTGGGCTACGCGGACGGCGAGGTCATCAGTCGGGCCGAGATGCTGGCGGCCGTCGCGCGCATCACCGCCCGCGTGACGGTTCCCGTGACGGCGGACATGGAAGCGGGCTTCGGCCGCACAGCCGAGGCGGTCGCCGAGACGGCGCGCGGCGTCCTCGCCGCCGGCGCGGTCGGAATGAACCTGGAGGACTCGATCGAGGGGCGCCTGCTCGATCTTGAGCTCGCCGTCGATCGCGTCCGCGCCGCGCGCCAGGCTGCGCGGGACGCCGGGGTCCCGCTCGTGATAAACGCGCGCACCGACGCATTCCACCCAGGTACGTTGCTTCCCGACCGGCAGTTCGCGGAGGCCGTACGCCGCGGCAACGCCTACCGCGAGGCGGGCGCCGACTGCGTCTTCGTGCCGTTCGTCGGCGACTCGGCCACGATCGAGCGGATTGTCAAGGCGATCGACGCTCCCGTGAACATCCTCGGCGCTCCCGACGCGCCGACTCTCCAGGCGCTCGAGGCCATGGGCGTGCGGCGCGTGACGTTCGGGTCAGCCCCGATGCGCGCCACGCTCGGTCTGGTGCGCCGCATGGCGCGGGAGTGGAAGGAGAAGGGGACGTATGGGACGCTCGCGGCCTACGGCATCCCGTTCAAGGAGCTGCAGCAGCTGTTCGGCTAGCGCAGATCGACGTGCAGGTGATCGGCCGTCCCCACGTGCCGCAGCGTGTTGAAGCCCATCGCCCAAAAGTACAGCTGCAACAACCGGTTTCTGAACCATCCCCGGTTCGAGATGCGCAGGTCGACGGCGTGCACCCAGCCATCTGCTTGGGCGTAGTGCAGCGACGTCTCGTTCACCGGCAGGCCCATCTTCGCGTAATCCTCACGGGCGCGGCGCATGTCGGTGACGACGAGCCTGTCGTCCACCAGGATCCACGTCGAGAGCGCGAGACGGAGCAGCGGGTGCACCTTCGTGTAGTACGCGCGCACCTCGCCCGCCTTGGCGTTGACCTCCGAGAGATACAGCAGCGAGAACCCGCAGTAGAAAACGACGAGGGGCAACGCCACCCACTTGGCGAGTACGAGGAACCGGGGACGCCCCTTGAACTTCCGCAGCAATGACGACGCGTAGAGGGTCACCAAGCCGACGGTGAGGAGCGCGGACACGGCGAGCGCCAGCCACACCGGGACGTTGCCGTACTCGTAGAAGAAGACGGCGCCGCGCACCAGCACCACGAACGGGAGCGCCACGATGGCGGCGAGGCGGAGCAAACCCTGGAGCAGCTCCGCCCCGAGCACGTGCCAGTCGAGCGGTTTGCGCGGTTTCTGGGCCTTCTTGGCCTCGCGCGTCTTCTGCTTGGCGCGCTGCGCGAATTCCTGGTCGGCTTCGCGCCGCAACTTGGCGAGGCGCTCGGCGTTGCTGCCTGTTGCCATGCTCAAACCTACGGCGTCCTTGACGCCCCGGTTCCCCACAGCCATACCTACGCCTTCGCCAACGAGGGTACTGGAGGCAACCATGGCCGATGCAACGCGCGTAGTCGACTACTACTACACAATGATCCCCGACAAGCCGGGTGAGGGCGCGCGGATCATGAGGGCCCTGCGCGATGCGCGGGTGAACCTGCTGGCGTTCTCGGCGTTCCCGAGCCAGCGCAAGGCGCAGGCCGATTTCATCCCGGAGGACGCGGCCGCCTTCGTCGCGGCCGCGAAGGCAGCCAAGATCAAGCTCAAGGGCCCGAAGAAGGTGTTCCTGATCGACGGGGACGACCGCGTGGGAGCGCTGTCGGACGTCCTGGCCAAGCTCGGCGCCGCCAAGGTGAACGTCACAGCCGTGGACGCCACATGCTCAGGGATGGGCCGCTACGGCGCGATTCTCTGGGTGAAGGCGAAGGACATGAAGAAGGCCGCCGCCGCCCTGGGCGTCATGATGTAGTGCAAGTGTCGGCCTGACCGTCGTCTCTCTGGGGCAGTCCCCTCACAGGAGCTGCCCCGTGAAACGACGTTCGCTGCTCTCCTTCGTATCGCTCGCACTGCTCGCCTGCGGCGATCCCGCAACTCGAATGGCCGCCGATTCGGCGGCCACCAATAGCGACTACCTGTTCCGCAGCTCCGCGAGTGCCGGCTCGGTGCCGCGCAGGATTGGGTACGACGCCGCCGGCCGCCCGGCTCGGGCAATGCTCAGCGAGGTCGTCGTGACCGGCGTAGCCGACGCCCTGCCGATGCCGACCGAGGCCAACATGGTGATCCGCACCGCCACAGCATCGGTCAAGGTGGAGTCGCTCGAACCTGCGGTCGCCGCCGTGCGCGAGGTGGCGGTTCGCGTGGGTGGCTTCGTCGCGAACACCGACGTGCAAACGGGAGAGGGCCAGCTGCGCAGTGCGACGATCGAGTTGAAGGTCCCTGCCACGAGGTTCGACGAGGCCCTCTCGGGTCTCACGCCGATCGGCAAGCTCGAGTCGGCAAACGTAGAGACCGAAGATGTAGGCGAGGAGTACGTGGACGTCACTGCCCGGATGGACAACGCGCACCGGCTCGAGCGGCGGCTGATCGATCTCCTCGCCACCCGCACCGGCAAACTGAAGGACGTGCTCGACGTCGAGCAGTCGTTAGCGCGAGTTCGCGAGGAGATCGAGCGCTACGAGGGCCGGCTGCGCTATCTCAAGGCTCATACCGCGATGAGCACGCTGACGGTGACGGTCCACGAGCCGCTGCCGGTCGTGGGGAGCGCCGGGAGAAGCGTCATGGGCGAGGCGTTCCGCGGAGCCTGGCGCAACTTCGTGACGTTCCTCGCCGTCTTCGTCCAGGCCCTCGGCATCATCATCCCACTCGGCGCGATCGCCGGCGCGGTGTGGCTCGTGGTGCGCGCTAGGGAACGGGCTTCGTCCCGAGCGGCGGCTTGATCCGCACGATCCACAGGCCGTTGAACATGTCGTTGACGTAGGCGAGGCCGTCGCGCACCACCACGCCCCACGTCATCGGCGTGTTCTTGACGTTCCCGTCCATGTCGCCGGTGTGGACGTGCACGATCTCGCGCTGCTGCGCTCGCAGGTCGCCGAGCAGCTCGCCCGAGATGTCGAAGGCGTGGAAGCCGCCGTTGTACGCGCCGAGGTAGAGCGTGTCGCCGGCCACCCAGACGTTGTGCACGCCGCCGTACTCGGGCTCGTACCATGCCACGGGGCGCGGATGCCGCAGGTCGCTCACGTCGAGGACTTGCAGCCGGCCGAAGGCGCGGAACGCGGCCGCGTCTTTCGCGCCTTCGACCGCGCCCGCCGGGAAGACCTCGTCCGCGATGAACACATAGTTCTTGTGGCGCCAAGCAGTGTGCGTGCCGCGAATGAATCCGGGCCCCTGGCGCAGCTCCACGTCGCGATACAGCTCGTTCAGGTCGTACTTGTATTGCGTGACGAGCTGCGGGTTGGAGGGACTCCCCCCCGCCATGCCGTTGCCGACGTCGAGGATCACGAGGCCGTCGTTCCAATACGACAGATAGGCGAGACCGTCCTGCACGTCCACGTCATGCAGCGTGCGGCCGGCGTCGGCGCGCGGCGTGCGCCACTGCGCGACTTCCTTAGGATGATACGGGTCGCTGATGTCGAGGATGTGGAGCGCACCGGTGCCGTCGTTCGTCAG
>Ga0193711_1000132_pt1 | contig 13320 bp, 12 predicted proteins | sample H3m2metaG_FD_144922 | JGI IMG/M metagenome (GOLD analysis project Ga0193711, IMG submission 144922) | Soil microbial communities from a riparian zone of the East river system, Colorado, United States - H3m2 | ecosystem: Environmental > Terrestrial > Soil > Riparian zone | place: USA: East River...
GCTTAGGAAACTGATCAGGTTGCCGCCCAGCGAGTGGGGTGACCTACTCGCCGCCCAGGGCGCACTGCTCCGCGCCCAGCTCCTCGTGTGGACGCGGCCGCGGGGTTGGTTGCTCGCACCGGCGCAACGGCCCGCAGTGGCCGAGACTGGCCGCCGCGACGTCGCGCCGATGGTGCGCCGGCTCGCGCTGGCCGTGGAGCGAGCGGCCGAGTGCGGGCTGTTTCGTCCGACCTGCCTCGTTCGTGCGGTCGCCGTTCACCGTACGCTCGAATCGCACGGATTTGTGGGTAGTTGGATCCGTGTCGGGGTCCGCCAAGAGGGTGCACGGTTCTTGGCGCACGCATGGGTGGACTACCAAGGCCATGTGCTCGCCGATCGAGAATGGCGCGTCAAGGAATTCGCTGACTTGGCACGCATGGGAGTGACAGCGGTTTCATGAGCGGCATTCTCGGCGTCTTCAGCAAGAGCGATCAACCTGTCGACGAGAGTCTGATGCGGCGCATGCTCGGCCAGATGAGCGCGCGCGGTGACGACCGCTCTCAGATATGGCGCGCGGACGGCGCGGCTCTCTCGGTAGCTCGGAATGCGTGGGAGCTCGAGGATGGGCTCAGCGGTGACGTCCTGGTCGTCGCGGATGGTGACCTCGTCGTCGCAGCGGACGCGTCGCTCTACTATCGGCGGGAACTCCGAGACAAACTCACGGCCCTGGATCAACGCCTCGGCGGCACCACGCCCAGCCACCTGATCCTCGCCGCCTACCGGGCCTGGGGCGAGCATTGCCTGCAGCACCTCGAAGGCGACTACTCCTTCATTCTGTGGGATCGCTCCCAGCGCCGGGTGTTCTGCGCGCGCGACTTCGCGGGCTCCCGGCCGCTCTTCTATGCTGACCTCGATCACAGCATTGTCATCGCTTCGACGCTGTCCGCCGTTGTCGCCCACCCCCGTTGCCCGGACGACCTCAACCTCGAGTTCCTCGCCGAGACGGCCGCGGCACTTTGGCCCTCTCCTCACGAAACGGCGTATCGAGCCGTGAACCTCGTCCCCGCCGGTTCGCGGCTGTCCCAATCGAACGGGCGCGCAGCCCAGGTGCAGCAGCATTGGCACCCACCAGAAATCGAATCTGCATCGGGACCGACGTTCGACGAAGCAGCGGTCGAGCTGAGCGAGCTCCTGGGTCGAGCCGTGGACGAACGGTTGGCACCACGCGGAGTGACGTCCGTCTGGATGAGTGGCGGCTTGGACTCGACGGCCGTGTTCGGAGCAGGGCAGAAGATTCTCCAAGGTGGGCATTCCTCCCGCGTGCTGCGTCCGGTGTCAGTCAGCTTTCCCCCGGCGGACCCGGGCCGTGAGGACGAGCTGATCAGCGCCATTGGGCACCACTGGAATACTCCCGTTCACTGGCTGGACATCCGGCAGATTCCGCTCTTCGGTCAAACAGCCGAGGGTGCCACCGAGCGCGACGAGCCGTTCGAGCACTTCTTCGAGATGTTCAACCGCGCCCTGGCGCGTGGTAGTCGCGCGATCGGCGCTCGGGTGGCCTTGGGCGGTGGAGGCGGGGACCAGTTGTTTGCGGCAGATCTCAGCTATCTCGTGGATCTGCTACGCACAGGGCGGTGGGTGACGCTCGCGCGCGAGTGGCGAGCCAGCGCGCGCCGGGGAGTCCGGGAGTTTTTCCGCCACGTGATCAAGCCCACGCTGCCGACGTCAGCACTACGCGCGGCCACGCTGTTGCGCGGCGGCCAGCGCCTGCACGGCTATCTGGAGCGGTGGATTCCTGACTGGATGGACCGGCGGTGGGTTGGACGCCTCGCCGAGCGGCAGACGCTTCACACGCCAAGCCGGCGGGGCAAAAGCAGTGCCGGTTACGAAATGTACTTCGCGTTGACTTCCGCGTTCTTCCCACGTGTGAGCGGCCGGCTCGGGGCGTTGGGCCTCGAAGAAGGCGTTGAGACCCGATCACCGCTGCTCGATGAACGCTTGATCCGCTTTGCGGCGCTGCGCCCACGCACGGAACGGCGTTCGGGCCGAGAGACGAAGCTCCTCTTGCGGCGGGCGATGCGCGGCATGCTACCCGCCGAGGTTCTGGCTCCGCGTCGATTCAAGACCGGCGTCATCGTCAACCCCGTCGTCACAGCGATGCGCGAAGGCTACCCCAACCTACTCAGACCGCTGCTCGACTCGCCGGTGTTGGCGGAGCTCGGCCTGATTCAGCCGAGCCTGCTGCAACGCGCGTATCGCGAATACCTGCGCCATGGAGATGCTGACGTTGCACTCGCGCTCTTCTCCACCGCGCAGGTGGAACTGTGGCTGCGGGGGCGGCTGCGACCCTCCAATTGGGGCTGTGGACCGAGTCACCGGAGCGTACCGACGATGGCCGATGTCGGGCCGTCCTTTCGCCGGGCAAGCTGCCCGGTTTCTACCCATGCTTGAGGAGGTGAGATTATGTACGCCAAACCGACGCTCGAACGTTTCGGGACCTTCCGTGAGCTGACCCTTGGATCATTGGTAGGACTCGGGGATGGTGCGACCATCCTCAGTGGGACGGATCTCCTGCCGCCTACCGGTTCAAGGTAGGCTCGAGCCAGGCTGGGGGGCCGCGTCAGCGGCCTCTCCAGCCGTTCCCACATCCGAGTCCCATGCCCTATTACTCCGTCTTCGGCCGCTGTCTGCGTTCCGTGATCGCGTTTCCGGAGCTCCGTACGAGTCGGGATGCCGAGCCACACTGGACGCTACGCACCACCGGCACGCCACGCGCCTCAGGCAGCACCGAGCTGCTCGGCACGGACGGCGCGATCGCGGGAGCCGAGGTCTCGCTCTACAAGATCTCGGGGGGCTACCGGCTGCAGTACGCGGACACGGGCAGCTTCGATATCTCCCCCGACGGCCGCGACATCAGCTGGTCGCCCGCAGCAGCGTTCTCCCTGCAGGCGACGCGGCTTGACGTCATCTCACAGGTCCTGCCACTGGCGCTGTACGCATCGGGAATGTTCTGTCTGCACGGCAGCGCCGTCGCGCTCGATGGGGGCGCGATCGGCTTTCTCGCTCCATCGTTTTACGGCAAGTCAACCCTGGCGATGGCGATGGCGGGGGCGGGAGCGCGCATCCTGACCGACGATGCGCTGGCCGTCGAACCCCGTGCACCCGTTACCGCATCGCCCGGTGTGCACAGCGTACGTTTGTGGGATGACGCGGTCCGACGAATAGTGGGCGATCACGCCGGACTCAAATCAATCGGGGCCTACCAGCTACAGCGGCGTGACGGGAAGGCCTGGCCGACAGAGCCGTTCGATGGCACGAGGGTGACGAGCAAGCAGATCCTGAGCCGATTACCCGAGCACAGGCTCATGCTCGATCCAACGGCGCTGACGGCGCTGTACGTACTCGCGCCGACCAGGGCTCGCATGAATTCCCCCGCGGCTCGTCGCACGCTGCTACCCGCCGTTCGGGCGGCCGTGTCGCTTGTCCAGCATGCGAAGCTCGGCTCGCTGCTGGGGAAGTCAGAGGCGCCGGTGCTATTCGACCGTGCCGTGCGCGTGGCCGGAGCGGTGCCGATCTACGAGCTCACGTTCGTTCGCGACCTCGAGCGGATCCCGGAAGTGGTCGCGCAGCTGACGGAGTGGCACGGGGAAGTCCAGGCTCAGTGAGCGCCGTCCGCACCCGGTGCCTTCTGTCCCACGAGGCCCAGCTGTTGCTCCTCACAGCCGGCGCCCCCGCCAATGATGCGGAGGTGAGCCGCCTGTTGAGCGGCGAGCTCAACTGGCCAGAGCTGTTCGGCCTGGCACAGAGTGAAAATGCAACGCTGATCGTGTGGCGGTCGCTGCAGCGGGTCGGGATCGGCCACCTCCCTCCAGAGGTGGAGACGGTGTGGCGACGGCTCGCCATGGTGTCGGAGTTTCAGTCGCTACGACTCGAGCGGTTCCTGCACCAAGCCGTCGCGGCACTCGCGACACATGCGATCGACGTGATGCTCCTGAAGGGCAGCGCGCTCGCTTACACGGCCTATCCTTCGTTTCGTGACCGGCCGATGGGGGACGTCGACTTACTGGTTTGGCCGGACCGAGCGGAAGAGGCCTGGTCACTGCTCCAGGAGGAAGGCTGGAGGTGGTGGTCCAAGCAGTTCCCCGCAGCCTGGTACCGGAATCACCATCATCTGCCACCGCTATTTGACGTCGCAACCGGGAGTGTGGGCATGGAGATCCATCGGGCCCCCTTGTCCCCGGGACATCCGTTCAGACTCGCGCCGGAGACGCTGTGGCTACGCGCACAGCGGATTAGCGTGGACGGACGGGCCGCGTGGGTCCCTGATCCCCTGCACCGGCTGCTGCACCTCTGCATTCACTTTGCGTGGTCTCACGAAATGCACCTGGGCGCCTGGCGCACTTTCCGAGACGTGGCGACGGTTACTGGGCCGGGCGGCGAGGGCGAGGGAGCGATCGACTGGCCGACGTTTGTCGATCTGGCGCGACAAAGCCGGGCGGTGACGTGTTGTTATTGGACGCTCAGACTGGCTCACAACCTGGCAGGCGCTCACGTTCCTGACGACGTGCTCCAGGCGCTGCGCCCGAGGGTCCCGGAATTCGTCCTGAACAGCTTAGAGCGTCACTATGTCCTCGAGCTCTTCCCCGCTGGGAGCAGCTGCCCGTCTGTGAACTTGGGCCGGCGCTTGTGGGAGCTCGGCATCGCGCCCGGGTGGAGCGAGCACGGGGCAGCCCGCCCCTGGAAGTCGTCTTGTTGGATCGAGTCCACGCACGCACGCTCCACGTCGCGCACCTGGAGCCAATTCCTGACCCAAGTAAGGCACGCGAGCGCGGCGATAGGCTACCTGGGGAGAATCACCGCGACGCCTCCCGCTTCAGGCGCTCCCACACCGCGATCCGCTCTGCGACAGTCTTCTCGTAGCCGAATTCACTCGGCTCGTACCACTTGCTCCCCTTGAGCGACTCTGGAAGGTAGTCCTGCGGAGTGTATGCGTTGGGGTCGTCGTGCGCGTACCGGTACCCCGCCCCGTAGCCTAGCTCCTTCATTAATAAGGTGGGCGCGTTGCGAATATGCAGAGGCACCGCCTCCGCGGGATGCTCCTGGGCGGCGGTCTGCGCGTCGCCGAACGCACGGTACACGCGATTCGACTTGGGCGCGGTGGCGAGATAGATCGCGGCCTCCGCCAGTGCCAGCTCGCCTTCGGGGCTGCCGAGGAAGTGATAGGCGTCTTTGGCCGCAAGCGCGACCGACAGCGCCCGCGGATCCGCCAGCCCGATATCCTCGATCGCCATGCGCACGAGCCGCCGCGTGATGTAGAGCGGATCCTCCCCACCAGCGAGCATTCGGGCAAGCCAGTACAACGCCCCGTCGGCGTCCGAACCGCGGATCGCCTTGTGTAGCGCCGAGATCAGGTTGAAATGCTGCTCGCCGGCCTTGTCGTAAACCGGCAGCGGCTTTTCCAGAACCTGGCGGATGACTTCACCGGGAATGGGAGAAGGGAGAGGGGAGATGTTCGATACGTGCTTGAAGACGGCTTCGAGCGTGTTCAACGCGCGTCGCGCATCACCCTGGGCGTGAGTGACGAGCAGCGACAGTGCTTCCTCACCGAATCGTACCTCTCCCTTCTCCCCTCTCCCTTTGTTTTCCAGAGCGAGGGCTCGCTCGATCACCGTCCGGATGTGCTGTTCCGTCAACGGTTCTAGAACAAACACTCGACACCGGGACAGGAGGGCTCCGGTGAGCTCGAAGCTCGGGTTCTCCGTGGTCGCACCGATGAGCGTGATGATGCCGTTCTCGACCCACGGGAGGAACGCGTCCTGCTGCCCTTTGTTGAAGCGGTGGATTTCATCGCAGAACAGGATCGTGCCCTGCCCGCGATACTTGAGCCGCTCTTCCGCTTCCTTGATGATCTCGCGCACGCGGGCCACGCCTTCGGTCACCGCGGAAAACGGCTCGAACTGTCGATCGGTGTAGTTGGCGATGATCTTGGCGAGCGTCGTCTTGCCGGAGCCCGGCGGCCCCCAGAAGATGCACGACCCGACATCGCCGCGGCGGATCAGGTCGCCGAGGGCCTTCCCCGGGCCGAGGAGATGCTCCTGCCCGAGGAATTGATCGAGCGTCTTGGGCCGCATCCGTGCCGCTAACGGCTCGGTGGACCCTTGAAACAGCGTAGGCTCCGTCACGACACGCCATCCATCAACATCTTGGTTAGGAAGAATACGGCGGCGCCGGCAAAGAATGCAGACGGCAGCGCCCAGCCCTTCTTGCCCTGAAACTCGGGAACGAGGTTCGACGCCGCGACATAGATCGTCACGCCGGCCACAGGCGCCAGCCCATGTTGGACCAGGAATCCCAACTCCTCGGTGAGCACGACCCCAAGCAGCGTGGCGATACCCAGGAGCGCCGCTGCACCGACCGCGCGACCGCCAGACCGGCCGCCCGCCAACATCAGGCTCGAGATCGTCACACCTTCCGGCAGCTTGTGGAGGAAGATCGCGATGAAGACCATGACGCCGAGCTCAGGGCGCACGAGAAACGCGCTCGCGATCGCCACGCCGTCGAAGAAGGTGTGCAAGAGCAACCCGACGAGCGCCGACGTTCCGGCGATCGAGCTCACCGGGTGCGTCTCCTCGCCGAAGTGGAAGTGTGGCGTGATGGTGTGCTGCGTGAAATGCACAGCGAGATACCCGAGCAGCACCAATGCCGCCGCGACATTGCCGCTGCGCGAGAACGCCGCCGGCAACAGCTCGACGATGGCCACCGACAGCATGAACCCCGCGCCGAACGCCACCAGCAGCTCGATGACGCGCAGCTCGCGCACGGCGCGCCGCGTGACGGCGAGCGCGCCCAGCACGTTGCCGGCAGCGGCGACGAGGGCGTACAACAACGCTTTAGACACGCGAGAGCAGGTATTCCTTGGTATTGCGGGCCGGGTCCTCGAGCACCTCTTCCAGCAGGCGCGCGAGCGCCTCGCCCACATCGGGTCCGGCCCGCACGCCGGCGGCGACGAGATCGTCGCCTTTCACCGCGAGGTCCTTGAGTGTCAGCGGCGGATTGGCCGCGCGGATCTTCTCGACGGCGTGAGCGAGCGGGGAGCGGGGAGCGGGAGGCAGCGCCAACAGGTCGTCGGCATGGTCGCCCACCGCGGCCAGCCAGCGTCGTACCGCGGTGGCATCCTTGGCATCGGGGTACTTGTCCCGCCACCGGCCAATGGCGCGGCCGCGCTCGATGTCCTTGTTGGAGCACTTTAATCGCGTGAGCAACGACGCTGGGTCCTTCGCCAGGTAAGCGGTAATCAGGACCGGATCTCGCGGCAGCTTGTCCACCGCTCCCAGCTCACCCCCCGCCGCTCCCCCCGCCATTTCGGGAAGCCAAATCCGTGTCGCGCCGACGTCGCGCCACAGCGTTACCAGCTTCGACACCTTCTTCGCAGTCTTGATGCCCTTGAACCACTCGTCGTGCACGCGTTCTGCCGACAGCTGGGCCAATCCCTGGACGTTCGCTTTGGCGGCCTCGAGTGTGCGCGCGTGGATCCGGAACTCGAACCGCGCGCTGAAGCGCAACGCGCGCAGGATCCGCAGGTAATCCTCCTGAAAGCGCCAGTTCGGATCGCCGACGGAGCGAATCAGCTTCTTGGCGAGATCCTGCTCGCCCTGAAACGGATCCCGCCAATCGTGCCGGATGGGGTGATAGGCGATCGCGTTGATCGTGAAGTCGCGCCGCGCCAGGTCGTCCATGAGTGACACGCCGAACTCCACCACCGCGTGTCGGCCGTCGGTCTTGATGTCCTTGCGAAACGTCGTGACTTCGTGCGGCTGGTTGTTCCCGTCGAGCACAGCCACGGTCCCATGCTCGATCCCTACCGGCACGGTGCGCTTGAACGCCTTCTGGACCTCGGCGGGCGGCGCCGACGTCGTGAGATCGAAGTCGTGATTGTCGACACCGAGGAGGTTGTCGCGGATCGCGCCACCCACGCACCACGTCTCGAAGCCTGCGTCTTCGAGCTTCTTGGCAATCTTCAGAACTTCGGACGGTATGGGCAGCTTCTCGGGGAACGTCATCCGCAGAGCACTGAGCCGCCGTTCACGTTGAGAATCTCGCCCGTGATATGCCGGGCCAGGCTCGAGCACAGAAACACGATCGGGCCCGCGACGTCCTCGGCGGTGGCCACGCGCCGCAGCGGAATCGTTTTCTCGATCGCGGCGCGGCCGGCCCCGGCGTACGGCTTCGCCGACATTTCGGTATCGACCCATCCGGGAGCGACGCAGTTGATCGTGATCTTGGGCGCGAGCTCGACGGCGAGCGACTTCGTAATCGAGATGACGGCGCCCTTGGTGGCGGCGTAGTCGGCGTGGAACGCCTCGCCCCGCTGCCCGGCGGTCGACGCGACCAGCACGATCGTTCCACCGTCCGCGATGTGAGGAATGGCGGCGCGGCACACGTAGATGACCGCATCGAGATTCGCGCGCCGCGTGGATTCCCATTGCTCGTTGGTCATCTTGGCGACGGGCACATCGTCGGGCGGCCAGACGCCGTGATTGATCACCAGAATATCGAGACCGCCGCCGAGGGCGCGCAGGGCTTCCGCGACGGCCTTGCTGGCACCGGTGGGCGTGCCGAGATCGCCGCGTACGGAGGCGGTGACGTGCGCTTCGGCTGGGGGTTTGCGGCTGCGGTATCCCACGGCGACCTTCGCGCCGGCCCGCGCGAGCATCACGGCCGTGGCGCGCCCGATGCCCCGGCCGCCGCCGGTCACAAACGCGCGCTTCCTGGTGAGATCGATCAACCCTTCAACCGATCTTCGACCAGATCACAGATCACGTGTTCGATCGCGAGATGGAGCTCCTGAATGCGCGCCGTCTCGGCCGAGGGCACGATGAGCACCAGATCGGCGAGGTCCTTGAGCCGGCCTCCCGTTCGTCCCAACAGCGCCACCACGCCCACCCCTCGAGCCTTGGCAGCCTGCGCGGCGCGAATGACGTTGGGACTCTCCCCGGACGTCGAGTGCAACACGAGCAGATCGCCCGGTTTGCCGAAGGCTTCGATCTGCCTCGCGAAGACTTCATCGAAGCCCATGTCGTTGGCGCATGCGGTGAGCAGCGACGTGTCGGTCGTGAGCGCGACCGCGCGCATCGCCGGCCGAGTGGTCTGGTAGCGCACGACATACTCGGTGGCCACGTGCTGTGCGTCGGCGGCGCTGCCGCCGTTTCCGGCGAAAAACAGCGTACCACCGAGGCGCAGCGTGCCCTCGTAACGCTCCGCGATGGCGGCAATTTCGTCCGCCTGCTCCGCGGCGACCCGGCCGGCAAGGGTCGCCAGGCCGTCGAGAGACTCGCGGATTCTGCTGAGGGTCACTTCACGGCCTCCACGAAAGACTCGAGGCCGCCCAATCCCTCCTCGACGACGGTGCCGATGACGACGAAGTCGGCTCCCGCCTTTTTGGCGGCGCGTGCAAGCGCCGGCGTGCGAATACCGCCGCCAACGAAAAGCGGGGAGTGCGGCACCGCGGCGCGGCAGGCGCGAATCACTTCCGGCGACACCGGTCGCTCCGCCCCGCTACCGGCGTCGAGATAGACCGCCTGCATCCCGATCAGCGTGGCCGCGGTGGCATGCGCCGCCGCCAGCTCGGGCTTATCGGCAGGCAGCGGACGCGTCTGGCTCACGGACTCCACGCTCGTCACATGCCCACCGTCGATCAGGATATAGGCGGTGGACATGGTCGGCACGGGATGCTTCTGCAGATACGGCACCGCGCGGACGTGCTCCTCGATCAGATACTGCGGATTGCGGCCCGACACGAGCGACAGGAAGAGCACGACATCCACTTGATCGGTGAGCTGCATGGCGGAGCCGGGAAAGAGCGCGACCGGAATGCCGGGCGCGCTGTCCCGCAACGCCCGCGCGACCTCGTGCGTCTGGGCGGCGCCGTCGAACGACGAGCCGATCAACAGACCGCGCACGCCGGCGGCTTTCGCCGCGCGCCCGATGCGTGCCGCCTCCGCGCCGCTGGTGCGGACCGGATCCACGAGTACGAGCAAACCCTGACCATCAAGTCTCATGTGTCTCCTCGGTTTGCGCCTCGAAGGCGTAAGTGGCGAACGCGTCGGCGGCGAGGAGATCCAGCGCGAGCTCGCGGCCGCCCGTCGGCTTGCTCGCGACACCATCGAGCAGATCACGACCCAGCCGCGCCAGATAGACCGGGAGCGTGGCGCTGGGAGCTGGGACTAGCTGTTCGACGGCGCGATCTAGACGCTCCCGGAGTGTCTGCGGGGGCGTCGGTCTACGGGAGCGGAGCCACGCGAGCACCTCCTCGCGCGTCACCTGGCGAACTCCCGAACGATCTCCACGGTTCGAGCCCGTGCCTCACCCAGTTTGTTGACGTCGCCGACACCGGCGGATGCAAAATGCGGCCGCCCGCCGCCTTTCCCGCCGGTTGTCGCCGCGATGGCGTTGGCGATCTCGCCCGCCTTGATACCCCTGGAGACGAGATCATCAGTGACGGCCACGTGGATGCCGGCCCGGTCGCCGGTGGTGAACAACACGGAAATAGCCCGCTTATGCTTCCCCCGGAAGCCATCCATGATGGCGGAAATCTGGTCGCGGTCGTCGATCGCTGACTCCGAGACATGCAGCTCGAGGTCCCCGATCTTTTCTACGTGTCCCGATTCCCCTGTCCCCGCCCGCAGCAGCTCCGCAACTCGTTTCTCTAACTTCTTGTTCTCCTCCAGCATCGCCTCGATGCGGCGGACGACATGCTCGGGCTGCGTCTTGAGCAACCCGGACGCTTCCGACAGGTGGCGCTGCAGCTCGAGCGCGTAGCGGTACGCCGTGGGACCCGTCAGCGCTTCGATGCGGCGCACGCCTGCGGCGGCGCCGGTCTCGTGCGTGAAGCGAAACAGCGCGATTTGTCCTGTCGCGCCGACATGCGTGCCGCCGCAGAGCTCGATCGACACGCCGGGAACGTCCACGACGCGAACCACATCGCCGTATTTCTCGCCGAATAACGCCATCGCGCCCGCCGCGACCGCGTCTTTATACGCCATCTGCCGGGTCTCGATCGGGTGATTCTCCCAGACGTGCGCATTGACCTCGGCTTCGATGCCGGCGAGTTGATCGCCCTTGATGGGGCCGTGGTGGCTGAAATCGAACCGCAAGCGCTCGGGCGCCACGACCGATCCCGCCTGGCGCACATGCGCACCCAGGATTTTCCGGAGTGCCGCATGCACGAGATGCGTGGCGGTGTGATTGCGCTCGATATTGCGGCGCCGCGCTTCGTTGACCTGGGCGAGCGCGGCCGTCGGTTCGAACGTCTCGCCAAACGTGCCGACCACTGCATTCCGGCCGTCCACCTTCTCGACGCCTTCCACCGTCAGCTCCCAGCCGTCACCTTGGACTACACCGGTGTCGCTGACCTGGCCGCCGGACTCGGCGTAGAACGGATTCTCTTCCAGGATCAGCTCGAGCTGATCACCGGTCTGACGGAACGCGATCGGCTCCGTCTCGCTTTTGGTGGCGTCGTACCCGATCCACTTCTGCTTGCCCCTGTTCTTTAGTTCGACCCATTCACCACGTTGCACTTGTCCCGGGTCCCGGGTCCCCGCCTTCCTCGCCGCCCGCGACCTGCGCCGCTGTTGCCCGAGCGCCTGCTCGAAGCCCTCCGCGTCAACCGTCTGACCGCGCTCGCCCGCGATCATCTGCGTGAGGTCGATCGGGAATCCGTAAGTGTCGTACAGCTTGAACGCGTCGTCGCCGGAAATCGCCTTGGCGCTCCTCAGTTCCTCGAGTCGCGAGAGCCCGCCTTCGATCGTCTCGAGGAAACGCTCCTCCTCGGCGCGGGTAACGCGCTCGATGTGCTGCTCCTTCGACACGATCTCCGGATACACCTCGCCCATCACGGCCGTGACCGAGCGCGTGAGTGGTGCGAGGGTGGGCTCGCGCCGTCCCAGCAGCCAGGCGTGACGCACGGCGCGGCGGAGAATCCGTCGCAGCACGTAGCCGCGCCCCTCGTTCGACGGATAGACGCCATCACCCAGGAGAAACGCGACGGCGCGCGCATGGTCGGCGAGGACGCGGTAGGGCGCGCCGGATGGGCCACGGTCGTACGGCCGCCCGACGATCTCGACCGCCTGGGCAATGATTGGCTGGAACAGATCGGTGTCGAAATTGGACGGAACGTTCTGCAGCACCGAGGCGATGCGCTCGAGCCCGGCACCAGTATCAACAGAGGGCTTGGGCAGGTTCTTGCGCGATCCGTCTTGCTGCAAGTCGTATTGCATGAAGACGAGGTTCCAGATCTCGAGCTGCTTGCCCTCCTCGTTCAGGCGCACGAACTCTTCCGTCGTGAGCTCGCCTCTGCCGCGCTCGCTTTTGGAGCGCAGATCGACGTTCAGCTCGGTATTGGGACCGGCGGGCCCGGTGTCGGCCATCTGCCAGAAATTGTCCTTATCCCCAAGGCTGAAGATCCGGCTGTCCGCGATGCCGGTGATCTGCCGCCACAGCTTCCGGGCTTCATCGTCGGAGTGGTGCACCGTGACGTAGAGACGGTCGGCATCGATGCCGAGCCACTGGTTGCTCGTCACCCATTCCCAGGCGTATTCGATCGCTTCCTTCTTGAAGTAGTCGCCGAAGGAAAAGTTGCCGAGCATCTCGAAAAACGTGTGGTGGCGCGCGGTGTGACCGACCTGCTCCAGGTCGTTGTGCTTCCCGCCCGCCCGGACGCACTTCTGGCAGGTCACGGCGCGCGAATAGTCGCGGCGCTCCAGACCCTGAAACACACGTTTGAACTGTACCATGCCGGAATTCGTAAACAGCAGCGTGGGGTCATCAGCCGGGACGAGGGGGCCGCTGGGCACTTCCTGGTGGGAATGGCCCTTGAAGTAATCGAGGAATTTGCGGCGGATATCGACGGACTTCATGCCGGTAAAATATAGCGCAACTAGGAGTTAAGGGATTCGACCACCTCCCGCACTTCGGCACCCGCAAATCCGCGTCTCGCAAGAAACGCCACAAGTCGTCTCTTCTTCACCGCAGGCGGCAGCCCCGCAAGCTGCCGGACGCGCTTCTCAGCGAGCACCCGAACGGCATCCGACGCATCGACTCCCTCGGCGGCGAGTGAATCACGGACTGCCTCTTCCGCCACCCGTCGGTCGACGCCCTGAGATTGGAGATCGCGGACCAGGCGAGCCGGCCCGCGGCGTCGAGCTTTTGCCGCGGCAAAATCGCGCGCGAACTGCGCGTCATTCAACAGCCCGGCCGCGCCCAACCGATCGAGCGCGCCATCGACGGCGGCGGGGGGATGCTGTTTTTGGAGCAGGCGTCGCCGCAAGTCGTAGCGCGCGTGGG